>Ga0224505_10000265_pt1 | contig 37409 bp, 30 predicted proteins | sample SF_Jan12_sed_USG_FD_169102 | JGI IMG/M metagenome (GOLD analysis project Ga0224505, IMG submission 169102) | Sediment microbial communities from San Francisco Bay, California, United States - SF_Jan12_sed_USGS_4_1 | ecosystem: Environmental > Aquatic > Marine > Sediment | place: USA: California... | reverse complement strand
GCGATACCGACGCCGCCGACGTTCGCCTGCACGCCGATCAGCTCACCCAGCAGGTCGCCGAGGAAGACGCCGACGAGCATGCAAAAGGAAAGCAGCGCGACGCCGTAGATGACCATGTCTCCCCCCGCTTCTTGTTATTGCCCGCCCGAATCGTTTTATCATGCGCGGACCCGGCGGGGAAATACGATGGCGTCCGACAACCCTAATCTCTACGCGCACTTCCAGGCTGTGTTTCGTTCCCGGGCGGAGCGCGAGGCACTGCGAACGCCGGACGAAACGTCCCTCAGTTTCGGCGATCTCGACGCCGGCTCGGCGCGGGTCGCGTCGTATCTCAGGAGTCTCGGCATCGCGCCCGGTCAGCGCGTTTCCGTGCAGGTCGAAAAAACGCCCGAGTCGCTGCTCCTGTACCTCGCCTGCCTGCGCGCCGGTCTCGTCTACCACCCTCTGAATACCGGCTACACGGCCGACGAACTGCGTTACTTCCTGGGCAATGCCGAGCCGGCGCTGGTGGTCTGCGACCCGGCGGCCGAAGCGTCGATGCGAGAGCTCGCCGCCGCTGCCGGCGTGGCGCATGTCCTGACCCTCGACGCGGCGGGCCGAGGATCGCTCAGCGACGGCGCACGCGGCCGCGACCCGGATGCCGGCGTCACGGCAGTGGCCGCCGACGACCTCGCCGCGTTGCTCTACTCCTCCGGCACGACCGGGGTACCGAAGGGCGTGATGCTGAGCCATGCCAACCTGCTCAGCAACACCCGCACGCTGGTGCAGGCCTGGGGCTTTACGGACCGGGATCGGCTGCTGCACGCACTGCCGATCTTTCACGTGCACGGGCTGTTCGTCGCAATCGGCTGCGCGCTGCTGTCAGGCGCAAGCATGCGCTGGCTGCCTCGGTTCGCCGCGGCGGACGTCCTCAGATACCTGCCGGAGTGCACCGTCCTGATGGGCGTGCCGACGTTTTATACGCGGCTCCTCGTCGAGCCGGGATTCGATTCGGGCAGTTGCGCCAACATGCGGCTGTTCGTTTCGGGCTCGGCGCCGCTGCTGCCGGAGACCTTCGCCGAGTTCGAGGCCCGCAGCGGCCACCGCATCCTCGAGCGTTACGGCATGACCGAGACGAACATGAATGCGTCGAATCCGCTCGAAGGCGAGCGCAAGCCGGGCACTGTCGGCCCCCCGCTGCCGGGCGTCGAACTGCGTGTCGTCGACGACGCCGGGGAACTGCTGCCGCAAGGTGAAATCGGCAACCTGCAGGTGCGCGGCCCGAACGTGTTCCGCGGCTACTGGCGCATGCCGGAGAAGACCGCCGAAGACTTCACCGCCGATGGCTACTTCAACACCGGTGACAAGGCCTCGATAGACGCGGACGGCTACGTGGCCATCGTCGGGCGCAGCAAGGACATGGTAATCACCGGCGGGCTCAACGTGTACCCGAAGGAAGTCGAGCTCGTCATCGACCGCCTGCCGGGCGTGCGCGAGTCGGCCGTGATCGGCGCGCCGCATCCCGACTTCGGCGAGGCGGTCGTCGCGGTCGTCGTGCCGGCACCCGGCGCGCGACCGGACGAGGCATCGATCATCGCCGGCTTGAAGAACAGCCTTGCGGCGTTCAAGCTGCCGAAGCGCGTCCTGGTCGTCGACGAATTGCCGCGCAACACGATGGCCAAGGTGCAGAAGAACCTGCTCAGGGACCGCTACCGCGACCTGTTTCGCTGACAACAACCAGGGCCGGCCGGGGCCGGGAGGAAATGCCATGACCAACAGAGCCACGGCGACGCTGATCGCCCTGACCATGCTGCAGGCCTGCGCGGCGCCGCCCGCGATCGAGCCTCCGGGGCAAGCGCCGACGCTCACCGCCGAGCACCCGCTGCGGCCGCCCGTCATGGGCCGCAACGCCGGCGTGTCGGCCGGGCATCCGCTGACGACCGCGGCGGCGATGGAGATCCTGCAAAAGGGCGGCAACGCGTTCGACGCCGGCGTTGCGGCGCTGCTGGTCGGCGGTGTCGTCGAACAGGACCTGTACGCGCTGGGCGGCGAGGCGCTCGTTCTCGTCTACGACGTCGACGACGGCGAGGTCGTATCCGTCACCGGGCAGGGCTGGGCGCCGGCCTCGGCGAGCATTGACGAGTACCTGCGCGAGGGAAGGAACTTGCAGGGGCAGGGCCTGGACCCGGCGGTCGTACCCGGTGCGCTGCACGCCGCCCTCACCGTGCTCGAGCGCTGGGGAACGATGAGTTTCGCCGAGGTTGCGGCACGGGCCATCGAGTACGCCGAACTCGGTTTCCCGCTGCGGGACCGCACGGCGCGCGCGATCGAGCAGGAGATCGACTTCATCAACCAGTGGGCGACGAACCGGCGCTTCTGGCTCAAGCCGGACGGTTCGTTCTACCGACCGGGCGAGACCATACGGATGCCGCAACTTGCCGCCACCCTGAAGCGCATGGTCGTGGCCGAGGCGGCCGCCAGTGCCGCGGGCCGCGAGGCCGCTGTCGCGGCCGCGCGCGAGCGCTTCTACGAGGGTGACATCGCAGCCGAGATGGTCGCCTTCCTCAACGAGAACGGGGCGCGCTTCGAGCTCGCCGACTTCGCGGAGTTCTATTCGCGCATCGAGCCAGCCGTCTCGACGACCTATCGCGGCTACACGGTCTACAAGCAACCGTTCAACAGCCAGGGGCCGACGCTGCTGCAGGCGCTCAATATTCTCGAGAACTTCGATCTGCGCGCGCTGGGTCACAACAGCGCGGATTACACGCACGTATTGATCGAGGCGCTGAAACTCGCCTACGCCGACCGCGACACCTATTACGCGGACCAGGACTTCGTCGACGTACCGGCGACCGGACTGCTGTCGAAGGACTACGCCGCGGGGCGCGCCGCCCTGATCGACATGGCGCGGGCCTCCGCGGACTACGTGGCCGGCGACCCTCTGCCCTTCGATCCCGACGTCAGTGCCTGGCCATACTGGCGCGCCGGCGCCGGGACGCCGGTGTCGGCGGCCGGGCTCGGCGCGGCGGAGCCGGACCATGCCGGATCCGTGAAGGACACTTCGCACGTTGCGATCATCGATGCCGAGGGCAACGTGTTCGACTCGACGCCGAGCGGAGGCTGGATCGGCGGCGCGGTCATACTAGGCAATACCGGCATCAGCATGAGCGTGCGCGGCGAGCAGTTCTGGCTCGACAAGTCGCGCGCTGCCCAGTTGCGCCCGAGGTCGCGTCCGCGCTACACGCTGACGCCCAGCATCATCGCCCTGGACGGCAAGCCGATACTCGCGCTGGGCACGCCGGGTGGCGATAACCAGGAGCAGACGATCCTGCAGACGCTTCTGAACATCGTCGAGTTTCGCGACCGCTGGTACCCGAACCTGCACAGCGCGATCGAGTGGCCGCGCATGCAGACGCTGCATTTCTACGCGTCGTTCTGGCCGCACGAAACCGGCTTCAACCGTGTCAATATCGAAGCGGACTACGGTGCGGCAGTGATCGAGGAGCTCGCGCACCGTGGCCACGATGTCCGCGTGCGCCCGCCGTTGTCGGTATCGGGCTGCGCGACCGCCGTGCTGCTGGATCCGGCTACCGGCAACCGCATTGCCGCCGCTGACCCGCGCCGCGACTGCTACGCAATGGCGTACTGAGCAGGGAAGCAGATATGGATATTCGGGGTCAGAGTAAAAACTCTCGGAGTTTTTACTCTGACCCCAAGATATCCGGCTACCGGCAACCGCATTGCCGCCGCTGACCCGCGCCGCGACTGCTACGCAATGGCGTATTGAACGCCCGCGGGGCGGCTCCTACGATTGGTGCTCCCACATCGCGGGTCAGGGTCCCGGCGCGAACTTGTCACCGAAGAAATCGCCTGCGTTCCAGGCCGGACGCGCGTCGGCATCGGCAACGATCAGGCCGAGCAGCAAGCCAGCGCGCGTGAAGCGCTCCGCGCCTTCGGCACTGTAGGGCAGCGACAGGTCATCGCTCGGCAGGTGATAGTGATTCTTCAGGAAGTCGTCGAGCATCGCGTCGCCATCGAGTTCCGGATCCGACGAATGCGTACCGGCCTTGAAGGCCAGCGCCGGTATGCCCTCCTTGACGAACGAGAACTGGTCGGAGCGAATGAAGCGCACTTCCTGCGGCAGTGGATCGGGCGTCAGTCCCATGCCCATGGCGGCCGTGGCTGCGCTGACCGCGTCGTAAAGCGACGAGTGCTCCGCGCCGAAGGCCTGGATGTCGTTCACCGGGAAGCCGAGGTAAGGCATGTCGATGTTGATGTTCGCGACCAGGCTTGCCACCGGTACGGGCGGGTTCTTCGCGAGATACGACGAGCCCTGCAGCCCCTTCTCCTCCGCGGTGACAGCGGCGAAGATGACCGAACGCCGCGGCGGAGTCTGCAGCGCGCCCATCGCAGCGGCGATCTCGAGCATCACGCCGATGCCGGCCGAGTTGTCGTAGGCACCGTTGTGGATATCGTCGCCTTCCTTGCCGGGCCGGACGCCGATGTGATCGAGGTGTGCCGTGTATACGACGTACTCGTCCCTGAGATCCGGGTCGCTGCCCCGGATGACGCCGATCACGTTCGCGGACGACACGCTCCGTTGCGCCGACGCACGGGCGAGCATCGCATCCACGCCCAGTTCGAATGAGCCCGTTCCGCCGGCCGCATGCTTGTCGAATATTGCGGCAAGGTCCTGCCCCGCGAGCGCGAACAGCTTTTCCGCGCCGGGCTGGCTCAGGAGCGCCGATCCGGCGAGTTCCGGGTAGCCCTCGAACGGCTCGCCGCGTTCGTCCAGCCAGCGCATACCCGGCGAGCCGATGCCCGGCAGGTAACGCTCCCAGGCGCGGCGTGCCTGGTCCACCGGCGTGCGCACGGTCACGATGCCGACCGCGCCGCGGGACACCGCCTCGCGCGCCTTGCCGCTGCCCGACGAATAGTAGGCCCGCCGATCGGTATCGAAGTGCGGCGGCGCTCCGCTCAGCAGGATGACGATGCGACCGGCTGCGTCGACGCCGGCGTAATCGTCGTGGCCGAACTCGGGCGCAACGATGCCGTGACCGGCAAAAACCAGCGGCGCCGTGAGCGTCTCGTCGGCATCGCCGTAACCGCCGTCGCGTATGAAATCGTCGCGGAAGACGAGTTCGATGCTCTCTCCGCCGCGCGTGAGCGTCATGCGGGCCGAATCCGGCACCAGGCGGGTCTCCCGGAACTCGATCCACTGGAAGTAGCTGTCGCCCTCGCCCAGCGGCTCCAGCCCGGCCTCGCGAAAACGCGCCACGACGTAGTCGGCTGCGCGCTGGTAGTCGTCGGTACCGGCCTCCCTGCCGCGCATCGCGTCCGTCGCCAGCGCCTCCATGTGCCCGCGCACGCCGGCACCGGTGACGGAGGCGAGCGCCCTGTCGCGATCATCGCCGGCGGGTTCGCCGCCGCGCCCGCAGGCCGCCAGCAGGAGCATCGAAAAAACCGACACGGACAGTCTGTGCATACTCATCCCCGGTATTCGTTGTCGTGCCGCACAGGCGGCGCGGTCTGTTTACTGGGCCTGCAGGGACCGGAGGTAGGCCGCGATGGCGCGGCGATCCTCCCGGGACAGGTGGCTCGTGTTGTCCTCGATGACGGCGCCCATCGAGCCACCGCTGAAGTCGCCATCGGGCAGCATGCCGGTCTCGAGAAAATAGTCGATGTCGCTGGCGGACCAGCGTCCGATACCCTCGTCGCGATTCGGGGTGATATTCGGGACGCTGCCGTCACCGAATTCCGGGTTGCCGGCGAGTTCCCGCTCGTACTCCAGCGCACCGAAGCGGTTGCGCGGCGTATGGCATTCGCCGCAGTGGCCCAGGTGCCGCACGAGGTAGGCGCCGCGATTCCACTGCTCGTCCTGCGCGGGATCCGGTTCGAAGCGGCGCGCCTCGAAGTAGCGCGATTTCCAGACACCGGCGGCAAAACGCGAGGCGATCACCGGCGTCAGTTCGTGCTCCCGATTCGGCTGGTCGACCGGCTCGAGGCCGAACAGGTAGGCCTTGATGGCGAGCAGGTCCTCGCGGCTCGCCCCCGTGTAGGACGTGTACGGAAAGGACGGGAAATAGTGTTCGCCTGCCGGGTTCACGCCTTCCCAGAACGCGCGCAGGAAATCCTCGTCGGACCAGGCGCCGATGCCGGTCTCGTTGTCGGGCGTGATGTTTGGCGAGTAGAACACGCCGAAAGGCGACTGGATCGCACGGCCGCCGGCGAGCGGCGCGCCGCCGTCCTCCGCCGTGTGGCAGGTTATGCAGCCGCCCGCGTGCAACAGGTACTCACCTTGCGAGCGCTCTGCTTCGTCGGCTCCTGCCGGCGTTGCGGCGAGGCACAGGGCGGCCAGCCAGGCGGCCGCCCCGCTCCTCACGTCCTCAGTCTTCGGACTGGCGGAAGTTGTCATGGCAGCCGCGGCAGGACTGTCCCATGGCGCGGAACGCCGCGCCGATTGCTTCCGCGTCGCCGCCGACGACCGCGTCCTCGAAGGCCGCGGTCGCGTCGACCGTTGCCTTGATGGCTTCGGCGAATTTCTCCTGCTGCTCCCATATCGCCGGAAGGGCCTTCGACTCCCCGACATTGGAACCGGCCGGAAACAGGTTCTTCAGCTCGAGCGCCGTGTTCGCGAGGCTCTCGGCATGATTGAGAAGCTGGCCGTTGTCCTCGACGAGGCCACGCAGGATCATCGACGAGGCGCCGATGTGGCCGCGGAGTGCCGTCATCACCGATCCCCGGTAGTCCCTGGCGTCCTCCGGCGTGGTCTCCGCGACGACCTGTATTGAAATGCCCAGCGTGATGGCCGCTGCGACCACGGTAGCTACGATCTTGCGCTGCATTGCCTGCTCCCCCGTATCTGGTTTGGTTTGGTTTGTTTGCGGGAGTGCAGAGAGTACCAATAGTGGCGCGCGCCACAAAGCACCGTTGCCTATGTGTTCCCGGGGGCGTTGCGCCGGCCGATGTCCCGATACCGGATCGCTCGGGCATCGCGCGACGATTGCGCCGGGCAAGCCGGCCTGCGGGCCGGTGCCCGGGTTCCGCCCATGGGCGTTCTGGCGGATACTCGGGACCCGGCCTGCGACTTGGCCATTATCCCGACAGGAGCCAGGCATCGTGCAAGACTCGGACGTCGGCGCGAGCAACCGCGAATTCATTCGTTACGACCAGGTCGAGAAACGGCACACCTACCGGCTGGCCGAGAATTCCTCGGACGAATTCGACGACGATTACGCAATCAGCGTCTTCGACTTCGGCCGCTACCTGCACGGCAACGGCAGGGATCGCGCCCGCTTCGCCGAGGAGTTCGGCGCGGCCGTGCAGGACATCGGCTTCTCGGTCATCACCGGTCACGGCGTCGACACGCAGCTCTACGACGAGATCGAGGCGCGCACCGAGGAGCTTTTCACCACGACGCCGCTGGCCGACAAGCTCGCCTACCGGGCCCGGCGCCACGGCTCGGTGAGCCAGGGCTATTTCCCTATCCGCGAAACCAGCGACATCCACCCGGACCTGGTCGAGGGATGGGTGTGGTGCCGGCGTGCGTTCGACATGCCCCAGGTTCGCGATGTCCCGTTCCGGGCCGCGGATTTCTGGCCGCGAGCCGACTACGAGCCCGTGTTCCGCCGGCTCGCGCTGGCGCACGAGCAATTGTTCAAACCGGTGACCCAGGCGATGTTCCAGGGTCTCGGTATCGATCCGCACCTGTACGACGGGAAGCTCACTCGCACCAACTTCGGCCTGCGCCTCAACTACTACCCGCCGCTGGGGGAAGCCGAGGACCGCTCGGGCGCGGGACGGCTGCTGGGCCACGAGGATGTGGACCTGTTCACGATCCTGCCGGCGCCTCGCGTCGAGGGACTGCAGGTATGGAATCACAAGAGCGGCAAGTGGGTGCGCCTCGACGCGCCGCCGGGTTCGATCATCATCAATACCGGCGACTACATGCAGCGCATCAGCAACGATCGACTGCCGTCGACGACGCACCGCGTCGGCAAGCCACGGGACGGATCCCATCGGCAGCGCGCACGCATCTCCTTCCCGATCGCCGTCTACGTCCGCGAACACGAAATACTCGAGGTGCTGCCGGGTCTCGGGTCGCCCCGTTACGAGCCCATCAAGGCCATCACGTTCCATACGCGCAGCACCAGCAAGTTCTACGGCGACGGCTACGCCGTCGAGGAACCCGTTCCACAGTCGGACGCCGGAACCGAGCCGCCGGGAGAGGGTCTGAGTTGAAAATTCACGTCAGGGGCAGGGGGAAAACATGAGCAAGGAAAGCGCGCTGGCCGCCATGCGGTCGCTGCTGTTCGCGGCATTCATCCTTTGCGGTGGCTGGGCCGCAGCGCAAAACGACATCGAAAAAGCCCAGGCGGAGCTGCAGGCCGCAAATGCGTCCTACCGGGCCGGCGACTTCGAGGGCTTCACCCGATCCCTCGAGCGCGCCCTCGAACTCAACCCGGCCAGCCTGTACACACGCTACAACCTGGCCTGCGCGTACGCGCGCACCGGCCGGGCTGACGAGGCGATACCTCTGCTCGAAGGCCTGGTCACCGCCAGGGTCGATTTCGGAATGGCGGACGATCCGGACCTCGAATCGCTGCACGAACGTGACGACTTCAGGGCACTGGTTGCGAAACTCGAGGCCGGCATCGCGCCGGTGTCGAACAGCCATCCCCGCTACACGCTGCAGGCGCTCGGCGTCATGCCGGAGGGCATCGCCGCGGATCCGGCAACGGGGCGGCTCTTTTTCGGCAGCATGCGCAGCGGCGATATTTTCGTGCTCGACCCGGACAACCAGCTGTCGCGCTTCGCAACGGTTGAGCACAGCGGCCGGCGCGCCGCTGTCGGCATGGCGGTCGACACCCGGCGCGGCCTGCTCTGGTCGACCGGGACGTCGTTCTTCATGAACGAGGATTTCGACGAGGAAGCGCCGGCGCCCTCCGGCCTGTTCTCGTTCGATCTCGCCACCGGTGATCTGCGTGGACATTACTTCACCGCCGACGACGGGCTCGGCGTCAACGACGTGGCCATCAGTCCCTCCGGCGAGGTCTGGTCGACCGGTGCGGCGCTGCGGCGCCTGGACGAGGCAACCGGGCGGCTGGAGCCGGTCGCCGTCGAACCGCCGGTTTTCGGCTCGAACGGCATTGCGTTTACCCCGGACGGCGGCACGTTGTTCGTGTCGTCGTACCCCGTCGGCCTGGTGGCGATCGACGTGTCCTCCGGCCGCTCGCGCGTACTCGATTCGCCGGCGGACGCACCGCTCTACGGCGTCGACGGACTGTACTGGTACGACGGCGACCTCGTGGCCGTCCAGAACGGCGTGCAGCCCTGGCGCCTGCTGCGGCTCAGGCTGAACGAGGACCGGACGGCCGTCGCCTCGGTACGCGTCATCGAGTTCGCGAACCCGGCGCTGACGCCAATGACCGGGGCGATCCTCGACGGCGAGATCCATTACATAGGCCGTGCTCCGGCGCCCGAATCCCCACCAGGGCATTTCCCGGCGGAACTGGCCGAGTTTCTCGGTGCGACACTGATCATGACCGCGCCCCTTGACTAGCGGTCGACGCGCGCCGCTAAATGGCGCATCCGTTCAAACCCAGTCTCCAGACGCCTCCGATGAGCCAAGCGGAAACCATTGCCGCCAGTAATCTCTTTTACCTCGGGAACCTGAAGCGACCCAGGCTCGACCGCGCCGAGGGCGTCTATCTCTGGGACACCGACGGCAAGCGCTATCTCGACGCGTCCAGCGGCCCGATGGTGTCGAACATCGGTCACTCGAACCCGCGCGTGCTCGCCGCGATGAAGCGACAGATGGACAGGTCGACATTTGGGTACCGGCTGCATTTCGTCAACGAGGCCGCCGAGGAACTGGCGACGCTGACGGCGTCGCTGATGCCCGCGGGCCTCGATCGTATATTTTTCGCGTCCGGCGGCTCGGAAGCCGTCGAGAGCTGCCTGAAGCTCGCCCGCCAGTACGCCTGGGTAACGAACCGGAAAGACCGCTGGAAGGTCATCTCGCTGCGGCCCTCTTATCACGGCGGAACGCTGGGCGCCGTTGCCGTCACCGGCATGGACCTGTTCGTCGAGCCGTTCGCGGCGATGATCCGCGAGATGCCCAAGATTCCTGCCGCACGCTGCTACCTCGATCGCGACGAACTCACCGATCACCAGCGCGGCCTGCGCTACGCGGAAATGCTGCGCGAGGAGATCCTGCGCCAGGGTCCGGAGAGCGTGCTGGCGTTCATCATGGAGCCGGTCGGGGGCGCCTCCACCGGCGCGCTGGTCGCGCCGGACAGCTACTATCCGCGCATCCGGGAGATCTGCGACGAGTTCGGGATACTGCTGATCGTCGACGAAGTCATGTCCGGGGCCGGCCGCACTGGCCGCTTCCTTGCCGTCGAACACTGGAACCTGCGTCCCGACATTATCGCGATGGCCAAGGGTTTCGCGGCCGGCTATGCGCCGCTCGGCGTCATGGCAGCGCGCCGCGACATGGTCGAGGCGCTGAATCCGGCCGGCGGCTTTGCGCACGGCTACACCTACGCCGGCAACCCGCTGGCCTGTGCGGCCGGGCTCGCCGTCATCCGCGAAGTCGTCGACCAGGGCCTCGTCGACCGGGCCGCGACGCATGGCGCGAAGCTGAAGGCCGGCCTGGCGAAGCTGATGGATCGCTACGAATGGATCGGCGACGTTCGCGGCAAGGGCCTGTTGCTCGCCTTCGAGCTGGTCCGCGACCGCGAGACGATGGAGCCGTTGCCCGCCGGGTTGAACGCACATGTCGAACTGGTCGAGGAAGCCTACCGGCGCGGGCTGATCATCTACTCGCGGCGCACGCGCGGCGGCAAGGTCGGCGACCATTTCATGGTCTGCCCGCCCCTGATCGTCGAGGACACCCACATTGACGAAATCATGCAGACGCTCGTCGCGAGCCTGGATGCCTGGGGCGCCCGCGCGGGCCTGCCTTGCGGGAGGAGCTGAGCCGTGGACAAAGTCATCATCACCTGCGCGGTCACCGGATCCATTCACACGCCGACGATGAGCCCGCACCTGCCGGTCACGCCGGAGGAGATCGCGACCCAGGCGATCGACGCCGCGGCGGCCGGTGCGGCGATCCTGCACCTGCACGCGCGCAACCCGGACGACGGCCGGCCCACCGCCGACCCGGCCGTATTCATGCAATTCCTGCCGCGCATCAAGGCGGAGTGCGATGCGGTCATCAACATCACGACCGGCGGCAGCTCGCTGATGACGCTCGACGAGCGGCTCGCGGCACCGGCGCTGGCCGAGCCCGAGATGTGCTCTCTGAACATGGGGTCGATGAATTTCGGCATCTTCCCGCTGAAGAACCGTTACCGCGACTGGAAACATGCGTGGGAGCCGAAGCTGCTCGAGGCGACGCGCGACGTTGTGTTCAAGAACACGTTCGCCGATATCGAGACGGTCTTCGATCGCCTCGGCCGCGGCTGCGGGACGCGCTTCGAGTTCGAGTGCTACGACGTCGGCCACATCCAGACGCTGGCTTTTTACCTGCGCGAGGGGCTGATCCAGAAGCCGCTGTTCGTCCAGTTCGTCATGGGCATCCTCGGCGGCATCGACGCGGCACCGGAGCAGTTGATGCACATGAAGGCGACGGCCGACCGGCTGCTGGGGGACAACTACCGCTTCTCGGTGCTGGCAGCGGGCCGCTGGCAGCTCCCGCTCGCGACGATGGGCACCATCATGGGCGGCAACGTCCGGGTGGGGCTCGAGGACAGCCTGCTGATCAAACGGCGCACGCTGGCCGGCAGCAACGCCGAACAGGTCGCGAAGATCCGGCGCATCATCGAGGAACTCGGCTACGAGATCGCGACACCCGCGGAGGCCCGCGAGATGCTGGGCCTCAAGGGGTCCGACAAGGTCAACTTCTGACATGGCCGACGCTCGTAACATCATCATTCGACCGGCGAACCGGGCGGACGTCGACGCGATGCACGCGATGGTCGTTGCGCTCGGCACGGCGACCGGCGCGGAGCACAAGGTCAAGAGCACGCCGCTGGACCTGCTGCGTCACGGTTTCGGGGCGGAGCCGGCTTTCGAAGCCCTGATTGCCGATCGCGACGGCGAGGCCGTCGGGCTGTGCATATACGGCTACGTGTTCTCTACCTGGCGCGGCGACCCCGGCGTATACGTGATCGACCTCTTCGTCGACGACAGTGCGCGCGGCGCGGGGCTCGGGGAGCGCCTGCTGCGCGAGGCCGCCCGTGCCGGTATCAAGCGCAATGCCAGTCACCTTCGCCTGTCGGTCGACCGGCAGAACGAGGGCGCGCAGCGCTTCTACGAACGCATCGGCATGGTGTATCGAAAGGACGAGCACATCTACCAGATCAGCGGCGATGACTTCGCCGCGCTCGCCGGGGAACCTGGATGAAAGTCGTATTTACCAAGCGGCAGCTGAAGCACGATCCGCAGACCTTTTTCGTATCCGGCTCCATCGTGGACCACCCGGAGAAGCCGGAGCGGGCTGCGCGCCTGCTCGCCGCAGCACTCAAGTCCGGACTCGTTGCCGAGGAGCCCCGGGACGCAGCGCGGCCGCTGCTCGAGAGACTGCACACGCCCCGTTACCTGCACTACCTCGAAAACATTTTCCCGCGCTGGCAGAGCATCGCCGGCGGTTCGGCGGAGGTGATACCCGGGATCCACCCGGACCGGCGGGACTGCGGTTATCCGCTGTCCGCGGCTGGCCAGGCGGGCTTCCATCACGCGGACCTCTCGAGCCCGATCAATGGCGACACCTGGGAAAGCGCCCTGTGGAGCGCGCACGGTGCAGCCCATGCCGCCGGACTCGTCCTCGCCGGCGAACGCTCGGCCTACGCGCTCAGCCGCCCGCCTGGCCATCACGCCGCGCGGGATTATTGTGCGGGCTTCTGCTATCTCGCGAACTGCGGCGTCGCGGCCGAGGCGCTGCTCGCCGGGCACCGGCGCGTCGCGGTGCTCGACGTCGACGTACACCACGGTAACGGCACGCAGGACGTGTTCTACGCACGCGGCGACGTACTGACGATCTCGATGCACGCGGACCCGGCGCGTTTCTACCCGTTTTTCTGGGGCCACGCCGACGAGACGGGTTCGGGCGACGGTGAGGGCTGCAACCTGAACCTGCCGCTGCCGCGCGGTACCGGCGACGACGACTACCTCCGGGTGCTGGACGGCGCGATCGACCGGATTGCCGAATTCGGTGCCGGTGCGCTCGTCGTTGCGCTCGGTCTGGACGCCTACGAGGGCGACCCGCTGCGCGGGTTTGCGATCACGCGGCAGGGCTTCGCGCGCATCGGGCGGCGCATTGGCGAGCTGGGGCTGCCGACCGTGCTGATCCAGGAAGGGGGTTACCTGTCGGACGAACTGGGCCTGAACCTGTCGGCCGCGCTGGAGGGATTCATGGAGACCCACGGCGGCTGACCGACGGGGTTCGAATCGAGCGGCAATTCCCGCTACAGTTGCCGCTGGTTTCCGGACAAGAATAACCAACGATGACCGAACCGAGCTGGTTTTCCATACTCCCGCCGATCCTGGCGATCGTGCTGGCCATCTGGACCAAGCAGGTCATCCTGTCGCTCTTCGCCGGCCTGTGGATCGGGTTTACCCTGCTGAGCGGCCTCAACCCGATTGCCGGGCTGGCCGGCGCGCTGGAGGGCATCGTCAACGTATTCGGCGACGCGGGCGACACGCGCGTGCTGATCTTCACACTGCTGATCGGCTCGCTGATCACGACGATCGAAATGTCCGGGGGTGTGCGTGGCTTCGTACATTTCCTCGAAACCCGGCGCTGGGTACACACTGGCGTGCGCGCCCAGGTCCTCGCCTGGGTCACCGGGATCATTATCTTCATCGAGTCGAACATCACGCTGCTGGTCGCCGGCTCCGTCAGCCGGCCGCTGTTCGACCGCTACCGCGTGTCGCGCGAGAAACTTGCCTATCTCATCGATGCGACCTCGGCGCCGGTGTGCGTAATGATTCCCCTGAACGCCTGGGGCGCCGTGATCATCGGGCTGGTCGCGTCGTCGGGCATCGCCAACCCCCTCGAGACTTTCATCCAGTCGATCCCCTACAACCTGTACGCGATCTTCGCGATCATTCTCGCGGCGATCGTAATCTGGAAGGACCTGAACATCGGCCCGATGAAGGCGGCCGAGGAGCGCACGCAGCGGGGCGAGCTGCTGTGGCCGAACGCCATGCCGCTGGTCGACACGAGTGCGGAGCTGCTGCCCGAGCCGGAGGATGAGAGGGAGATCCCGTCGGCCTGGTTCATGGTACTGCCGATCCTCGCGATGATCCTGATGATGCCCGTGGGCCTGCTGATCACCGGCAACGGCGACCTGATCCGGGGGTCCGGCTCGACATCGATACTGTGGGCCGTCAGCACCGCGATCGCCGTCTGCTGGCTCATGCTGCTCGTGACCCGCCAGTGCGGGATCAACGAGCTGATGCGGCATTTCATGACGGGCGCCGGGCACCTGCTGCCGATCTCGACAATCCTGCTGCTCGCGCTGGCGCTGGGCGACGTCGCGCAGCTGCTCGGCACAGGGCCCTACGTCGCGGGCGTCGCCGGTGCGGCGGTGCCGGAGGTCCTGCTGGCCCCGCTGGTGTTCGTCGTCTCGGCATTCATTGCGTTCTCGGTCGGATCCAGCTGGGGCACGTTCGCGATCATGATCCCGATCGCGATACCGATCGCGACGACGCTGGGACTCCCGGTTCCACTGCTGCTCGCCGCCGCCATCTCGGGTGGCATCTTCGGCGACCACGCCTCACCGATCAGCGATACGACGGTCGTCGCGTCGATGGCGGCGGCCACGGATCACATCGATCACGTGCGTACGCAGCTGCCGTACGCGCTGCTCGCCGGTGCGGCCGCAACGATCGGCTTTTTCCTGCTGAGCCTGTTCGGCTGAAACAGTTCAGAGAATGAGGTCGGCGACACGCTCGGCCAGCGGGTAGACGTCCGGCTCCGCCCGGTTGGTCAGCAGGATAATCGTCAGCCGCTCGTCCGGGAAACGCAGGACGACGTTGCGGAAACCGCTGGTCTCGCCGTAATGATGATGGCGGCGATGCCCGCGGTACTCGTCGATCCACCAGCCGAAGCCGTAATTCCCCAGCGCCGGTGTCAGCATGAGCGCGGCGGACTCCGCCGACAGCACGGCACCGCGGTCCGTGGCCCGGTACCAGCGCGCCAGGTCATCCAGCGACGAGTAGATTCCGCCGTCGCCCCAGACCGCGCTCCAGCGGCTCTGGTCGCTTGACGCGACATCTCCGTTCGTCACCCGGTAACCGTAGGCGCGATTCGGCACCGTCGACTGCCCTTCGCGGTAGGCGATGGTCGATGACATTCCGGCAGGCTCGAATATCCGCTCGCGCAGGAACACGTCGAACGACTTCCCGGACGACGCTTCCACGATCATCGCGAGCAGCGCGTAGCCGGTGTTCGAATAACGGTACTCGGAGCCGGGCTCGAAGTAAGTACGATCGGTGGCCAGCATCAGCCGCAGCACGTCGTCGTCGTGAACCTGGGGCGAACCGTCCGGCACCATCGGCTCGTAGTCGAGCAGGCCGGAGCGATGCTGCAGCATATGGCGAACGGTAATCCCCGAGCCGTAAGCCGGGTATTCCGGGAACAGGTCTGTCAGTGTGGATTCCAGCGTGAGCCTGCCGTCCTCGACCAGCAGCATGATCGCCGTCGCCGTGAACTGCTTGGTCACCGACGCGAGCCGGAAGTTGGTGGCCGCGCCGATCGGCGTACCGGCGTCCACGTCGGCGAGTCCCCAGGTGCGGGTCAGTAGCGGCTCGCCGTCACGAATCACGCGAAGCGCCGCGCCGGGCATGCCCGGGCCTGCGTAGGGCTCGAACAGCCGGTCCAATTCCGTCTCTGCCTGCACACCGCTTTCACTGCAGCCGCTCATCGCGACGAGAACGAGCATGCAGGCAAGCACTCCGGGTCCTGGTCTGTCCAAGTTTTCTCTCCCACTGACAATGCCCCGGGCGCCGCGCGCCCTGTCACAGGTTCCCGCTAAAGCAGAATTCCACCGGGCCCGTCATCACGGCCGTGTCGTCCGGCCGGATCTCGATCTGCACGGTGCCGCCGGGCAGTTGCACGTCGATACGAGCTGCCGGCGTCAGTCCCCGGGCCCGCGCAGCAAAGGCCGCCACGCATGCCCCGCTGCCGCAGGCCATCGTGAGGCCGACTCCGCGCTCGTAGACCGTGAGCTCGAGGTGCGACTCGTCGACCAGCTCTGCAACGCCGACGTTCACCCCGGCCGGAAACATCGGGTCCTGCTGGATCGGCGCCGCGTGCTTCGGGATATCGATCGAGCCGAGGTCGTCGACGAAGTAGACGACATGCGGGTTGCCGATATTGAGCGCGACTCCGTCGCTGAGCGGGCCATGGCCGACGTCCAGGTGCAGCGTGTCGGCTTCGCGGGCGAGCGGAATACGGCGCCAGTCGAGATTGACCCGTCCCATCTCGCAACGCACCAGGCGACTGCCAGCACGCTGGCAGCGCAGCACCCCGGCACGCGTCTCGATCGAGACCTCGTCCAGGCGCGCCTCCTCGAGCAACAACCAGGCGACGCAGCGTGTCGCGTTGCCACAGGCTTCGACTTCTCGTCCGTCGACGTTGTAGAGGCGCATGAAAACATCGGCGGATCTGTCCTGCGGCGGCTCGACGACGACCAGCTGGTCGGCCCCGACGCCGGACTGAACGTCGCAGATCCGCCGGATCTCGCCGATTCCCGGGCGGTAAGCCTGCGCGCGCGCATCCACAATGACGAAATGGTTGCGCAAACCGTGCATCTTTATGAATGGCCGACCCGCCGGGAAGAGATCCGGCAGGCTCGTCGCACCCCTTGCTTTCACACTACCCGCCATTTCCGGCCCGGCATTGGTTCCGAGGTGTCGCATCATCGCAGGATCGGCTGGCCGTGTCAGCCGGCCAGAAATTGCCCGTCGCTTGCGGCGGCGTTACAGTCGGGTACTTACACGGTTCGATTCCGGCAGCAAACAGGCAGGCAATGGCAGGCATGACGAGAGAACTGTTCCGCGAAGACTCCTACCTGCGCGAATGCGAGGCGCAGGTCATCTCCGTCAACGACCGCCAGGTCGTGCTGGACCAGACCGTGTTCTACGCAATGGGCGGCGGCCAGCCGGGCGATACCGGTCGCCTGGAGTGGGATGGCAAGATCGCGGCCGTAACGGAAACGCGTTACGGCGAAGGCGGCGCTATCTGCCACGTCGTGGCTGACGGCGATCCGCTGCCGCCGGCAGGCGGCCGGGTTCGTGCCGTCATCGACTGGGATCGGCGCTATCGGCACATGCGCATGCACACGGCGCTGCATCTGCTCGGATCGGTGCTGCACTACGGCGTGACCGGGGGCAACATCGGCGCGGACCGCAGCCGCCTGGATTTCGACATGGAGGATACCGTCGACAAGGACGCGGTGACCGCCGAACTGGCCAGACTGGTTGCCGCCGATCACCAGGTCGGCTGCCGCTGGATCACCGACGCCGAGCTGGATGCGCAGCCGGAGCTCGTGCGGACGATGTCCGTGCAGCCGCCGCGCGGCGCCGGGCGCATCAGGTTGCTGGAAATCGAGAACGTGGACCTGCAGCCCTGCGGCGGCACACACCTCCGCTCAACCGGGGAGGTCGGCGCAGTCCGTGTCAGCAAGGTCGAGAAAAAGGGCAAGCACAATCGCCGGGTCTGCATAGAACTGGACGATTGAAGCGCTGCGGCCGCCTGCAGCAATAGGCGCACCGGCAAGCGTCGAACAAGAACAACATGCCGCCTCGGCGGCGACGGGGGAAGAATATGGGTGAGCAGCCAGTTACGGGCGCGGAGATCGGCGCGGCCGCGCCGGTGAGCAGCGCGGAACGCATCAGCGCCATCGACACCCTGCGCGGCGTCGCCGTGCTCGGCATCCTGGTGATGAACATCTACGCGTTCGCAATGCCGTTCCAGGCCTACATGAACCCGCTGCCGATGGGCGGGCTCGAGTGGTACAACCAGGCCACCTGGATATTCACGCACGTTTTCTTCGACCAGAAGTTCCTGACGATTTTCGCGCTGTTGTTCGGCGCTGGACTCGTCATCATGTGGCAGCGCGCGGAGCAGCGCGGCGCCAGGCCCGGGCGCGTCTGGTACCGGCGCCAGGCCTGGCTGCTCGTCATAGGCGCCGTCCACGCCTACCTGATCTGGTGGGGCGACATCCTGTTTCACTACGCCCTGATGGGCATGTTCGTGTACCTGTTCCGGAAGTGGCAGCCGAAAGGGCTGATCATACTGGCCTGCTGCATGCTGCCGGTCGCACTCGTGTTTTCCTACGGCGGCTCGTACTACATGGAAGACCTGCGCACGCAGGCGAGCGAGCTCGCCGGGCTGATCGACGCGGGCGAGGAACTGAACGACGAGCAGCAGGAGGTTCGCGAGCAGTGGGAGGCGATGCAGCCCTTCATGGATCCTACGCCGGAAAGCCTGCAGAAGGACGTCGATACGCACCTCGGCAGCTACGGCGGTATTGTCGCCTACCGCGCGCCGACGGTTGCGATGATGCAGGCGCAGAACACGCTCAGTTTCGCCCTGTGGCGGGTCGGCGGCCTGATGATCCTGGGCATGGCGTTGATGAAGCTCGGCATCCTGTCCGGGCAGCGTGACGCCGCCTTCTACCGACGGATGGCGCTGCTCGGCTACGGGCTCGGCCTGCCGATCCTGGCGTTCAGCGCCATCAACCTGTATGCGCACGGCTTCGAGCCGCTGTACATGTTCCGGATCGGCATGGCGCCGAACTACGTCGGCAGCGTGCTCGTCAGCTTCGGCCACATCGCGCTCGTCATGCTGATCGTGAAGAGCGGTGCCTGGTCGATGCTGATGGCCCGCTTCGCTGCGGTCGGGCAGATGGCGCTGACGAACTACCTGATGCACTCGGTCGTCATGACGACGATCTTCTATGGCTACGGCTTCGGGCTGTACGGGTCGGTGCCGCGGCTTGCCCAGATGAGCTTCGTCGTCGCGTTGATCGGGTTCCAGCTTTGGCTGTCGCCGCTCTGGCTGAGTCGCTACCGATTCGGGCCGGTCGAATGGCTGTGGCGGTCGCTGACTTACTGGCGGCGGCAGCCAATGCTGCGGAGCCCGTAGGACGACCGGCTCAGCGCGGGTCGCCGAGGCCACCGCCCTCGGACGGCGAGGAACTTGCCCGTCCGCGCTTGCGCAACATGCGTTGCGTCGCGGCCTTTTCCTCGTCCCACTCGCGCACGGTCTTGCAAACGCGCTGCTTCTGGCGGCTCCCGGTCACCCTTTCGTTCTTGCACTCGACCCTGTCGAGTTCGTCTTCGACCTGCTCGTTGTATTCTGCCGCGGCCGCGGCGTAGGCCTCGTCTTCGAGAGCTTTGCGCTCCGCGCCGCTCAGCTTCCGTTGCTCTTCCGGGGCCGGCTTTTCGGCCTCGGCCGACTGTTCCTGCGCCGGCCCGGAGAGTGGCATCGAAACCAGCAGTACAGTCGTCAGTAACGTAACAGCTCGATTCATGTTCGTTCCTCGACACCCATCGGTGTCAGCTAGTCGTTGATCTCCGCGTTGAGCGTCTGGCGCTCGGGCTGACAGGTACAGAGCCGGGTCGCGCTCTTGATGCGCGACACGTGGTCACAGACCACGACCTCGTCCGCGGCGCAGTCGGATAGACTTTCGCCGTAGGCTTTCGCTACCGGTTCCTGGGCACAGCCTGCAAGCAGGGCAAACGCGACACCGACCGGCCATAGCGGCGCGTGGATGGAGCCGAGGCCGCCGGCGCGTCCCGAAGCCGCCAGGCGCCTAGTCACTCCTGACGTCCACCGTTCGATAGAAGAAATCATGTCGGTACAGGACCTCCCCGCTTTCCACCGGCTCGCCATCCCGATACACCGGCCGGTAAATGAAGTCTTTGACGCCGTAGCGTACCCGGGTTTCCATCTGCGAGAAACCGGGAGGGTCCGCCTCGATCAACTCGATGTCCTTGACCCGGCCGCGATCGTTGACCGAAAAGCGCGCCGTTATGTGTCCCTCCAGCAACTCGGCATGGTCCACGTCGGCCCTGCTCCAGCCGTAGTTGAAATCCGGGTACCTGCCGAGCGCCAGGCGGCGCAGCGGCACGGGGCGCTCCAGGTCTGACAAGCGCCGGTCGAGCAGCTCCGTCTCGGACAGCAGCTGCCACGCCCTGCCGTATTGCAGGCGGGCCAGGTCGACTGAGTCCATTACGGTGTAATAGTCTCCCAGGGCGATGACGCACCGGGCCAGCAAGTCGGGCCCGGCATCCGCGTTGGCGTTGGCCTCGGCCACTGCCAGCGCCCTCTGGAAATAGGACTCCCCGTTGCGCGTGGTGGGCTCGGACCGGAAGACCACTTCATTTGCCTCGTGCAGGTAGGTCCTGCCCAGCGCCAGGTAGGTATCAATCAGCACGGGGTCCCCGGTACCGTAGTGATCTGCCTTTATCTTCGCAATCCGGCGGTAGACGTGGCGCTCCTCCCGGTGTCGATCCAGCTGGTTCAACAGTTCGGCCCGGTCGTGCAACACGGGCAACATTTCCAGCGCGTAGAGCGAGTACTTGCGCTCGTACAGGGTCGTCATCCGGTCGAGCAGCTCCAGCGCCGTACCCACTTCCCCGGCAGCAAGGTTGGTCTCGACCATACCGTTCAGGATGTGCACCTGCTCGACTGTATGCGGTCCTTCGTTCACGTGGCTGATGTGCAGCGCGCGATCATAGGTGCGCAAGGCCTCGCCGTAGTTGCCGGAGTCACGATATGTCGCCGCGAGGCCCTCCAGCGGTCGCACCAGCCTGCGGCTCAGCATGTCGTCATCGCGCTGCAACAGGTCGATGGCAGTCTCGTAATTCTGCAACGCCGCTTCCCATTTGCCGCCGAGTCGCTGCGCGAGCGCCAGGTCCGACAGGGCGCTCGCCGTTTTCGTAGCCGACTGCGTCTCGCTCGCGAGCAGCGACTCAAGGCGCTCCTTGGCAGCGAGCTCCGACTCGTCATACAGCCCTGCGGCTATCGCATCGCGAAATCGTCGCCGATACAGAGCGTCCGGGTCCCCCGTCGTCCCGGCATCGAGCCGCGGCACCCCGACGCCGGGTGGAGCGGAGTCGTCCTGATCGGCTTGCGGCGCAGCCGGCGCCTCGACGGGCAACAATATGGCCGCCTGCCCGGCAAGGAACAGGGCCGACAAGGCTATCCAAGGCCTCGAATTCGAGCACGAAACGCGCATGACGGTCAGTTCGGCTAAACCCCTCGGTTTTGGACCGGCGCACCGGTCACGGGTTCCGACGACGCCGAGGCTGCCGACGCTCGAATTGGCGCGGCGTTGCCGCAGCTTTATAGTAACGGCCTTTCCGGGAGCAGGAGTTCTGCATGCCAGTGCACAAGCATACGCTAGCCGCCGCGGGCGCGGTCTTCTCCGCATTCTTCGGGGCTGCCGCATCCGCGCAGGACAACGCTACGGCGATCGAGCAATGCGCCGGCATCGAAGCGGCCGACGCACGCATCCGCTGCCTGGAGGAAGCCATAAGGCGGATGTCTTCCGCCCCGGCGGAGGCCGTTACGCCGGATCGGGTCCAGCCTGCGCGTGAAGAGCGGACAGAGCAGGCCGCGGTCGCCACGCCCGCGGAGAGCCCGGATCTCGCCGCACCGCCGAAACCGGAACCGGAACCGGCGAGTGCGCCGCAGCCGGGCGTCGCGTCGGCAAGCACCCCGGAAGTCAGGACCGCAACGGGATCCGCGAGCGCTCCGGCCGATCCGGGACCGGTCGAGCAACCGTCCACCGATTCGGCTGAATCGGCGCTGGACCGGATGGGCACGGAGCAATTGCCCGTCGACAAGGCGGAGGACGATCTCGTCGACGTGCGGATTCCGGCCACGGTCGTCGCGTTCGATTTCGTTGGCCGCAACAAGCTCCGCATGCGCCTCGAGAACGGCCAGGTCTGGCGGCAGATAGACGCCGATCGCGGCGACTTCTACCCGATGCTCCGCGGCACGGACAGCTTCGAAATCGAACTCTGGCAGACGAGCCTGGGCGGCTACCGGATTCGACTCCTGCCAACCAACCGCACCGCCCGGGTCCGGCGGGTCCAATAAAAAAGCGGCGCATCCAGGGATGCGCCGCTTCCTTTTGCTGCCCGCGTCTTCTTACTGGAGCACGACCGAAACGGTCGCGAACCAGGTACGACCGAAGAAGTCGTAGCCCGAAGACGATACTGCGTTGTTGCGGTTCGGTCCTTCCGACGTGTCGATCAACGGCGGATCCTCGTCGAAGGCGTTGCTGACGCCGACCGAGGCCGACCAGTTGTCCTGCAGGTACGTCAGCGACAGGTCGGTGTACCAGATTCCGTCGACGTAGTCGACGTCCCGGCTGTTCGGCGCCGCGTTGAAGGCGCAGCAGCCATCCAGCGGGTTCGGCCGAAACGCGTCCGGGTTGTCCTGCTGCTGCTCGCCGATGTAGCGATTCTGCATCAGGACTTCCCAGTCGCCGCGCGTCAGCGACAGCGTGCTGGTGAACTTCCACTCCGGCGTGCCGATCTCGCCCAGGTTGTCGTCGCGATCGTCGGGTCCGAAGATCTGGACTTCCTGCTCGAGCTGGTTCGTCGTCGCAGTCGCCCACGCGATGTCCGTGCCGATGCTGTCCATCGTCCACAGCAGGCGCGTATTCAGGTCCACACCTTTCGCGGTCGCTTCACCGATGTTGATGAACGAGACGTCGACGAAATTCAGGATGTTGGTGGCCGGATTGTTGCCACCCGGCCGTCCCGTCAGGCCGCAGAACGGGCTCGTCAGGTTCGGGAAATCCTGGTTCGTGTAGCACTCGCCGATGATGAAGTCAGCCGTCGGCTCCTCGACCGTGTCGCGGATCTCGATCGACCAGTAGCTCAAGGCCATGTCGAAATCGAACGCCTGCGTCCAGGGCTGGCTGAACTGGATCGTCGTCGTGTACGAATCCGACGTCTCGGCGAGCAGCGTGGTCGTGCCACCCGTCGAGGTCGGGATCGTCGTGACGCCCTGCGTGCCGAGCACCGTCGTATCCGGCTGGCCGTCGCCGTTCTCGTCCGTAAAGATGACGCCATCGGCAATACAGTTGTCGATGATGATCGCGGTCAGCGGATCGTTCTGGTCCAGCGCCTGGATGTTGTTGTTGATGCAGGGGTCGCTGGCGCCGGAGATGCCGCCGCCCTGGTCTGCCAGGAACTGCTCGCGCAGGTTCGGTGCCCGGAACGAGGTGCCGGCCGACGCGGACAGGGCGAGGTAATCGAGAGGCGTCCAGATGACGCGCGCGCGCCAGGTGGTCTCGTTACCGAAGTTCTCCTCCTCCGTATAGCGCACAGCGCCGTCGAGGTTCAGGGTCTCCAGCAGCGGGATGTTGATTTCGCCGTAGACTTCCCAGATGTCGCGTTCGCCGATCGTCTCGCCTTCCTGCAGCGGGTTCTCCGCGGCGTTCAGGCCCAGCACGCCGGTGATGTCGTTCTGCGACGAAATCGCGTCAGTGCGGAATTCCGCGCCGACCGCGGCACCGACGGAGCGGCCATCGATCTCGAAGATGTCGCCGGTCAGGAAGCCGCCCACCATCGTCTGCTCGACGACGGTGCGATTCGTGCGGTTGCCGACCAGGAACTTGGTTTCCTCGGGCGTGAACACACCTTCGCCGGTCGCGCCGCCGTCGTACATGTTCGGGTTGCCCCAGTTGATCGGTACGCAACCCGTCAGGGTATCGAACGAGCCGAGCTGCGACGTGTTGTTGCCGATGTCGCAGGTCGGGTTGCCGTTGACGTCGAGGCGCACGCCGCGCGTCGCCTGCACGAGATGGTTCTCGAACAGGATCGGCTGCGCCTGGAAGCCTATGCCACGATCGTACGAATAGAAGCCCTCGTAGGACCAGCTCGAGTCGCCCAGGTCGCCGCGCAGGCCGGTCACGAAGCGGAAGTGATTCCTTTCCACGTCGCGGGTCTGCGGCACGCTTTCCAGCGTGATGATCGGCGCCATGTCTCCCGGGAACGGGTTCAGCGGGTTGTCGACCAGGACCGGTACGCCATTGGCATCGACATCGATGATCGTCGTGTCGGGTTCACCGTCGCCGTCCGTGTCCACCTCGACTTCGCGCGGAATCAGCCCCGGTACGTCCGGGAAGATCTGCTCGGTCGCTGCCCGGCTGAAGGTCGTGCTCTGCAGGTAGTAGGCTTCGAAGAACACTTCCTCGTTCGACCACCAGTCGAGATCGAGCTTGCCGGTCGTGACGGCCGACACCCGCTCCAGCTCCGCGATCAGGTCGCCCGCGCGGCGTTCGTCCTGGTCATTGTAGAAGTCGTGGTACGGGAAGTTCGTGCTGCCGCGCTGTCCGTCCGTGCCGGCGCCAGGCGCGAAGCCGTAGTCGTAGTAACCGGCAGGCGCCGCCGGGATCTGCGCATAGCTCGTGAAGTTCTGGATGCCGAGATCCGACTGGGCCGCAGAAATGCCCGGGTTGTAGAAGAAGAAGATCTCCGCACGATCATCCTGCGTGAACGGCAAAGCGGGATCGGTGAAGTCCAGCGACAGGATCACGTTGTCGAAGAATCCGTCGCGGTCGACGATCTGGAGACCGCCGTCTTCGTACACCTCGATGCTGCGGAACGAGCGCGAGAAGTCGCGGTCGCCGACCAGCACCCGCTGCCGGTCGAAGAACTCGGCACCGAAGGTCAGGCTGGCACGATCGCTGACCGCACCCGCGATCATCGAGATCTGGTTGACGTTACCGCCCTTGTCCGTCGGCGATTCGACGTTGGCCGTAACTTCGAATCCCTCGAACTCGTCGCGCAGGATGACGTTCGCGACGCCGGCCACGGCGTCTGCACCATATACGGCCGACACGCCTTCAGTCAGGATTTCCACACGCTCGACCATCGAGAACGGGATCAGGTTGATGTCCGGCTGAGCCGGGGCCCCGCGTACGCCGTTGGAGCCCATGCGGCGCCCGTTGACCAGGACGAGCGTGCGCTCGGGTCCGAGTCCGCGCAGGTCGATGCTGGTCGAGCCAACACCGCCGGTCGGCGGGGCTTCAGTGGCGTTCGAATTGCCGGCATTCGTATTCAGCGTCGCGTCGATCTGGTTACCGTTGGCGACCGTCGTCCGCTGCAGCATCTCGGCGATGCTGGAAATACCGAGCTGGCGGCCGCTAGCGACGTCCAGCACCTGGATCGGCGACGGGCTCGAATATTCGTCGCGGCGGATACGAGTTCCCGTCACGACGACCTCTTCTACCTGCCCCTGTTCGCCTTCGAGGACGGCGTCCTCGTCCTGTGCCTGGGCCGGTACTGCCAGCACGCATGCAAACGCAAGCGGCAGTCCCGCGGCGATGCGCAGGAAATGCTTAAGATCTGACATAGCTGTGTTCTCCCCAATTGCAGATTTTGTCCTCCCGATCCGGCCCGGCCTTTTTGTAGCCGGTTCCGAACGGAAGTCCGCATTTCGACTCTCGCCCAGCCCGGCTGGCCGCCGCCTGTTGCGGACATCGGTCACCTATGGCGAGAGAAGATGTGCGCAGAATAATCAGCCCGTTTGTGCCGGATTGCAAATTTGCTGTTGCGCTTCGGGTCATGCCGGGGTGGTCGACTGCCAAGGCAGGATTTTTTTAGTACAAAAAACAACAATATAGGGTCATATCTCGGTTGTTACTTATATGCCACAAAGTTCGCTCGCGGCCACGCATTCCTGCGCCTGCGCAGAGCCTGCCGGGGCGATCCCGTCTCCACGCGGGCGCCCGCCCGCGCGGCGTTGCGCTTGCCGCAATCGGCTCGCGCCAGCCGTTTCCGTCCTTGCCTCGCTCGCGTAGCATGTTCCCCCGGATGAAACAGGGGAAGCTGTGATGCAGGTCAGAATCAGTCGACGGTCGGTGCTGGGCGGCCTTTTCGGAGGCGCCGCGGGCCTTGTGCTTCCGCCCGCGGCTATTGCGCAGCTGGTCGGTCCGGCGCACGGGATCATACGGCTGACCTCTAACGAGAACCCGTACGGTCCGAGTCCTGCCGCGCTGAAGGTAGCCGAAGAGGCATCAGCAAGCGGCGCGTTCTACCCCGGCCGAATTTCCGGCGACCTCATTCGGGTCATTGCGGAACGGGAAGGCATTGGCGCCGACGGCGTCGCGCTGTCGTCCGGTTCGAACGAGGCGCTGTGTGCGGCCGCGATGGCCTGGGGACGGCACGGCCGTGTGCTGGCGCCGGCGCTGACCTACGACCTGCACCTGGGATACGCAGAGCAGAACGGCGTCGAGGTCGCGACCGTGCCGCTGGATCCGGACATGGGCATCAATCTTGGCCGGCTGGCGGCGGCGGTCGATGACAGGACCAGCCTGGTCTACGTCTGCAACCCGAACAACCCGACCGGCATGCTGCTCGACGGTGACGACCTGCGGGCTTTTTGCCGCGAAGTCGGCAAGCGGGCAACCATCGTCGTCGACGAAGCCTACAACGAGCTGACCGGGGACCCGGCTTACAGCTCGATGATGAACCTCGTGCGCGCGGGCGAAAACGTCATTGTGATGCGGACGTTCTCCAAGATTTTCGGAATGGCCGGTATGCGCATCGGCTACGCGATGGGCCGGCCGGACCTCATCGGGCGCGTGCGCGATTCCGTTATGTCCTGGCCGAACATCGTGGGCCTGGCCATGGCCTACGTGAGCTACACGGACGATGAGTTCATCGCGTTTTCGCGCGACAGGATCCTTGAGGGGCGCAAGATCGTCAGCGAGGCCTTCCGTAGGAACGGCGTCGAGCCGCTGCCGTCGGAAACGAACTTCGTTTTCGCCGATATCGGCGTCGATGTAAACGAACTGGCTGCGCGGATGCGCGATAGAAATATCGAGATTCGCCGCTCTTACCCGCCGTATGACACCTGGATGCGTGTGAGCATGGGCAAACTCGACGAGCTCGAAATCTTCGCGGACGTGTTCGACGAGCTCTACCCGCAAGCGAAGGGTTGAATCGCCCGCGCGGCAGGTCCTGCAGGAGCTCCTACGGGAAATTGCGCCTGGCATCCGCGCGCAGGCCGTTGAACTCGTAGCCGAACAGCTCGATGTCGAAGCGCCAGTGTTCGGCCACCCTGGCAATCAGCGCGTCGTCGTACATCTCGCGGTAGCCGCGGTGGACTGTGCGGTTCACATGCGGCAGCGGCGGCGCCTTGACGCCGATACGGCGGCAGATTTCCTCGTAATCGTCCGCCAGCGTTTCGAAGCGGCCTATGTAATCGACGATGACGCCATCGTCCTCGCAAACGAAGCCCGACTGGCTGCGCCTGGCGCGCTCGATCTCCCAGTCGACGTACTCGCCGAAGGAGCCCATGGCGCTCACCCTGCGATGGTGCCGGTGCGCTTTCGTGGTGCCCAGATAATGGTAGGTGGAGACCAGCCAGTCCCAGGGATTCCGGACGAATGCGAACTTGAAGAAACCGTCCCAGACCTCGGCGGGCAGCTGGCGCCGCAACTGGCTGGCGGTCGTGTGCACGGGAAAATAGCGCCGCCGGTAATCCCGGACCAGTCCGACTTTGGCGAGCCCCTTGCTCAGCGGGTCCGTCGGCGGATTGTGGCCGAACTGTTCGAGGGCCGCGATCATGCTGGTACCGGCGGCCTTGTTGACGTGAACGAAGATGAACCTGTGGCTGATCGACAAGAGCATGTCAGGATTCCGACCGGGGCCTCAGAGCAGCCCTTTCTTCTTCGGCTCGTAGAGCTCGAGCTCTTCACGGGTCAACTCCTCGACCTTCACGGTCCAGCGCGCCAGGGTCGCGCTGACGCGAACCCGGTACGAGCCGCCCTCCTTGAATAGGCGCACGCCATTGCCGGGGCGCTTCGTCTGCACGATGCGGCCGACGAGGAAACCGGTCTTGCCGTCCAGCAGGGAGATCTCGATGGCCATCGCATTCTGGTAGTCGCTGTTGACCCGCCAGTCGAGGATCCACGGCGCCTCGACCTCGAACTCGGCCGTCGTCGCGGTCCCGGTCCCGGAGAACTCCTGGACCAGTTCCGCGGCGCCGGCCGGCACCACGAGCAGCAGCAGGGCGCCGAGCACCCCCGGCCCATGTCGCATCAGATTCATAGCTCTGCTTCCCAGCTCGTAGAGGGTCGTAAGATAGCAGCCCGGTAAGTCCGCCGCAGCCGATAGCGGGCACCAGGCGGCACGACCGCTGCCTGCAGACCCGGGCTGGCGGCCGTTGCATATGGCGTTACATCGTCGGAACGACCACGTGTATGGCCGGTCGATAAAGAAGGCATAATCCCGTGCCGGCCGCCGTGCGGTTTCCTGCCGAAACTCGCCGCCGTCGTCGTGGGGCCGTAATACCCGGGGGATTACCGTTGCAGCTTTTCGCGCGCACAAGAGCGCTGTTGCCCGTTCTGGCTTTGCTGCCGGGCCTGGCTGCGCACGGCCAGGAGGACATCGACGCGGTCGAGATATCGATGGGCTCCCGCGAGCCGATCCGGCTCACTCGATACGACGACGAGGCTGCGGCAATCCAGCTCGACGGGCGGCTCGACGAAGCGGCCTGGCAGGATACCCGGCCCTACACCAATCTGAGGGTCATCGAGCCGGATACCCTGGCCGAGCCGGCTTACCGGACCGAGATCAGGTTCTTCTATACCGAGCGCGGCCTGTACGTGTCCTACGACATGGAGCAGCCGAAGGAAACCCTGTTGCGCCGCTTCAGCCCTCGCGACGACTTCGACACCAAGCGGGACAAGGTGTCGTTCACGCTGGACACCTCGGGCGGCGGGCGCTACGGCTACTGGATGAGCGTCGCTCTCGGCGACAACCAGGCGGACGGAACGATCCTGCCCGAACGCCAGTACAGCCGCGAATGGGACGGGGCCTGGTACGGGTCGACCGCCGAGACCGACAAGGGCTGGGCAGCCGAGTATTTCATCCCCTGGTCGCAGATGGCGATGCCCAAGGAGGATCGCGTGCGCCGTATCGGTTTCTACGGCTCGCGCGAAGTCGGGCACCTCGACCAGCGCTGGGGCTGGCCCGCGTTGCCGAATTCCCTGCCGCGCTTCATGAGCCTGCTGCAGCCGCTCGAAATCGAGGGAATCGATCCGCGTCAGCAGTGGAGCCTGTTTCCATATGCCTCGTCGACCGTCGACTGGTACGACGACGAGACCCGCTACAAGGTCGGCGCCGACGTGTTCTGGCGGCCCGCGAGCAACTTCCAGCTGACGGCGACGCTGAACCCGGACTTCGGTTCGGTCGAATCCGACGACGTCGTAGTGAATTTGACCGCGAACGAGAACTTCTTTCCCGAGAAGCGCCTGTTCTTCCAGGAGGGCAGCGAGATCTTCGATGCGACGCCTCGCGCCGGCGGCCGACGCGGCGGCGGCGGTGGCGACCGCAACCGGTTTACGGTCATCAACACGCGCCGCATCGGCGGGCGCCCGCGCGAGATCGAACTGGCAGACGGCGTCGATTTCGTCGGCCGCGAAGATCTGCAGGTCGCCGACCTGTTCGGCGCAGCCAAGGCCACCGGGCAGATCGGCGGGTTCCGCTACGGGGTCCTGGCCGCCAGCGAGGACGAGACCGATTTTCTCGCGAGCGACGGCGAAGTTTACGCCCAGGAAGGCCGCGACTTCGGCGCCGTGCGCGTGATCTACGAGGACAGCGAGGGCGCCGCGTACCGCGGCTTCGGGCTGGTCTCCACGATAGTCGCGCACCCCGAATCGGACGCGATGGTCCACGCGATGGACTTTCATTACCTGACGACGAACGGCTACTGGAACCTCGACGGCCAGGTCCTCTATTCGGACGTCGACGACACCGGGCAAGGCAAGGGTGCCTACGCGGACCTGACCTACACGCCGCGCCGGGGCTTCCGGAACGAGTTCCGCTTCACCTACTTCGACGACGAACTCGAGGTCAACGACTTCGGATTCAACCAGCGCGCTAACCTGCGCGACTTCCAGTACCGCGGCGAGTGGGTCCGGTCCGGCCTGAAGCGTGTCCGCAACACGAAGTTCTCGCCGTTCTACCGTTATGGCGAAAACACGCAGGGCCAGCAGGTACTGGGCGGCATGGGCGGCGGCTTCGAGATCACGTTCAACAACCTGCATTTCCTGGACATCAGCGCGGCCTATCTTCCCGAGCGCTACGAGGACCGCAACAGCTTCGGCAATGGCACCTACCACATCAACGACCGCAGCCGTTTCGGCCTGCGCTATCGCACGAACGAGGCCAGCGCGCTGAGTGCAGGCGCGGACGTCCAGTACGAGGCCGAGGAAATCGAGGGCAGGCAGCTCACGTACACGGGCAGCCTGACCTGGCGGCCGGCCAGCAACCTGTCGCTGCAGCTCGAGGCGCAATACACGGACCGCGACGGCTGGCTGCTGCACCAGGAGGATCGTAACTTCACCTCCTTCGTCGCCGAGCAGTGGCAGCCGAAGCTCAATTTCGACTATTTCATCAATGCGGATCACCAGCTGCGGCTCGGGCTGCAGTGGGTCGGCGTCCGTGCGGTCGAGGACAGGTTCTACGAGCTGATAGAAGACGGCGGCGACCTGGTCGAGGGCCCGAAGCCACCGGGAGAGACTGATGATTTCAGCATTTCCCAGCTGAACCTGCAGTTCAGGTACCGCTGGCAGATTGCGCCACTGTCCGACCTGTTCGTCGTGTATACGCGGGCCGATACCGGCAAGCGGGGACTCGCATCTTTCGGGGACCTCTTCCAGGACTCGTGGAACAATCCGCTCGGCGACCAGCTCGTCATCAAGCTCCGCTACCGGCTGGGCTCGTAGGCAGCACGCTCGCAGCGTTGCACCGGCGCGCCCGACGGATCAGGCGACGAGATATGCAAGCTCTGCCGGAGCAAAAGGCCTGGGCTCCCGGCCGATCAGCGCACGCAGTTCAGCTGAATCGGCAGTATTGCCCTCGGCGAGCATCGTCAGCTGGTCGCGCGTTACGGGGAAGAAGGGCAGCCGGTCCAGCAGCGTCGCTGCGATGCGCATGAGCCCGATCGGCATCGGAAGGATCAGCTTGCGCCGGTCCACAGCCACCGCAACGCGCCGCAGCATCTCCGTCCAGGTAAGCTCCTCGGGCCCTCCCAGCGTGAACGTCTTGCCGATCGAGGCGGGGTCCGTCAGCGCTCGCACGAACGCGTCCGCGACGTCCTCGACGTGCACGGGCGACATTCGCACCTGGCCTGTCGCCGCCCGCCAGCCCGTGTGAAAGGCCAACGCGGGCAGCGGTGGCGCAATCATGTCGCGGTGCAGCTGGGTCGCTATTTCCATCGTGCCGCGCGGATCGCCGAAGACGACCGACGGGCGAAACACGGTGACGTCGAGGCCGCCGCCGCGCAGGTATTCCTCGGCGCGGAACTTGGTTTCCTGGTACGGCGTGCCCGGGCTCCTGACGCCGTTTGCACTCATCAGCAGGAAGCGCCGGGCACCCAGGCGCCGTGCCGCTTCCGCTGCGCGTACCGCCGCCTGGTACTGGAGCGCCTCGAAGGTAATACCGCGCCGGGGAAACTCGCGCAGGATCCCGACCAGGAAAATGACGGCAGCGCAGCCCTCGATAGTCGACTCGAGCGCCTCGACGGAGCTCGGCTCTCCCTCGACGATGCGGCATTCTCCGGCACGGCGCAGCTTGTCCCGGCTCCCGGCCCGAACCAGCAGTGACGGCTGGTGCCCGGCCGAGAGCAACGCGTCGACGATGTAACCGCCGACGAATCCGCTGCCGCCTATGACTGCTGCTCGCACGCCGCGTCCCCGAATCCCCGTGTAAGGCCAGTGTAACGCCCGGCTGCCGGGCCGTGAATTCACGCTGGCCGCGCTGTTACAAACGATTACGAATAAGGCCAAGAGGGCGACTTATACTCCCGTGACACTCGCGAAACGCAACGACGATGCCCGACCAACGCCCCGTCATCGCCTGGTTCCGGCAGGACCTCAGGCTGGACGACAATCCTGCCTTTCATGCGGCGGCCGAGCACGGCGGACCGGTACTGCCGGTCTACGTGCTCGACGACGACAACGCGGGCGAGTGGGCCATGGGCGCGGCGAGCCGCTGGTGGCTGCACCGGAGCCTCGCGGCGCTCGCCGAATCCCTCGACGGCCACCTGTACCTGCTCCGCGGCAATGCCGCGACCCTGCTGCCGGAACTCGCGCGCGCGACTCGTGCCACGGCGGTGCACTGGAATCGCTGCTACGAACCCTGGCGCATCGCGCGCGACCAGCGCATCAAGTCGGAGCTCAAGGATGCCGGTGTCACGGTGCGGAGCCACAACGGCTCACTCCTGTTCGAGCCACAGCTCGTCGCGAAAGCCGACGGCACGCCCTACAAGGTATTCACCCCGTTCTACCGGAACGGCTGCCTGCGCCAGGCGCCCGCACCGCGAGAACCTCTGCCGCGCCCTTCCGCTTATGCGCTTGCGACTTTCGGCGGCGGGTTGCCGCTCGAGAAACTCTCCCTGCTGCCCGACATACCCTGGTACCGTGGCATGGCCGCCGAGTGGAACCCGGGCGAGCGCGGTGCCTCGGACCGGCTCGCGCGGTTTCTCCACGCCGGCATCCGGCATTATCGCGAGGGCAGGAATCGTCCCGACCAGGCGTTCGTTTCACGGTTGTCGCCGCACCTGCACTTCGGCGAGATCTCGCCGCACACGGTCTGGCATGCCGCGAAGACACTCGAATCGGATCGCGACATCGCCGCCGAAATCGATCATTTCCTGAGCGAACTCGGCTGGCGGGAGTTCTCGCATAACCTGCTGTATCACTGGCCCGGGCTGCCACGGGAAAACCTGCAGCGCAAGTTCAACCGGTTTCCGTGGCGCGAGGACGAGGATGCGCTGCGACGATGGCAGCGCGGGTTGACCGGCTACCCGATCGTCGATGCCGGCATGCGGGAGCTGTGGCGTACCGGCTATATGCACAACCGCGTGCGCATGATCGTCGGCTCCTTCCTGGTAAAGAACCTGCTGCTCGACTGGCGGCACGGCGAGGACTGGTTCTGGGATACGCTCGTCGACGCGGACCTCGCGAACAACAGCGCAAGCTGGCAATGGATCGCCGGCTGCGGCGCCGATGCGGCGCCCTACTTCCGGATATTCAATCCCGTGGCGCAGGGCCGCAAGTTCGATCCGGACGGCGACTACGTGCGCCGCTACGTGCCGGAACTCGGCCGATTGCCCGACAGGTACCTGCATGCCCCGTGGGAGGCGCCGGCCGGGATCCTGCAATCGGCCGGCGTGACGCTGGGCGCCGACTACCCGGCGCCGATCGTCGATCTGAAGGCATCGCGCGAGCGTGCCCTGGACGCGTTTCGCTCGCTGACCGCCTGATCCGGCTGCTGCCCCGTGCTAGAGTCTCGCGGGCTCATTCGGCGAGGACTCGGCACGTGAACAGGAATACCAGGCTGATGGACATGCTGGTCGGCTACGCGGCGTCGCACCAGCACCCGTTCAATGTCGGCGTGCACCTGCTGGGCATACCGACGATCATGCTGGGCATCTTTATCGCGTTCAGCTGGCTCGAAATCCGGATCGACGGTTTCGGCTTCAACCTGGCCCACGTCGCGGCGCTGGGCCTGTTCCTCTTTTACCTGACGCTGGACGCCGTCTTCGCCTTCGTCTACCTCGTCGTCGGCATGGCCGTCGCGGTGCTCGCGACCGAGATCGGCAAGGCGCCGCTACCGGTGTCCGGTGGCGTAGCGGCCGCAACGTTCTTCGGCGGCTACGCGCTGCAGTTCGTCGGGCATGCCGTCGAAAAATCGATGCCCGTCCTGGTCAGGCATCCCGTACAGGCAAACCTGGCCGCGCCGTTTTTCACGATCGTGGAAATCTGCGGGCTGATGGGGCTGCGCGAGGAGCTGTTCTCGGAAGTTCAGGCGCAGGTCGCGGAACGACGCAGGCTGGAAACGACGGGCTGACTCGATCCGTATTGCCCGAGCCCGGGGTGACGGGCATAGAATGGCGCCGGTTCAGGGTGGAGCATCGTCATGCGCCGAATCGTTCTTCGCGTATTCCTCATCGCACTGGGCAGCATCGCGGCCGGTTGCTCCGGGCAGGATGCGCCGCAACCTGTCTCCACCGTATTGATCGAAAATGCCGTCATCGTCGACGGCAGCGGGATGGACGCCTACTCCGGCGATGTCCGCATCGGTGACGGTCGCATCGTGGCGGTCGGCGCGCTGGCGCCGCTGGCGGGCGAAACCGTCATCGATGGGCTGGGCAGGGTGTTGGCCCCCGGCTTCATCGACACGCACAGCCACGGTGACCGTACGCTGTTCGACGACCTCGACGCCCTCGGTGCGACGAGCCAGGGAATCACGACCATCGTCGTCGGCCAGGACGGCGGTTCGCCCTACCCCCTCGCGGACTTCGCGGCGCGACTCGAAGCGACGCCGCCCGCGATCAACGTGGCGAGCTACGCGGGCCACAACACGCTGCGCGGGCTGGTACTCGGAGAGGACTTCCGCCGGACGGCCAGTGCCGACGAGGTGGAACAGATGCGGCAGATGCTCCTCGCGGAACTCGAGAGCGGCGCGCTGGGGCTCGCCACCGGGCTCGAGTACGATCCCGGGATCTACTCGCATCCGTCGGAGGTCGTCGCGCTCGCGCAGGCGGCCGCCGATGCCGGCGGCCGCTACATCAGCCATGTCCGCAGCGAGGACCGCTGGTTCTTCGATGCAATCGACGAGATCATCGACATCGGGCGGGCGACCGGCATGCCGGTGCAGGTGTCGCACATCAAGCTGTCGATGCGGAGCCTCTGGGGCAAGGCGCCGGAGCTGGTCGCGAAGCTCGACGCCGCCCGCGCGGAGGGTATCGACATCACGGCGGACCTGTATCCCTACGACGCCTGGCAGTCGAACCTGATGGTGCTGCTGCCGGAGCGCGACCCGACGGACCGCAAAGCCGTCGAGTTCGTGCTCGACGAGATCGTTCCCGCCGAGGGGCTGCTGATCACGCGCTTCCCGCCGGACCCGAGCGTCGAAGGCAAGCGCCTGCCCGAAATCGCGGCGCTGCGCGAGACCGATCATGTCAGCGCGCTGATGGACCTGCTGCAGGCCGCCGACCGCGCCGCGCGGGAAGCGGGCGGGAGCGTGGACAGCATGATCGGCACCAGCATGGAGCAGGCGGACATCGACCTGTTGTGGCTATGGGAGCACACGAACCTGTGCACCGACGGCGTCCTGACCTATACGCACCCGCGCGGCCGGGGTTCGTTCACCCGGGTGCTGGGCCGTTACCTGCGCGAGCGCCGCCTGCTGGATCTCGAGACGGCGATACGCAAGATGAGCGGCTTGGCGGCGGATCACATGGGCTTCGCCGACCGGGGCTACATCCGCCCGGGACTCGCGGCCGACCTCGTGCTCTTCGACCCGGACACGATCATCGACCACGCGACGATGGAGGACCCGCTGGCGCTGTCGACGGGCGTGCTGCGGGTCTGGGTCGGGGGCGAGATCGTGTTCGAGAACGGCGCCGCGACCGACGCCAGGCCCGGGCGCTTCCTGCGACGGCAGTAATTCTTGTTTCGGCTCCGGCGCGGGAACGGGCACGTCGGCCGCCCGGTTGCCGGTGTCACATCTCGTTTTCGATGGGCAGGTGCGCGAAGAACCAGTCTTCGATCCGTTGCATGAAGGATGCGGCCGGCTGCCTGTCGAGTCGCAACTCGTTCGATACCCAGTAAACGTGACCGTCTGCCGAGCGCTCGAGCCGCCAGGCATTGCGTGCGTCGAAGTCGCCGCCGACCGCCGTGCGAACCCTGGCATTCAGCTCCGGGCTCTCGACCAGTAGCCCCATCTCGGTGTTGATGCGCAAGGAGCGTGGGTCCAGGTTCGCGCTGCCGATGAACACCTTGGCGTCGTCGATGACCAGCGCCTTCGCGTGCAATGCCAGTGACTTGCGCTCGACCGGGGTCAGCATGTAGCGATGCCGGTCCTCCGCATCGACGCGGACCTCGTGCAGCTCGGCCCCGTTCTGCAACAGCTCGTCGATGTGATTTCGATAAGCGCTGTGCGCGGTCAGGTGATTGTTGGAGCGGATAGAGTTCGTCAGGATCCGGACCCGGACGCCTCGCGCGGCGGCCCGCTCCACGGCTGCCTCGAGCTCCACGGTCGGGATCAGGTAGGCCGAAATGATCAGGATCTCGTCCTCTGCCGCATCGAACTCGCGTATCAGCTCGTTGGCGACCTGCACGGGAGCGCTTGCACGATCGGCCGGATTTTGCACCGGCGGCTCGTCGGCCAGGATCCGCACCGTGCCCTGTACGGTGTTCCGTAGCATTGCCAGCCACTCGGCCTGCCGCGCGGCCTCGTCTTCTTCCACGTGCTGGTAGACGTCATTCGCCATTGCCGTGCGGGCGCGCGCGAGCGCCTCCTCGGACGGCTCGGCGTCGGTCAGCTGTTCTATCGGTATCGACCAGTGGTCGTTCCAGTACTTGTCGAAGGTGGCAGCGAGGCGCGGCACCAGCGAGCCGCCGGCCATGAGTTCCATGTCGCGGAAGTTCGCCTCCGGGTCCAGCCCGAAGTATTCGTCGCCGAGATTCCGGCCGCCGACGATCGCGACCCGGTCGTCGACGATCATCGACTTGTTGTGCATGCGGTGGTCGAGCCGGTCGTATTCGGCAAGGTTCAGGACCTGGCGCGTTACGAAACCGCTCGCGCGGCGCCGATAGGGATTGAACACCCGGTACTCGATGTTGTGATGCTCGTGCAATGCCTCGAGCACATCGTCCTCGCCGAGCAGGAAGGTGTCGTCGACCAGGACCTTGACCTGCACGCCGCGGTCGGCCGCCCGGACCAGGTGGTCCAGTAGCAGCGAACCGCTGGTGTCGAAGTGCCACAGGAAGGTCTGGAGATCGATGCTCTCCGTGGCGCTGTCGATCGCGCGCAGCCGCCACTCCAGCGCCGTCGGCCCGTCATTGAGCAGGAACAGCCAGTCCTCCGGCCCAGCCTGCTCCATTGCGTCCCACAGTGCTGAATCGGCGGGCGGCGGCGTGAATTCGGCTTCGAGATCGGCGGGTTCGAGCGCTGCGCAGCCCGCCAGCACGACGGCCGCAGCGCTGAGCACGAGGTTTCGCCTGGCATTCATCGGCAACTGTCCATTGTCATTGTGGGCGCGAGAGACGGAACGCGCGGCCGGGCCCGATGGTGACAGGACACGGCCCACCGCGCTAGCCGGCGGCAACCCGCTCACAATCGAGGTCCCAGGACGGTTTCCCCGTGAAGTGTTCGACCAGGAAGTCGATAAATTCCCGCACGCGGTAGCTCAGGTGCCGGGTCGGCGGATAGACGGCGTAGGCAGGCGTAACGGGCCACGCATAGTCGGTCAGGATGGGTACCAGGAGGCCCTGCCTTACGTGTTCATGGGCAATGAACGTCGGCTGCAGCACGATGCCGAGATTCCGCGCCGCTGCTTCGCACAGGAAGTCGCCGTTGCTGATCGT
>Ga0224505_10000260_pt1 | contig 39326 bp, 51 predicted proteins | sample SF_Jan12_sed_USG_FD_169102 | JGI IMG/M metagenome (GOLD analysis project Ga0224505, IMG submission 169102) | Sediment microbial communities from San Francisco Bay, California, United States - SF_Jan12_sed_USGS_4_1 | ecosystem: Environmental > Aquatic > Marine > Sediment | place: USA: California... | reverse complement strand
GCCCAAGCAAGATCAATGTAGCCAAGGCAACAATGCTTGCCTTGAGTAACTTGAGGAAGAGCGAGGAAGGCACAAATCAGCCGGCGCTCACAGATGTTACTGCTGGGGAATCTCAGAAAGAAAAAGGTAGATGAAACAGAATGAACTAAAGCCTTCCCCAGGTGCCAAGCACAAGAAGAAGTTCGTAGGTCGGGGAAATGGCAGCGGGCATGGCACATATTCGGGCCGGGGCTGCAAAGGACAAAAGGCTCGCTCAGGAGGTGGTGTGCGTCTCGGCTTTGAAGGCGGTCAGTTGCCGTTGATAAAACGCCTGCCGCGGAAGAGGGGATTCACGAACATCTTCAAAGCGGAATACAATATAGTCAACGTAGGGCAGTTGGCTATTTTCTCCGCAGGAACTGAAGTGACCCCCGAAGAATTGCTACACTCCGGGTTGATTAATACGACGGACCATCCCACCAAAATTCTTGGCGCTGGCGATATCAAACATCCATTGCTGGTTAGTGCTGACAAATTCTCTTCGGCGGCAGAGAAAAAGATTGTGGCCGCTGGAGGGAGCGTAAAGCAGGCTTAGGATGGAGCGGAAAACGACCCGACCGCGACTTGTCCAGGCAATGATGGATATATGGGCATTGCCTGATCTGCGGCGAAGAATCCTTTTCACTATCGGCATCCTTGTCGTTTTCCGTTTTGTAACTCACGTTCCCTTGCCCGGCGTGGACCTTGCCAAGTTGCAGGAATACTTCGCGGGAAGCCCTCTCTTTGGCATGCTTGACCTTTTCACGGGCGGTGCTATGGAGAAATTCAGTGTGGCCGCCCTGGGCGTCTACCCGTACATCACTGCCTCCATAATTATGCAGTTGCTGGTTCCGGTGATACCCAGACTTCAGGCTATATCTCAGGAGGGGGAACTCGGTCAGCAGAGAATCAATCGAATTACTCATATAGCCACTATACCGCTGGCTGCCCTGCAAAGCTACGCCATGATTGCTTTGCTGCGTTCCCAGGGAGTCACTCAAGACATTGTCCCGCTGACCATGGTTAATATAGTAGTAACGATGATCGCTGGCACAATGTTCCTCGTGTGGCTGGGTGAGTTGATTACTGAGCGCGGAATTGGGAATGGGATATCGATAATAATCTTTGCTGGTATCGTGACTGACATTCCCGGGATAGTGGGTCGTGGCATTATTGCCGCTGTCGGCGGAAATCCTGGTGGGTTGATCACCTACGTTGTTTTATCCCTAGCTATGATAGTGCTTATAGTCATATTTGTTGAAGCTCATCGCCGTATTCCTGTGCAGTATGCTCGGAGCAGTTTTCGCGGTGGCCGCATGTATCGCCAATCGGGTTCCACCTACGTCCCCCTGCGAGTCAACACTGCAGGAATGATACCGCTCATTTTCGCCATTGCCTTAATGCAGCTCCCCGCTACGGTAGCTACGTATTTCATGAACCCATCTGGCCAGGACCCAAATTTCTGGAATACCGTCTTCAATCTGTTTCAGTCTAATACCGTGCTGTACCAGATCTTGTATTTTGCCTTGGTAATCGGTTTCACCTTGTTCTACACTATGGTTATATTTGAGCAAATGAACCTGCCTCAGACTCTGCAGCAGCAAGGCGGCTTCGTCCCTGGAGTTCGGCCCGGGAAGACAACGGCTGACTATTTGAATGGAATTATAAGGCGCATTACTTTTGGCGGAGCCCTCTTCCTAGCTATAGTGGCAATTCTGCCCTTTATTACTCAAAGAATTACGGGTGTTGATTTGCTAATTCAGAGCACCGCCATGCTCATAGCTGTCGGTGTGGCCTTGGATACCATGAAGCAACTAGAGGCCCAGCTAACCATGCGCCGCTACGAGGGTTTCTTGAAATAATGTACATTGTTATGCTGGGCGCTCCGGGGGCAGGGAAGGGAACTCAGGCAGATATCCTCTCCCAGGATATGAATTTGCCTCATATAGCCTCCGGGGATTTGTTTCGGCAGGCGTTGGAGAAAAGGACGGATATTGGCCTCCTGGCGAAGAGCCATATGGACAAAGGAGAACTGGTTCCTGATGAGATAACCATGAAAATGATTCTGGAGAGAATTGACCAGCCTGACTGTATCTCTGGCTGCGTTTTTGACGGTTTTCCCCGGACGTTGCAGCAAGCTAAGGCCCTGGACAAAGCTCTTGGGCAGCAAGGAAAAAGCATAGATAAAGCAATATACATCGGGGTGCCTGATGAGGAGCTAGTGAAACGCCTCAGCGGGAGATGGCTTTGCCGGGCTTGTCAGACGCCGTACCATATGACAAGTTCGCCACCCAAGACGCCGGGTAAATGCGATAGATGCGGTGGTGAACTGTACCAACGTTCTGACGACAGAGAGGAAACAGTAAAGCAACGACTTAGTGTTTTCCTTGCTCAAACTGTCCCCATACTTGATTATTACGAAAAACAAGGTAAACTGATCAGGGTCAATGGTAACTTGGAAATGCAGGGGGTAGCTAGACAAATAATCTCTGGGCTCAGAGCATCAATGTCACACTGAGCAAAGCGAAGAGTCCCGGAGACTCTCTGGTAGCTAGGCTTAGTTAGAATGACATCGGAAATGAGCAGGGATAGAATCTATGGTGATCATAAAATCCGACGAGGAAATAGCTGTTATGAGGAAGTGTGGTAAAATCCTGGCTGCTGTTCTAGATAGACTGAGAGCCGAAGTAAGAGCGGGGACTAAGACTGCGCAGTTGGACATGATCATGGCTGAGGAATCGAAAAAGAGAGGAGTTATTCCTTCTTTTAAGAACTATCGTGGCTTCCCTGCGAATTTATGCGTTTCCGTAAACGATGAAATAGTCCACGGCATTCCCGGTGAACGGATACTACAGGAAGGAGACATCGTTTCTTTAGATGTGGGAGCAAGGCTCAACGGATTTCATACCGATGCTGCCATAACCGTTGGCGTGGGACGGATAAGTAAGGAGGCCGAAGATCTCGTCGCGGTTACAGAAGTTAGTTTGGCGTCGGGCATCGCTCAAGCGATAGGCGGAGCATGGGTGGGAGATATCTCATCTGCCGTTCAACGTTATGTTGAGTCAAAAGGATTTTCCGTGGTTAGAGAATATACCGGACATGGAGTAGGTCGGGACTTGCACGAGGAACCCCAGATACCTAATTTTGTATTCGGCAAAGGTTCCTTGCTTCGTAAAGGTATGACGCTGGCTATCGAGCCTATGGTCAATGCTGGAGATTGGCACACTAGGCTGGGAGCTAATCAATGGACGGTGCTTACGGCTGATGGAAGCTTGTCAGCACACTTTGAACATACCATTGCCATAACTGACAACGAAGCTGAGATACTTGTATAGACAATACATAAGAAATGGCTAAGAGAGAGAGAATAGAAGTCGAAGGCAAGGTGACTACAGTCCTACCTAACACAATGTTTCGTGTGGAATTGGCCAACGGACATCAGGTATTGGCTCATATATCGGGCAAAATGAGAAAGCACTACATCAAGATTTTGCCTGGGGATAGGGTTCTGGTGGAACTTTCCCCTTATGACCTGAGCCGGGGCAGAGTTACCTATCGACTCAAATAGTTTGACAGTTTGACTAAGAAAGTTTATTATAAAGGTTTGTTTGCGTGGTGATTCTATAATGAAAGTAAGAGCTTCAGTCAAGCCGATATGCCGAAAATGCAAGGTTATCAGGCGGGAGGGTGTGGTTAGGGTTATCTGTGAAAATCCGAAGCACAAGCAGAGGCAAGGGTAGTAGGCAATGGCACGTATTGCTGGCGTAGACCTTCCCAAAGAGAAGCCAATTTGGGTAGCTTTGCAGAGCATTTATGGCATCGGTTCAACATCAAGCAAGCACATTATGGCTGCCACGGGCATTGCTCCAGGCCTGAGGGTCAAAGATCTGAGCGAAGAGCAAGTTGGCCAGATTCGAGATGCTATTGACAAACAGTACAGAGTGGAGGGTGACCTCAGGAGAGAGGTTCAATCCAATATAAAGCGGCTCATTGAAATTGGCTGCTACCGAGGCACAAGACACCGCATGAGGCTGCCAGTCCACGGACAGAGGACGCGCACGAACGCCCGAACTAAGAAAGGGCCGAAGAAAACAGTGGCCGGCAGGGGTCAAAAGCGTGGTGTAGCTAAGAAATAAGGAGATTGTTTTGACAGATGCCAAGGAAGAAGAAAGCCCATAAAAAGGTTAGCGAAGGCAAAGCCTACATCCAATCTAGTTTTAACAATACTATTGTGACTATTACGGATATGGAAGGCAATGTTGTTGCCTGGGGAAGTTCTGGGACTGCCGGATTTAAGGGCTCTCGGAAAGGAACGCCCTACGCTGCCCAGATAGCCGCGAGGGATGCAGCACACCGGGCGATGGGTGATGGTTTGCATCGAGTCGAAGTGTATATTAAAGGCCCTGGTAGCGGACGAGAAGCAGCTATCCGCGCCCTACAGGCCGCCGGCATTACCGTTACAGCCATTAGAGATGTGACTCCTATTCCCCATGATGGCTGTCGTCCGAAGGGCAGGCGGAGGGTATAGAATGGCTCGCTACATAGGACCAACTTGTCGCCTGTGTCGCCGTTTCGGGGACAAACTGATGCTCAAGGGCGAGAAATGCGCGACACCTAAATGTCCCGTGGAGAAGAGGAATAGTCCGCCGGGGGAGCATCCACCGACTCGCAGGCGCGGTGGGACTTCCGACCGCGGACTTCAGTTGCGCGAAAAGCAGAGGCTTCGTTTTAGCTACGGTGTTTTGGAGCGGCAATTTCGCAGGTTTTTTGAAGAGGCCAAGAAAAGACCGGGTGCCACCGGAGAGACTCTTCTGATATTGCTGGAAAGAAGACTGGATAGCGTGGTTTATCGCTTGGGTTTTGCTGATTCACATGCTCAAGCCAGGCAAATAGTTGGGCACGGCCACATAATGGTCAATGGACGCAGGGCAGCTATTCCCTCCTTTCTGGTGAAAGCGGGAGATGTCATAGCATGGTGCGAATCCAGTAAGAAAACGGAATACTACAAAAGACTGGCTGAAGAAATTGAAGGAAAATTCATCCCCAACTGGTTAAGCTTGGACAAAGAGAGCATGACAGGCAAGGTGTTAAGTTTGCCTGGCAAGGATGATGTTGAAGGCAAGTTTAACGTGAAAGCAGTTGTCGAATATTACTCGAGGTGATCTATGCCCGAACTGTCTATCCCCGCTGTAACTTGTATTGAAAGTAGTGTTAATCATGGCCGTTTTCTTGCTGAACCTCTCGAGCCTGGTTTTGGCGTCACCTTAGGGAATGCCTTGCGGCGTGTGCTTCTTGGTTCATTGCCTGGTGCGGCGGTAACATGGGTTAAGATCGAAGGAATTCAGCATGAGTTCTCTCCTATTCCCCGTGTCAAGGAAGATGTTATGGAGTTCTTACTGAACGTGAGGCAACTGAGACTATGCCCTCTTTCCCGTCAGCCCGGCCAGTTAATCCTAGACGCACAGGGGGAGGGCAAAGTCAGCGCGGCTGATATTAAACCGTCGGCTGACTTTCGCATTGCCAATCCTGAACTTTACTTAGCTTCTTTGGACTCCTCCAAAGCCAAACTTTACGTCGAACTTAACGTCGAGCTGGGGAGGGGTTATATGCAGGCTAAGTCAGCTGATGGGTTACCTGTGGGAGCGCTGCCGGTAGATGCCATCTTTACCCCAGTGCGCAAAATCAATTTCTCTGTTGAATCTATCAGGCCTGGCCAGGAGGGAAGTCCAGAGAAGCTCATCTTGGAGATTTGGACCGATTCTACGATCTTTCCCTGGGAGGCACTTACTCAAAGCGCTAGCATCTTGGTTAATCAGTTTTCTTCCTTCAGGGATTTTGAGGTTCCCATGGCTAGAGCACTGCCGATTCCAGCCGAGCAATATGATACCCCTCTGGAGGAACTGAATTTATCAACTCGCTCCCATAACAGTTTGAAGAGAGCGGGAATTTTCACGTTGGGACAACTGTTGGAGAAAGGCAAGGAAGGTTTGCCGCCATTGCCAGGTTTAGGGGCAAAATCTCGAGCCGAAGTAGAAGAGTTGATGGCGAAGTTAGGCGCGCCTGTTTCAGAAAAGAAGGAAGAATGAGGCACAAGGTAGCAGGACGGCACTTGAGTAGGCCGACAGGGCATAGGTGGGCCTTATATCGAAATCAAGTCACTGCCCTTCTGGATCATGAAAAGATCACCACCACTGAGGCCAAAGCCAGGGAAGTTCGCAGCCTGGCAGAGAGGATGATCACCCTGGCTAAAGACGGCAGCCTTGCCTCGAGGAGGCAAGCCTTAGCTTTTGTTACTGAGAAGAGAGTAGTTGACAAGCTATTTGCCGAGATTGCTCCGAACTATGCTGACCGTAGCGGTGGTTATACAAGGTTGCTGAAGTTGGGACCTCGCCGTGGGGACAGCGCGCCAATGGTTCAAATTGAATTGGTCAAGTAAGTTCATTTTGCTCATCGAATACGACGGCACCCAATACTACGGCTTTCAATGGCAACTTGGTCTGCCGACCATTCAAAGTGAGCTTGAGCAAGCTATAGGGCGATTGTGCGGGCAAAGCAGCCGGGTCATGGCAGCCAGCAGAACTGATACCGGTGTCCATGCCAGGGGGCAAGTGGTAAGCTTTTGGGCGAAATCAACATTGGATACTATGACGTTAGCTAGAGCTTTGAACTATTATTTACCCGGTGATATCGCAGTAAAGGCGGCTTACAGGGCTGGCGATGATTTTAATGTCAGGGGCGATGCTCTGAGCCGGGAGTACCGTTATTATATTCTAAATAGCAACGCCCGCTCACCGTTCAGTCGAAGGTTCGCTTTGTTTGTGCCCAAAATGCTGGACATACAGACGATGAATGAGGCTTGCCAGCTTATTCAAGGTGAGCATGATTTTGCCTCCTTTGCCAGTTCTCTTGATGATAGCAGGAGCACGGTGCGCAGTGTCCATGAAGCGGGAATCGAGAAGAAGGGAGATTTTGTCGTTTTCCGTATCGTGGCTAACTCTTTTCTGCCTCACCAGGTACGAAGCACGGTAGGTCTTTTGATCAGGCTGGGCCTGGGTAAGATAGGCATCGCAGATTTTCGTGATATAATGGAGTCCAGGAGTTTGGGTTTAGCCGGGCCCTTGTCCCTTGGATGTGGCTTATGTCTTGAGAAGGTCAATTATCCTAAGGCTCTGGGGAGGTAGCCCTGTTCTGAATTTATCTGAGGAAATGAAAACTTATAGTACTAAAGCTAAAGACATCGAGCGGCAGTGGTGGGTGATTGATGCCGCGGATAGGACTCTGGGAAAGGTAGCGACAGAGGCAGCTAGTTTGCTCATGGGCAAGCATAAGCCGCTTTATGCCCCTTATATTGATACCGGTGATTATGTGGTGGTAATTAATGCTGCCAAAGTAAAGGTGACTGGAAAGAAACCCGAACAAAAGATTTATTATAGATACTCGGGATACCCCGGCGGGTTAAAGAGCCCAGCCTTCAAGGACGTATTTGATAAAGATCCCAGCCGTGTGATTGAGCTGGCGGTTAAAGGAATGCTGCCTCATAATCGTCTAGGCAGAGCTATGTTCAAGAAACTGAAGGTTTATCCTGGAGATGAGCACCCTCACCAGGCGCAGACTCCGCTGAGTCACGCTGGCGAAGCGAAGGGCGCGGAATGACCGAGAACAACGAAAGCGAAATATTACTACAGGAAAGGTGATGATTTATGAGCGAGGAAAGTTACGTTTGGGGAACCGGTAAACGCAAGTGTGCTATAGCTCAGACCAGGCTTTTGCCTGGCAAGGGGGAGATAATTGTCAATGATAGGCCCTATCAGGAAGCTTTCCCTCGCATCGAGCATCGCCACATGATTGAACATCCTCTGCAGGCTACCAATACCATGGGCAAGTTTCTTGTCACGGTGAAGGTGAAGGGCGGTGGCCTCAGCGGTCAGGCTGGGGCTATTCGACATGGAATTGCCCGAGCTCTGGCGAAAGAAAACGAGCTGTTCAAGCCCATGTTACGTAAAGAAGGCCTGCTTACTCGGGATAGCAGAATCAAAGAGCGCAAGAAATACGGACTCAAGCGAGCTCGCAAGGCACCACAATATACTAAGCGGTGAGCGTGCTGCAACCCATTGATTGACAACGGGGCGCCGGTCTTTTTGGATTTTCTTTAACCCCAACTTTGTAAGCATCGTGCTGTTGCCTCAGACGAGAGGAGCAGCTATAATGTGAACATACTGGGGATTAGTCTAGCGGTAGGACGACTGACTCTGGATCAGTTAGGCCAGGTTCGAATCCTGGATCCCCAGCCAGTGTGGCGCATTCGTCTAGAGGCCTAGGACACCTCCCTCTCAAGGAGGAGATCACGGGTTCAAATCCCGTATGCGCTACCAGATTCCTAGTATGCGAACCCGACTTAGAGGAAGTTCTATCTTTATCCAAAGTACTGGCAAGGCCAGTAGCCGGAGTCATTCGCTCTGATATTGATTTGCGCGCAGTGCGAGATTAAGAAAGACATCATGCCGCTAGGAAAAGACATGTTCGAACACAAATATGCGGATGTCAATAACATAGGCCTCCACTATGTAACTGCGGGGGAGGGGAAACTGATAATGTTCCTCCACGGTTTCCCTGAGTTCTGGTACGGGTGGAAGAATCAGCTTGCCGAATTTGGACGAGATTACCAGGCTGTGGCTCCCGACATGCGCGGCTACAACCTGTCATCGAAACCTGCGGAAGTTGAGCAGTATCGAATTAAATATCTGGTTGAAGACGTACGTGCTCTTGCCGAGCACCTTGGGCATAGGCAATTCATACTCGTGGCCCATGACTGGGGTGGTGGGGTAGCCTGGCCCTTCGCGATGCGTCATCCTGAATACCTGGAGAAACTCATTATCATAAATGCCCCACATCCCATTACCTTTGTGCGCGAACTCCGTGATAGCCCGGCGCAACAGAAAGCCAGCCAGTATATTCTGGTACATCGGACTGCCGAGGCAGAGAAGATACTGTCAGAAAACAACTATGCAATACTTGTCAGTAACCTCTTGAAGGATGGGATAAAAGAGGGGTATTTCACAGAAGAAGACAGAAAAGCATATATCGAAGCCTGGTCGCAGCCTGGAGCGCTGACCGGCGGCTTAAACTATTACCGGGCCGCACACCTCGGCCCTTTCACAGGTGAAAGCGATGACATCTTGTCCGCAGATCCTTCACTATTCGCGGTCAGGGTGGCGACGCTGGTCATCTGGGGAGAGAAAGACAGATACCTGCTTACAGGAAATCTGGAAGGCTTGGAGAAATACGTACCAAACCTGACCATGAAGCGCATTCCCGATGGCTCGCATTGGGTCATTCATGAAAAGCCGGAACTGGTCAATTCCTATATAAGAGAATTCATCGAAGGCTGAACTCTTGCCCTGTCTGGGCGGCTGTCCTGGAAATCCGAACCGAGTTGGCAACGCAGCTGCCCTTTCATGCTTCTATACCTTGTGTTCAGTACGAAACTCACTGGACCGGTTACCGCATAAGCTGCCAAACAACCTATTCTGGTGGTGCACCACTTTCCACGTGGACGAGGGATTAGGCGGGATTTGTGCGACTAATGTTATAGGGGTACAGCGTGGCGGAAAGAAGAGACAGTATGTTGGCCTGCCGATACCCAGACCTTTCGTTTGCTGCACTTGAGCCGGGGGGTTACCTAACCTCCAGATTGGCAGTTGAAGGAGCTGGCAGCCCCAATAAGGGGATGCCTAGAGAAAGGAGGTGATGCCGCAGACAGAATCAGCTACGCCCTGTAAAACTGTGCTTCATCCAAACGCTTAACAGCAAGGAGGATATATCATGAAAAGAAGGATGGTGTTCGTTGTTATTGCTTTGACACTTGTGGCGCTTCTGGTCGGCGCAACGGCTGTAATGGGGGCTAAACCGCAAGAATCAGGCTCGGGGAAGGATGTCATTGCTCTGAGCAACGGATTTCCGAGCGGACAGCATTTCAACCTGAATATCCACGGCAAGGATCCCGAGACATTCGTTTGCGATGCGACGCCAGGCGGCAGATCGGTATTTGTCGCTGAGTACGGTGCATCAACCATACAATACGTCTCCAATAAAAAGGGATCAGTGTACGACCTGACGGTGCTTGACCAGTGTGCCATGCCGGAACCCTACGGTGATGGAGTAGCTAAAGTTCAATTGCCCTACCAGGTGCTGGTCGAGGACGTGCCTACCCCGGCGGGTGGCTACTATGTGTTCGCCAGAATTCTGGCAAAGCCAAATAACGGCAAGATTGAGCCGAGCAGCAATATCATCCTGTACCCGAACACAGTGGTAGAGGCATGCAATGATCCCGGCAATCCTGAATTTGGCAACTACACCGAGTGTCCGGAAGACCCTGAACTCATGCTGGGACTCATCGTCGGCGAGAACCTCTATTTGCCTGATCCGAGTGAACAGGTATTGCGCCGATTCGAAGACCCAACGGCAGCAGGCAGGGGCAAGTCCAGGGCGGTGGACATCACTCGCCTGTTTGTCTACACAGGCTGGGTAGTCGATGCTACGCTTGATGCCAACGGTGATGAAGTCATAGACACAAGCGATGTTCCGGTAGCTGACTATGACGGCGATCCCTTCACTCCCGACAACCAAGACTACAATAATGATGGCTCCGTTGATGAACTTGATGTAGAAGCTTGGTTGACCGATATGGCTGCCTTAGCCGAACCAATGGCCTGGTACTTTGCAAACGAGTGGATTTTCAATATTGCTGACCTTGTGATTACCGAGCAAGGGCTCATGAATGATGGCACCAAGCTGGTGCAACTAAGGTTCTACCCTGTGGTCACAACCACCTTCGGGAGTCACATTATCGTTGAAAAAGACGCGCCCGCTGATACTCTTGGTGCAGAAGCCTTCTGGTTTGATCCCAGCTACGGTAACGACTTCAGCCTGAAGAACGGTGAAGCTAAGGACAGTGGGGCACTGAGTGCTGGAACATACACAGTGACCGAGCTTCTGCCTGACGGCTGGGATCTGAGTCAGATTGAATTTATCGACCTCGATCCTTCTACCCCTAGTTTGGTTACTGACGAAACAGCCGAAATTAGTCTAGCGCCTGGTGAGACTGTCCGTGTTATCTTCCATAACGTACCGATAGCCTAGTCTTGACTCCTTGAAACCTCCCGGGTAATTTGAGTTCCACCGTTGACCTGGGCAAGGCTGGTAAGAGGGGAGGCCCACTGTCTGGCCTCCCCTATCGCTAATTCTCCTCCCCGTAGCCTTGCTGGAGCGGGTCCTTAAAACAGACACTCACTCAATTCGCTTTAGCCTTGTTACCTGCTTCTCCCGTGTGCTAGACTTCGCCACGAAAATGAGAAAACGCGTTTTCTCCGGCGCACGGCCTACGGGCCGGCAGCATATCGGCAACTATGTAGGGGCAATACAGAACTACGTGGCGCTCCAGGATGAATATGACTGCGTCTATTGCATCGTGGATATTCATGCTCTCACCACTCTGGGAAACACAGAATCCATCCGGGAAGATACTCACGAAATGGTGCTTGACTGGCTGGCGGCGGGCATTGACCCGCAGAGGAGTATCATCTTCGTTCAGTCTCATGTTCCTCAAGTAATGGAGCTCCACACTTTGTTCAGCATGGTGACTCCTCTGGGCTGGTTATTGCGCGTGCCGACATTTAAGGAGAAGGTCAAGATGCAGCCGGACAACGTCAATTATGGGCTGGTGGGTTATCCTGTTCTCATGACTGCCGATATCGCCCTCTATAAGGGAGAGGTTGTTCCAGTAGGTGAGGACCAGCTTCCTCACCTGGAGTTGGCCCGTGAGATAGTGCGTCGCTTTAACTCGCTTTTTGGGGTCGTCTTTCCAGAGCCGCAGGCGAAGCTCACCAATTTTCCCTTGGTTTTGGGCCTGGATGGGGTACAGAAGATGAGCAAAAGCTATGACAACCATATTGAAATCTCTGCGTCTCCTCAGGAGGTCTCGAAGCGAGTCATGACAGCCGTTACCGACCCTGCGCGGAGATACCGCTCTGACCCCGGGCATCCTGAGATATGCAATGTTTTCCGACTCCACAATTTCTTTACCGAGGCCCGTGTCGAGGAAATTGGCTCGGAGTGCCGCAGCGCTGGGATTGGGTGTGTGGACTGCAAGAAGATATTGGCGGAGAGCATCAATTCGAATTTGAAGCCTTTCCGGGAAAGGCGGGCCAGTCTGGCCTCCAAGCCCGGTTATGTCGGTCAAGTGCTTGCCGATGGAGCCGATCGAGCTGAAGCCATAGCTAAAGACACCATAAGAGAAGTCAAAGAAAGAATGAAGCTCCTTCAGCGTACCGATCTGGAGCGACTCAGGTAAAACTTCAGCATTCTTTCTCAATCCTCTTCAGTTACATGTGTCTGATCTGATTGACCCCTAGAGCTGCCCTCTGGCTGATGCCGTTACAGGAGATGACTCAACCTCAGTAATTTACAGTCTTGCGACAAAGTACGTAGAAATGGCAGAACAGGGTTTTCGAAAATGGATGAAGAAGAAGGCCGAGAACGTGGTTGATGAGGCTTGTAGGGGCTCTGAACTGCCTTTGAGGGCATTCTGCTGGGAAGTGACGCTGCGATTCACGAGAATCCGTCCAGATCCAAATTCAAGTCCATCGGAGTACTCAGGAAGACAACTGTTCTCTGCTGGTGCTAATTCGATTGCGATGCCTTTGCGTGTGTGGTAAAGTTAGTATATCTTAATGAGCAGTACGCATTAAGGACGGGCAGTTGGCTCAGTGGTTAGAGCGTCGGTTTCACATACCGAAGGTCACAGGTTCAAATCCTGTACTGCCCACCATGGGATAAGGAGGAAAAGAGATGGCATCTGACGGTAGCAGCAGAAGCGGTTTACTCACTGCGGGCGGAGCCCTAAGCATAGTAGCAGGGGCGCTTGAGGTAATTGGTGGGCTGATAATAGGGGTTTTGACGATAGGCATTAGAATACTGGTGAGGCTAGCGATTATGCCGCCCCACGCTGGCGATTGGTTTCAGCATGTGATGCCCTTCATGCCTGTCATCCCATTCTGGCTCATTATAGTCGGAGTGCCTCTTTTTGCTCTTGGCATAGTAGCAATAGTAGGTGGTGTCTCAGCTCTGAGAAGGAGGAATTTTGGCCTGTCGCTAGCCGGAGCTATCTGCTCCGTTCCAATGTTCATTCTGGGGATACTGGCAGTTATCTTTGTCTCAGTGTCAAAGAAGGAATTTGAAGCGGGGCAATAGACGCCGAAGTGGCGGAATGGCAGACGCGCTACGTTCAGGGCGTAGTGTCCTTAAGGACGTGAGGGTTCAAATCCCTCCTTCGGCACCAACTGTATGAGTGCATGTGCGCCTGTAGCTCAGCTGGATAGAGCGCAGCCCTGCGGAGGCTGAGGCCGCGGGTTCAAATCCCGCCAGGCGTGCCATGGGCGGTTAGCTCAGTGGTGAGAGCGCCTGTCTTACACACAGGAGGTCAGAGGTTCAAGTCCTCTACCGCCCACCATAGGTAATATATACCATTCTTGTCTATGTACTTAGTCTTTGTACCTCCCATTTCTCGTCAACCCATAATTCAACTACCCGGACTCCAAAATTCCACGACTCCACAGTTTTGCCGGCATTGGATAGCTGTCTCAGTTGAGTTTCTTTGTCTGTCGGATTGCCGGCGCAGTCATGGTGGCCCACAATAGCAACAAGTTTTGAATTATGGCGGGTCACCGATATTTGAAGGCGCCTACGTATTGATCCGATGCCCCTTCGGTCTTTGCCTTCTGCCAGCAGTCGCTCTGGTCCTGGCTCGGTAATCATATCCACATAGTCCACGCCGTATTGCTTTTTCAGCCACTCAACTACGGGTATCTGCACCCTTCCATCCATGCAGTTAACGGCGGTGGCAAATCTTCCGTCAGTCATGCGTAACCTGCCCTAGGTCGATTCTTCATTCTCCTAAGGAATTCCTTCTTTGCTGAACAGAGTCTTCACAGTTTCGGCGTTCTGGAATAAGGCAACCGGGTTAGCGCGGTTACAGCGGCAATGGCTGCCACCCTTTTCCTTTCATCGAATATCTCTGATAGCTTCTCTTCCAGAGGTTTCTCACGCTCGACAATTCTTTTCATGTCTTCCAGCAAGGAAGTTTCGCTTTCGACGAAATGGGTGCCAAGCTCACCTCTCACAAAACGGGGGTTCTCCATGACCGCCTTGTGGAACGGTATATTGGTTTTCACTCCAGAGATAATGTACTCATAGAGCGCTCGCCGCATTCTGGCGATGGCCTCTTCGCGGTCTCTGCCCCAAGCAACGAGCTTGGAGATCATGGGATCGTAAATCATGGGTATGGTATATCGGGTGTGAACTCCGCTGTCCACCCGGATGCCGATGCCTCCAGGTGAGCGGTAGCCTCTTAGCTTACCGGGCGATGGAGCGAAATTGTTTAGTGGATCCTCCGCGTTGATGCGACATTCAATCGCGCAGCCACGGGGTTGCACATCCTCCTGTTTGATGGTCAATGGCAAGCCGGAGGCTATCCGTATTTGTTCTTTGACAATGTCAATTCCAGTAACTATTTCTGTGACCGGATGCTCCACCTGGACTCGAGTGTTTGCCTCCAGGAAATAATACTTGCCATTTGAATAGAGGAACTCCATCGTTCCGGCACCTTCGTAGTTAACCCTCTGGGCAGCTTTTATTGCCGCGGTCCCCATCTCGGCACGAAGTTGTGAGGTAAGTACCGGAGAAGGGGACTCCTCAATCAGCTTCTGGTGTCTCCGCTGTATAGAGCACTCCCTCTCCCCGAGGTGAATGATATTACCATGCGAGTCTCCAAGTATCTGGAATTCTATATGCCGGGGGTTTTGCAGGTATTTCTCGATGTAGACATCAGGCAAGCCAAATGTTGCGGCAGCGATGGTCTGCGAGGACTCAAGGGCTGCTTTCAGTCCTGCTTCGTCGGCAGCGATGGTCATTCCGATGCCTCCACCTCCACCCGACGGTTTACAGATGACGGGATAGCCAATCTCTCTGGCCCTGTTTTCCGCCTGCCTGAGGTCGGTAACACACTGCTCGGTGCCTGGTACCACAGGAACGCCAGCTCTCTTCATTTCCTGCCGTGCCGCCACTTTATTGCCCATCAATTCAAGAACTCTACTGGATGGCCCAACGAATTTGATTCCTTCTTTCTCGCAGGCGTAGGCGAAGTTCGGGTGTTCCGCTAGGAAGCCATAGCCAGGATGTATAGCTTCAGCGCCGCATTCCTTGGCAACTGTGATGATCTTCTTTATGTTGAGGTAGCTCTCGATTGCCGGCGCCGGACCTATGAAGTAGGCTTCATCGGCATATTTGGCAAACAGCGCGTCTTTATCAGCTTCAGAATATACGGCTACGGAAACGATGCCAAGCTCTCGGCAAGCCCGCATGACACGTATGGCAATTTCACCACGGTTGGCTACCAGAATCTTGTTTGTCATCTTGCCCTGCCTGTTCGCTGGTACTGGCGTCTTTCAAAAGCATATCGTACACTGCACACTCTACTTCTCGGGTTCCAGCACTATTAGCACATCCCCGGCGTTTACCAATTCGCCCTGAAAGGTCAATATTTTCTTGATAACGCCTGCGTGGGGAGAGACTATCTGGTTTTGCATTTTCATGGCCTCGATGACCAATAGCACCTCGCCTTTGTTGACTCTATCACCTATTCTCGCTTTCACGGCAAGAACCATGCCCTGTATTGGTGAGACCACTGCTCCTGCCGGCAACTCTGCAGGTTTCTTCGCCTCTTCTACTTGTATAGCTTTCCCGAGCACCGAGGTCACCCTGATGTTGAACACCTCGCCATCCACGTCAACGCTGAACTCCGTAGGTAAATCCGGCGCTCTGGAGGTCTTTGCCGGCGCCTCGGCCGGAGAGGGCATGACTTCCTCCCTAATTTCGCCGCGCAGGAATTTCACTGCGACCTGGGGATATAGGGCGTAGGTAATGAGGTCCTCTTCTCTATGGAGAATGCCCAGCTTCTGCCCCTCTTTCTTCAATTTCGGTAACTCTGACTTAATGAGGTCCGCAGGACGGGCATCTATGGGCTTGTCTTCACCTGTTACCTGTCTCCTTACCTCTTCATTGACTTCACCCGGCGGCCGTCCGTATTGACCCAACAGATAATTTCTTACTTCCTGAGTTACTTGCTTGTAGCGTGCTCCCGAAAGTACGTTCAATACGGCTTGAGTCCCTACGATTTGGCTCGTTGGGGTTACCAGCGGTGGATAGCCCAGGTCGGCTCTCACACGGGGCACTTCCTCCAGTACCTGGCTGTAGCTGTCGAGGGCGTTCTGTTCTCTTAGCTGGCTTACCAAGTTGGAAAGCATTCCGCCGGGTATCTGGTGGAGGAGAACGTTGACACTGGGGCGTGTAGTCTCAGCAGTAAAAAGCGCTCGGTATTTTTCGCTCAAGCTGGCGAAGTACTCGCCAATTTGATAAAGTAACTCCAGGTCAAGGCCGGTATCATGGGATGTGCCTTCAAAAGCAGCCGCCATGCTTTCCGTGGGCGGTTGTGAAGTTCCCCAGCCAAAGGCGGAAAAGGCTGTGTCAAGAATATCAACACCGGCGAGAGCAGCGGCATAATAACTCGACGGTGCCATACCGCTGGAGCAGTGCGAGTGTAGATCTAGTGGTATCTTTACCTGACTTTTGATCGCTTTGGTCAGTTCCGTCGCTGCTGCCGGCGAAATCAAGCCAGCCATGTCCTTGATACAGACGGAATCGCAGCCCAGTTGCTCCAGTTCCACTGCCATTTTGACGAACTTGTCGGTCGCGTGCACCGGGCTAATGGTGTAGGAGATTGCACCCTGAACGTGCGCTTTATAGTCCTTGGCCACTTGTATTGCCAGTTTCATATTCCGTATATCGTTCAGGGCGTCAAATATGCGGAAGACATCTATACCGTTCCTAACAGCAAGGCGAATAAACTCTTTCAGTACATCGTCGGCATAGTGGCGATAACCGACAAGATTCTGCCCTCGCAGAAGCATCTGCAGGCGGGTGTTCTTAACCTTTTCCCTCAGGCGCCGGAGACGTTCCCAGGGGTCCTCGTTTAGGAACCTGATACATGTATCAAATGTGGCTCCTCCCCATACCTCAAGAGAGAAGAAACCCACTTTATCAAGTTCCTCGGCGATAGGGAGCATATCGTTGGTGCGCATTCTGGTGGCGATGAGTGATTGATGCGCATCTCGCAACGTGGTATCAGTTAATAAAATGCCCATCTAAATTCCCTTCTATCTTCCTTTTCTCATACTGTGCAACCCCAACTTGGTTTGATGTCGAAGCGTCAAGTCATGTGGCTTGGTCTCAGATTCCGACATCTCTTTAGGCTGTCAAAAGGCGATTGACGTAATTCCCGGGTTATGTTAATATATGAACAGCAATATGCGTATCACAGTTCATCATTATATCCCGACTGCTCGACTAATGTCAATGCAGTATCAGGAGGCCTAGTTGAAGAAAGGACAGTGGACTTTCCTCTCTAACTACGGACGGGTATTCGTATATATTGCCAAATGCCCGAGAAGCACAACGGAAGCAATATCCCGGGAAGTGGGCCTCACTCAGAGAGGTGTCCAGAAAATCATCACTGAACTTGAGGCAGCAGGGTACATAATAAAGCGCAGGGAAGGCAGGTGTAACCTATATACGGTCCGTCCTGAATTACCAATGCGTCACCGGTTGGAACGAGATCATGCCGTGGGAGACCTGTTGCTAGCACTGGGATGTGCTTCGAAGGCTGATGCTGCAGCCGATGTAGCTCGTTTGATACACGGAAGCTGAGTTTCAACTTCTCTACCGCCCACCATCGATTCCGTCACAGGGTATTGGCAAAGCATAGAAAGCAAGGTTGCCGACTTGCATTCAACTCTTGTACCAGTTTGGCAAAGAAGGTCCGTCAATTGTCCTTAATAACTGGGAGGCGTCTCCGGCTAGTCCATGTGCTTGAGTGTATTTTGCGGAGGCACAGGCTCTTTCCCGAGCAAGACCATGCCAAAATGCTTGAGCTCCAGCTCTGTTCTGGGATCCACATCATGCCAGCGGGCCAGAAATTCTTCTTCTGTCAACCATGTTCTGTGAAAAGATGATGGGTCTTCAAACACAATAATATCATCAGAGTGGGCGATAACAATGACATAGTGCCCATCGTCATTGTCGGCCCTCCAATCCTCGAGCGTCATGTACCTTTCCGCCCACGCCTGGACCAGCACAATGACCGGATGCTTTCCATCCACCAATCGCTTCACTTCGTCCAAAGAAAATCCGCATTTCCAGATGACCTGAAACCCTTTTGCCTCAGCCACAGATATCATATTTTGGATAGGGACTCCATTAGCATCGATTCTCAATTCTTTCATCAATTCGCCCTCGGGAATATCAATGCCGTAGTACGCCATGACAAGCTGCAATGCTTTTGCCCCGCAGTCAAAATCAAAGGTCTGTCTGCCGGTCGGCAGTTCAATCATTATGATTACCTCCTAGCTGTCCATATACGCGGCAGAAGTCGAATAGTCTCGTCTGTACAACGTGACACCTTGGACTCTTGGACTTGCGCTCGGGTATTATACAACAATTGAACGGGAAGGCTGAAGATAAATTCAAAAATCGGGCCTGTTCTGTCCACCAATAGCGCGGCTCTACATTACGACATCAGTCCCATCTTCTCAAACAAAGGTGTGCAAACTGTCCCTAGTGCCCACCGCGTGTAATTCAATTGGCAATTTTCTTTAAGGTTATCGCTTGCTCGGCTGAAGACCTCTTGACAGAAGAGGGAGCGGGGGTATAATATCTAGATATATCTAGATATTATTTAAGCCAGACCACTCTATTTGGCATAAAGGAGGTTCAAATGTTCAGAGGCCGGATGTTTCAACAAGAGCGATTCTTTCGAGGTTCGCGGAGATGGGCTTCATTTCACAGGGGTGACCTCAAATACATAATACTGGACCTGCTGAAGGACAAGCCAAGGCACGGCTATGACATCATCCGGGAACTGGAGGAACAGTCCTACGGTTTCTATAAGCCGAGCCCCGGAGTTATCTACCCCACGCTCCAGATGCTTCAGGAGATGGGATATGTCAGCTCCACTGAGCAGGAAGGCAAAAGGGTTTACTCGATAACCGAAGAAGGGCTCAAGTTTCTGGAGACTCAGAGTGGTATCGCCGACGACGTGAGAAGGCACATGAGACATAGATGGGGTTTCGCGAGTGTTGGCAGGATGGTCAGGGTGATGGCGGAGTATCGCGCGCTCGAAGATTTGCTCGGTAGGGGCTTTCGCAGGCTGGATGCCGACAAAGCAGAGCTGATTTGTGGGATTCTCTCCCGGGCCTATCGTGAGATAGAGTCTGTGCTAGAAGAGTAGGACAAAGGAGGGCTAAAATGGGTTACTTCAGAATATTGGCGGCAATACCGGGTTTCTTCTTGAGTTCGTTCTTCCTTATGCTTCTCTGGGACGCCATTGCTGTGAGAATGGGTGTCGGTGCGGATATTGACTACGTCACAGCCATGCTGATAAACATTACGCTGTGGATAGCGGTAGCTCCCTTAGCTGCAGTTGGACGCAAGAAGATATGTAGTTGATTCGGACTCCCTCCTGAGACAGTCCACTCGGTGATGAGGGCTCCTATCTTAGAACATGGGATGTCACAGGCTCACGTTTTCTACTGTCCACTACTGACCCAGCTACAAAGTATTCACAAAAGGCTGCCACTGAGCTACCGGAAGAATCAATTCGGCCCTGCCCAGGCTGAAAGGAGACAAGGTCTTGATGGGGAGTTGGAGAGAGGGTATAATAGCCCGCACAGAATGAGGGGTTGCCTGCCACCAGCTTCAGATAGAGGAGGGACTGTTTGAGGCAACCGTAAGGCTGGAGGTGCCTAAGATGAGTAAAGCAGAAGAGGCCAAATTAACGATTCGCCGCATGACACGTAACGACATTCATGAGGTTCTATTTCTTGATAGGATAATTACGGGCCACAGGCGCGATGTTATCAAGTATGAAGACATAGCTTCTGCTGACCCGGGGACAGCGCCGGATATGAGTTTTGTAGCTGAGATTGATGGCAAAATGGTTGGCTTTTCGATCAATCGTTCTACATACCTGATGGTACCGCTTACTGAAGTGTGTATTATTCACGCCATACTCGTTCACCCCGACTATCGTGGACTGGGCATTGGCGCAAAATTAATAGATGCGCTCTTGAAACACTGCCAGACGGAAGGTATTGAAACGGTCCGTGCTCTCATTCCAAGAGGCAACGAAGAGCTGCAGGCCCTCTTCAAGCGGCAGGGTTTCAAGCGCAGCCCTATCATCAATTTTGACAAGACCTTTGAGAGTTAGGTAACGAGTCTTCTCTGTTAGCCAGCGCGGCAAATGGCTCAGTCGGGTGGCTGGGGATAATCCAATAGTCGCCGGGACTATCTGCCATATCTCAGCTTCGCATATAGCATGGCCCACCCTAGGGCAAAAGTTACGGCATTCCATATGATTAATGATGGCAGCCCCTTTGAAATTCCGTAGGACAGCCAGAAACCTATGCCGGCGATGAAGAAGGTTGTGAACGGCAGGCTTATCTCATGGGCACTCCTCAGTCTGAATAGACGCCATACTTGCGGGATGAATCCTACTGTGGTCAAAGCTCCACCCATGAATCCGAGCAATTCTATCAAGTCCAAGGCGTGCCTCCTTCTCCTTATTTGCGATAGGATATCTACTTCTTCTCAAACCATTGTCTCTACGCCATCTATACTATTCAAAGCTGGTATGGGGATGTTCTCTGCATACTCACGGTAGGTATTCTTATACCTAGCGGTGATAAAAGCCATTGGTCCTGTTAAAGACATTCGTCGCAGGTGGTGGAACTGACGACAAAGTTCACTGAATCACGTCATCAAGCACTATCAAGAAAGTGACGACCTCAATAAAATGACACCAACGCCCGCTTCTCAGACTTCAGGGAGCGAGAAACGCCCTTGTCTCAGCTTGAAACCGCAAGTCACCGTTGCGAATGGCTAAATTTGTACTGTATTCGTAGCTTAGTATCTGCGCCGTCCACCTCCTCCACCACCAAATCTACCGCCTCCTCTGCCTCCCCCGCCGAATCCGCCACCGCCAAAGGGTCTCCTGCCGCCCTCAGCACGGGGGCGCGCCTCACTAACACTCAGCGTCCGCTCTTTCAGGGATGTTCCATTAAGGCCGTTGATGGCCGCCTGTGCTTCAGATTTCGTTGTCATCTCAACAAACCCAAAACCCCGAGACTCGCCGCTGTACCTGTCCTTGATGATGTTTACCGATGTGACCTGGCCAAAGGCTTCAAATGCCTTGCGCAGTTCGTCTTCGGTAACCTCCCGAGATAGATTCCCCACATATATGTTCACACTATTAACCCCCCTTTCAATTTTTATTTCCTTGCCCTGCGTGCAGGCAGCCTTCTAGAACATACTGGATTTCTCTATTTCTAAACCTTCGGGGGCTGGCTTTGGTTCCAGCCCCCTTTGGATTCAGCTACAGTGAATTACGTTCGACTGCTTGGCCTGTTTTTGCTGTAGCATTCACTACAATACACTGGTCGGCCCTCTCGGGGCTCAAAGGGCACTTCACATTCCTTGCCACACTCAACACATACCGCGGCATGCATCTGGCGGCTAGCTCTGGGGCCTCTGGAGTTGTTAAACTGGGCTCTCTTTGCCTCACGGCAAGAAGGGCAACGCTTGGGCTCATTGGTATATCCCCTACCAGCATAGAACTCTTGTTCCTGAGCGGTAAAGGTGAATTTGGCGCCACAGTCAGCACATTGTAGCGTTTTGTCCGCAAATCCCATTGGATGACCTCCTTTCTTTTAATAATTGGCTCGAGTCTCGGTCATCCAACGTTCGCGAATGGGCCCGGAAGAGCTCTCACAGAGACGTGGCAACCTACACTGATAACCACTGGCTTAAGTATAATAAGGCACTTGGAAAATTGCAACTATTGGAAGTAAATAGGTCAGGTCCGATCAGGTAATGGCTGTATGGGTAGCGTCACTTTCTGAGAATGGCTAGCAGACCAACCACGATGAGTCCAATTCCCAGGATCCATCGCACCAAATCGGGGAAACCCAGAACCAATATTCCGACAACAATCGCTACTATCCCCGTCGCTAAACCACTTACTTTCATGATAGTCCTGTACCTCCCTTGTTAAATCTGAGGCTAGAGCTTCGATTGCGATTCTAGAGACGAAGTGTCAGAAAGTCAATAGACTTTGTCAAACGCACTGCCTGTGTCTAGGCCAGCCATTACTCAAATCGTCCTCGGTGTCCTAGGGGGAAGATGTCGATATGGCTGTCGGCTAGGTTCAAGAGACAGAAAGAAAGAGCACCTAATCTTCTAAAATCAAGAATCCTAGGCTATAATACAGAACTGGGAAAGTTGCGAGAAAGACAATCTAGCTGGGTGAGTCTTTGCCTTCGTTTGATAACACGATCATCGTTTTGGCCTGCAGCAATGCTATATCTGTAATGTCGTGATTGGGAAAGAAAGAGGTGACGCTATGATTAAATCAAGATTGTGTGACCGTCTGGGAATCAAATATCCCATCATACAGGCGGGGATGGGCCCATTTAGCAACAACAATCTTTGCGTTGCCGCAGCCAGCGCAGGCGTCCTCGGGTTGCTCTCCACGAGCGGCCTTTTTGAAAAGGAAAGGCAGCCCTGGATCTACAAAGCCTTCGTCGAAACCGGAGAGGCCAAATCTGAGGACGATATGGCTACAGCGCTGGAAAAAGTACTGAAGCGTACAAACAGGCTGGTCAAAGACAAAGACGGCGTGTTCGGCATCAATGTAATGGTCTCAGCGGAAGTCATCCAGTATTCGCGAGTGCTGATTGATACAGCTATCAGGGTCCGTCAGGAGGACCACGATATGAAAGACCACTTTAAAGTGATTTTTACGTCCGCAGGCGACCCTGTGGGCTGGGCAGAAAAAATAAAAGGTGGGGGATTCACCTGGATTCACGTCGTGCCCTCGGTGAGGGCTGCCTTACGCTGTAAGAAAGCCGGCGTGGACGTGATAGTAGCTTCCGGTCATGAAGGAGGCTTCCACGTCTCTTGGGAACCTGTTCACTCAATGGTTCTACTCCCGGCTGTTGTGGACGCCGTCTCAGATGACAATACTTTGGTCGCCGGCGCCGGTGGGTTTTGCGATGGCCGGACGCTGGCGGCAGCAATGATTCTAGGGGCAGACGGAGCTCAGATAGGAACACGTTTTCTGGCAACACTGGAAAGCGATTTCCCTCAGATATGGAAGGAAGGTGTTGTAGCTTGTGGAGATAGAGGCACACTGGTAGCCCGCGGCTTTGTCGGACCAGCTCGATGGGTGAAGACGCCGCGCAGCAGCGAACATGCCAAGAACACCCTCCAGAAATCACCCGGTGTTTTTCTGGGAATCCCGGAGGACTACTCCACGGCTGATATGTTAACTGATTTTGAGATTGAATCCATCAAAGCTGTCTACGAAGGGGACAAGGAAAAAGCGATGATGGCTGCCGGGGAAGCCGCTCAGAGAGTTAAAGATATGCCGAAGGTCAACGATTTAGTGCAGGAGATCGTCAGGGAAGCGGAGAGTATCCTCAGAGAAGTCCCGAAAAAAGTCCTGGCGTGAGTCTGAGCCAGAATATATAAAAGACAGCAGTTTTGTCACTTTGCTCAGGGGTTGTTGACGCTTTTTGAGGTTTGTCTAGATATGAAACTCAACTATATCGCCATCCTGAAGGACATGTCCCTTGCTGACCCTCTGCCCATCGTACTTACCTGAGCCCCAGACGACGGCATACTTCAAATTCTGATAGAAGTCCTTATGGAGGGCTTCAGCAGCTTCTTCCAGTGTGCTACCCTTCTCCAGTACCATAGGGTCAGTCAGGTCGGCTTTGCTGCCCGGGGTCTTGGTATAAACCCGGATTATATTGAGGGCTTGATAGATTGCTCTTTTGAAGTCCTCAAGGCTGCGGCCTTCCCTGGCTGAAATGGAGACCATGGGAAACAGTCTGGCATATTGCGAACGCAAGCGCTCCCAATTCTCATTGGAACCAGCCAAATCATTCTTGTTTCCCAAGATCAACATCTTGCGGGGATAACTTCCCGGAGTCACCTGTGTACCACCGTCCGTTAAGGGCTCTATTCTGGCTTCTCTCAGTCCCTGGAGAGCTGCCTCTACCTGGCCCGTGGGCTCCAGGGATAAATCTATTACAATGCCAATGACATCAGCGCTCCTAAGGACATTTGATAGCAGTACTCTCACTTCCTTGAAGCCGATGGGCGGCGTATCCACCAGTTGTATCTGAATATCTTCAAATTTCATCATTCCCGGAATAGGGGTCTTGGTCGTGAAGGGATATTCCGCTATCTCGGGGATGGCGTCGGTTACCGCCGCCAGCAGCTGAGATTTTCCGGTATTGGCTGGCCCGACCAGCATTACCTGTCCAGCGCCCTCCCGAGTAATATAGAAGCCCGCTCTGCGGGCTGTGGCGTACTTTCTTTCTGCCTCCTGAGAAAACTTGGCAATCTTCTGTGTTAGCACAGCACGGAGCCTATCCGTGCCTTTGTGGTGGGGCATAATGGCCAGCATTTCTTCCAGGGCCGCAACCTTCTCCTCGGGCTCCCGGGCTGCCCTGAGTCTCTTCTCAGCCTCAAAATACTGTGGCGGCAGATTCGCTGGCATATGACCAATTTTAACATTATGCCCATTCTGTCGGAAATCCAGTGACTGTGCCCTTCCGCTTGCCGATGCGGACGATGTTATAATGCGCCAACATCTCGGAGAAGCTAGTTATTACTAAGAAGGAGGGTGGCAATGTGGGATGCTACAAAGTGTAACTTGTGTGGCGACTGCCTGGTGAATTGCCGGTATGTCGATTATGATGGGGACAAGGCGATTGCGGAGGTCAGGCTGCTCATGGAGGGCAAAGATGCCGAAATACTGAGCAAGTGCACCACCTGTATGGCCTGTATGGATTACTGCCCCACCGGAGCTGACCCTTCTGACCTCATCTTCCAGCTGCAGGAGAAAATAGGCACCTCTCCCATAGTGGCGGTCGGCAAGCCGGTGCTTCAGGAATTAGCCCATGCGCTCGAGGGACACGGAGAACACAGGCAGGTTATACCAGGCGACCCCGATAAGCCGGTGCTGTCATTCGATTCCTTCCGGTTTGAGCAGTTCCCCGAGGGCACACTCGACAGCCAGCTATTCAAAGGCATGACGGTGGTCAGGGGCTATGACTACGCGAACCTGGCCGGCAATGTACACATGGGTGGCGAGAGCTTCGTGAAAAAGTACGGCCAGCGTGTCCTGAGCAATCTAGCCAGCCTGGGCAAAGAGATCGTGTTCATACACAATGAGGGTTTTGTCCTGCCAGGGGTCAAAGCCAAGGAGTACGGTTTCAAAGTCAACTTCAAGTATATGCACCTATTCGAATACCTGCGCAATTACGTAAGGGACCACAAAGATAACGTCACCAGTCTGAACAAGAAGGTCGCCTACCAGGCCAACTGCGCCACCAGATGGATGCATGAATATGATGCTTTCCTAGATGAGATCTTCGAGCTTGTCGGCGTGGAGAGACCACCCAGGCAATATGATGGGGTAGACGCCCTCTGCTGCTCAGCTCCCCTTATCTACGTCAATAGAGAGCTTGCCGTGGACATCCAGAAGAAGAACTTCGAGGACGCCATATCGGTGGGTGCCGATGCCATGATAACTTCCTGCCCTATATGCTACGGAGTTTTCAGGCGACCCAGCTTGCAGTATAAACTGCCCAGCATATTCATCACTGACCTCTGCCGCATTGCCCTTGGCGAAAGGCCTTGGCCGAACTGTGCCCGCTAGCGAATCTGCAAAGAGTTTATTGTTTGGGCAGCGTCAGTGTTCTACTATAGCCAGTGTAGGCTTTTGTTGAATGTAGGTGACTCTAGCTTAGCATATGGTATGATTCTTAGTGATAGGGCTGGGCTCTATGATCAGTTCCAGGACAATTAAGAAGAGGGTAATCCAGTACGGGGCAGATATCTGTGGGGTTGCTCCAGTGGCTCGGTTTTCCGATGCTCCGAAAGGCTTCCACCCGTGTGATATCTACCCTGACTGTAGATCTGCAGTTGTCTTCGCATCTCATTTTCCCCTAGGCACCCTTCAGGCTAGAACCAATGCACCCTATACCCTAGTGAGAAACAAAATGGTCGAAAAAGTGGATTGGATTTCCTTTCATGCATCAGATGAATTAGAAACGAAGGGCGTTGTGTCAGTTCCGATTCCCTCCGCTGATCCGTATGAATACTGGGATACGGACCGGAATCATGGCAGAGGGATTCTATCACTGAAACACGCAGGTGTCCTCGCTGGGCTAGGGGTACTTGGAAAGAATACTCTTCTTATGAACGAAAGGTTCGGGAATATGATCTGGCTGGGCGCTATTCTTGTGTCTATTGATTTAGAGCCGGATCCGATTGCATCTTATGAAGGTTGTATTTCTGAATGCACACTGTGTATAGATTCATGTCCACAGCATGCTCTTGACGGGGTGACCATAGACCAGAAGCTATGCAGAGAGCGTTCCAATTCCTACACCAAAGGCGGCGGGTGGGTTCTTTCGTGCAATATCTGTCGGAAGATTTGCCCCTACCATGAAGGTCTATTGAAGAAGCAACGAAAAAAGGAATAGGTCAAGGCCTAGTCGCTGGTCTGTTCTTTGCTCACCTAGCTATTCAGCCCTTTAGAAAACAAACCCTGTTCTGAAACTGGATTCTATCTTGCGCGCCATATTGGATAGCAGAAGAACATTGTCTTTCCGATAGGCCATGCAAGATTCGAGTCTGTGGCACCCTGATCAAGGGTTATTAGGCGTAGAAATAGAGACGTTACTGGTGATCAGCGCGTGTCTATTTAGTGCCAGGGCTTGAATAGCCTTTGCCACCATCTTTGCTTAGGGGTCTGCTTAGGGGCTTCTAGAAGCAGTAATCGTTCTTGAAGCAATTCTGCCTTGGCTTTCCAATATCCGACTTCCTGCGATAGCTGTTCTATTCTATTGATAAGGGGTTGGACCCGCATGGTATCATCTGATAAGGGCTTGGAGGGCAGGGGTAGGTCTTCGATGACATATGAATCGCCGAACTTGGATGGGACTAGCTTGGCCTTCAGTTTGCCAGATTTAATATAGCGGCGGATTGTAACTATGGAGACGCCCAAGGCTTGCGCAGCCTCTCTCAATGTATAACCCTTCATCAAGAATATTGTAACACCTTAGTCAATGCCTTTGAGATAGGTCTAGTCAATCTGACCAGAGCGTCGCATAGTGATATTGATCAGGGCAACAGAGAGTGAGCTGAGCGGGATTCAAACCTGTGGCGCTGAGGCCTCTTGTCGGAGAACCTTCTGAACGACCTTTGGGTCATCTCATCGCAGCCGTACAGAGACTCTGCGGGCGGCCCTAGTCTAGATCAATGATAACAAGTCTCATTTTGCTGTCTGAGGGCTAGCCCCAGCCACATTTGTCCCTTTCTAGCGGGGCAGACTGAAGAAAAAAGTTGACCCCTTGCCTTTCTTGGACTCGACCCAGATTTCCCCACCGTGGGCTTCCACCAGTCTCCGGCAAACCATCAGGCCGAGCCCAGCCCCTCTGGCTTTGTCGGGCCTTTTGTTCTCCAGACGCCGGAACGGGCCAAAGATTCTGGCCTGCTCGCTCGAGGATAGGCCCCTACCCCTGTCACTGACTCCTATAACTAAACTCTCTGGCTCTGCGTTAACTGAGACTTTTATCTGCCTACCCGGCGGAGAATACTTGGCTGCGTTGTCCAGCAGGTTGTAGAGTATGCGTTCGATTCTCAAGGGGTCACCGTTTATTGATGGAAGCTCAGCTGGGATAGAGGTAACGAACCGGTGTGCAGGAGCCTGCCGTTTTATCTTAGATACCGTATCTCTAACCAGGGTTTTGATGTCAATCGGTTCCGGATAGAGAGCCAGCTGCTGAGCCTGGGCTCGTGAAAGCTCCAGCAGGTTTTCTATGAGATGGGAGAGGGACTCGCTTTCTAGAAGGCCATCTTTGATTAGTTGTTTTACCTCGCTTGGTGACAAGCGGGTCCGCTCGCTGAGCAAAGTACTTAAACAGCCGCCGATTACGGTTAATGGTGTCCGCAATTCGTGAGATACGAGTCCAATGAACTCGTCTTTAAGCTGCTCAAGTTTCTTACGTTCGGTGATATCCAAAAGGGAAGCCATCATACAGAAGGGTTCGCCATCAGCATCGGCAACCAGGTTTGCCAAGACCTCCACATCGAAAGTTGACCCGTCAGTCCGCCTAGCCTTTACTTCACCACGCCATACACCTTCCTTCAAGACTACCTTCAGTGCCGCATTAAACTCATTTTTATCTGCAAAGAAGTTGACGGCGTGCTTACCAACCACCTCTTCTTTCTGTTCGTAATCCCACATGCTGAGACAGGCAAGATTCACATAGGTCACAATGCCATCCAGGTCCGCAATAGCAATACCACTGGCAGCCGAGGCAAAGGCGAAGTCTCGGACTTTAAGTTCATTTTCCACTTGTTTGCGTTGGGTGATGTCCTGAACAGTTCCAAAACCGCCTCTAATCTCACCCTTTGAATCGAACTCTAGTTCGGCCTTCTCGCGAACCCACTTCACTTCGTTGCCCACAACGATACGGTGCTCAATGTCATATGGCTCGCCGTGAAGAGCCGCCGTCCAGCTCCGGTCAACGTATGCCCGGTCCTCCGGATAAACGCTGGCGAGGAAAGTCTCGTAAGTCATGGGCTTCCCTTTGGGGACCCCGAAGATACGGTGGGTCTCGTCGGACCACAGAAGCTGGTTGCGATGCACATCCAGGCGCCAGCTTCCGGTATGAGCCACAGCCTGGGCACGGTTCAAGTCTTGTTCGCTCTCCGCCGATGCTTGTTTTGCCTGCTTGTAGATAGCACTTTCGATGATATCCCACTTGCCTTCCTGTTTAACCAGGGCGAACTGATGGTTTTGAACCACGTCGATTACGGCGGTGGCATCACATTTGTCGAGGCTGTAGGTACATGCTGCCATCATCCGATACTTGCCGATGACGTCGTTCACCTTTGCCTCATATTCCGTGAAAGCCTGCCAATGATTTCTCTCCAGCCAGAATGTGTTGCCCGTCAGTCGCAGGCCGTCATAGCCTCTATCCAGAGCCTGCTCTAGCTTGCTGATCCAGCCGGCGAGCACGCGGTCATCGTCGAACGTGCCTCCCAGAAGATACCATTCATTGTATGGGATTATCTCTATCTGTCCTTGTCGCAGGTATTTGTCAAAATCGCGCACTGCTCCACTAATGGCCTCTCGTGCCTCGGCTACCATGAGGGGTTCAGAGGTAACCCACATGCAGAATTCATTAGTCTCCAGACCTGCTTTAAAGTAAGGGACAAGTGTGTCAATTAGGTCCTGCTTGCTCTTATAGAACTGGCAAAAGTGAGTACCCCAGGGCACGGCGCCAAGCACATCAATACCGCTGTTTCTAAGTTCGTCTTCCACTGGCATCCTCCTTGTATCGGCCTGCCAATCAGGTCAACTGTTTATATTCTAATTCCGCCTTGCTCGGCAGTCAACAAAAACAAAACAGATGTTTGACACAGCTTGCATTTGCGGATATTATTTCAAGCAAATTAATATGTAAAGAACAATGTCATGAGACAGTTTCGTGTCCTCGTAGTCGACGATGAGCAGCGCATTCTCAACTTCCTCAGCTCCAAGCTAAAGGCTTCAGGCTACGAGGTTTCCACGGCCAGCAATGGCGTAGAAGCTTTAGAGCAGGTGCAGGCGCTGGAGCCGGACCTGGTTGTGCTTGATATCTTGATGCCCCAAAAGGATGGCCTTGAGACATTAAAGGAGCTCCGTACCTTTTCCCCGGTACCAACTATCATCCTCAGCGCCAAGGGAACCAATGCAGACAAGGTAAAGGGGCTCAGCCTCGGTGCCGACGACTACCTGGCCAAGCCCTTCAGCCCCGATGAATTAGTTGCCCGCATTGAGGCAGTTAGGCGCCGCCTGGCACCGTCTGAAAAACGGAAGACCTATGACCATCTCTCGGTGGGCAAGTTGACCATTGATTTCAAAAGGCGGCTTGTCCTCATGAAGGGACGAGACATCAGGCTGACACGCATTGAGTGGCTTCTGCTCAGCGAACTCGCCCAGAACGCCGGAAAGCTCATGCTTTACAGTGAGCTTCTCACACGAATCTGGGGTCCTGAATATCGGGACGATGTACAGATACTACGCACGTGGATTAGCAGACTAAGGGAAAAGATAGAAATTGAACCTGATAGTCCCAAGCTCATTCGCACGATACCCAAGACAGGCTACATCATGGATCTGCCGTCCGCCTGAAAGTGCTTTCTGCCCGAACTCTCCAATACTTCCGCAAATGTCATAATTTTGTAACTTTTTCCACCCCCATTTTATGACTTTGCCATCGCCAGCTTTATAGAATACTCCTACCGAAGCTCTCTTGGAGAAAATCAATGGTGGCTGCATTAGTACAAAATGGGCAAACTCAGTCCCTAAACCCGACATTGCGTTGCATCCTCGATGTTAATAAGCTTGTGCTCTTCTACGCCGGATGGCAAACGCTGGATTGCTTTGAGTCCCATCCTATCGCAGCGTGGCATGGTCCACAAATCATGAGTGGATCAGGAGGTGCAAAGAAATGAGCGTAAGGGTGTACATGTTACTTGATATTGTGGATAGGAGTTGCGACTACGCGGTTCAAATGCTGCGGAACAGGGCAGGAATTGTTCTTGCTGACCGGCTGGAAGGGTATCCCAACATCATTGCCATGGTTGAAGCTGCAGACAGGCAGAGCCTGGCTAAAGCGATAATGCCGATCCTTGGATGCATTGATGGCATCACCGAAGACCTACGTCTGTTAATCACTCGAGATAATGAAATTTCGCCTGACCTCCTTGCTTCAGGTGGCTCCACACCACACAAAAGGAGGGTGAGAAAAAACTAGCACCAGGAGAAAGACTGCCAATTCAGAAAGGAGATAGCGCGTATGCTTGCAGGAAAACGCATTGCAATTCTGGCTGAGGATGATTTTGAAGACTCTGAGCTCACGGAACCGCTCCGAGCGATGAAAGATGCGGGTGCCGGTGTGCTGATTGTGGGCAGCGGCTCGAAGAGAAGTTACACAGGAAAGAGAGGCTCAGCCAGGGTGACGGTAGATACAACCGCCGACAAGGTTGAAACCAGCCAGCTTGATGCCATAATTGTCCCCGGCGGCTATGCTCCCGACAAGATGCGTCTGCACCAGCCGATGGTTGATCTGGTACGAAAGGCGCACGGTGAGGGCAAGATAATCGCCGCAGTCTGTCATGGCCCGCAGCTCCTGATCTCAGCCGATATAGTCAAGGGACGCCGCGTGACTTCATGGCCTTCGGTAGCGGTAGACCTGAAAAATGCCGGCGCTATCTGGGTCGATGAACCGATGGTCAGGGATAGCAATATCATCACCTCGCGCAAACCTGCTGACCTGCCAAAATTCAATAAGGCAATAATCGAGGCTCTACTCTGAATCAGAATATGTCAAAAGGAGGAAATGATGTATTGAGAACAGAACTGATATCTGAGGTATATCAGGACAATTATGTAGGGAGAGCAAAAGGAGGTCAAAAATGTACAAGAAAATTTTGGTTCCATTGGATGGCTCGAAACTGGCGGAGTGTGTCCTCCCTCACGTGGAGTCTATTGCCAAGGGGTGTGGAGTGCAAGAAGTTGTTTTTCTCCGCGTGGTCGAGCCTTTTCACCAGCTCTGCGATTATGAAGGTTGTCTCAGCCAGGACACCATAGATAGCATTGATACAGACAACAAAGTAGCAGCTGACAGCTACGTCAGCGAGCTGATGAAACGGACTCGATATGGTGGAGTGTCCATCAAGACAGCAGTAATAACCGGCACGCCGGCCGAGAGCATCGCCGACTATGCCACCGGAAACTCGGTAGATCTCATTGTTATCGCCACACATGGGCGCTCCGGTATAGGTCGCTGGGCCTGGGGGAGCGTGACTGACCGGGTTCTTCGCACCGCCTGTGTTCCACTTCTGATGGTAAGACCACCAGGCTGTGTGCCCGGAATTTAGAGTGAAAGAAAGGAGGTCAAAAATGTACAAGAAAATTTTAGTTCCATTGGATGGCTCTAAGTTAGCCGAGTGTGCGCTTCCCCATGCAGAAGAATTGGCTAAAGGCTGCAACACAGGAGAAGTCATCCTAATCAGCGTCACTGAGCGTGTTCAAGGCTACAGAGCGGTTGAGGGCGCAGCCGAGCCATTTGTTCTTTCAGGTGGTGGCTGGGGGGCCGCCATCCAGCCGCCATCCAAACAACTCGTGCCAGAAGCATTTGGCAAGAAAGAAAAGCAAGCACAAAGGTATCTTGACAGAATAGCTGAAACAATGGCAGCCAAGGGAATCAAAGTAAGCACAGAGGTACTTCTTTGGAAGCCTGCCGAGGCAATAGTCGGCTACGCAAGGCAGGCTGAGTGTGACCTGATTGTTATGGCGAGCCACGGTCGGTCTGGTCCAAGCCGGTGGGCGTATGGCAGTGTAGCTGACAAAGTTCTCAGAAGTAGCTGCGTTCCCGTACTAATGATCAGAGCGCCTGGGTGTATATCGGGCATTTAGGCCAGAAAGGAATAACTGGGAGCAGACAACGAACATAAACATATTCTGCCTGCCAGCATTGCCAGGGAGCAGAGTCTGAATCGTAATAAGTAAGAAAGGAGGACGCTACGACCATGGAGATATGGAGACCCAGGTGGGGAGTCACCCCGTGGAGGCCACTCAAAGAGTTGGAAGAATGGGAGCGGCGCGCTAATGATTTGTTCGGAGGACGATTGTGGCGATTGCCCGTCGAGGAAAAAGCCTGGATGCCAGCGGTAGACGTCTTCGAGAAAGATGACAAGTTCGTCGTCAAGGCAGAGCTGCCGGGGATGAAGGAGGAGGATATCAATGTCTCGGTGGTTGGCGACACATTATCTATCAGGGGAGAAAAGAAGACCGAGACTGAGGTTAAGGATGAGGACTACTACCGATGCGAGCGCACCTATGGCAGCTTCTTTCGCTCGATCCCTCTGCCATCTACCGTAGATGTTGATAAGATCAAAGCCAGCTTTGAAGACGGGGTTCTCGAGGTTGCGCTCCCTAAATCAACCAAGATAAAACCGAAGAAAATTGCCGTATCAGCCAAGAAAAAGGCTGTCAAAGCAGCCAAATGAAGTGTGAATAGCTCTGCTCCCTGTCAATACTGGCAGGAGTTGTGCAGGAATGGAACAGATAGCAGATGCCATTTCGGCGACAGTCTTCTTGGGCTGGTCGGCACAGGCCTTGAAAGTAACGAGAAAGGAGGTAGGTGATGACATATTTGCCAAGTATTTACAAAGAATTCCAGCGGGAATATCCTGAGATAGCCACAGCCTATGATGAGTTGGCTGTCAAATGCCATGGTTGGGGTCCGCTGGACGAAAAGACAAGGCGACTAGTGAAGCTGGGCATTGCCATAGGCTTGGGTTCGGAGGGTGGGGTAAGGTCACACGCCCGGCGAGCGCTTGCAGAAGGCGCAACCACTAATGAGCTCCGCCACGCTGTACTTCTGGCATTCACCACAGTGGGTTTCCCCACTATGATTGCTGCTATGAAGTGGGTGGATGAGGTCATTCAAAAACACGGGCAATAGGTGCATAGGGTACGGAGATGACCGGTGCCAATTGACTTCAATTTTATGGTTGGAGGAGAAGCTGGGCAGGGAGTGCAGTCGGTAGGGTTCCTGCTGGCCAAAGTCTTTGCCCGCGGCGGCTATCACATTTTCGCTGACCAGGATTACGAGTCAAGAATAAGAGGCGGCCATAACTTCTTTCGCGTTAGAGTCAGTGACCACAAGGTAAATGCCATTGCTGAGGACGTGGACATACTGATTGCCTTTAACATGGCTAGTATCGAATTGCACCAACCGAAGATGGTTACTCAAGGCATTATCATTTTTGATGGCGAAAAAATAAAGGGAGTCAGCGGTAATAACGGCAGCCTTGTCAGCGTACCACTGGAGAAGCTGGCCGAAGAAAAGGCCGGAGATAAGCTCATGCTCAATACCGTCGCCCTCGGTGCTGCCCTGGCTGCGGTGAATTATGATCTTGACATGTTAAACACAGTTCTGACGGACCACTTCGGGAAAGGTGAAGTTGGCGATAAGAACATTGCAGCGGCGAAGGCAGGATACGACTATGTCCGGTCTGAGCACAATGGCAACTTACGTAAGATCAAGCCGCTCTCTGAGCCTAAGAGAATGTTGCTCACCGGCAATGAGGCAATATCTCTGGGCGCCATTGCCGCCGGATGCAAATTCATGGCTGCCTATCCTATGACCCCTGCCAGCTCTATCATGGAATATATGGCAGCCAAATCAAAGGAATTCGACCTTGTAATGGTTCATGCCGAGGACGAGATCGCCGCCATCAACATGGCTATCGGGGCTGCCTATGCTGGTGTCAGGGCCATGACTGCCACCTCCGGCAGCGGCCTTTGCCTCATGGTGGAAGGCATAGGGCTGGCGGGCATTACTGAGACACCGATAGTGATAATTGACGGGCAGCGACCGGGTCCAGCCGTAGGTCTGCCCACCCGAACTGAGCAGGGCGACCTTCAGTTTGTGCTTCATGCCCACCACGGCGATTTTCCCAGAGCTATCCTGGCACCGGCTACCATTGAAGATGCCTTCTGGGCAACGGTCAAAGCTTTTAACTGGGCAGACAGATATCAGCTGCCGGTTATCGTTTTAACCGACCAGCATCTGGCAAGCTCCCATGCTACGGTTGACCCGATAGACCTCTCGAAGGTAACAATCGACCGCGGCATGTTGTTTTCAGAGAAAGAGGATGACCCCTCGGAGTACATGAGACACAGGGTAACGAAGTCTGGTATTTCTCCCCGAGCCTTTCCCGGTCTAGGTCAGGCGCTGGTGGTCACCGATTGCGATGAGCATGATGAGGAAGGACACCTCACGGAAGATGCCGGAGAAAGGACGGCGCAGGTGCAGAAGAGATTGCGGAAGATTCTTCCACTGAAAAAAGAGATCGGCAAGCCACACAAATACGGTTCCCGAGGGGCAGAGACGACCCTTATCGGCTGGGGCAGCACCTATGGAGCTATCCATGAAGCAGTGGATATGCTGCGCAGGGAAGACGTCAGGATCAATATGCTTCATCTCAGTGAATTATGGCCGTTCCCGGCAAAGGCGGTGGCCGATGCTGTGAGTAAGACTCCAAATACCTACGCCATCGAGAACAATGCTACCGGGCAGCTTGCCCGCCTTATCAAAGCAGAAACAGGATATGATGTCAGCCATCGAATCCTGAAATACGATGGGCGACCCTTTACACCAGCCTATATCGCCCAAGCAGTCAAAAAGGAAGGGTGCTAAGGATGGTTACAGTGTCCGATTATGCGGGACTTAAGCCGGCGTGGTGCCCCGGTTGCGGCAACTTCGGCATATTGGAGGCATTAAACAGGGCACTGATTGAGATGGGGATTGAACCCCGTCATGTCTTATTAGTATCCGGTATCGGCCAGGCTGGCAAGTTGCCTCACTATACCAGAGGCAACGTGTTCAACTCTCTGCACGGCAGACCGATTCCACCAGCCGTAGGCGCCAAGATTGCCAATTCTGAGTTGACAGTCGTCGCTGTCAGTGGCGATGGGGACGCCTACGGCGAGGGAGGCAACCATTTTCTCCATGCTGCCCGTCGCAACCATGATATTACCTATCTGGTACACGATAATCAGGTCTACGGGCTGACCAAGGGACAGGCATCCCCAACCAGTGATGTCGGTTTTGTTACCAAGACGACGCCCTACGGGGCGGCTAACCCGGTAAATCCTATCGCGCTGGCGATCGTCAGCGGTGCCAGTTTCGTCGGTAGAGGCTTTGCCGGGGACGTTGAGCACCTTGCCAACCTTATCAAAAAGGGCATTGCGCATCGAGGATTCGCGCTCATCGATATCCTGCAGCCCTGCATCTCATTCAACCATAGGAACACCTTCCAGTGGTATAAGGAACGGGTATATAAGCTCGAAGACGAAAGGTATGACCCCGGCGACAAGAAGGCAGCACTGGAAAGGGCACTTGAATGGGGAGACCGCATACCTATTGGTGTTATCTATCAGGTCAAATCACTGACTTATGAGGAGCAGCTGCCGCCGCTAAGCAAGGGGCCACTAGTGAATCAGGCCGTTGAGCCCGCTCGGGTGGGAAAGGTCCTCGCTGAATTTATGTAAACGAGCTCTAGTATGGAAAAGTAATGGGATTTCCAGTTATGTTAAAAACCCTAGACGGGTACAATAAATGAAGGGATAGGCGGCGTTACCTAGGGTCGAAGGATAGGGAATATTTTCAGGAGGTTGTAATATGCCAACAGCAAAAGCGTTTTTCACCAATATGTCAGTACCTATGCCTCTGGGAAGGAAACTGAAGCTAGTATTTCGCAATAACTTTATAAAGATTTGGCGAAGACAGAACTGTTGTGGTCATCTGGGAGAGCCAGGATGCTGTGAGTCGTCTTCGGCCGAGCATCACTCCCATGGGCAAGGCAAAAAGTCTAAGGAGGTAGGGGATGTCTGAAATATCAATCGGTAAGGAGTTTCTGGAATTGGCAATCGAGATCGAGAAGAACGGACGCTTCTTCTACGAGGTTGCAGCTCGACTTAATAGAAACAAAGAGATAGGGGACGTTTTTGCCAGACTTGCTGCCCGGGAGAAGGAACATGAGAATACCTTCCATGATATGCTGTCACAACTTGGTGGCTATCGACCTAACCAGAAATATACTGGGGAACACTACCAGTATATCAGGGACCTAGCCCAATCCAGTATCTTCGCTGGGGAACAAGCACAGACTGTCTTGAGGAGAAAATCGATTACAGATGTGGAAGCTGTAGAAATTGGCATCAGTTTTGAGAAAGACTCTATTCTGTTCTATTCGGAGATGAGGGGCATGATGCCCAGACACGATCAGGGAATCGTAGACGTGATAACCAGCGAGGAAAAGAGGCATCTCAGCGAGCTGACATATATGGCTAACAAGCTCAGGAGCGGGATCTAGCTGCACCGCGGCGGAAGGAGGAGCCTATAGATGTTTAAGTTTAATGGCGTGAACCACCTGGCTATGGCTACGGGGGATATGGACAAGACCATACGTTTTTGGAGGGACCTGCTGGGTATGCGGCTGGTCGCTGGATTGGGGCAGCCGGGATACCGACACTATTTCTTTGAGATTTCTGAGACCGACCTCATCGCCTTCTTTGAGTGGACTGGGGTTAAGCCCGTAGCCAAGAAGGACCATGGACGCCCGGTTAAAGGCCCTTTCATCTTCGACCATGTCTCTTTCGGCGTTGAAAAAGAAGATGACCTGTGGTCGCTGAAGGCTAGGCTAGAGGCCGCGGGTTTTTCCGTATCAGATGTTATTGACCACGGATTCATTCACTCGATTTACGCCCATGACCCAAACGGCATCCCTATCGAATTCTCACACAATGTGGCGAGGGTTGACATCAGAAAAGAACCTGAGATGAGAGATGGGGCGCCATCAGGAATAACACTTGAAGGACCGGAGCCGCAGAGTGGAATATGGCCCGAGGTCGCTGCATCTACTCCCGCATCAAAGCGTATAGTATACCCCGGTGCCGGAAGTGAACTGTTTCATGGCAAGAAAAGTGTTTAAAAAGCAGATTTTGCTGCCTGGCGGGATATAAAATATGACAGTTCAACTGGACTTTCTGAAGAACGTCTTATACTTCTCCGGTCTCGACCTTGCTGAAATTGAGTCAATCGACAAGCTCGTCTTTGAGAAAAGTGCTGAGAGAGGAGAAATGGTCTTGCTGGAGGGTGAATCGGCTACGGATCTGTATTTTGTCGCTTCGGGGGCGGTGAAAGTGTTTAAGACATCGGCTGAAGGCAAGGAGCAAATCTTGAGCATCGTGCGGCCCGGCGAGTCCTTCAATGATGTTTCTATCTTTGACGGTGGCCCGAATCCCGCCAGTGCTCGGGCGATGGGGCCAGTCCTTCTTTACGGTATAAAGAAAAATGACATAGAAGCTATCCTACGGAACCATCCGCGGGTAGTATTGAATGTAATTAACGTGCTGGCAAGCCGGGTACGTCACCTCGTGTCGCTGGTTGAGGACCTGTCTTTCAAGCATGTCATAGGCAGGGTAGCCAAGATACTCTTTGAGCAAGTCGGAGGAGGCCAAATGGGCCGCGGACCAAGGCTCACACAGCAAGAAATGGCAGCTATGGCGGGTACTGCTAGGGAGGTAGTGGGCAGGTCGCTAAAGGCATTAGAGGAAGAAGGGGCGATCAAAGTGGATCGCAATCGCATAGTAATTACTGATAAAGAAGCTCTCAAGAGAGTGATGGAGGTGTCGTCTTGAGACAAAAATCACAGACAGGTTGCATCTCTACTTTCTAAAATAACCGACATGGAGACTGAAAAACGTGGCTGAAATGCCGGGTATAGACAGAGAGAAGTGCGACGGGTGTGGGCTATGCGTCATCGTGTGCCACTGCGGCGCTCTAACGATGGTTGACAAGAGCATCAACATTATCGAAACAGTGGAGTGCGACTGGTGTACGGACTGCGAAGCCGTTTGTGCTACCGGAGCCATCAGTTGCCCTTTTGAGATAAGTATTGAATAGCGATAGAGACCAATTAAGTTCTCTTATATAGTTTTTTCATCGTCTTTCCTACCGATTTCTCAGTAGTTCATGCTTGCCTGTTAGATTGCCCTGCCTGTAAGGGACAAAAGTCACATACAAGGGTTGCCTCTTTACCTATAATGACTTTGCGTGAAACATGCAGATGTACGAACGAAAAATGTAAAGGAGGCTGAAAATGATAGCGGTTTTAGAAAAAGTTAAAGACAGAGAACAGTCTTCCTGTGAGGACGAGGAATTGTATTCGGCTGGTGAGGATGACGATGGGCAGGAGGAATTCTCCCAGATTGATTTTGCCACTCCTAGGCGGGATTCTGAACTCAGTGAAGACCTGTTGAATTTATACATGGACGAGGTGGGGCAGACTCAGCTTCTCAGTGCCGAGGAGACAAAAATGCTGGCCAGCCGGATAGAGGATGGCAAGCATCTTCTGGGACTTGAAGAGGAGTGGATTGCGGAGCACGGCGGTCGTCCTTCGGATATCGATTTGTTGTCGGTATTGGGGAAGCGCCTGAA
>Ga0224505_10000259_pt1 | contig 39354 bp, 38 predicted proteins | sample SF_Jan12_sed_USG_FD_169102 | JGI IMG/M metagenome (GOLD analysis project Ga0224505, IMG submission 169102) | Sediment microbial communities from San Francisco Bay, California, United States - SF_Jan12_sed_USGS_4_1 | ecosystem: Environmental > Aquatic > Marine > Sediment | place: USA: California... | reverse complement strand
CATCACGACGATGCCGTCCTGCCCGTCGGCTTCGGCGTAGAAGCACTGCGGCGCGTTGACGTCGATGAGGGGACGAACAACGGCGTAGAACAGCGCCTCGGACCGCATCGACACGGGGATGCCATGGTCCTCGAACGCGGCTTTCACGTACAACGACGAAGGAACATGGTGGGGATTCGACCCGTAGTCGACCTCGAGCTCGACCTTGGTGAGCGATCCCCCCAGGACCCTCGCATGGCGAACGGCGTCGACCTGGGTACCCGGGTGGGCAATCGCCAGCGCTCGCTGCAGCCAGGCTGCGTCGAGGCCGTCGAGCGACAGGGGTAGCCGCAGCGGTGGGGTCGTCATGGTGTCATCCTCGCGCTCCGCCGACCGCCCCGCCGACTGTCGCGCGCCGCTACGGTGCCTGCGTGATCACGACGGGCCTGCACCGGCCATGACGTTCGTCGACTGGGTGCTGGCCAATGCGGTGCTGCTGATCGGGTCGATCGTGCAGGGTGCGGCCGGCTTCGGTGGCAACATGTTCGCAGCGCCGTTCCTGGTGCTCATCGACCCCGAGCTGGTGCCGGGTCCGGCTCTGGTCTCGGCCCTGGCCGTCAACGTGTTGATGGTGCAACGGGACAAGGGCGAGGGCGACTGGGGTCGGGTGGTGCCCGCCCTCGCCGGTCGCGTGCCCGGCAACATCGCCGGCGCCGCGGTCCTGGTGGTGCTCAGCGGCGACGCGCTGCGCTGGTTCTTCGCCATCTCGGTGCTCGTGGTGGTGGCCCTGTCGGCCTCGGGGCTGCACGTGCGAGTGACCCGGGCGACCCTCTTCACCGGTGGGTTCGGCGCCGGATTCACCGCCACATCGATCGCCGTCGGCGGACCACCCATCGCCCTGGTGATGCAGTCATCGGAGGGCCCGGTCGTGCGCAGCACGCTGGCCCGCTTCTTCACCATCGGCGTGGTGCTCTCGCTGCTCACCCTCGCCGCGTTCGGGCAGTTCGACCCCGACGACCTCGTTGCCGGACTGGCGCTGCTGCCGGGTACCGTCTCGGGCTTCGCCGTGTCGAGGCCCTTCGCCCGGCTCCTCGATCGCGGCCACACGCGCACCGTGATCCTGGTGTTGTCGGCCTCGGCTGCGCTGGTGGCCCTGGGCCGAGCCGCGTTCTGAGCGACGACGGCCCGAGCACCAGGTGATGCCGGTCGACCGGCCGATGACATGGCCGGCCTCGGCGGTGACCTCGCCCGGCGAGGAACCAGATGACGGTGGCCGTCGTCGAATGGACATGCGACATCCAACCCGCTTCCTGCTGACCCTGCTCGCCCTCGTGCTGTTCATCAGCGCCTGCGGCAGCGACGACAACGGCACCGCCGGAACCGACGGTGACCCGGGCTCGACGACCACCACTCCCGGTGTCGACCCGCTCGCGGCGGGGAACTGGATGTTGACCTCGGCAACCGTCGCCGACCAGCCGGCGGACCTGCTCGACTCACACCCCGTGACGCTCACGATCGACGGCACCACGGTCGGCGGTACCGCGGCGTGCAACGGCTACAGCGGCGCGCTGGCCACCGGTGACACCATCTTCGATGGCTTCGCCGTGACCGAGATGGCCTGCGAGCCACCGGCCGCCATGGACCTGGAGACCCTCTACCTCGACGCCCTCATCACGGTCAGCGCCGCCACGCTCGAGGGTGACACACTGGTGCTGACCGGCGACGGCGTGGAACTACGGTTCGAAGCCGTGCCCGACACCCCTGACCACGAGCTCACCGGCACCAACTGGCTCCTCGAGAGCCTGGTCGACGGTGACGCCGTGTCCTCCCCCCTCGACGGTGGCGAGATCGACCTGGTCCTCGAAGAGGGCGGTCGCCTCACCGGCACCGACGGCTGCAACGCCTTCAACGGCGAGTACACCCTCGAGGGTGGGACCTTGGGCGTGGGACCGCTCGCCCAGACCCGGAAGCTGTGCGAACCCGACGTGATGACCCAGGCCGACCACATCACCACCGTGCTCGGCACCGACGTGACCTTCAGCATCGACGGTGACCAGCTGACATTGACCGGCGCCGATGCCCTGGGCCTGGTCTATCGAGCCGAGATGGCCGCCGAGTAGCCCCACCCTCAGGGGGAGGCAGCTCGCCACTGCTCGAAGAACACCGGGTCCATCCGGGGATCGGGCTCCCACGGGATCACGTCACTGGTCTCGAACAGCCAGGCGAAGATCCGGTCCTTCAGCTGGCGGACGATGTCACCGTGCTCGGGCCGGGCCGCCAGATTGGTGGTCTCGCGAGAGTCGTCGACCCGGTGGTACAGCTCGGGCCCCTCGTACAGCCGCTCGATGTAGGTCCACTGCTCCGTGCGGATGGAGATGGCTCGACCGGTGAGGGTGGTGTCCTCGTGCTGGAGGTCCTGCTTGTGCCGGTAGTGGCCACCGGCGCCCGACTCGAGGAGGGGCTCTTCGCTCCGCACGAACCCACCCTCGCTGAAGGCCGCATCGCGATGGGTGGCCGTCGGATCGTCGAGCAGCGGCCGCAGACTGCGGCCCATGTGGGTGTAGGTCCGCTCCAGACCGGCGTAGTCCTCGAGCGTCGCCGTCAGGTCGACCAGCTCCACGAAGCTGTCATGGGCGAGTCCGGCCCGGGCTCGGGGATCGGCCACGATCAGCGGGTTGCGGGTGAGGCAGTCGTCGAGTCCCGACATCCACTTCTCCACCAGGCCGTAGTCACCCAGGTACTCGCCGTGATCGGTGAAGAAGAACACGACGGTGTCATCGGTGGCGCCAGCCCGTTCGACGCCGGTCAACACCTGACCGAGCTGCTCGTCCACCCTCGCCGTCATCCCGTAGTAGGTGGCGATGATCTCCCGCCAGTCGTTCTCGTCGAGCCGGTCCAGGCCGTAGCGGTGGTGGATGGCTTCGTAGAACCGGGGTTTGCCCTCGAACGTGGGCGGCACCGGTGCCGGCACGGCGGTGCGGTCGTGTCGGGAGAACCAGGGCTCGTGGACCTCGAAGGACGGGTGTGGGTAGATGAGGGGCACGAACAGGCACCAGGGTTCGGGGAGCCCCTCGGCCAACCAGTCGAGCGCAGTGGCCACCGTGGCCGCATCGAGGTCGAAGGGCTCCGAATCGAGGCACCCCTCGTAGAAGGCGGCGTGCCACTTGTCGCCGGGCTCGAACCGCGAGCCCCGGACCCAGCTGACATCGGCCATCACGGGGGCCCGGGTCCAGCCGAAGCGGTCGCTGCATGCGGCCGTCACCCCCTCGCCCATCATGTCGCCGCGCGCCCCGGCCAGCGCCACGTGGTACCCACCGGCTCGCAGCGACCGGAAGATGTTCGGCTCGTGGGGCTGGAGCAGGTGCGACAGCGTGCGGTGACCGTTCACATGCGGGTACCACCCGGTGAACATCGAGATCCGGCTCTGCGAGCACACCGTGTGCTGGGCGTAGGCGTTGGTGAACCGGGTGCCCCGGGCGGCCAGGGCGTCGATGTTGGGGGTCTGGACCACCGGATTGCCAAAGGCACCCACCGCATCGGCCCGCAACTGGTCGGGCATGAACAGCAGCAGGTTCGGCCGATCACTGGTCGTCATCCGCCCGAGTATGCCAGCTGACCGAATTTGCGTTGGTTCGTGCCAACCAGCGCGACGAAGTCACGCCAGATCGGTGAGGGTGGGCGGGTTACAGGGTCTTCGGTCGGTTCACGAAGCGTCGAGCGCTCGGTGAGTAGAACCAGCCGCCCCCCGCCCGCGACCCGCCGTCGACGGGGATGTTGTGACCGGTGACGAAGGCACTGAGATCGCTGGCCAGGAACAACGCCACCCGGGCCTGGTCCTCGGGCCAACCCAGTCGTCCGACCGGCGCCCAGGACTCCCACAGGTGTTCGGCGTCCTCGTACCCCGTGCGATAGTCGACCTGCGGTGTCTGGGTGAGGTCGGTGCCGATGCCGTTGACCCGCACCCCGTGCCGTCCCTCGCCCACGGCGAGGGATGTGGTGAAGTGCGCCACCGCCGCCTTCATGGCTGCGTACACCGGCTCGCCGGGGTAGCCCCGCATCCCCTCCACCGAGTGCACGTTCACGATCGATCCGCCGCCACCGTCGATCATCGGACCGAGGAAGGCCCGGGTGACCAACAGCACGTGGCCCAGGTTGATGTCGTACATCTGCCGCCACGACTCGGGCGACGAGTCCCGGAACCGCACCAGCGGTCGGTGGTCACCGACGTTGTTGACCAGCACGTCGACCGTTTGGTGGGCCTCGAGCACGGCGTCTCGCAACCGGTCGACGTGGTCGGCCCGGCGCACGTCCACGACATGGGTCCGACAGACACCGCCGGCGTGTTCGATCTCGGCACGCACGCCGGCCGCCCGCTCGGGCACGATCTCGGCCACCTCCACGAGCGCGCCGTGTTCGGCGAACAGGCGGGCGATGCCGCCACCGATGCCCGCACCACCACCGGTGACCACCGCCACCTTGCCGTCGAGCAGTCGGTCCCACCGCTCGATCAGTGGGACGCCCGGCAGGTCGGGATCCATCAGGCCGCCTCGTGGGCCAGGGCGAGGCCGCTCGGCGTCTCGACGGCGTCGGTCGGACCGGTCACCGACGGGTGGCCCGGTACTCGGCCACGATGGGTTCCAGCTCGGCCGGCGTGGCCCCATGCATGATGACGGCGTCGCATCCCAGGTCCACCTGGTGGCGGATGGCCTCTACGCAGTCGGCCGGACTGCCGGTGGCGCTGGCGGCCAGCCAATCGTCGGGGATCAGCTCGGCCACGTGCTCCAACTGGGCGGTCGTGGCCGAGATGTCGAAGCCCCCGGCGAAGCTCGAAACCAGGGGGTCGGCCCGGAACCGGTCGAGCACCGCCGGATCCCAGTCGTTGGTCCGCACCAGGAGATCGCCGTACCCCTGGAGGTAGGTGGCCAGTCGTCCCACGGACTTCATCAGGCGTCGGTCCTCGGGCAGGTGGTCACCGATCGTGGCCAGGCACGACCACACCCGGACATCGGCTGGGTCACGGCCGGCCCGTTCGGCCGCGACCTTCACGGTCTGCACGCACCGGGCCGTGGTCTCATCGGTGAAGTACGTGTGCAGGATGACCTCGTCCACGCATCGCCCGGCCAGGGCCAGGGTGTTGGGACCGAAGGCCACCAGGTTCATGGGGAGGTGCTCGTCGAGCCCGGGGTCGAGGCCGAGATAGGGGTACGTTCCGGCCGGTCCGTCGTGACCGAGGATCGACTCCCCGCGGAACAGCCGGCGCATGAGGCCGATGAAGTCCTCCAGTTGGGCGGTGGTGACCGAGCTCAGCCCGTAGGCCTGCTGCAGGAGGCCGATGCCTCGGCCCAGACCGAGCACGAAGCGGCCGCCGGTGAGGCTCTGCATGGTGCGGGCGTAGCCGGCGGTGACCATGGGGTGGCGGGTGTTGTGGTTGGTGGCCGCGGTGGCGATGGTGATGCGCTCGGTGACGGCACCCGCGGCCCCGCTGAGCACGGCCGCCTCCTTCTTGTTGTAGCGCTCGGAGATGAACGCGGTGCCCAACCCCATGGATTCGGCGTGTTGCACCTCGGCCACCAGCTCACGCGACGACTCCGGCTGGCCGGCCAGGGCGTAGAACCCCAGCTCGCGAAGGTCCTGCATGGCGATGATGTCCCCCGTCTCGATGGCGCTGGGATCCTAGTGGTGACCTCCGGACCTGCCGAACGGCGACGCCGCTCAGGCGGGGTGGATCACCAGCCGGGTGTGGGTCTCGGTGTCGGCCGAGCGGGCGAACGCGTCCACCGCGTCGTCGAGGAGGGCCGTTCCGGTGAGCCAGCCGCTCACATCGATGGAGCCGTCGGCGATGGCGCCGAGGGCGTGGACGAAGTCGGCCGGGATGGGCAGGCTGCCGAACTGGACGTTCAGCATCTTGGTGTGGGCCGAAGCGGTGAAGAAGACATCGTCATCGAGGTTCTGCCCGGCCACGATCACCCGGCTGAACCAGGGGGCATCGGTGAAGATCCCGTTCAGCACGCCGCTGGCGCCGACACACTCGACGATCACGCACCGAGCACCCCGCGGCGCCAGGCGGGCCCAGGCCGCGAACGCCGTCTCCTCGGCGGGATCGACCACCTCGTCGGCTCCGGATGCCGCCGCCGTGGCCCGACGCATCGGCGAGAAGTCCGCCGCCACGATCGGTCGCACCCCTTGGCGTCGAAGCGCGGCGATCACGGCGATGCCGATGGCGCCACATCCGATGACCAGCGGCACCTCACCGGGCGCGATGTCGGCCACCCGCGCGTACTGCATGCCGACCGACAGCGGCTCGACCAGGGCGGCCTGGTCGGTGGTGACCGCGTCGGGCACGGCCAGCAGGACGGACTCGGACATCAACAGGTACTCGCCGAAGCCACCGGGGTAGTCGTTGGAGTAACCGAGCACCGCCATCCCGCCCGGATGGAAGAGCGTGGGCGGTCCGACCACTCGCTGGCCGAGGGGCAGCACGCGGTCGGTCTCGGGGCCGAACTCGACGATCTCGGCGCACAACTCGTGACCCAGCACCAGGTCCTGGTCGGGGTCGAAGTGGAACGGGCCATCGTGGTTGTTGGACCAATCGGCCAGCCGACGCCCATGATGGACCATGTGGTGATCGCTGGCGCAGATGGCACAGGCGAGGGTCCTGGCCAGTACCTGGCCCGGCCCGGCCGAGGGATCCTCCGTCCGCCCGACCCGTAGCTCACCATCGTTGAGTAGTAGTGCCTTCATGATCCGGTCTCGCTCGTCCAGTCCGATCAGCGTCGCACCCGGTGCCGTATCGGCGCCAGATCACCAGGCCCGGCGGAGGAATCGCCGCCGACCGACGAGCGCGGCATGATCTCGGGATGCTCAGCCTCTTCGACGACTACCCGGTCCACCAGACCCCTGACCCGATCGCGGTCCCCGCGTCCAGCGACCGCGACGTGTACGAGCGCTACTGGTTCAACGGCTACTCGTCCGATGCCAGCACCTACCTCGGCGTGGCCACCGCCTACTACCCGCACCTGGGCATCAAGGACTGTGGCATCAGCTTCGTGATCGACGGGGTTCAACACGCCTTCCACGCCTCGGCCCGCGCCACCGACGAGCCCACCGACCTCCAGATCGGCCCGTTCCGATTGGAGATCGTGGAGCCGATGCGATCGTGTCGCCTCACGCTCGACGACAACGAGACCGGCTGGAAGGCGGACCTCCTGTTCCAGGGCCGTACGGCCAACATCGAGGAGCCTCGGCACACGTGGATGCACGGTCTGCGCCGGGTGATGGACACCACCCGCTTCACCCAGCTGGGCCATTGGACCGGTTCGCTCACCTACGGCGAGGAGACCATCCATTTCACCGGCACCGACATGCCCGGGACCAAGGATCGATCGTGGGGGCTGCGCCCTCTCGTCGGTGGGGACCCACGCGGTGCACCACCGCTGCCTCGGGAGACCGGCCTGTTCTTCCTCTGGGCGCCGTTGCACTTCGACGATCTGGGGGTGCACTACCAGCTGTTCGAGGACACCAAGGGACGCCCGCTCTACACGGTCGGGGCCTTTCTCCCGGTGTACGACTCGATCGCCGATCTCCCGGGTGTCGAGGATCCCGGGGCCACCCACATGCGCAACCTGGAGCACCGGGTGACGTTCAGCGACACCAGCCGCATGATCGAGACGGCACAGTTGGCGTTCACCTCCATCGATGACGGCACTCGCCACGAGATCGAGTTCGAGAAGCAGTTCACCTATCGGATGAAGGGCATCGGGTACTCACACCCCGAGTGGGGCCACGGTCAGTGGAAGGGCGAGGTGGCCGTGGGGGCCGAGCAGTGGTCGCTGGACTCGGTGGACGACACCTCATTCGAGAACCAGCACGTACAGCATCTGATGAAGGTGCGGATGGGCGAACGCACCGGTGTCGGCGTGTTGGAGCAGAACATCCTGGGGCCCTACCGGCCGTACGGTCTCACCGGGGCCATCCGCCCGCCCGGTTGATGACCGAGACCGAGCCGAACCTGCCCGACCTCACCGGCCGGGTGGCGCTGGTCACGGGAGCATCGCGGGGTCTGGGCCGAGCGACGGCGCTGGCCTTGGCCCGCGCCGGCGCCGATGTCGTGGTGACCTACCGCAGCCAGGCCGACGAGGCAGCACGGGTGGCCGACGAGATCAGGTCGGGTGGACGGCGCAGCTGGGTGTATCCCCTGGATCTCGAGCAGACCGACGACATCGATCACCTCTTCCGGGCCATCACCGATGACATCGGCGGCCTCGACATCTGTGTGCTCAACGCCGCCGCGACCAGCTTCCGGCCCCTGCTCGACGCCGAGCCGCGACACCTGCGCCGGACCTACGAGATCTCGTGCGTGGGCTTCCTGTCGGTCGTGCAGCGGTGTGTGCCGTTGATGCAGGAGGGTGGCGGCACGATCGTCGGGGTGTCGGGTGCCGACACCCGCACGTACATCCCGGCCCACGGCATCCTGGCCGGCGCCAAAGCGGCCATGGAGGCGATGATCCGGTATCTGGCCGTCGAGCTGGGACCCACCGGCATCACCCTCCTCGGCGTCAACCCGGGCACAATCCTGGGAGACTCGATCAAGTCCATGCTCGGGGATCTGTACGCCTACGCCGTCGAGGCCGAGGAGCGGACCCACCCACTTCAGCACGGCGCCACACCCGAGGACATCGCCGAGTCGATGGTGGCGCTGTGTGGCCCAGCCTCCCGATGGGCCCACGGCAGCATCGTCGACCTCGACGGCGGGTCGGTGTTCGCCATGACCGGTCGATGGATGCAGGAGAGCACCAACTACTTCCTCACCCGCGACGGCCTCACCGACGTGACACGGGGTCCCAGCGTCAGCGAGTGACCCGCCCGTCTGGTGCGGCTCACCATGTGCGGCGCGGTCTCGATGGCCGGTGTGGATCGCCTGCCGCGTGCGAGGCGTGGCGGGACCGGCCGTTCGAGGCCGGCGGGCCATCAGTCCGCGTCGCTCGGGGTCGCCGGTTCGCGCTCGTGTTCGGCGATGAGTCCCTCGGCCTCGCCGACCAGCCCGGCCACGTTGGGGTACCCGGCGTAGGGGGCCAGGGTGATGAGGGTCTCGCGCAGTTCGGCCGGACTGAGCTCGCCCCGGGCCAGTGCGGCTCGGGCCTGGATCTTCCACACCTCGATGTTCCCGCCCGCGGCGATGACCCCCATGATCAAAAGCCGTCGATCGCGGATGGACAGCTCTTCGCGGGTCCATACCTCGGCGAAGAGCGTCTCGATCATCACGTCGTTGAACGGAATCAGGCCCTTGGGGATGTCGGCCACGGCGCCGGCGTACACCTCTCGGATCATGGCCTGTCCCCGCTCGAAGGCGGTGGGGTCATCGGTGCTCATCAGGTCTCCAGGGAGTAGACGGACGGCATGGCCCGGCGGACACCGTCGAGGAAGCCGTTGATGGCGTCGGCGGCGCCACCCACCTCACGGGCCAGGGTCAGGTCCTTCTCGGCCAGCTCGACATGACCCCGCATGAACCCTGCCATGCCGAGCTCCTCGATCTGGTCGGGGGTCATGGAGAAGAGAGGCAGGGCCCGCTCGGTGAGGACACCCAGCTGGCCCACGTGGCGCCAGGCGTCGATCAGCGCTTCGGGGTCGGCGCCGTGGGCCTTCACCAGGTCGACACCGGTGCGGGCGGCGGCGAACTGGGCGTAGGTCATCACGTTGAATCCGATCTTGAGGGCGGCCCCCGCCCCCACCGGCCCGGCATCGATCACCTGCGACCCGTACACGTCGAGCAGGGCGACGACTTCGGGCGCCAGGTCACCCAGCCCGCCGACGAAGAGGGTCAGCTCGCCCTCCCGGGCGTTGACCACGCCACCGCCGACGCAGACGTCGAAGACCTGCCCACCCCAGGCCCGGGCCCGCTCGGCTTCGGCCACCACGGTTTTGGGATGGACGGTGGAGTGGATCAGCACCACGGTTCCGGCGCGGCCTGACCGGGCGGCCCCGTCGGGACCGTTGAGCACGGCCTCGACGTGGTGGGCCGCCGGCACGCAGACCTCGATCACGTCGCACCGTTGCGCCACCTCGGCTGCGGACCCCGCCGCCGACGCCCCCAGAGCGACCATGGCGTCCACCCGCTCGACGTCGAGATCGTGCACGACCAGCTCGCCGCCGGCCGCGAGGAAGCACTCGACCATGGCCGAACCCATGTCGCCCAGTCCGATGTACCCACAGGTGGTCATGGAGCGAAGCTAGTTGGGTCCCGGACCGGGCGACCAACGTGCCCGTCACGTGGTGAGGCTGCCACCGTTCACGTGCACGGTCTGGCCGGTGACCCATGCCGCTTCGTCCGAGGCCAGGTACACGCACATCGCCCCGACGTCGTCGGGGGTCCCCAGCCGACCGACGGGGATGCTCTTGGCCAACGGCCCGGTCACCTCGCCGCCGGCCACGTTCTCCATCAGGCCCAGTGCCACCGAGTTGGCCGTCACCCCGGTGCGGGCCACCTCGACGGCGATCGAGCGCATGAACGCCTGACCGGCACCCTTGGCCGCCGAGTAGGGGCTGACCCCGATGCCGACGCCAATGCTGCCCGCACCCGATGAGATGGTGATGAGGCGTCCCCATCCCCGCTCGAGCATCCCGTTGATGACGGCATGGGTCGTGTGCAGCACCCCGTACAGGTTGACCCGGATGGGCCCTTCCCAGTCGGCCGGCGTCATGTCCTTGAAAGGCCGCGGTCGCATCCCTTCGGCGCCGCCGTTGCCTGCGTTGTTGACCACGATGTCGATGACGCCCGTGGATGCACACGAGCGTTGGACGGCGTCCAGGTCGGTCACGTCGAAGATGACCGCCTCGGCCGAACCGCCTGCGGCCTGGATGGCGTCGACCACCCGATGCGCCCGCTCAGCGACGATGTCGTTGACGAGCACGTGGGCGCCCTGCCCGCCAAGGGTGCGAGCGATGCCCTCGCCGACGGACTGGCCGCCGCCGGTGACGAGCGCCGTCCTTGTCGCCAGATCGAACATCGAGGCCCCCCTTGTCGGGCGGGCCGACTCTACCCGGAGCCACCATCGCGGTCCCGCAAGCGGCAACCGGCTCCGATGGCACCGGTTGGGTCAGGAGGCCAGCGCCAGCCGTCGGGCGCTGGACATGGCCTGGATCGCGGCGGCGAATCGGGGTGAGGCACCGAGCAGCGCCCGGAACTCGCGAGGATTGGCCACCAACACCTTCATGTCGGTGAGGGCTCGCACCGTTGCGTTGCGCCGCTCGCCTTCGAGCAGCGCGATCTCTCCGCAGAAGTCGCCGGCGCCGAGCTGGCCCACTTCGTCGCCGTCACGCAGCACCACGGCTCGCCCGGCGGTGATCACGAAGAACTCGCGACCGAAGTGGCCGGCTTCGATGAGGGTCCGGCCGGCCGAGACATGCAGTGGGGTGAACAGCTTCTCGATCTGCTCGCGGGCGTTGGAATCCCCGTCACCCACCAGCTCGGGAGGCAGTACAGAGTCATCGAAGGATTGGGTTTTCCCGAACATGAAGGGCTCCTCGGGGGAAGGGAATGAACCGATGAGGGGTATCGGCCCGACGGCACGACGACCTTGAGCGGTTTCGTGCACACTCTTCGGTTCGTGCTGTGTTCAACGATGGATGCATCCGGATCATTCCGCCCGGCGAACCAGCAGATGCCCCAGGAGGTCGCCCATGGCTCGCTACACCACTCGCATCCGATCACCCCACCCCCCGGAGACCGCGTTCGCCTACCTGGCGGATCTGCGGAACTTCGCCGATTGGGACCCGGGCGTTCGCGCCGTGAGCCAGGTCGCCGGCGAGGGCGGCGGTCCCGGCGGCGTCTTCGATGTGACGGTGGCTGGTCCAGGACGAGATCTCACCCTGCGGTACCGGACCATGGAGCATGACGCGCCGAGGCGGCTACTGGTGGTCGCTCGATCGGCTGCGCTCACGTCGACCGACCTGATCACCATCGAACCCGACGGTGAGGGATGCGCCGTCACCTACGACGCCGAGCTGACGCTCAACGGCATCCTCCGGGTGGGCGAACTGGGCCTTCGGCTGGTGTTCGGTCGCGTCGGCAATCGAGCTGCTGCTGGCCTGCGTCAGGCTCTGCAAGGATCGGCCCTCCATCGAAGCGACGTGACCTGATGGGCGTGGCCGACCTGCTCGACACCGCCATCGAGGCGCCGGTGGTCACCAGCTTCACCCGACTGGGTTACGCCGTCCGGTCCCGGTTGGACGACTGGAAGCCGCTCGACGACTACGACCTGCACGGTCGGGTGATGGTACTCACCGGCGCCACCAGCGGCCTCGGTTTGGCCGCGGCCGAGCAGCTGGCTCGCTGTGGTGCCGAGCTCGTGCTGCTGGGCCGCAACCCCGACAAGACCGAGGCGGTCCGGGACCAGATCCGGCGGGTCAGCGGCAACGACGCCATCGGCATCGTGATCGCCGACATGGGCGACTTCGCCGCGGTTCGCGCCGCCGCCGAGCAGATCCGGGCCGAGCACCCGCGCGTCGATGCCCTGCTCCACAATGCCGGCGCTCTGGCCGACACCCGTTCCGAGGCACCCGATGGCTCGGAGGCCACCGTGGCCAGTCAGGTGATCGGTCCCTTCCTGTTGACGGCGCTGCTCCTCGATCGGCTGAGCGATCAGCACCGTCCCGGGCGGGTGATCACCATGTCGTCGGGTGGCATGTACGCCACCCGTCTGCGAGTCGACCGTTTGGAGATGCCGGCCGGGGACTACAACGGCTCCGAGCAGTACGCCCGGGCCAAGCGGGCACAGGTGGCGCTCAACGAGATGTGGGCCGCCCACCCGACCGGATCAGGAGTGCGTTTCCACGCGCTGCATCCCGGCTGGGCCGACACCCCGGGTGTGGCCGAGTCGCTCCCCACCTTCCGCCGGGTGGTGGGCCCGCTGCTGCGGACGCCGGCTCAGGGCGCCGACACGATGGTGTGGTTGGCCGCGGCCGACGAGCCCGGCCGCGAAAACGGCCGCTTCTGGCTGGATCGCCGGGTGAGACCGATCCACAAACTGGGCCGCACCCGCAAGACCGACACACCGGCTCGTCGCGCCGCATTGTGGCAGTTCTGCATCGATCGGGCGGGCCTCGGCGACAATTTCGCCGCCGCCAACTGATCGACCTCAACCAGCGGTGGTGCCGCCGGCGCACCGCCGGGATCCGTCGCCCCGCTCGGTGACGGATCCCGTGGTGGTCGATCAGTTGATGCTGGGATGTTCCTTGTTGAAGATGTCGGTGGCCAGCCAGCCGTCGTAGACGGGCAGCCACACGTGCAGCAGCCAGATGCCGGAGGAATCGACGTTGTTCCCGCCGAGTGCCGCGCACTCGGCATCGGTGAGCCCGTCACCGATGATGGTGCCGTTTCGGAAGCACAGGGCCTGGTGGGCGTGCCAATGGTCGTTGTCGCCCGGGAAGCCGGCCGGTGGATGCATGCCCGAAGCGACGGCCCACACCATGCCGGTGAGCTGGCCGCTGCGACTGTTGCTGTCGTACATGAGCATCGTCGGGCGGGTCCAGTCGAACTGGCTGGGGATGCCGTAGCTGAGGTCGAGGTGGTGGGTGCCCTGTCCCGGGATCCACGGCGCCAGCTGGAACCAACCATTGTCCTCGGCGTCGCCGGCGGTCGGGAACTGCTCGGCCAGCGGAAGAGCCTGCTCGATCATGTAGTCGGTCACCAGGCAGTTGCCGGCCGTGAGGGGGCCCTTGGGCTCGGTGTACGGGAAATGATGGCCACCATGCGCGCCACCACCGTGGCCATCATTGACCTCGGTGTCGGTGGGATCGCACCACCATGGACGCTCGGGCCCGCCGGGGCCCCAGTCCAGGTAGTTGCAGGCCGTGCTGAGCAGTGCCAGCACCAGTACGACCGGCACCAGCCGAAAATGGCGACGATTGGGCGTCGTGGACTCGAGCATGGGTGATTGCCCCCTCATATCGATGCCTCGACAGTATCGACTCCAGCGGACGCGCGTCGAGTCGGAGCGGCACCCGGTGCCCTTGACCGACGACCGCACCTCGACCGGTCAAGGTCCCGTTGGAGTCCCCGTTGTTCGAGCCGTCGACAGACCGAGCGCCAGGCCGCCGACCGCACAGCTGAGCGCCACCAGTTGGGTGAGACCGGCCCCCGGGCTGAACGGCCGCACGATCACCAATGCGCACGCGAGCGAACCGACCACCAACACCGCGCCGGCAAGCCGCCGTCGATCCCCCGAGCGGACGAGAGGCCAGCACGACGACACCGTGATCGCGCCGAGGAGCACGAAGAACACCAGCGCCACCACCGAGTGGGCGACATGGGCATCGGACACGGCGCGCCCGCGGATCACCACCTCGCAGAACACGTCGATCGGCGAGCAGTCGATCGGCCACAGCGCCAGCAGCATCATGGCCGCGCCGGCAGCTGCCACCAAGGCCAAGGCCGGTCGCGGACCCGTCCCCGCCCGAACGGCGGCCCAGAACACGACCGCCACACCGAGGGCGGCCAGGACCACGTTGAAGAGCTGGGGACGCGGGGCCTCGGGCGACCCGAAGAAGCTGAGCGGATCGCGCCACGCCTCATGCGCGGGATCGGACACGTCGCTGAGCACCAAGACGGCGCCGAACAACGCGCCCGTGGCGGCGAGCGCCCCACCGGTCAATCGGTACCGAACCCCTTGCTCGGGCACCGGACCGTCACCATCGAGACCGCTGGCCGACGCTCGTCTCATCCCCCGGTCATCTCGGCCGCGTCTCCTGCTCCCGTCGGCGTCCTGCTCGAAGCTCCCCACTGTACGGTCGGCGAACGCCGCGACGCGAGGGACGCGTGCACACTGCGCCGATGATCACCGTGAGCAGAAGCATCCACGTCGCCCAATCCGACCGCGGCCGTACCTGAAGGCGTGTCTACCCGTCATCGCCGCGGCGCGGGCGGCCGAGGGGTGCCGCGACTTCCACCTCGCGCCCGATCCCCTCGAGACCGAGCGGATCAACGGGTACGAAGCCCGGGAGGGCGCTGATGATGCCGAGGCGTTCCGTGGCTCCGGGCCACCCGACGCGCTGGCTCCGATGATCTGCGCCGCGTCGGTGCACCAGTGCGAGGTGGTGGCATCGGCCGACCTCTCATCGCCGTAACAGCGGCGGCCACCGTCAGCCGAGGGTGCCGAACCGCCCCCAGTGCAGGCGCCGCAGGCGACCGACGCGACCATCCGCCCGAGGTCCTAGGTTCTGCACCGATGGAGTCGTCCACGGTGCGCAGCGGCCAGGCCGAGCTGGCCGTCGGAACGTGGGCCGGTGACCGATCGCCCATCGTGGCCCTGCACCCGGGGGTGGGTGACCGCCGGATCTGGCAGTGGTGCGCGCCGGTGTGGGCCGAGGCCGGCTTCCGGGTGGTCGCCTACGACAGACGAGGATTCGGTGCCACGCGGTACCTCACCGAACCCCACGACGACCTCGCCGATCTCCTGGCCGTCACCGAGGCGAACGCGGCTCGTCCGGCGGTGGTCGTGGGCAACAGTCGCGGCGGCGGCCTGGCCCTCGATCTGGCCCTGCGCCACCCCGCCCACGTCGCCGGGCTGGTCTTGATCGCGCCCTCGCCGTCGGGGTTTCCCGACGACGATTGGGCCACCATTCCCGCCGAGGCCGACCAGGACGAGCTCCTGGAGCAGGCGGAGGCGTCGGGGGATCTCGATCTGGTGAACCACCTCGAGGTCCGCTACTGGCTGGACGGCGTCGAGCAGCCCGAGGGGCGGGTCGCCGGATCGCCACGCGACCTGCTGATCGAGATGAACGGGCTGGCCCTGAGGGCCATGCCCGTCGGTGACGCGGCCGATCACCCTTCGGTGTGGCCGCGTCTGGCGCAGATCGCGATTCCCACGTTGGTGGTGGTGGGAGCACACGACCTGCCGGGCATCGCCGATCTGTGCGGCCAGCTGGTGGAGACCCTGCCCGACGCCCGGCTCAGCACCATCGCCCACTCGGCCCACTGCCCCTCGCTCGACCAGCCCGACGAGCTCAACCGACTGGTGCTGGACTTCGTCCGGTCGGTCGTGCCGTAGGCGCGGCCAAACCCGCTCGGGCAGGGAGCGAGGCCACCGGGGGGGCCGATCGATCAGACACCGCGACACCCGATCGGGAGATGATCGTCGGCGGAGGATCCGTTGATCCAGGCGTCGAGCACAGGCCGACTCGTCGGAATCCGACGAGACGCGGACGTGGAACTCGGTCACCCGCGCCATGAGCAGCTCGGCTGCGGGCGCGTCGTATGACGAAAGCGAGCCGTCAGCGAAGTAGTGCTGATCACCGGGGGTCTCGGGCGATGTCGCCCGCCTCCGGATCCCTGGTCCGGCGGCCGGCTGATGCGCCCACCGGACGAGGCCGGCCGAATCGAGCATGGCCATCGCCAGGCCCCAGGGCCGCGGACGATCGTTGCCCTGTACCCGTCCGGTCGAGCCGACGAAACGCTCTTCGAACCAGCCGTCTGGCGAGGCGACACGTGATGCTGCTCACCGCGCGAGTACCCCGTACGGGATTCGAACCCGTGTTACCGGCGTGAAAGGCCGGCGTCCTGGGCCGCTGGACGAACGGGGCGGCCCGACAAGCGTAGCGACCCCGATCGGCGCCTCGCACCGGAGAAAGGCACTACGGTCAGCGACGATGTGGCGCTCGCTCGCGGCTGCGGCCATCGGCTACCTGGCCGGCACCTTTCCCTCGGCCGAGCTCGCCGTGGGCGCAGCCACCCACGGTGAGCTCGATGTCCACGAGGCCGGCACCGGCAACCCGGGAGCGCTCAACACCTCCCTCGCCATCGGTAAGACCTGGGGCGCGGCCGTGCTGGTGGCCGATGTCGGCAAGGGGGTGCTCGCCGCCCGGATCGGTCACGCGGTGGCCGGTGACGATGGTGCCCACGCCGCCGCGGCCGCCGCGGTGATCGGCCACTGCTACCCGGTGTGGTACGGCTTCAGGGGCGGGAAAGGAGTGGCCACCAGTGTGGGACAGGTGCTGGGCACCTTCCCCGCCTACGTCCCCATCGACATCGCCGTGGCCGGCACGGTCGCCGCCGTTCCCTCCTGGACCCGCCGCACCTTCGCGGCCACGGTCGCCGCATCGGTGGCGTGGGTGGGGTCGTCGCTGCTGTGGTGGCGCAAGGGCTGGCCCAACCTGTGGGGCCCGCCGCCATCGGCCGCACTCCCGATCGCCGCCGCCGTCAGCAGTACGGCGATCCTCATCCGGTTCCTCCAGGAAGGCGTCGAGGAAGTCTCCGCCGGGTGAGCGGGTTCCCTCCTTCATGATCGGACTGTTGACGGACTCCAGCTCCCAGATTCCCCCCGCGCTGCGGGATCGCTACGACGTCGAGGTGGTGCCGGTCACCGTCTCGATCGGCGCTCGCGACTACCGCGAGGGGGTGGACCTGACCGCCGACCAGTTCTACGAGCACCTGACCGATCCCCCGCCACTGATCAAGACCGCCCAGCCGTCGCCTGGCGAGTTCGTCGCCGCGTACCGCCGCATGGTGGACCGCGGCGCCCGACAGATCATCGCCGTGCTCGTGGGATCGGACTTCTCGGGCTGCGTCAACAGCGCCGAGGTGGCGGCCGAGCACAGCGACGTGCCCGTGCACATCATCGACAGCGGCACCGCGTCCTTCGGCATCACCGCCTGTCTGTGGGAACTGGCCGTCGCCATGGAGCAGGGCTGCGCGCCCGACGCGGCCATGGCCTGGGCCCGATCCCTCACCCCCCGCATCGGCACATCGGTGCTGCTACAGGGACTGGAGTTCGTCTCGGCCGGCGGCCGCATAGCGGCAGACCGACTGACCGACGAGCCCGCCGCGGTGTACGCCGGGGTGGGATCGGACATCCACGAGGTGGGTTCTGGCACCACGGTCGACGAGCTGAACGAGCTGTTGCTGGCGCCCTTCCTCCAGATCGAGGGGCCCATCCGCGCCGCGGTGTGCCTGGCCGATCCGGCAACCGCCGTGTTCTGCCGATACCTCGAGAGGGCGCTCGCCGACCTGGACCACGTGCTGGACGTGACCCGATACCGGGTGGGGCCGAGCATCGCCGCCCACACCGGACCGGGCACCGCCGGGGGCTTCTACTGGCCGGCCGGCTCGCCCTGACCGGTCATTCCCGACCGAGCTCGGCCTCGCCGGCCGCACGGTGGTCCAGGTCCTGGTCATCGACCAGGTCGACCACCACCCGCCGGAGCGAACCGGTGAAGGCGAACGGCGCAGGGTAGTCACCCACCGGACTGCCGCGGTCGAGGACCGCGTCGAGAGCAGACCACGAGATGGTCACGAAGAAGCGGTTGCGGGTGGGCGCCATCGACCCGGCCGAACGGCCGTCGACCAGCAGCTCGCCCAGCCCGGTGCCGTCGTAGCGGCGGGTCACGCGGAAGCCCGGTCGTCGCCGCCCCGGCGCGCGTCTTTCGTCCCGTCACGGGGTCTGGGACCATGGGCAGCCATGTCCGCCACCGACGTGCGCCGCCCGAACATCTTGTTGATCATGGCCGACCAGCTCCGGCGCGACGCCCTCGGTGTCTACGGCTCGTGGGCCGACACACCCCACATCGACGAGCTGGCCCGATCGTCCACGATCTTCGACCGAGCGGTGACGGTGTCGCCGGCCTGTCAGCCGGCGCGGCTGTCGTTGGCGATGGGTCAGTACCCCCACAACTTCGGACTGTGGTCCAACGGGCCCGGGTTCGTGCCCGCCGGGGCGCCCACCTGGATGAGTGCGATACGCGATGCGGGCTACGACACCAGCACGTTCGGCAAGCTGCATCTCGGCCGTCTGGGCAAAGATCTGCGCAAGAACGAAGACCACGCCGTCAGCATCGGCTTCGACACGGTGAACGAGGCGCTCGATGCGCGAGGGTGCTTCGCCAAGATGAGCCACATGACCCAGGCCTGGGCCGACGCCGGCCTCCTCGAGGCCTTTCGCGACGACCACGCCGATCGACTGGCCAATGCCCCATTGGAGGCGCGGCCGTCGATGCTGCCGCTCGATCTGTACTACGACGTCTACGTTCCGTCCCGAGCCATCGACCACATCGCCGCCCTGCCCGCGGATCGGCCGTGGTTCTGCAACCTCAGCTTCCCGGGGCCCCACGAGCCTTGGGACGCTCCCGAGCCGTACGCCTCGATGTACGCACCGGAGGATGCGCCGACCCCGGTGCCGGTCGCCACCGATGCCGAGCCGGCGGCGCCGAGCTACCTCGACAAGATGCTGCGGGGAGTGGCCCATCGCGATCGCGCCGTCATCGCCGGCCTGCAGGCCAACTACGCCGGGTCGGTCAGGCTCATCGATGACCAGGTCGGGCGGGTCCTCGAGCTGATCCGCGAGCGGGGCGAATGGGAGCACACCGTCATCGCCATCACCTCCGACCACGGGGAGATGAACGGTGACCACGGCCGTGTCTACAAGGGCAACTTCTACCAGAGCGCGGTGAGCGTCCCCCTCATCATCCGGATCCCCGGTGTCACCCGAGGCGAACGTTCGGCCGCACTGGTCGAGCTGCACGACGTGGGACCGACCCTGGCCGAGCTGGCCGCGGCCCCACTCGTGGTCGAGCAGTTCGCGCAGAGCCTCGTGCCGTCGTGTCACGACCCGACCGCACCGGCCCGAGCGGTCCACATCAGCGAGTACAAGCGGGACTACATGGTGTCCGACGGACGGTATCGGTTGGTGGTCAACCGCGACGCCGACTCGGTGGTCCTCCATGACCTCCAGCAGGACCCTGGCGAACAGCACAACGTGCTCACCGGCCACCGCGACGTCGAGCTCGAGCTTCGCGAGGGCTTGTTCCGGGCCATCACCCGAGCCCAGCTGACCGCCAAGCGGCCGGGAAACGTCCGGGCCTTCCGTCTCCAGAAGGCCGAGGCCCAGGCCCGGCTGGCTCCCGATCAGCCAAGCGGCGTCCCGGAGTGAGCCCGCGGTCCGCTACCGGGCGGCCGCGGCCCGCACCCAGTCCAGCGTCGGTTCCACCAGCTCGGCACCGGGTCCGCTGAGCGAGTCGGTGCCGTAGCCGTCGAACCCGTGATCGGGCCTGCCGTTGATGATCCACAGGGTCTGCTCCTGGCCGGCCACCCGCAAGGCTGCGGCGAAGCCCACCGACTCGCCGGCCGGGACCAGGAAGTCGACGTCGCCGTGGACCAGCAGGGCTGGTCCCGAGGCCGATGCGGCGAGGTTCTCGGGGATGGCCGTGGCCGGGATCTCCTGGCCGCCCCAGTACTCGTCGGGCTCGTACACGAACCCGCTGTAGTAGCCGTAGTACAGGACCACGGCGTCGGGGGCATCGGACACATCGTCCCAGCGGTCGGGGCCGAAGAAGTCGGGATGGTCAGGGGTGGTGAGGGCGATGCCCGCCAGGCGAGCGCCGGCCGACCAGCCGTGCAGCTGGACCGACTCGATGCCCAGGTCGGCGCCCCGGCGACGGAGATACTGCACCGCCGCCTTGGTGTGGCGTTCGGGCATGGGCCAGACGCCCGCGTCCACGTCACGCTCCACCAGTTCGTAGTCGATGGCCAGCGTGTGGATGCCGGCCGCCCGGTAGACCGCCGCCCACTGATCGGCGTCGGCGTACTCGCCGCTGGTGCCCCCACCGCCGTGCACCAGGATCATGCCGATCCCGATCGGGTCCTCGGGCGCGCACAGCTCGCCCACCTGGGGCGACGTGGCTGTCGGCGGGGTGTACGTCACGACGGCGCAGGTGCCCGGTGCCACCTCGACGCCCGGGACCACGGTGCTGGTCACCGACTGGACCTCCGGTACGGCACGGTCGACGGCGGGTCCCGATGCCACCACCTCCGGCACCGCCCGCGGTTGCGCCGCGGGCGGTCTCGTCAACACCAGAGAAGTAAGGATCGCCCCGCACACTCCCAGCCAGCAGAGCGCCCAGCGAAAGGCCGGTACACGCACCAATCCTTCGTCGGCCGATCACCCCCCTCTCTGAGGGTTCCCACCCGTATCGGGTTCCGGACCCCGCTACAGGTCGGTGAGGGAATCGATGACGGGGGCCGGGTCCGCGGCTGGGGCGTCGGGGTCGTCGACCGCGCCGCGGTAGCGCACCACGCGGGCACCGACCGTTCGGCCGCCGAGGACATCGGTGCGGTGCAGATCACCGACATGGAGAGCCTCGGCTCCGGTCACGCCCAGGCCGACGAAGGCATCTTCGAAGATACCGGCCGCCGGCTTGTACACGCCGACCTCATCGCTGAACGAGAGGTGAGTGAAGAACGGCGACAGACCCAGCCGGTCGAGATGTCCACGAAGCACGATTCCCGGCATGAGCCCGGTGTCGCACACGATGCCCAGGCACAGTCCCCGCCCCCGCAGCTCGGCCAACACCGACGGCAGCGCCGGCTCGGTCAGCGACACGGACGCGGCCGCACCGCCGGCCAACCAGCACTCCCGCAGCGCGGCCGACAGCGCATCGTCGGCTTCGACGCCCAGCACGGCCAACAGGTCGGCGACCGCATCGTCGAGGACGTACTGCCGATTGCGGCGCCAGTGGTGGTCGAAGCGATCACGCGTGTAGCCGAGCGCCGCCTCCACCGCCTCGAGTCCGAGGTCTCGGCCGTGCTCGGCAAGCACGGCGGCCAACCCGTCGCGGCGCTGATGCCCGACCGTCTCGTCCAGTCGAACCAGGGTGTTCCAGAAGTCGAAGGTGATCGCCCGCAGCTCCGGCGCGCCCGGCGCGGTCTCAGCGGTCGCGGCACACCCCGTCATCGAGCGCGGCGGCGGCCACGGCCTCGGCCACCCGGTAGGGCACCGACTTGTCGAAGACCGACGGCACGATGAAGTCCGGGGCCAGCAGATCGTCGGTGACCGAGTCGGCGATGGCGCCGGCGGCAGCCAGCTTCATGTTCTCGGTGATGTCGCGGGCGCCCACATCGAGCGCACCCCGGAAGATCCCCGGAAAGGCCAGCACGTTGTTGATCTGGTTCGGATAGTCACTGCGCCCCGTGGCCATCACCGAGGCGATGCCATCGGCCTGCTCCGGGCGGATCTCGGGATCGGGGTTGGCCATGGCGAAGACCACCGGATCGGAGGACATGGTGCGCAGATCGGCCGAGGTGAGCAGACCCGGTCCACTCACCCCGATGAACACGTCGGCGCCGACCACTACCTCGGCCAGCGTGCCGGCCTTGCGGTCGGGGTTGGTGTTCTCGGCGAACCATTGCTTGGCGTAGTTGAGGCCATCGCGCCCGTCGTGCACCGCGCCGGCGCGGTCGACACCCACGATCTCACCCACCCCGGCGTTGATCAGGATCTTGCCGATGGCCACTCCGGCGGCGCCCATGCCGGCGATCACCACCGACAGGTCGCCCATCGCCCGGTCGGTGAGACGCAGAGCGTTGCGCAACGCGGCCAGCGTGACCACTGCCGTGCCGTGCTGGTCATCGTGGAACACCGGGATGTCGAGCGCAGCCTTGAGCGCGTCCTCGATGGCGAAGCAGTCGGGAGCGGCGATGTCCTCGAGGTTGATGCCACCGAACGTGGGCGCGATGGCCACCACCGCGTCGATGACATCCTGGGCCGTCTCCACGTCGAGGCAGATCGGGAAACCGTCGACCCCGCCGAACTCCTTGAACAACAACGCCTTGCCCTCCATGACGGGCATCGCCGCCACCGGACCGATGTCACCCAGACCCAGCACGGCCGTGCCGTTGCTGACGATGGCCACGGTGTTCTTCTTGATGGTGTGGGTGTGAGCCATCGCCGCGTCTTCGTGGATCGCCATGCACACCCGGGCGACCCCCGGTGTGTAGGCCATGGACAGATCGTCCTTGTCGCCCACGGGGCACAGCGGCAGCACCTCGATCTTGCCACCCTCGTGCATCTCGAAGGTGCGGTCGTACCAGCCGTGGAGGGTGACGCCCTCGACATCGGCCACCACCTTGGCCAGCCGTTGCGCGTGCTGCTCGTCGCGGGCGTTGACGTAGATCTCCTCCACGATGGAGGGGCCCTTGGCCTCGAACCCGCCGATGTGGGCGATGTTGCCGCCGGCCTCACCGATGGACGACGCCAGCCGGCCCAGGACGCCGGGTACGTTGTGCAACTCGACCTGCAGAGCAATGGAATAGGCGGCCGTGGGCGTGGTGGTCATGGGCACGAACGCTACGGTCCCGGACGCGCTTCGACCCAATCAGGGCCTTCTCGTATCGTCTGAGCCGGCCGGCGATGACCGGCGGCCGTCATCCCTCGTAGGGGAAGCCCAGGTCGGGGGCGGTGACGAGCGGCGCGAAAGCCAACCCGTCGGCCCGGGCCAGCTCCTCGCACGTGCCGCCCCGGTCGACGACGGGCATGATCATCACCGGCTCGGCACCCAGCGCCCGCACCACGGACACGGCCTCCATGGGCGAGGTCCCACGGGTGACGGCGTCCTCGGTGATGACGACCCGATCACCGGGCTCGAGCGCTCCGGCCAGGCGACCGGCCACGCCGTGGTCCTTGGCTTCCTTGCGAATGCTGAAGGACCGCAGGAATCGACCCCGGGTGGCGGCGATGGCGGCCACGCCGAAGGCCACCGGGTCGGCGCCGGCGGTGAGGCCCCCGATGGCGTCGACGTCGTCGGGGATCACGGCCAGCGCCGCGTCGGCCACCAGCAGGATCCCTTCGGCCCGACACACCGTCTGCTTGGCGTCGATGAACCAGTTGCTCTTCCTGCCCGACTTCAGGGTGAAGTCCCCCGTGCGCACCGAGTGCTCGAGCAGATGGGCGACCAGTGCGTCGTGCGTCACGGCGTGTCCCGACATCGTCGATCACTCACCCGTGAAGCGGACCGCGCCGTGGCCCGCGGTGACCTCGCCGATGACGTGGGCCCGGTGCCCCGCGTCACCCAGCACCGAGACCGCCGACGTCAGCTGCGTCGACGGCACGGCGAGGACCATGCCCACTCCACAGTTGAACGTCCGCCGCATCTCGGTTGCGCTGACATCGCCCAGCCGCGCCAACTCGTCGAACACCCGGGGCGGTTCCCAGCTGGTGGGATCGATGACGGCATCGACCTGCGGGCCGAGCATCCGGACCACGTTCCCCGGTAGTCCGCCGCCGGTGATGTGGGCCACACCGTGCACGTCGACCTCTCGGCACACCGCCAGTACCGCCGGGGCGTAGATGACCGAGGGATCGAGCAGGGTCTCGCCAACCGTCTGTTCGGCACCGTCCCAGGCGGGGTCGTCGAGGCTGCGGGCGGCCACGTCGAAGTAGAGCCGGCGGGCCAGCGAATAGCCGTTGCTGCGGAGGTTGGGCGATGGCAGCGCCACCAGCACATCACCCTCGGTGACGGCCTCGCCGGTGATCACGGCCGACCGGTCGACGGCGCCCACGGCGAACCCCACCAGGTCGAACTCCCCGGGAACCATGGCGCCGGGGTGCTCGGCCATCTCACCGCCGACGAGTGCGCAGCCGGCTCGGCGGCAGCCCTCGGCCACGCCACCGACCAACGCCTGCACCATGTCGGGATCCAGGGTGCCGACCGACACGTAGTCAAGGAAGAACAACGGCTCGGCGCCCTGGCAGACCAGATCGTCGACGCACATGGCCACCAGGTCGATGCCGATGGTGTCGAAGCGCCCGGCCGCCGAGGCCACCATGGCCTTCGTGCCCACGCCATCGGTGGACGACACCAACATCGAGTCGCCATGCCCGGCGGCGGCCAGATCGAACAGGCCGCCGAAGCCCCCGATGCCACCCACCACTCCCGGCCGGTTCGTCGATCGCACCGCCGCGCCGATGCGTTCGACGGCCTGCTCACCGGCCTCGATACTGACCCCGGCGGCCGCATAGGTCTCGCCCATCGGACTAGGCCCGGCGAGCCTGATCGGCCGGCAACTCGGCTTCGGTCCCCAGCATCAACTGCCTGGACGCGCGCGGCGCGCCCTCGGGTCCATCGAGCTCGAGTACGTGCTTGCCCAACGACACCGGTATCTCCACCGGGTAGTGGCCGGTGAGACAGGCGTCGCAGAACCCGGCGTTCACCGCACCGGTGGCCAACTGCAAACGGTCGAGGGTGAGGTAGGCCAGGCTGTCGACATCGAGGTACTGCCGGATCTCGTCAACCGTCAGGTTGGCTGCCAACAGCTCACCGCGGGTCCCGGTGTCCATCCCGTAGAAGCAGGGCCAGCGGTAGGGCGGCGACGAGATCCGCATGTGCACCTCCGCCGCACCGGCCTGGCGCAGCATCTGCACCATGGCCCGGGTGGTGGTACCTCGGACGATGGAATCATCCACCACCACCAACCGCTTACCGGCGATGTTGTCGCGCACGGGATTGAGCTTCATGCGCACACCCAGCGCCCGCAGTTCCTGGGTGGGAGCGATGAACGTGCGGCCGATGTAGCGGTTCTTGACCAGCCCCTGCCCATAGGGCACGCCGGACTGGCGGGCGAATCCTTCGGCCGCGGGCAACCCGGATTCGGGTACCCCCATGACCAGATCGGCGTCCACGGGCGCCTGTTGGGCCAGCTCTTCTCCCATCCGCACCCGGGCCTGATGGACGGACTGACCGTAGAGCTGGCTGTCGGGGCGAGCGAAGTACACGAACTCGAAGAGGCAGAGCTTGGGGTCGACCGCCTCGGAGGGGAACGGGCGGACGCTGTGCGCACCCTCCTCGTCGATGACCACCATCTCGCCCGGCTCGAGCTCGCGCACGAAGTGGGCGCCGACCACATCGAGAGCCGGGGTCTCCGAGGCCAGCACCCACCCGGCATCGAGCCGCCCCAGGCACAGCGGACGGAAGCCGTTGGGGTCCCGGACACCGATCACCCGATGCTGATCGAGGAGCACGAACGAGAACGCACCGTGCAGGCGGGGGAGCACCGACTGGAGGGCGGTGCTGAGCACGCCGTGGCGATGCTCGCCGTCCTCGCCCAGTCGCATCATCTCGGCGGCAACGAGCTCGGCCACCAGATCGCTGTCACTGGCCACGGTGCCCGGGAGCATGCCCGCTTCGGCCGCCAACTCTTCGGTGTTGACCAGATTTCCGTTGTGGCCCAGGGCGAACTCGGCCTCGCCCACACCCCGGTACACCGGCTGGGCGTTGCGCCACGTGCTCGATCCCGTGGTGCTGTACCGGGTCTGGCCGATGGCCGAGTCACCGGGCAACGACGCCAACGTGCGGTCGTCGAAGGCGTTCGACACCAGGCCCATGTCCTTCACGACGGTGACCGTCTCACCGTCGCTGACACCGATCCCCGCGCTCTCCTGGCCCCGATGCTGCAGGGCGTAGAGGCCGAGATAGGTCAGATGGGCGACCGGCTGGCCCGGGGCATGGACACCGAAGACGCCGCACGCCTCCTTGGGGGAGTCAGCGTCGGGGTCGGCCATCGCAGTCGGGTCTTCGAACCCGGACGCCTGAGTACTCACGGAGCGCCATCCTGACACAGTGGGCCGCCTCGGTGGGAAACCCGGGGCCCATCCTCGACCCCTCACCGGGCCGGGCCACTCAGGCCTGGGTGTTCCCGTGTCCCAGGGCGTCGGGAAGTCGGCCGCGGCTGCGCTCGGTGAGCTGGCCGACCGACAGGTCGAACAGGCCCTTCACGCTCAGACGGTCGCCGCTGGCCAGACCGATGCGGGCCACCTCGACGGCCGCGTCGCCCAGCCGGTCTTCCACGGTCGCCAGCCGATCGGGGTGCACGGCCAGCACCACCCGCCCCATGGACTCGTGGAAGAGGTCGGCGTGATCGGCCACCCGGGCCAGGCGGGCGCCGATGCCCGAGGCCACCGCCATCTCGGCCACACAGCCACCCAGACCGCCCGAGGAGACATCGTGGGCCGCCGAGACCAGCCCGGCGGCCACGAGATCCCGCACGACGGAGGCGACCGCAGTGACCGAGACCAGGTCGAGCGGCGGCAGGGTGCCCCGTCGATGGCCCCGACCGAACGCCCACGCCGAGCCGCTGAGCTCGTGTGACGAGGCCGAACCCACAAGCAGCAGCCGGTCGCCATCGGCCCAGGTCAGCCCGGGCGGCACCGCCGCGAGGTCGTCCACCATGCCCAGCAGCCCGACCACGGGGCTGGGGTCGATGTCGGCTCCCTGTGACTCGTTGTAGAGGCTGACGTTGCCCCCGACCACCGGCACGTCGAACACGCGGCAGGCCTCGGTCATGCCGTCGATGGCCTCACTGAGCTGCCACATGACCTCGGGGTGCTCGGGATTGCCGAAGTTGAGACAGTTGACGAGGGCCAGCGGACGGGCACCGACACAGGCCAGGTTGAGCATCGCCTCGGCCACGACCGCCGCGGTGCCCTCACGGGGATCGAGTGCGCACCAGCGATGATTGCCGTCGGTCGTGAGGGCCAGACCTCGCCCGGTGTCGATCCCGCTGATGGGATGCTTCAGTCGCAGCACGCTGGCGTCACCGCCGGGCCCGACCACGGTGTTGAGGAACAGCTGGTGGTCGTACTGCGACCACACCCAGCTGGTGTCGGTGACCATCTCCAGCAGGTCGAGGCCGACATCGTCGGGTGCGGGCAGGGCGACCGAGGCCAGGTCGGCCCGGAAGTCGTCGATGCCGGCCGGCGGGGCCATCGGCCGGTCGTACAGCGGCGCGTCGTCGTGCAGCGTGGAGGCCGGCACGTCGGCCAGCACCTCACCATCGAAGCCCTGCAGGATCCGGAGCTGGCCTCCGGCGGTGACCCGCCCGACCACGGTGGCTTCCACCTCCCAGCGGGCGCACAACTCCATGACCCGATCGATCCCGGCCGGCTCGACGATGGCCAGCATGCGTTCCTGGCTCTCGCTGGTCATGACCTCGAAGGGCTCCATGCCCGCTTCGCGACGGGGAACGGCCGACACATCGAAGTCCATCCCCGTGCCGCCACGAGAAGCGGTCTCACTGGCTGCGCAGGTCAGTCCGGCACCGCCCAGATCCTGGATACCGACCACGAGGCCTTCGTCGAGCAGGGTGAGGCAGGCCTCGATGAGACGCTTCTCCTCGAAGGGGTCACCCACCTGGACCGACGGTCTCTTGGCCGCGTCATCCTCGTCGTCGGAGAACCCGACCGAGGCCAACACGCTGACGCCACCGATGCCGTCGCGACCGGTTCGATTGCCGAGCAGCACGGCGAGGTTTCCCACCCCGGTGGCCACTCCCAGCACCAACCGGTCGACCGGCAGGGTCCCCAGACACAGCACGTTGACCAGCGGATTGCCCTGATACGTGGCATCGAACACCGTCTCGCCACCAACCGTCGGAACGCCGACGGAGTTGCCGTAGCCGCTCACGCCGCTGACCACACCTTCGGCGATCCACCGGCTGCGGGCATCCTCGAGGGGACCGAATCGGAGCGGGTCCATCAAGGCGATGGGCCGGGCGCCCATGGTGAAGATGTCGCGGAGGATGCCGCCGACACCGGTGGCCGCACCCTGATACGGCTCGATGGCCGACGGGTGGTTGTGGGACTCGATCCGGATGGCGGCGGCGATGCCGTCACCGACATCCACCACACCGGCGTTCTCGCCTGGTCCGACGAGCACCCAGGGTGCCTCGGTGGGCAGGCGGCGCAGATGCAGGCGCGACGACTTGTACGAGCAGTGCTCGCTCCACATCACCGAGTACATCGACAGCTCGAGGTTGTTGGGCTGGCGGCCCAGGAGCTTCTCGATGGCCTCGGCCTCGTCGTCGGTCAACCCGAGGGCGCGATAGAGCGGTTCCGACATGGTCGGCACGGTAGTCCGGCCGCGACACGGTGTCTCACCGTGCCCTCACCAATGATCCCACGGCCAGGACAACAATGGATCGGGACCGAGATTCGCCGATTTTCGATGTGCACCCGTCGACCACGGGCGATCAACGCACCGCGTTCGAGAATGGCATGTCACCAACGACAGGACGGGCCAGGCCCGGAGATCCAGTGATCAATGGTGAGCGCGCCAGACCTCGGCTTTCCGGCAAAGGGATGCCAACCGACCGGCAAGGACATATGACACCGCCAACAGGTTCGAGCGTGGGTTTGCGGAAGGTCTTGCCGGTGGCCTTTACTACCGTGCATGGCACAGAGACGTGGTCCCAAATCATTGAGCAGCGAACACAAGGCGGCTCTGGCTGAGGGGCGGAACCAGAGCCGAGCCGTGCGTCGCTACCTCGAAGCGCTCGAAGCGCACAAGCCCAAGCGGGGCCGGCAACGGACCCCTGAAACGATCAAGAAACAGCTCGCCGCGGTCGAGGAGGACATCGACTCGGCCGATCCACTCAAGCGGGTGCAGTTGTTGCAGAAGCGTCTCGACCTCACCAAGGAGCTCGAAGCCAAGACCGTCTCCGTCGACATCTCATCGTTCGAGAAGGACTTCGTCGCCCTGGCCAAGGCTTACTCGCAGAGCAAGGGCATCAGCTATACGGCGTGGCGCGAGGCCGGCGTTCCCGCCGCTGTTCTCAAGTCGGCCGGTATCTCCCGCGCCGGCTGACACCGGAGATCAGGCGGTTACGCCCGCCGCATCGAGCAACGATCCCAGCAGCGGCAGGCCGTCTTCGCTGCCCAGCAGCCGGTGACTCGCGCGCTCGGGGTGAGGCATGAGGCCCACCACGTTGCGGGTCCCGTTGCAGATCCCGGCAATGTCGCCCACCGAGCCATTCGGGTTGTCCACGTAGCGCAGGACCACCCGCTCCTCGGCCTCCAGCTCGGCCAGGGTCTCGGCCGAACAGGTGTAGTTGCCCTCGAAGTGATTGACGGGTATCCGAAGAACATCACCGACGTTGGTGCGTGAAGTGAACACCGAGTTGTCGGACGCAACCTGCACCTCGGCCATGGCGCACAGGAACTTCAGATCACGGTTCTTCTGGAGGGCGCCGGGCAGCAGCCCGGCCTCGGTCAGTACCTGAAACCCATTGCAGATCCCCACCACCGGCCCGCCCGAGCGGGCAAAGGCCACCACCGCCTGCATCACCGGCGAAAACCGGGCGATGGCGCCGGGCCGCAGATAGTCACCATGGGCGAACCCGCCCGGCACGATCACCGCGTCCACGCCGGCCACCGTGTCATCGCCGTGCCACAGCAGCTGTCCGGTACCGCCGAGGTGGCCGATGGCCTCGAGCGCGTCGAGCTCGCAGTTGGTGCCCGGGAACTGCACGACCCCGACGGTGGTCATCAGGCGGCTTCGATGGAGACGAGCGCGTCCTCGATGACCGGGTTGGTGAGGAACCGAGCACACAGCTCGTCGACCTGCGCACGGGCCGTGGCCTCGTCGCTCGCCTCGATGCCGAAACGCACGCTCTTACCGACCCGGACGCCGCCGATGCCATCGAATCCCAGGGTGGACAGCGATCGCTCGATGGTGGACCCCTGCGGATCGGCGATCCCGGGGCGGAGCCTGACTTCGACGAGCACGGAGTACTTCACGTCGCCACTCTGCCACAGCGAAGTGGCCCGATGTCACCCCAGCGCGTCGACGATCTCGTCGCCCAGCAGGACCGGAACGACCCGGCTGCGGTCGTGCTCGGCGGCCAGGGTCACATCCCGCGCGAACCCGCCGGTGATCAGCTCCCGCCCCGAAGCCGTCTGCGGCAGACGGGCGGCCAACGAGCGCCTCGCCTCGTCGAAGGCGGCGGCCGCCGCCGCCGCCTCCGGCGAGCGGCCATCACCAGGGATGGCCGCGATGACGGCCCCGGCCCCGAGCAGATCCTCGACCGCAGGACGGATGGGTCCCGTATCGCCTCGCCACCGCTCGCCTGAGGCCACCACACCGACAGTGTCGCCCGTTCGAGCGACGAACCGCCCCACGGCGCCGGCGTTGCGAAGCGAGGCCACCACCACCCGCTCGGCGCCCGCCTCACGAGCGCCGAAGCTCAATGCCGAGCCATTGGGCGATGGCAGCACCAACCGGGATCCCGCCGGAATCGCCTCCAGGGACGACGGCGACAGTGTGAAACCATCCTCGCCACGACGCCGGGCCAGCAGCGCATCGCGCTCAGCCGCGAACGACGCCTCGGTGCCGTTGTGCCAACGGTACGGCAGCACCACGGCGCCGCGACCCACCGCGATGTCGACACTGGTGCTGAACGACAACACATCAACCACCACCACGATCTCCACCATCGAGGCCAACGCCCGCAGGCCGTTCGGGCCCCAGTCGAACCGAACTCGGAAGCCGGCCTGGCGATGCTCGGCACGCAGGCGAGCGGGACTCATCGGGTTCGGCGCCAGCCGAGGATCCCGGCCGCCACGATGACCAGAGCCGTGCCGACGGCGAGGATCCACACGATCGGCACCGACGCGGCGGATGCGGAGGGCGACGGCTCGGCGAGGGCAGGCGTCACACGCGTCCACGTCTGCCCACGGTCGATCGTGCGATACAGCTGGGTGATGGTGGAGACGAAGATCGTGCCGTCCTCGGCATAACCAGGGGAGAACTGGATCGGCCGGGTCGTCGGCTTGTCGAAGTCCGAGGCCAGGAGGTTCTGTTCGATCAGATCGGAGCCGACCGGCTGGAACCGCTCACCGCCATCGATGGAGCGCCACAGCCCCGATCCTCGCACGCTGATGAGCACCGTCTGGTCGTTGGCGTAGCCCGGTGAGACGGCGATGGCCTCCACCGCGAGGCGCTCATCGGGTGACCCGCCGATGGTGAGCGATTGCCAGCCGTCACCCGAGTCCTGGCTGCGAAGGACACCGCTCGCCGTGGCCAGGAAGATGGTGCCATCGCTGGCAAAGGCCGGGGACACGGCCAGGTGACCGGTCACGTCGGACAGCAGCGTCTCCCAGGTGCGGCCACCGTCACGGCTGCGTCGGACGCCCGGCGGCGCGGGCTCGCCCGAACCGTCGCGCCCGGCGCTGTGCGAAACGAACAGCGTTCGATCCCGAGCGAAGGTGGGCGACACGCCGATGGATCGAACCGCCCCCCCGTGGTCGGCGGTCGCACTGAACGTGTCGCCGCGGTCCTCGGACACGAGGAAGGCCCCTTCGCGGGTGCCCATGAACACCTGGGCATCGGTCGCGAACCCGGGCGAGAGGGCAACGATGTCGACCCGAGGCGACCCGGCGGGCCGATCCTCACCGGGGTCGATGCCCTCCCACGTCGTGCCCCCGTCGGTGCTGCGGAGCAACTCGTCGTCGGTGGATGTGTACAAGGTCCGGTCGGTGCCGTAGTCCGGCGACATCACCACGTTGAACAACCGGACCGGGCCGCTACCACCGCCGAGCCCGAAGTCACCCAGGTTGCCGTCAGGGCGATCCCAACGATCGCCGCCGTCGACCGACCGATGGACTCCGTCCACGTAGGTGGACACCACCACCTCAGGGGTGAGCTGGTAGTCCGGGGACACGTCGAACCCCACGATCACGTCCTGCAGCGTGGATACCTCCGTCCACCCGGCGCCGAGGTCGTCGGACCGGAAGAGCCCGTCGAAGCCGGCGACGAACAGCGTGGCTCCGTCATCGGACACCGCCAGGCGGCTGAAGTCCTCCCTCCCCTCGTACCCGGGCTCGCCGGACTGGGCGTCGACCGAGAGTCCGGTGGCCCGCACTTCCCAGCGGCCACTGCCGTCCAACGGCATCACCACTGGCCCGTCGGCCCCGGTCACCGCCCACAACGCCGGTCGGTCGGCCCCCATCGGGGCCAGCGCCATCACCGGCGAGGACCCCGGGGCGACTTCGCCGGCCGTGAAGGTGGCGCCCCCGTCCGGCGAGGACAACACCACCCCGGCTGCCGTGCCCGCCCACACCGAACCGTCGGCCCCCACGGCCAGCGCGGTGACGGCCGAGTCGGCCACGACCCGGCGCCGCCAGTTGGTCCCACCATCGTCGCTGACCGCGACCACTCCATTCTCGAGCCCGAGCAGGACCGTCCCTCGATCCGAGTCGAAGGCGGCCGCACGCACCCCGGCCGGCTGATCGACCGTCGACCACGATGCACCGCCATCGCCGCTCACATGCACGGCCGGGTCGGGGCCACCAGCCACCACGAGGCCGTCGGCGGCGATATCCAACACGTCGATGTCGACCCCGGACGGGGCCTGATCCAGGCGCTGCCAGCTGGCGCCGCCATCGACGGAGCGACTGATCCCCGTGCCCTCCGTGCCCACCAGCACGATGTCGGGATCGCTGGGAGACACCGCCAGCACCTGGTACTGGCGGTTGTGGTCCAGTCCGTTGGTCAGCCGGGCCCACGTGGCACCGCCATCGTCGGAGCGCAGCAGCAACGACCGGGAGATGGCGTACACCGTCTCATCGATCGAGAAGGTCGGCGAGAGGGCCACGTCGAAGATGTCATCGTGGGGCGTGTGGGCACCGACCGGGTGACTGCCGCCGGCCACGAGGGTCACCACGGCGACGAGGGCGATGGCCACCTGCGATCGAACGGCTGACCTCAGGTCGCGCACCGACTCGACGGTACCGAGCCGACCCGTCCGGAACCAGGCGGGCTCATGGGCGCGCTCAGCTCGTTCCCGGCCAGTCGGCGAAGCGTCGTCCCGTGATGCGCTCGTACGCCTCGACGTAGCGGGCGCTGGTGGCGGCCACCACGTCAGCGGGGAGGGCGGGTGGGGGCGGCGTCTTGTCCCAGTCCAGCCCGTCGAGGTGATCGCGCACCGGCTGCTTGTCGAACGAGGGAGGTGTGGTTCCGGGCTGCCACTGGTCGGCCGGCCAGAACCGTGACGAGTCGGGGGTGAGCATCTCATCGGCCACGACGAGCTCGTCGTCGACCAGCCCCAGCTCGAACTTCGTGTCGGCGATGATGATGCCGCGCTCCGCCGCCCACTCGGCTCCACGCGTGTACAGCTCCAGCGAGACATCCCGCGCCCGCTCGGCCAGCTCCGCACCGATCAGGTCGACGGATTCCGAGAACGAGATGTTGATGTCATGCTCACCGTCGGGGGCCTTGGTGGAGGGAGTGAACACCGGCTCGGGGAGCTGGGAGGACTCCTGCAGATCGCTCGGCATCCGGGTGCCGTGCATGGTGCCGTGGTCGCGATACTCCTTCCACGCCGATCCGGTGATGTAGCCCCGGACGATGCACTCGACCGGCAGCATCCGGGCGCGTCGCACCAACATCGACCGACCCTCGACGTCGGGCTCGCGAGCCCCGACGGGGAAGTCGGCCAGATCGGTCGAGATCAGGTGGCTGGGGGCCACGTCGGCCAGCTGCTCGAACCAGAACGCCGAGGTGGCCGTCAACACCCGGCCCTTGTGCGCGATGGGCTCGGCCATCACCACGTCGAAGGCCGAGATGCGGTCGGAGGTGACCATCAACAGACGGTCGTCGCCGGCGTCGTAGATGTCGCGCACCTTGCCCGAATAGATGTGCGGAAGCGTCACACTCATGTCCATCCTCCTGGTCGGTCGGCGGGCGGGCGCCCGCTCACAACACCGGAGCCGGATCGTAGGCAGCGGCGTCGGGGAAACGCTTCACCCAGGGCGCGATGCGCGCTGCAACCTCGGTGACCTGCTCACCGGCCCGACCAGCCAGCGACAGGGGGGCACCGATGGCGGCCTTGAGCTCCTCGGCCGACATCGCCAGCCGATCGTCGCCCGCCAGACGCGCCACCAGATCGTTCTCGACGCGACCAGAGCGGCGCATGTCGAGCGCCACGGCCACGGCGTGCTCCTTGATGGCCTCGTGCGCCACCTCGCGGCCGGCGCCCGCCTTCACGGCGGCCACCAGCACCTTGGTGGTGGCGAGGAACGGCAGGTACCGATCGAGCTCGCGCTCGATCACCGCGGGATAGGCGCCGAACTCGTCGAGCACGGTCAGCGTGGTCTCGAACAGGCCGTCGGTGGCGAAGAAGGCGTCGGGCAGCACGACTCGCCGCACCACCGAGCAGCTGACGTCACCCTCGTTCCACTGATCGCCGGTGAGACCCGCGGCCATCGTGAGATGACCGGTGAGGATGGTGTGCAGACCGTTGATGCGCTCGCTGCTGCGGGTGTTCATCTTGTGGGGCATCGCCGATGAACCGACCTGGCCTTCCTTGAACCCCTCGGTCACCAGTTCGTGGCCCACCATCAGTCGAACGGTGGTGGCCAGGTTGGCCGGCCCCGACGCCGCCTGGACCAGGGCCGATACCACATCGAGATCCAGAGAACGGGGGTACACCTGGCCCACGCTGGCGAAGGTGCGGGCAAAACCGAGGTGGTCGGCGACTCGGCCCTCCAGCGACTCGGCCCGGGCCGGGTCACCGTCGAAGAGGTCGACCATGTCCTGTTGGGTTCCCACCGGGCCTTTGATGCCACGAAGCGGATACCGCTCGATCAGGTGCTCGAGCCGCTCGGTCGCTTCGAGCAGTTCCTCGGCGACCGTGGCGAACCGTTTGCCCAGGGTGGTGACCTGCGCGGCGACGTTGTGCGAACGGCCGGCCAGGGGCTGATCCCGGAACTGGACGGCCAGCCGAGCCAGCCGCGCCAGGGTGGCCACGGCCCGATCACGGACGAGAGCCAACGAGGACCGAACCTGGACCTGCTCGACGTTCTCGGTGAGATCGCGCGAGGTCATCCCCTTGTGGATGTGCTCGTGTCCGGCCAGGGCACAGAACTCCTCGATGCGGGCCTTCACGTCGTGGCGCGTGATCTCCTCACGCCGACGGATGCTGTCGAGATCGACGTGATCGACGACGGCCTCGTAGGCCGCCATCACCCCATCGGGGACCTCGACACCCAGCTCGTGTTGGGCGGCCAGAACCGCCAACCAGAGCCGGCGTTCGAGCACGATCTTGTTCTCGGGCGACCAGATGTGGACCATCTCGGCGCTGGCGTAGCGGTCGGCGAGAACGTTGACGATCATGGTCGAACCACACACCCCGACGCCGCGGACGGTCCGACCAATTCGTGATCACGGTTTCTCAAGAGTGGGGAACCGACCGCCGATGATGAGAAGTGATGGGACTGCTGCACCGATCCGACGATTCCGAGCTCAGCGGACGCTGTGCTCAACACCGCTTCCTGCCGGCTCGGGGCGTCTGTCCCCGATGCGGCCATGAATACTGCGCCGAATGCCTGGCCTACCCTCGGGGTCGCGACCACAAGCCGATGTGCGTGGGTTGTGCGGCCAAGGTGCTGGGGTTCCATCGCAACGGTCGCACACGGAGCCGGCTCAACGTGTTCGCCCGTCGTCGGCGCTACAAGATCCACGCCCGCGAGGAAGCGGCCCGCATCGACGGTTGAACCCCCGCCGCGGCCAGCCCTCACCGCGGCCCACCAGCCGACTCGGCCCGTCGGGCCGCCAGCTTCTCGGCCAAACCGGCATCGGTGATGGCCAACATCTGCACGACCAGCAGCGCGGCGTTCTGTGACCCGTCGACGGCCACGGTCGCCACCGGAATGCCCTTGGGCATCTGGACGGTGCTGTACAACGCATCGACCCCGTTGAGGGCGCCGCCCGACAGCGGCACGCCGACCACGGGCAACGTCGTGTTGGCTGCCACCGCACCAGCGAGGTGCGCCGCCATCCCGGCGCCGCAGATGAAGGCCACATACCCGTTCTCGCGTGCCGATCGGGCCAGCCCGACCACCTCGTCGGGATTCCGATGGGCCGACAGCACCCGCACGTCGGCCTCGATGCCGAACTCGGCGAGGGTCTGACCCGCTTTGGCCATCTTCTCGGTGTCGCTCTCGGACCCCATGAGCACGGCGACCTTCATGGTGTTGCTTCTCCTTTCACCGCCACCTGGGCGATGTCGTGTCGATGGTGCATTCCGGGCCACGAGATGGCGGACACTCCGTCGTACGCCCGGGTACGGGCCTCGGCCAGCGTGGCGCCGCGCCCACAGACGCTCAATACCCGGCCACCCGCGGTGACCAGGCCCTCGTGGTCGGCGCCGACACCGGCGCAGTAGACGAAGACGCCCTCCAGCTCGTTGGCCGCGTCGAGCCCGTGGATGGGATCTCCGATTCGGGGCGATTGTGGGTAGCCCTCGGTGGCCGCCACCACCCCGACGACGGCATCGTCGGAGAACTGGGTGTCGGCCGGCAGGCAGCCCTGAGCCGCCGCGCCCAGCAACGCGGCCAGATCGCTGGTGAAACGAGGCAGCACGACCTGAGCCTCGGGATCGCCGAAGCGCACGTTGTACTCCAGCATCTTGGGACCCGCCGGCGTGAGCATCAGCCCGGCATAGAGCACGCCGCGATAGTCGATGCCGCGGGCGCGCAGAGCGGCCATGGTGGGCTCGACCCCCTCGGCCATGATGGTGCCGACCAGATCGGGGCCGGCGAGTGGCACCGGCGAGTAGGCCCCCATGCCGCCGGTGTTGGGACCGATGTCGCCATCGCCGACACGCTTGAAGTCCTGCGCCGGCGGAAGGGCGACGGCTCGGGTGCCGTCGCACACCGCCAGCACCGACAGTTCGGGGCCGGTGAGTCCCTCTTCGATGACCACCGTCGTGCCGGCGTCGCCGAACGCGGCGCCGGAGAGATACTCACGCACCGCGGCCACCGCATCGGCGCGCGCCTCGGTGACGAGCACGCCCTTGCCGGCGGCCAGACCATCGGTCTTGATCACGAACAGATCGCCCAGGGTGTCGAGAAAGGCAACGGCGTCGGCCTCGTTGGAGAACGTCCCGTGCCGGGCGGTGGGCACACCCGCCTCGGCCAGGAGATCCTTCATCCACGCTTTGGAGCCCTCCAGGCGTGCCCCGTCGGCGCCCGGACCGAAGACGCTGGCCCCACGGGCGCGGAGCCGATCGGCCAACCCGTCGACGAGTGGCGCCTCGGGACCGATGACGAACAGGTCGGCGGTGATCTCCTCGGGAGGTCGGGCGGTGCTGCCAGGGATACCCGGATTGCCCGGGGTGACCACCACGTCGGCGTCGCGACCGAGCACATCGGCCAGCGCGTGCTCGCGAGCACCGGAGCCCACCACACACACCCGGGTCATGCCGCGTAGTGCACGAACTGGCGCCGACCGGGACCGACTCCGACGAGGCTCACCGGGACGCCGACCTGGGCCTCGAGGAACTCGATGTAGTCACGAGCCGCTCCCGGCAGCTGCTGCGGCTCGGTGATCTCGCTGAGATCGGTCTTCCAACCCGGCAGCTCTTCGTAGATGGGCGTCACGTTGTGCAACACCGACTGGTGATACGGCAGCCGATCGAGCCGCTGGCCGTCATGCTCGTAGCCCACACACACCTTGAGCGTGTCGAGGCCGTCGAGCACATCGAGCTTGGTGAGCGCTATGTCGCTGAGCGAGTTGACCCGCACCGCGTGGCGCAGCATGACCGCGTCGAACCAACCACACCGGCGGCGGCGGCCGGTGTTGGTGCCGTACTCGTGACCGACGTCGACCAGGTAGTCACCGATCTCGTCGTGGAGCTCGGTGGGGAAGGGTCCCGATCCGACCCGACTGACGTACGCCTTGGCGATTCCCATCACGCGGTTGATGTCTCGGGGGCCCACCCCGGCACCGGTACAGGCACCACCGGCAACGGGATTGGAGGAGGTCACGAACGGATAGGTGCCGTGATCCAGATCGAGGAAGGTGGCCTGTGCCCCTTCGAGCAGGACGTGCTGGCCGGCATCGAGCGCGTCGTGGACGGCGCCCACGGTGTCGGCGATGTGTCCCTCGATGCGGGGGAGGTACTCGTCGAGGTACTTGTCGGCAATGGCATCGGCGTCAACCGGCAGCCGGTTGTAGACCTTGGCCAGCACCACGTTGGTCTGGCGGAGTACGCCGTCGAGCTTCTCGCGGAAGATCTTGGCATCGAGCAGGTCCTGCACCCGGATGCCGACACGCATCGATCGATCGGCATAGGCCGGACCGATGCCGCGTTTGGTCGTCCCCAGCTTGTTCTGTCCCAGGTGGCGCTCGTGGAGGGCATCGAGCTGCTGGTGATAGGGGAAGATGAGATGGGCGTTGCCGGACAGCAGCAACCGGCTGGTGTCGATTCCCTTGGCCGACAGCATGTCGAGCTCGGCGATGAGCACTCCGGGGTCGACGACGACTCCGTTGCCGATGACCGGCGTGATGTGGTCGTACAGGATCCCGCTGGGCACCAGTTGGAGGGCGAAGCTCTCACCGTCGACGACGATGGTGTGTCCCGCGTTGTGGCCGCCCTGATAGCGGACGACCAACGACATCTCCTTGGCGACGAGGTCGGTGAACTTCCCCTTCCCTTCGTCGCCCCACTGGGTGCCGACGACGACGGTCGCAGGCACGGCGTCTCTCCTCGATGGTCGGGGCCCGTTACGCGACGACCCTAGCCGGTTCTGGCGATCACCAGACCCGATGACCGCGGCGGTGCGATCGGGCCGCGCTCAGCCGGTGAAGTCGGGCTCGGCGGCGACCGCGGTGGCCACTCCGGCCTCCTCGACGGCGCCGAGGACCTGGGTCTCGGGCTCATCGGTGCCCGTGGGCGGCACGGTCCCCGGGGCAACGGAGGTCGACGGTGTCGACGGTGGAGGAGGAGGAGGAGGCGGTGGCGGCGGGGGGGGCGGCGGCGCCTCGGTGCTGGGCGCCACGGTC
>Ga0224505_10000254_pt1 | contig 40021 bp, 62 predicted proteins | sample SF_Jan12_sed_USG_FD_169102 | JGI IMG/M metagenome (GOLD analysis project Ga0224505, IMG submission 169102) | Sediment microbial communities from San Francisco Bay, California, United States - SF_Jan12_sed_USGS_4_1 | ecosystem: Environmental > Aquatic > Marine > Sediment | place: USA: California... | reverse complement strand
ACTGGTTACCATTACTGCCACAGCGTAAAGACGCAAGACGCGAACTCAGAATCGACATGTCTTGAATGTCATTGGGTAGGACGGCGTGACCAACTGGTGACGCACAACATGATATAGGCGACAAGACTTTTCGTTTTCAATGTCGCCTATATCGGAAGATGATTTGCAAGTTGTTGATTCTGCAATGCTGTAACTTTATAATACAACCTAAAAATCAGCAGATGTAACTTAATGCTTTACATTAAGACATGAAGCTCTGCATTCTCTGTATATTCCACCTACTTCCTGCAATTTCAGAATAGTAGCTCCGAATGTAGGGTCAGTTTGAGGTGTTAGTTCAGGGCAGCTTGTGATTATAAGCGCATTGTCTTTGCAGTCGAATTTGTCTGGCGTGTGAGCGTACCATCCACCAGCAGCGCCAAGCAATAAAGCGAGAATGATTTCCATTATTTTTTACCAGTCAACGTATAGTTGGTAAGTTGAAGCATGGTTTCATCTTGTATGCATTGTGTATAAACCGTTTCGGTTTTGATTTTCTCGACTGTTTTATTGAATATGGTTTTGTTTTCTACCTTTATAGCTGCGATTTGTTGGGCTTTTATCTCGTTTACAGCATCTACCACACGCTCTACAGCGAGCTTGGAGCTATCTTCTTTCCCCCGCTCTACCATCATGCCAGAGTAAAATATTCCAGCCGCTATAAGTGTCATAAACGAGTATTTGAGTGTAGGATTCACAATTTACCTTGATTGTTCAGTGTATCGCTTCCGTATCCAATTCCCCATGCGGCCAGAACTTGAACTCCCACAGTGTAATCGGTAAGCGTACAGCTAACTACCGCCGCCATAATGCCTCCAATACACGCTAGGAACGCGCTTACGGTAGCTTTAGGATGGGTGACGTACCAATCAATCAAACCTCCCTTGATTTCGCCTGCAAGCCATTTCTTAATAGCATGAGTAAACATTGAAAGTATTCCTATAAGAATGAATACCAGTGTGTTAATGGTTAATATGTCGTTCATTTTACTTCGCTCCTTTTAACTACATCTAAAAACTTTTTCCACTTGAATCCAGCGCCGGGGTCAATCTTCCTGTCTGGCGAAATATCACTATGTCTTACAATCTTTGTAATTCCAAACTTTTCTATCCACTCTCTGCATTGTTTTACAGCGGCTTCCCATTGTGGATTAGTGACGTAATCGGTTTTGATAGTCTTTGCGAACGATGCGTAATCATGTTTCCCAGCTACTAGTATTTCCATCCCTAAAGTGTTCGTGTTGTGTCCTAAAGCATGGTAAGCTCCTTCGTTATCTTCGCGGCATCTGTAATTAGTACCATCTGGAGCAATTAACGAATGAGCTGATAATCCAGCGTTTTCTAGGTAACGTGGGGCAAATGTATAATTTCCTTCGATGTCTTTAACGTACTCGGCCATGCAGTGAATAACTATTGTGTCAGGAATATTGCTAGAAGCTCCGCATGGGCTATGCTGACGAACAATAGGTTCTTTCACTTACTCACCTCTTTTTATCGTGATTATTACGCCACGGTTCTTTTTAAGGAATGTGATGAAAAAGTCCAACATCGTAGAACCGCCGATTCCAGCAAGTAAACACAGCCCTATCAGATAGTGAATGTTGTCTGTAAACATCTGGAAGCCCATCAGAAAGATTATCATTCCGATAAACCCACTATTCAACATCGCCGCCGCGATAGACCTTGTTGTTAAAACTTTCCCGTTTCGTAGTTGAGTGGCAAGACCGGCAAACGAAGCCCCGAAGAATGCTACCATTGCGATAATCCAAGGATCATCACCTATGTGTTTAAAGGCTTCGACCAGTCTTTCCATAATTAACCCCTCAAAATCCTTAACGCATAAAATCCCGGTATGTAATCCAACCACGATACTACCCTGTATTTTCCACCGAGCATGTTCAAAACTTTCCTAACCGACCAGACACATTTGCAGTATGGAAAAGATTTTTTACCGACTACTTTTTCAAGCTCTTTGACCATTTCGAGAGTTACCTTTATTCCTGTGTCCACAACGATATGGTCTGATAGCCAGTTGTCATTGTAAATTGACTTCTCAAACGTGCCAGAATGCCTTCTAAACGACCAAACATATCCATCCGAAACTATACATATCGAAGGAACAGGAGCGCCCAAAAGACTCTTAAAAACGTCTATTTCAGACTTTGGTTTCATGACTAGGATAGCCACTCGATTTGCATTTACAGAATTGATTGACTCTGGATAGCTTCGCTTGATGGTGTAGAGTAGCCAACAGAAGAATGTTAGTGCCAATGGAATTGAAAGGTCAGTATTAATAGCACCGTAGTGTTTTAGCGTGAAAGTAATAAAATCTGCCCATACGCTCAAAGTGAGTAGAGCCAAGACCGACCTATTAACTAGACTGGTCTTGAACTCTACGAATATCGCAGTTACTAGAGTTGCGATTATCAGGTATTTATTCAAAAGCAAAAACTCCCATTCTGCATCTGGATAAAATAACCATTCTGCACAATAAAGAGAAATTACTAGATAAATGTATTTCATTTGCGCTTCGGTGTGCGTGAAGGCGGTTCTTTTTTAGGTTGACGGCTTGGCATGATTTCTCCTTAGTTTAAAGCGTCCATATCTGAAAGTATTGCATCTGCCTGTGTCATTAAAGAATTCAATCTTTCCTTAAATTCAGTAATGCTCAATCTGTTAATATTTCTATCAACAGGATTACCGTAAGCGGCCACAGGTAAGCCGTTTACAATTGAAGTTGTTACCGTAAGAGTACGGTGGATGTAGTTTCCATTCTCACCTTTTACCAATGTTACAAGATTACTTGCCTTGTCTTGGGTGTAAGTTTCTACGTTAATTCCTGTTTCAGTATCTATCATGCTGTGGCTCCTGAATGTATTTCAAATCTGAATACTGGTTGCTCAGTTGTAGTCCCGCCTGTAGTTGCAAATGTTATCTCAAAACTGCCTGCTTGTACATTAGTTCTGTGTATCATATATTTGTCCGTGCCGGATACTTGGCAAACATCTGGGAAACTATTGGCCGCAACCAACGAATTAGTCACAGTGAAAGATTGCCAGCTTGCAGTACCAGCGGCGCTAACTAAGGTAATCTCACCATTGCTCTTATTGATCGTTACTCCGGTTGTGCGGCTTGTAATCTGCGTTACAGTTCCTCCAGAGCCGGTTGTGTATCCAATAAGCCCTGCGCCAGTGATTAAGATATTGCTAGTAGCCGAGATTGCGCCGTTTACTGCGAGGCTTTGATTTGTTGTAATGGTCGCGTTTGCGTATATTAGCGGCGTGGCATCATACGCGCCACCAAGAACGGCAGATTTGTTACCAATACCGATTATTGTTGTGCCTACCAGTCCAACTAATAATGCGCTACCTCCATCGGTGCCGCTGCCAATACCATATAAAAACATGTAATGATTAGTATCAGAGCCACCAACAGTCAGATTCCCACTACACGTACCCGCCCCCGCCGTCAGCGTCCCCGTGCCAACATTAAGAGATGCGCCAGTGATGGCTCCTGTATATGTTACTCTGAATACATCTCCGCTATTTACTAGGCCGTGGAACAAATCGCCGGTATAGCCCGTCTGCATATTGGCTTCAAATGCATTAGCTCCAGCAGCGGCATTACTACCAGTTACCTTATATCCTGAGTGAGCGATTGCACTTGAGCCTAAAGCAACAAGACTGCCAACAACTGCATTAGTCTGGGTGTTGCCTAAAGTAATTGTTTGCCCGACTGTGTTGGCAGCTAACGAATTCCCTAAACTTTGGGTGATTTTGTTTATCGCTAGATTACCCAACTCATCCCATTCATAGAACGTAGAAGTAAATACTTTAATCGTATCTTCGGTTGGTGGAGTAGCAAGAGTGTTTTGTGTTCTTTGAATTCTTACCCAATATTTTGTAACTCCATTTACAGCATCGGTTGTCCATCCGGTTAAAGGTAAAGCCCATGAAATATTACCGTTAGCTCTGAATCCATTCGTACCGTCAACAGGTGTAAATGTAGTCCACGAACCTCCACCTATTGAGTATTGGAATACAGGTTTAACTCCAGCCCCGCTTGCTACAATAGCAAGAATTACCTCAATATCATCGAAGGTTGTAGCCATTCCGACATAGACATAATCGCTATTTGAAACGAATATCTGAACGTCAGTTGCAGCCGAGCCAAAAGCCGTCGTAACGTCTGTATAAACGCCTGTATAAGCCCAAGCTTGCTCTATAGTCGAAATAGAACCTGCGCGCTGTTCAATGGGCATAACACCGTGATAAGCCTCCAAGGCTTTAACAGTTACCGTTCCAGTTCCACTCTTTCCAACTGACAACCCAGCTACCTCTCCGCCAGTAGAGTTCGAGGTGTCAACGTGTACGTCGTAAATATGATTGTCTTGACCTGCGACTATTCCGGTCGCGTGGAAGTCCACATTGACAGCATGAGTATCGCCAAATCCAGCACAGATCACGTCAATGTTAATAGGTCGCGTTCCTGTAATCCCTGCGGTGTGATCTATTCTCACAACCCCTAAAGTTGAAGTTCTTGGATTTGTTCTGCCGTCAATGTAATAGTTGCTTGTTGCAGGCATTAAGAAATGCATGAAATAAGTAGGAACTACCCCAAATCCGAAATAGTTATTTACCTCATCATAAATAAATCCCGTTGTAAGGCTCCCGATTCCTACATATCCCTTTGTTGCATCAGATGTTGATTGAAATAAAAGATCGTCACCAGCACCAGTTCCACCGATTGCAATCTGTCCTCCTACTAAACCATTTTTAACAAGGTATCTAGAATCACTTGCTGCTGATGTAGTTCTAAACTCTATTCTTGTTGCGTTAGTACCTTCCATATAAAGAACTACAGTCGGGTCGGTTCCAGCACCTATCGGAGTACCTAAAACCTCTATAACTATCCTGTCTGTAGCGTTTATTGGTATATCGGTAGTGATGAGAAAGTGTAGATCATACGAAGTATTAGCCCCAGAAAGAACACTAGATAATTCGCTGGTAGCTCTTAATGTCTCAGTACCACCAGATGTTCTTGTGTAAAACAAAGCATAAACTTTGCTAGTCTTAGTACCTGCGGTTTGCGCAGCGTGAATGTGAAATGTATATACTCCAGCCACCAGAGTGGTTATATTTGGCTCTGTCGAAATTGTTGCGAACTTTTTTATAGAAGTTGGGTTAGCTGTTATAGAAGCAGAAACTGTAGATTCTGCGTCACCAGATGGGTTATTCAGCATCGTGTAATACGTTCCTATATCAGATACCGTGTCTGAAAGGAAAAAGTCTATACTTGATCCGCCAGCCACATTATCAACATAAGTTTTCGTTGCTTTTTGACTTGGGTAAAGAGTGTCGCTATTCGCGGCAAAAGTGCCATCTATACTTTTATTAGCAACATCTTCAGGAGTAAACCCTAAAGCTGATATGACAGTCGAATAGGAAAGTTGCACAGTAGTCTTAACGCTTCCATCTGCATTGAGGGTTTTCCATCCGCTTCCGTGAGTGTATTCAAGAGTCTCGTTTTCTTGCAGAATAATCGTAAGCATAGGATAGTTAGTCGAGCTAACATCCACTTGCAAAGTAATCGTGTGCGCGCCAGCGTAGGTGTTTTTTACCGTGAGGAAGTCTATGTCCTTTACCGTTGCGCCAGCGGGAGCAGTTCCGATAACTGTTGTGGTCGCGCTTGTGATGGAGTAAGTTTCCAGACTTCCGGGGTAACCAGTCCCCGTATCGCTTGAATAGCTTACAACCACGTATGCACCGTTCTGCGCGGTGACAAGTTCAAGGTTAGCTGTTGAGATTAGTCTTATCATTAGTGCCTCGCTGCGTAAGCTTTCATTGCTGCCAAGTGGCTTAAATCAAGTTGCCCGGTGGCGTTAGCCAAGTCTCTGTCCGTGGCGTGATAGTGCAATGTTGTGTCATTTCCATCCGTTAAGTCGGCGTGATTAACTGATGTCAGATGAGTGTAACTTGCCGTGTTTATGTTCTGTAAATCAGCGTGGTTTCTTGTTTCTATATCAGTTAAATTACTACCAGTTTTAGATACGCTCGACCAAGGAAATAGCCCTCCGGTTGCAACAGGTGAAAGTAATTCCTGCACTCTCGATAACCATCTTTGAAATGGCGCAGAGAATGTTGCGTAGCCTACTATCTGCGTAACGTCACCCTGATCTTTTCGTACAGGGTGTTTGTCGCGTAGTGGGGGAGGGGATAGGTTGCTCATAGGGTTTCGTATTCCCAAATAATATTAGTATCCAAATAATATAATGTTAGCTGCGAAGATGTATATATTGGGTTATATGCACTTCTGAAATAAAAAGCATCGCCTCCCCATCCTGTGTATGTTGCTACATTCCACAAACCTGTATATGTTACTTTAGTCCATACGCCATACCCGGTTGATGATGTAAACGACGCAGGGAAAATTGATGCATTCAATGCAGCTAAAGTAGCGAATAATGTAGCACCATATTCTGTTTGTGGTAGAACTGAACTTACATCTTGCATATCTGTAGCAGTAAAAAAAGAACTTGATAATCTGGCTGCTGATGTTAATGTTGTTTTCCATTGTCCTGTAACAGACCTTCCAGTGTAATCAGTAGTTGTTTTACGTCTTACCGTTTCACCGCAAGGCGTAACCCACCAATCAGAATAAACTATAGTGTCGGGTGGAACTGTATATGGTGTTTCAGCTGGCCCTTGTGTTGTCGTTCCAAAATCATGAGTGGCGTTTTTGATCGAAGCTGCGCAAGTCGGTGAACCTACTTCAAAATCACTAAACCAGCATCCCCAAGTATATCCATCCCAATAAAACTTCCCTGTGATACCTGTTGCAAGCGTAGTAGACGCTTGAGCGCCAATAAGATTACCATTACCGCTTACCGTAACCGTTCCTGTACCTGTATTTTTTATAGATAATAACTGCCCAGATGAAGGCGATACAGGTAGATAAATAGTTGAATTACCAGACCCGCCAATTCCTGAGCCAGAGGCGTTTATGTCAGTTGCGATAGAGTTCAAAGTATAGTTCCCATACACCGTACCGATACGGTGAGATTTGAACTTGTGGCCTATCATTATGCTTGTCATATTTGCGCACAGTATGTAAATGCAATATCTTCAAGGGTTGCATCTGCACTAGCTGGGCCGGTAACAGTCAGCCAATCACCAGCTACTAAAGCAGGTGGAACAGCACATACAAATGTTGCTATTGTGGCACCCGGAGCAAATACCATTGTTGCGAAGTTAGTCCCGTTTTTCGCTATGTTGAACGTGGTAGAACCTGTAGCCGCAACTCGTGCTTTGGCTTGCGATAGAGCAAAATTCACATCAAATGTAAGTCTCCGTACTACTGCCATTCTAAATATCTCTTGTGAGCTTGTCGGCTTACCTTTGAAGTAGTTTGTTATGTCATACATTGATTGCCCATATCCAGCTTGATCTACAGGATACCCGGTAACTTGCGTGTCATCTGACTGCAATAGGTTTATTTTGAATGGGCCAGATACCCATAAATCACACTCGCCTTTTGCGTTCAAAATAATAGGTGAAGTGTTTTCCGCTGTCCCGGCGTAATCTGTATAGCTTGTCTTGGGAGTTGATGAACCAGGTTCGTAGATGTACACCTTTCCACCGGAAGCTAAAGTGCCGTCGTTGTTGTAGAAGCGGTGGCGGATTGTGGAGAGTATGGGCATATTAGTATTCTCTTATCTTCTTTATCGTCTTAACAAATTCAGCAAATACCAATAACACGAGTGGTTTTATCAGTACGGCTATTGCTGCGCTACTCATTGATTCCCAACCAGTTGGCCAGCACCAATACCACCTAAAGCACCATATCCTGCTAAGTCTGCAAGTCTGTTACCTGCTGTTCTTGCAAGTTCTGGACGCTGTGTTAGTAAAGCAGCAAGTGTTCTTTGTGCAGGCTGAGTGTATAAAGCAGACCCTAACCCTATACCCGCACCTGAAGCCATTAAAGCAGGCGCACCACCAGCCATATAAGCACCGCCAGCGCCTAGCCCACCAAGTCCATACATAAGCCTTGGAGCTGTACCTGATTCTGGAAGTTGTTGCGCTAGAACAGATTGCCCTTGAGTCGCCAAATCCTGCATCAAAGCTCCACCATGCGCGCTTGCTCTTTTGCGTAAAGATGGATCAAGAGCGCGGCTTGCTCTTTCTAGTTGTGCTGGGGTAAAAATACCTTCTTTAGCTCCAGATTGTGCGGCTGCATTCTCTACGCGAAGAAGATTAGCGTAAGCCTCGTTTACCTTTGATAATTGACCGGCATATTGAGGGTTATTTCTTTCAACCATTTTCCTTAAAGTTGCTTGTGTTTCCTGCAAAGCATTACCAAGTAATTGCTTGTCATAGTCCGGGTCGCGCATGTAGTTCCTTGAAAGCTGTCCTAGCTTGCTTTCAATCTGTTTCATGGTTTCGCCAGACATAATCCCGGAAGAGGTAAATTTGCTTTCCACTTCGTTCTTTATAATCGCCTCAAACTGTTGTGCTTGTTGAGGGTTAAGATTGGTAGCCATTTGTCGCAAGTTTTGAATCTCGCTAACGAAAGGTTGATCTGCCTTAATGTTCAACTTTGGCAAAAGTTCATCATAAGCACTTGATATTTGCTGATAGGCTTTATCAACAGCTTTATATCCTACTGGCTCATCTTTTGTTATTTTCTGTCCTATAGGTGTCAAAGCTCTGTTAATTGCTGCGCGGTTAAAATCTTCAATTCCTCTTTTTTGAGCTTTGGTTATTACATCACCCATAACAGGAATGCTCCTTGCGGCTTCTTCAGCTTTCTTGAATCCACCGCCAAGTATCTGCCCTGTAGTAGGAGTAATTCCTTCTTTCTGCAAAGCTAATACTTCAGGCGATGTCTGAGGGCTTAAAACTCTTCCGATTCCTTTTGCAGCGCCATATCCAACAGTACCTAAAGCGGCTCCTTTGGTGGCCTCAACAGCCCTTTCACCTAAATCCGCCTCGGCTCCCTGAGTAGGTTGAAGTCCTAAATATCCAGCGCCACCAGCGGCGGCTTGACCCAATGTCTTAGGAGCCATTAAAGCGCCACCTACGGCTTCCGCTGCTTTAGTGGTACTAGGCAATGCCCTAGCCAGCATTGGAGCTTTAGCGGACAATCCAGCAGCCCCTAGACCGGGTGCAACCATAGTTGCTATATCACCAGCAGCGCCAGCCCAAGGAGAGACTTCCTGCGCCATTGTTGCTGCTTGTACAGCGCCTTGTTGTTCTGGTGTAAGGTCAGATACTAGTTGCTTGGCACCTAAAGCTGTTTTGACAAGTCCGCCACCAGCGCCTAGTAAAGCCTGTTTCCATGAAGGTTCAGCTTCGATAAGTTTACGAAGTTCTGCCTGCTCGTTAAAAGCAGGTTGAGTTGCAATAGCTTTAGGCTGTGCGGCTTCACGTTCTGCACGAAGCCTAAATTCAAACTCTTCTTGTTCGTCCATTGCGGCCATAATTACCTCCCTTGTTGGGCTTTCCATGCTTGGTAACGTGCTTCTTTGTCGGCTTCGTAACTAGTCGCAGGTTCTTGTGTTTTTTGTTTTGCTTTACTCAATCGCGCAACAACATTTGGATCGCCAAACTGACCGCTTCCCCATTCGTTCATGTATCCCTCTTTTGCTACTTCAGCCATCCTATCGTAAACAGCTTGCGCGCCTCTCAAAGCTTCTTTTACAGCTTGCGGATCGTTAGAGTTTTGTATTACGTTCATGTAAGATTGCATTTTAGGCCATTCTTGTACAGTCATTGACCCTACAGCGCCGCCAGCAGAACGTTGCAACTGCATACCAGAAGTCTCCATAGCTCCTATTACTTGCGCTCTCAAATTAGCTGCTTCTCTTGATTCTTTCGTGATGTTTGGTGTTTGCCCGGCAATTAATCCGAATATCTTATCGAATCCTTTGCTACTAACAAGCTTGTCAATATCCGATACATTCTTTTCAAATTGAGGAACGATATTCTGAACTAGCGCCCTATCTGGAGCCTCTTTTGACTTGTACATTTGCCATTGTGGAGAACCTTTTATAATCTCTGATTTCCATTCCCCGCCTTCTTGATAAACACGCGAACCGGGCGCAGCCTTGGGGGGTGGCTCTAGAGGTGTAGCAGGCTTTTGCCCCATCTTCCATGCAAGTTCCTTTTCTTGCAATTTATATCTTTTCTCAGCCAAAGCATCTTCTTGGCGTGGTTTTTGATACAAAGCCTCCATTTGCCGCTTTTGTGCCTCTTGTGGATTAGCGGCGTTCAGATAATACTTTTGCGCCTCAACTGTATCTTGTATCTTGTTTAAAGGGTCGAGTGCAGATTGAATCTCTTCATCCTGAAAGCCTGATTGTTTTGCCTTCGCAGCGATTCTCTTAGCAATTACTTGCCTTGGGATATTAGCACCCAACATATTCGCAACTTCGCTATCCAATTGCCTTGATACTGATTCTCGTTGTGATCGAATGCCGGCCTCCCTTTGAATCGGGATTTGTCGCAACTGTTCAGCCGCAAGTTGTTGTTGCTGTTGTTCGCCAACAAGTTTCTGTTCACGCAACATCGCATTTTCTTGCCGGGCGCGAATATCTTCAGGGTTGAACAGCGAAGCAAGTCTGTTTGGTGCGTTTGTGTCTAGTACACCGTAGTTAGCAATTGGCATAATTATGCTCCTTGTGGTTTGTTCCATGTGGAACCGTACAAAGGTTTATTCCCGCCATAAAGGTATCCAGACAATGCTCCTGCTGCACCAGTCAATCCAGAGGTTCTAGCGTTAGCGGCTGTCATTCCTGCGGTTCCTTGGCCTGCTGCATATCCTTGGCCTAGTTCAGCCAATCGTCCGCTTTGCGTTTGTCCGGTTCCTGATAAAGCAGCCAATCTATTAACTGCTTCACCGTATTGTCCGGTAGCGTAATCTTGACCAAACTTTTCCATTGAGGTCATGGCTTTCCCTGACCCCATGCCTCTGCCACCGTAAGCCGCTTCCCTTGCTCTACGTCCTTCGGTTAAGCCGAATTGATAACCTGGTTGTTTCATGAGTTCTGCTAGTCTATTTTCACCACCAAGCCCAAGCAATGCGCTTTGCCCTGCCAGCCCTTTCTTGCCTTCTTCTAGCCAAGGGGCCATGTCAGCACGGCTTACATCAAACTGTCTGGCTTGTTCTTGTGCTGCGGCTTCTGCTGCGCCAGCTTGTCTTTCGCCAGCATAAAGGCTTGTGAGACCTGATACGGCAGCAGCACCACCGGGGGATTGAAGCATACTTGCTAAAGTACCACCTCCTGCTGCTGTTGTACCAGCAGTAGTACCGGCTGTAGTTCCAGCAGCGGTTCCACCTCCAACACCACCTAAAGCTGCACCACCTAGTGCGGCTTCGGTTCCAAGCCCTGCACTTGCAGCGGTTCCAGTTGTACCTAATCCTGCCCCTGTAGCGGCTGTGTAAGCCTCTGGTGTCATGGCTGCTGCACCAGCGGTTTCTCCGGCAGTTAAACCACCTCCTGCCGCTGCTCCTGTTCCACCACCAAAAGCGCCCATTCCATAAAGACCACCAGCCATAGTTGCGGCAATCTTTGCAGCCTCTATATTCTCTTCCCTTTTTGGGGCCATGTACTCCAAAAACTCTCCGCCAGGAATATATTGCCCACCCGGAATCTTTTCGAGTATCCCACGATCACTATATTTTCTTTGCATTTCTGGCTTTGCTGCAAGTTCTTCATATCTTGCTCTTGCTGCTTCTTCTCCGCCATATTGTGAAGCAATTTGACTTTTAAACTTCTGCGCTTGTCGTCCTGATGTAAATTCATTCTCGGCATGCGCGCCAAACAACCTGTCAAGCTCTTCAAATTCTAAACCTTGATTTTGCTGTGCAAATCCACTAGTTGCTCTATTTTGTTGTGTTTGTGAGAATGCCATAATGCCTCCTACTCTAAATAAGCGCCCAACAGGACGATTTTAACTGCTGCTGTGCCTGATACTTCGTAAATTCTCGGCACACCTTTTGTAATTCCTAACCTGTGAATCTTTACTCGTTTTGCGTATTCTCCGACCGAGCCAATGCCCAAAGTACGCCATACTTCGCTACTCCAAGTGTGTCCACCATCATCTGACCATTTTACCATTATTGTCGGTTCACTACCACCAACTACTCCGACTCCGGTCTCGAAATGAAACTCTAAACTGCGATGTCTTACTCGTTTCATATCGGTAGCTGGGGCCGTGAAAGACCTCAACCATTTTCGTGTTTCGGTTCCGTCAAGATATGACGTGTGGTCTATGTAATATATGTTTCCCTCGACATAATCGCAGACTAAATGTTTACCATCGAAGAATGCATACTCTTGCGCTTCCCATCTCGTAAATACTCCACCGCCAGAATCCCAGCCTGATCTTTCATGCCAAAGTCCAGTGTTAATGTCTAGGCAGAAAGTCCTTCCACCAGTAGGGAACGTGAGAATATAAAAGTGATGCCCGTCTTGCTGGTAAGTGAAAGCTATCGCATCAGAGATAGTTGTCATTTGCTGGATAGCGTAATCTCTTGCGTAGTCTGAAACTTTAACAGGAGTGTACCCGTTCAGTCTGTAAACCACACCTTGCCCGTATTCGTTTCTACCCAACCAGTAAACAGAATTGTCTATTCCTGCAATTGAGTAAGGAGCTACACAGCCCATTTCAAATGTAGCGGATTGGTTTCGTTGGAACGGACTTGGGATAGTTCCAGTATCGTTAAAAATCTCGCCTGACTCTGTACAAAAGATTATCAGTTCGTTGTTTGAAACATACTCGCCGACAATATTGTCAGGATTTGAATCTGCATTCTGTACGTTAAGCACATCCCAAGTATGAAGGTCTCGAACTTCTGAACAGTAAAAGTCTCGTGTATTCGGGTCACTTGCTATACCTCGACCGTTCATGTACTGGATAGTCTTGCAGCCTTCAGGGAAGCCGTATCCTATCGTGGTAAAGGTGTGTACTCCAGATTGAGTGCCTGTAGTGTTTATGGCCGATCCACCTTCGGTAAGTGACACTTGGAAAGCATCGGCAGTAAGTCCGGTTGAGATAACCCAATAGGTTGTAGATGTGTCAAGTCCTGTAGGGAGTAATCCTGTTGAAGATAGATTGATTCTGTCTCCTGCGACTAAAGTATGTGCAACACTGGTAAATACCGCTGGCGATGCGATAGTCACCGTAAACACGGCTTGTTTTACTTTCAATTTACGTAATGTGTTTGTGGCGAATGTGAACAGCCAGCTATCAACACCTTGCACTAGTTGTAAGTCTATGCCGTTGTCTATATACCTTGTCACAGTCCCGTAAGTCACCGTTCCACGGCTGGTTATTACTGCACCAGTTGTTAGTTCATAGAGGGTAGTTCCTGCCACGAAGAAACATCTACCGTTGGAAGCTTTGTATATCCCGGAAGCTATATCACCTCCCTGAATGGCTGTGTAAAGTGTAAGTCCCGGAGTGAGGTAAAACCCGACAATTGATCCGTCGTTATTGGTAACAGGGTAAAGATTGACGCAGCGATTAGCAGCTAGGTTAGAGCTGCGCTGTACATCATCACCTGAGATTATGTTGAGTTTCATTGGTATTCCTGTTGACCTGTATGCGTCATCTGCGCCTGTCTTTGGGCGCGTTCTGAGTTAATGATGTCGGCTAGGGTTGGCATGTTAGTATTGTTGCGTCATTCCAATATCATCAATTAAACCAAGTTCAGCAACTTCTTTAGGTGTTACTACCGCGCCACCACGGGCTTTACGCAAAGCGTTTATTTCAGAAACTTTTGCGCCTTTCAAGTAATTAGTAGGAATTGTATTTTGCTTCGCAACTCTCTTATCTAAATTTATGCCTTTTTCTTTTAGCCAATCTTTAGCCATTTCAAACGTATTCAAGCTGTTCGGGTCAACAGAAAACCTTTCGCCTTCTGGGAATCCATACCTATCTCCATGCCCAGATAACCTAACTTGATAATCTGATTCTGGGGTTTTAAATGTTACATATCGTGAATTGCTTACATTACTACTACCAGTACCTACGTTGTAGCCTAGATTTTCGCCTTTATTTTTTAACCAATCTGCAAATTTATCTACTTCGATTGTGGTTTCCGGTATCCTGCCAAATGGTGTTTTAATCATGCCTGCCATTCCGCCAGACGGCCCAAATTGCCCAGCCAATTCTCCAGCAGGCATTTGCTGATACCTTTGCGCTTCGCTTGCCATAGCCCCTAGCATCCCTCCTAAACTAGACCGCTCACCAACACCTTGCGCCCATTGTCCGATGCCTTGGCGAGCCTCTACAGCAGGCTGGTAAGGCGTAAATGGCTCATGCGTCATCTGCGCTCTACGTTGCGCTTGTTCGGCATTGAGGATGTCGGATAGGCTAGGCATGTCGGGCCATTTCAGCTAGTTTGTTTTTCTTTTTCACACCTTCAGCTGCAAGTTTTTTCGCAACGTGCATTGGGATACCGGCAGATTTCGCAATCTTCGGATCATGCGCAGCGGCACGAAAAAGTTTGTTTTGCGCGAGTGTGTATGGCATTGTTACATCCTGTTTAAAGCAGAACTCATGTTACTGCCTATTCCCGGCAGTCTCGAATCAAGCGAGAGCTTCGGAATCACCGTGTTAGTGCGTTCTATATAAGCAAGTGCTGATTTAGCCTCTCGTATTGTGATAGGTGAAATATCCTTTATCTCGTATTGAGGAGCTATGTTGATTGCTAAATTTTTAATCAGTGCTTCTTCGTAGCCGGGTGGCATTGAAAGAGTAGTTCCCAAAGTCGCAAACGAGTTTACAACGTTAAGAATCCTGATTTTGATCGTGCTTCCAGTACAAACCGGATAAACCTTTACTGTCCCGTTAGGCATTGAGCCTTCGTAGTAAATTGCTTGCGGGATAGTTCCGGTAGTAGTCTTATCTGGAATTGAATCCCATTGTTGAACATTGTACACAGATACAGGATAAGTCACGTTATCTAGTACGGCTGTGGCTGATTCAACTGAAATAGGCCGAAGGTCAACAACATCACCTGTCGGGCCAACTGTGAATGATGCTTGTCCGGTAAGTGCTAGTGATACTTCATCAGCAAAGTAAGCGAATGCTCTTGCATTGCTCCACTTTTCCATTAGACGGTTTAATGCTCTTAATGCGTCATTTGCTTCTGCGGCAGGGATTGTTTCTCCAGTCGCAGCGGCGTTAATTTCCAGAAGCGCATCAGTGATAATGGTCAAGGCTGTCGCCATAGCAACCTCCAGAAGAAAACCTCCGGCAGCGTTTCACAACGTTAGCCGGAGGGTGTTACATTATACGTACAACTGAGCTATAACACCTTGCGCGTTCGTAAACGTGATAGGAACAGTAGTCAGCGTTGCAGGTACAGTACCGAAGGTTCCGGCTTGTGCGCCAGTCGAGGCGTTTGCACCATTGACAGTTACCAGATGACGCAAGGTAGCAGTAGTGCCGTTAGACTGAACACCGAGGAAGTAACGCCCCGGCAGCAGGGTAATCGGTGCAGTAAAGGCAATGTTCTGCATCAGAGATGCATCAGCAGCCAATACACCGGCAACAGCAGAGTTAGCCAGCAATGCACCGTTAGAGCCGTACAATGCAACCAGATGGTTGTCCGTGCCAACTACAGTGCCGTTGAGCTTACCGATACCAGTCCAAGTTTGCTTGTAAGGTACGTGAATCTCGGTCAGGTACATCGTCCCTGCTACTGGAGCCGTTCCGTTGGTTTCATACCCTGTCAAAGCAGCAGAACCCAAGCTGATACAAGGCAGACGCAACGGGCCTTGATAGTAAGTTGCGGTAGTCTCGCCGCCAGCATTAACCAAGGATACGTTACCGCCTTGGCTTGCGAACTGAACCAGACCGGGAATCTTCATAGGCTCCGAAGTCGTGCCGAGTGCAGTAGCAAGACCTTGGGCGATCAGCGCGGCTTCCGTCACGTCTGGAAGCGTTGCAGTGGTGCCTGTCAAAAACTCTTTGTAATCTTTTAAGAATGTAATACTCATGTTATTTCTCCTTGTTTAGTATTAGGTGGATGCATAGATACATGCGAGTTCAGGATAAGTAGCAGCCCACCCGGTCAGAACGTCAAGACGCATCACCGATTTATCACCAGTGAAATCGTAGCCGTCAATAACGCGGATTGTGATGCCGTTTTCCGATTGCTGCTTTACATCCACACCTTTGTTCTTCATGCTGGTGTCCATCGGTACAGAGGCGAAAGTAAACGCATCACGATGGTAAGCAGGGGAACATTTGTAGCTTGTCGAAGCAGCACCAAAGATAACGTAAGGCTGTGCCGTAGTCGGAGATGCGGATACGTTCTTGAACGGGCCGGTAGTCACGATAGATGGGCTAATCGGGATTGAAGTGGCACCCAAAGCAACGTCGGCGGTAGTGATGAAATCAGCCAGTACGCCGGTAGATTGACCAGTTACAGAGTTCACCGCATAAACACCCGGAAGAGTGATTCGAGTGCCCTTAGTCAGCGTACCAGCAGCAACAGCAACTACAGTAATTGTAGAGCCAGTCTGGTTAGCACCGTTGATGTTGGTAGCAGTGGCAGCTCCGTTAGTATGGGTGGCGATCAGTTGCGACTTGTGATAGTTCAGGCCAAGTGCATTCTGCATCAAGCCGGTTTCATATTGCTTACCGATTTTAGCAGTAGAGTTTTGCAGACCGGCAAGACCGCGAATCATACCTGCATTCAGCGATGGTGACATGGTAAGGAAACGACGGCCATCACCATCAGGGGCGCACATTTCATCGAGGCGTTGGCCAAGAGACGTTGCAGCACCTACAGCCAAATCTTGCGTGGTAGGGATTGTGTAGGCAGTATTGAGTGCATTAAACACGCTCAACCTTGCCAGTTCCAGACCTTGACGCTCAATTTCACTTGCAATAGGAATCATTGCTGAAATCAGCTTTTCTTCCAGAGATTGCATCGAAAGGCCAGTGGTGCGCTCGTTAGAGGTGAATTGCAAATCGCAACCTCCTTGTGAAAGTGTCAAAGGAATGGTGCTTTCAGTGGTCGCTTGTGGAACAGATACGGGGCCAGCACGATATTGGTATTTAGCCGGGCGTTTAATGTTCACAGTGTTGCCGTGTGCGTAAGTACCCATTTGAAGCTCAGGTTCATAAGCCCGGCTTACGTTGCTGGTAAATGGCAGAAGATTCTGCAATACCATAAGTGCTTTGTTACTGACCAGTGTGGTCGTTGCTAATGTATTACTCATTTTTTTCTCCTAGCGTCTCACGACGTATAAGTTTTAAATTGCTCAGATAAACTTCGATCCTCGCGTCTCTTCAAATTTCCTAAGTTCAGCAAGTGACATCTCTGCTACTGGTTTATGCACTTGCCCACCTTTACTTCCAACAGGCTTCATTGGTGCTGGAGCCTTTGATGTGTTTGCTACTTTTTTCGTATCTGAAAGTTTATCTTCCAGTTTACTAATTTCAGCAGCTTGTCTCGCAGGGTGTAAATCAGCGATATGCGCAATATCTTCAGGATGACTAGCAATGTATGCCATGAGTTTAGGTGCAATCTTGCTTGTCATGATAACCCCTGCAATCGCTGGAGTTAGTGACGACTCAAATGCATCCACATCAAAGCCAGGAATCTTTTCAGCTTCGGAATAGAGTTTGTCTGCTTGACGGTTACGTTCAGCATCTTGCAACGCTATTTCTCGCCTTGTGTTTTCCAGTTCTTTTTGCTTAACTGTCCATTCTGCAACAGCCTCGACATAAGCCTCAATATTCTCGCCAAATTGCGCGCTTGTCGGCTTTCCGTAAGGAGATTTTGCAGGTTCCGGTTCACGAGGTTTTTGCATTGCCTCAAGTTTCTCGGAATACGCTTTTAACGCTCTTTGCTCTGCTACACGCTCTGCTTTTCTGATTCGTTTTTGAATGATTTCGTCTAGCTCTTTTTGAGTAAACGTTTTCTCATCTTCCTGAGTTTGTTTTTCCTCGCCACCCTCAGTCTCTTGGCTAGTAGTCTCTGCGTTTTGTTCTGGTGCAGATACCTTTTCTACTTCGCTTGCATCAACCGATACTGCAGGTTGCTCAACTTGTGTTTCAGTTACTTGGTCGTTCATTTCATTCTCCGGCGCTTAAAAGCGTTAGGACATAGTGCAAGCCACTATTAGCTGTACATTAGAATATCAGATTAATCTAATATTTGTCAAGTTACTCTTTTGTGCCTTTATCTTCGGCAATATCTTCCTTTAAATCTGCGTTTACATCGGTCGCCAGTTTCTCGTTTTGCATCCCGATTGATTCAAGCTTAACGAAAGCGTCCAACTCTGCAATATCACGCTTTGTATCGTTGTTATCCTCGTTAATTTGCACTTTCGCACAGTTTTCTTGGTGAGATTTAGCCATATTCCCAGCAATATCTAGCCCAGACTTGAGTTTTATCTGTTTTTCAGCGTTCGCCGCGTCTAATTCTGTCTTATAAACCAGCATCTGAGCATCGTTTTCAGCCTTTTCACGCGCTAATTGCATATCCATAGCCATTTTCTCGCGCTGCATGTCCATATCAAGCATCATTTGACGCTGTTTTAGCTCTGCTTCTTGGAGCATTTTCTTTTCTTGCATCGCCGCATCGAGTTCAGCAGTACGCATCTTGACTTCAAGCTCCATCTGAGACTTTTGCACACCGCTTTCAGCTTGCTGTAGGTTCGCCTGAGCCTCTTGGAGCTGTTGGGATAGCATATCCATCTGTTGAGCCATTTGCTGGTGTTCTTGAGTGATCTGGGCAAGCCTCTGCTCTGCTCCGCCTTGTTTCTCATCCCTCAATTCAGGTGGAAGTGTCTTTTCCATGCGTTTAGCTATCTCTTCGGCTTGCGGCCAGTCGGCGGCTTTGAACACCAAATCACCGGCAATACTCATGAATTGTGGATTCCGTGAGGCTATCTCTGTCATCGACGCATAAGCCTCTTGGCGTTGGGTTTGATAGGATGGGCCTGTATCAATTACAACGTCATAAGCCCCAAGCGTTGGATTGAATATCTTTTGAATATCTTCCATGCTCGTGCGTTCTTCGGTGTAAGGCTGTTGCATGTTCGGATCGAGCACTGCATTTTGCTCTTTTCCGTCGAGTCCCAATACCCGCACAACTCGTTTTGTGTCGTAGTATTTCTGGATAAGGTTAATCAGAATCCTGCCTTCGAGTCTTAACGCTCTTGCAAGATTATCAATGAAGTGGAATGTTGCAATCTCTCCCTGAGCCTTTAACCGTTGGATTCCTACTCCGCTTGCCGCTTCGGACTTGATGCCGAAGTTAGCGTTCTGTTGCCCGGACGCACCTCTCATCTGCTCAATTGACAGTTGCAATAGGTTTACTTGCGCCACTGGCATCGTGGCCGGTTGCTGGCGTTCTGGACGTGGCAATTGATTACCGTCTTCATAGGCATTGTATGGCAAATAAGCATCGTTTGAACTATTCGCATTGCCCCATTGCGTCTCATATCCTTTGATTGCCTCAGCAGCGGCCATGTACGGGATTTTGTTCTGCAATGCCAATGTCTGAACTGTCTCGCTGAACGAGTAGTTAGCCATCCGCGCAGGGTCTTTCAGGTCTCTTACGATACCTTTCTTAATTATTTCCCCGTTGACGTTCAGCTCTTTCCCAACTACCGATACAATAGGAAGATAGTCACCCAACCACTTAACCTTCTCTAGTGGCTTGTCATGCCCGCCCACCAGCTTGCACCAATACCATTGCTTTGTTTGCGTTGCGCGCTCTTTGATGATGTTGAATTGCTGACCGTCGATAAGACTTGTGATTACCATTCCATCGCGTTGCAATTCTTCGGTAAGTTCGCTTTCAAGCATAGAGGAACCATCCTCAAGCAGCAATGCTTTGTCAGCGATATACTCAACATAGTAATAATCAGCGCGACGAAGTGTTTCTTTCGATACCCAACCGCTACTGTCCGACTCCCAACTTATAGGATCAATGTCTGGATATTCGTCTTCAAACTCTTCCTTTGGAATGTCTTCAAATACAAAACCCCATTCTGCATCCGACTTGTCTGGCTCGTTAGCGAACTGGTCAATGTATACTAGTTGAGGATTTGGGCAAGATTTGATCTTGATGACTTGGTTAAAACTTGATGGCGATTCGTACTCTGTGATAAACCTCCAGAATCCTTCACCGCCATATACAGCATGTTCAGCAGCTATGTCGTGAGCGTCATCGGCACAGCTAGAAGCTTGGATGTTGCGGATTAAACCGGCTAATATTTCAGCGGTCTTTTTGTCGCCATAATCGTCTGTTGGGTTTACCTTGCACGAAGGGCGGCTTCGCTTTATCTCGTTGATAATCTGGTTGCAGTGTTGAGCTGTGAGATTGACAGTCAGGCAGATTTTCCTATCGCCTTTCCGTCCATTTGAAATATCTTCAGGCCATTGCCACATATTATCGCTGTCACCCATTGCAAATTTGGTGTCATTGATTGCCTGCTGCCTTGTCGTAGAACTTGCGTCTTTGGCTTGCTCGAAACGTTTCTTCGCAAGCTCTACGATGCTCAACTCTTTTTTGTCTTCTTTCATTTGTCCTCCGGCGCATCACTGCGTTAGGAATGTTCGTTATGCTAATGGACTCCTTGCCATTAACATCGGTGTTTCTTGTATTACCTTAAATCCATGTCTAGCATAGAACGTTGCAAGTCTTACGTTATCAGCAATCAGCAATAACAATATCTTTTCGTCATCTGCCTGTTCGCATACCGCTTCTAGTAGCTTCGTTCCTTCGCCTTTTCCTCGATGTTCTTCAGGTACGCCAAACTCTGTTATCTCTCTGGCGAATCCTCTTTGATTTGGCTTTACTACTTGAGAATAGCTCAAATACAAAGAGGCGTTGCCTAGTTCAACTGTACCTGTTTTCATTACGAGTTAGTAGCTTTCACAACTGCAAAGTTGATAATTATTGCGCCAGTTTCAGCAGTGGTTGTTGATTTATTGTCCACAGATACGATAAACGAGCCAGCAGCTACCGTTACAACAGACACGTGAGTAACACCAGCCACCCCTGCAACGTTGCTAGAGCCTGAGCGTTGTGCCAATACAATCACATCACCGATAGCAACAGAACTATTGGTTACTGTAAATTCAGCACTTGCACCAGCTGCCAGAGACGTAGTGTCTGTCTGAATCGTTCCGCATATCGCATTAATCGTTACGCCAGTTGAGCGGTTTGTAATCTGAGTTACAGTAGCTCCAGCACCAGTCGCATATCCAATCCCGGTAGATGGTGACGTTGAAAGCAAGCCAGCGATAGTTGAGGTTGATTTCTTATTGCCGTTTACATCCATCACATACCAGCCATTGCCATCTGTGTAACCAAGCGTATCTCCTACTTGCAAAGTGGCGGATGCGATCCTGTTAGCAGTTCCGTTATCAACAAGGCTTACTTGAACAATCTTTGATGCGGTATCTTTGTTGTGTATCTGGATGGATTTGATGTCTCGCTTAGAACCTATCTCTGGAGCAAAACAAATATCAGATGCAGTTGTTCCGTTAGTGCTTGAAATCTGCATATCGTCAATTTTCGTTTCTCCTACCGAATCCGTGTAGTCAACCATAACCGACATATCAGCAGTTGTCTTTGCCGTGGTAAGTACAACTTGAAGCTTGCGTACATTTGAATTCAAAATCATAATTTTCTCCTAATGCCTCTCGGCATATTGAGTTGAGGGATTACGTCTTTCGACATAATTGTTTAATCTATTCATTAGCTATTCGTAATATTAGCATATTTTAATATTACAAGCAATCATCTCATCCAGCTTTGATTGTGGTTGTAGTATGGTTGCTTGACAGGTTCAACATTCAATTTCATCTTTGGCGGCTTTATAAACTCCATACCTCTACCAAACAAACTCATTACGTCTACACCGTCATCATGCTTGGCAGCCGGGAAACGCAATAACTGTATCATTAATTCGCTTTTCCATACTGCATTCTTTGGGAAAAATACCTTGCCCATGCTTGCCATTGCTTGTATAGGTCTAGCACGGCTGGGCTTGTCACTAATAGATGCTAACCACTCAATCCTACAATATGCTTCTCGCTCTTGCATCCTGCGCATCAGAAAAGGTTCTATTGCCCGGCGTATCGGGCCAGCTTCACCAAACCAGCAATGCGGCGCGTATTTAATAATCAGGTCGCATTTCTTGTCAATCCATACATCGGAAGTTGTTTGACCTTTCCACCAGTCTGCAATGTAAATGTTTCCTGATCCATCTATTCCAGCTATTCCATGCTCTGTGTAATCTCCACCATTATCAGTTACGGCATAATCGCTTGCTCCGTAATACCTGAGATTCTCTGGCAATTCTTCATACTCACCAAACCAATTAGCTTTGAAGTAATCACCGTCATCTGGGATAGGATTTTGCTGGTAAAGAGCATTCCAGTCTCTAGCAGGCAAAACAGCGCGTATTTGCTCTAGCCGTTCTTTTGGATACCATTCAGGCCAAAGTGGTTCGCCTGCCTGATTAAGTGCTGGCAAGCTCAATAACTCCCATTTGTCGCCACCTGTTTCTTGTTCTGCTAATAAACGCCCAGATAAATCATCATCATGCCACCTAGTATTAATGACGATAATGGCCCCTCCAGGCATAAGACGAGTGTATGCAGTAGACGTGTACCAATCCCACACCCTTTGCCGTGTGATTTCGCTATCAGCCTCTTGACGGTCTTTAAATGGATCGTCAATAAGAAGTATATCAGCGCCACGGCCAGTAATAGCAGTCCCAACGCCAGCCGCAACATACATACCCCCTTTATCAGTGTGCCATCTGTTTGCAGCCTTTGAGTCAGCAGATAGGCATGTTTTGTAAAGATTCCCGAATTCTGGACTGCTTACGATGTTTCGTACTTCCCTGCCGAAGTCGTTCGCCAAGTCTGAATTGTACGATGCAGCTATGATCTGCTTGTCTGGATTGCGACCAATAAACCAAGCCGGGAATCGTCTAGACGCTAATTCGCTCTTACCGTGGCGCGGAGGCATCGTAATCATCAAACGCTTGTTTTCTCCACGTTCAACAGCTTCAAGCTTGTCAGCTATAAGTCTGTGATGGTCAGCTACTTGATAGGATGGATTTGTGTACAGCGTGAAGTCTAGCAGTGATTGCCTAGCAACCCTGCGCCGTAACAGTTCACTTGCGGCTATTTGCGGCGAAAGCAATGGCTGCGAGTTCATCGTCTGTTAGGTCTTCGGCACGTTTAACAGCTAGTTCACCACTAAGCGCAACAGACATAGCCGCCTTGCCGTCTGTACGGTCTGCAAGCTCCCTTACTGCCCAAGGTGTACCGTCAGCAGCCAAGTCTAGCAACTTCTCCGCAGCAGCCCTTATGCGCTTGCCATCGTCTTGAGTAATAGCGCGCCTTAGAGCATCGTTAAAGATTGCTCCTTTTGTGTAGTTATTGTTACCTTCTTGCCCGCCTTTGTTAGCCATTCGAGGTTCCTCTTAAACAATTGATTAAATTATAATCAGATGTTCAATTTAATTGCAAGTTTTTTGTACTATCGGTGGGTTTATAATGCCTTTACCGCTACAAAACTCTTTTGTGACAGTAAATACAGCCTGCCTTACCGATTTGCATTTCCGCCTAGTCTTAGGATTATACCCGTCAATGACTAGCTGGCCTTTTGCGCCTATTCCAAATCCGGGTATTGTGAAGTTATCGCCTATTTTCATAATTACTTGCCAATCTGAATAGTTAGAGTTGCAGGCCATTGCTGGCTGTTGTCTTATGGTTTTACCAGCTAGAACCATTTCTGGCCGCACAGCTTTTCGATTCCTGCACACGCATCTGCCAACTGGATAAAACAACCCTCATGATCTTGATAGCGTGTCTTACCACGCCGCTGCAACTCTAAATATTCGTTTTGTTCTTTTTAAGCAGCTTGCGCAAAGACTTTATTACTCCACGCAGCCTAGTTATTTCTTTTCCCAGCGATTCAACCCTGAGTTCTTGTTTGTTCATTTTACCAGCTCACTATAGAACTGCCGTGTACTGAAGTCGCCCAATTTCTGCGCTTCTTGTGTTGTTTTTTCCCTGCATTTGTTGATATGGACTTTATTCCCAATAATGTATTGATGATTGATTCCTATGCCGTTTAGTTCGTAATCGTGCCTTACGATATATCCATTATTTATTGTGTCATACGCGATCAACTCTCTTATATTGTTGTGCGTGTTTTTTTGTAGCTCTGTGTTCATTTCACACCCTATCTAAATACATTATGTGGCTCTGGCTAGTCGCTACTCTAGCAATCGGGTTGCCGGGCTTAGTACCGGCATCACTTTCTCGCTTTTCAGTTAAGCTAAACCCTCAAGGCTATTAATATCCGACCTTGTCACCGAACGTAATAGTTGTGTTCTGCATCCACACCGCAGAGTCACATAATGTAATCATTTAGCTTTAGCTGGCCTGCCGCGTTTCTTCGGAGCAACAGTTTCTGCTATTGCGGCCTTGGGGATCATGTTAATGACGATAGGCTCTTTGTTAGCCTCTACCATCTTGGCAACTTCGATGTCAGATAGTGGTATATCGGCATTCTCTAATGTTGGTTTAGATTCGATTTTAGGCTCTACAGTTCCGCAGCCTGTATGAAGGCTTGCAGTTAGACCAGTGTAGTCTTGGAGGCACTTTGGACAGGTGAATTGCTGCATTAGCTCTTACCTTTCATATATTCGTCAAAGGTTACGTAAGATTCGCCATTTTCCTGAGCTTTCCTGACATATTCCTTATACTTGGCTGCGGCCTCGGCTTTGCTTCCAGCTCCGGTGCCAAATACGTTCTTTGCGCCTTCGCGCACCAGTTTTGCTAAAAAGTTTTCATCTGCCATAATTATTTAACTCCACTTTGCCGGGACAGTAAAACTCGAAAGTAAGAATTACTTTGGCTGTTTTGGTTTTGTATTCACATGCCCACAAAGGATAATCGGTCTTTGTGTCGTTGGGAATTTGGTTGAAACGATAGGTGAAAGTAGCTACATCAGCGTTAGCAATAGGTGCGATCAACAAAGTTAAAAGAATTAAGTATTTCATTTCTTTGGTGGCTTTTTGCCTTTGGATTTACATGCCATGATTCACCTCGTTTTTATGAATGGCTAATTATCGCTTTGTTTATAGTGGTTTGTCAAGCATTACTAGCACAGTTCTGGCCTTGGTGCGCCGTGGAAATAATGCCGCCATTCGGTTTGATTAAGGTCAACCCATCTATCTACTTGCTGAGTTGTATCATATTCTGCACAAGCTTCCAGATATTCAAGGTTTTCTCTGTACTGGCTCAATTTTATGTTTATAGCGTTTTCGTTGTAGGAATTTAGAACATCCTTCATTTTCTCGAAAATGTCACAGCTTTGGGCTTGGGTAAAGATTTCCCTGCGCTTCTCTGATCTGGCAGTTTCTAGCTCTTTAATACGTTCTTTAGTGGCTTCGACTAGTTTGCTTACTGTGGTTGTGTATAGGGGTTCCATGATTATCCTTTAAATGTCCGGTTACGCTCCGGCGCTGCTTTTACAGCCGTTCCCGTATCTTTTATCCATTCAGGATGCTCTATACCAGCTAGTTTCAGCATAAGAGTTTGCCCCTAATGTATGTTCCGGGTTCCACTTTGCCTTGCGGCGTGTGATCGTTTATCTGGCCTACCGACATGGAATTGAACCACAATCTGCGAATTAGAAGTTCGCTGCTTTTTCCGTTAAGCTATCGGCAGAATTAATAATTAGTTCCTTGTTATTAGTGATAATCCGCCCATCCAGTGAACTTCCTTATTCATAGGCTACATAATTTTTATCAAGCTCTTCAAATTCTTCAAACCCTATCCCCGGCTCGATGCAGTTGGCGAAATAGATTTTTCCGTCAGTTGAGCTAATAAACCGCCAGCCGTGAAACAAATCTTCTCCAATGTGGTTTTTAACATCGCTTGGAAAATTCTTGATATTTCCCTTTAGCCATATTTTAGCCTGATCTCTTTTTGGACTATAACGAAGTTTGAATCTTAGTATCTCGCCCATAATCTTTACCTTTCATTTAGGGAATACTTGAACCCGTCCGGTGAACTAGACAATATACGGCAAGGGGCTTAAGCCATGCTTGCAAGCGGTTCTCCGTTATCAGTTCGCAGTTATAGTTTGCCAAACTCTTTTCACCTTTGGAGTTGAACTGTTTCCACAACTAATGCTGCTTGGGCTGTCAGTTGTCGCATCGGGTTCAGAATGCGGGCTTCTATCGTATATCGCAACTTTCCGAGGGCTGCTTTGCTGACGGTCTTTGCGGTGCAACTGGCCGATACAAGCCTACTTTCTATCGTGTCACTTACGAATCAGCCGTGTAAATTGTTTGGTGTAGGTGGCCGGTACTAACTTCTTCCGGCTTGCAGTTGGAGCCATTGTGTTGGCTTGTACTTCGCCTCTACTTTGCGTTCAACTGTCGCCGTGGCAGCGCATCAGCCTGCGCATTCACCTACAACAAACAATCTACCAATAAAAAACCCCGTCATATTTGAGAGAGCTTGGCGTTAGCGGATTAGGTCGCTAGAACCCAACGGGTTCGCCCTCACAAATAAAACGGGGTTGCTTCCTAATCTTGCCACGCCAATGGCTAATTACCCGCCATTATAGCGATATTTCATTTTGTGTCAAGTGGAAATGGTGCGCCGAGACGGACTCGAACCGTCACTGTAGTTGTCTTACTTTTTTATTTTAAAGTTATTTGCTTTCCCTATATTCTTACCTTTATATGTTGGTGTGAGAGCGTGACAATTTGGGCATATCACTTTTAGATTTTCCTCTGTGTTATCTTCACGATTACCATTGACATGATCTAATTCTAATGGGATTGGTACGCCAAGCCATTCTGTCATATTGCAGCGTTCACACATGTAACCACGCTTAGATATTAAAAAATTTCTTCTACCTTTGCTTGTATTCCAATCGGAGATAGAGTTTCTTGGGTTTTTCTCATCCTTGTACGCTTTAGATAATTGATATGACTTTACTTTATCAACAGGAATACTTTTAACCCACTTACTTATAACTGTATAACTTACAATTCCACCTATCATTTTTGCAATTGTTCGATAACCATAACCTTCTTCGCGAAGAGCTACAGCCTTTATGTAAAGTTCTTTTCTATCTTTATATGGGCCTCGTTTCATGTTGTGACTATAGTTCAATTTGCACTATATGTAAATATGTTTTTCCACTAGTGTTAATTCATGGTACGGGAGACGAGACTTGAACTCGTAAGCCGAAGCGTCAGGGCTTAAACCTGATGTGTTTGCCATTTCACCACTCCCGTATACTGGCGGCGGGTAATACGCATCGAACGATTAACCATTGCTGGTTACTATAGTTTTCAAGACTATGCGAGGAGCCAACCTCAGTACCCGCCATAACTGGTGCGCGAGGAGAGATTTGAACTCTCAATCCTTTCGGCACTGGTTTCTAAGACCAGCGTGTATCCCGTTCCACCACCCGCGCATATTGGTCTGAATGGCAGGATTCGAACCTGCGACAACTCGCTTCCAAGGCGAGGACTCTGGCCTGACTGAGCTACATTCAGATGAAACTGGTGGATGGTGATGGAGTTGAACCACCTAGCACTAGGCTGCTTCAGATTTACAGTCTGACCTCTTACCGTTCGAGCAACCATCCAAAAACTAAAAACCCCGTAGAACTTAATCACACGGGGCTTTGTATTCTTTGTTGCTTTGGAAATTTTTAGATTCCCGGCTTACCCCATGTAGTTAGCTCCAGCGGATAACTGGATAATAATAATGGTGTTGGTAGCAGGTTGGTTTTCATACCCGCCATTATATCTATTCTGCATGGTGTGTCAAGTGGCTAATAACATCCTGCAAAGATGCGCTGATATTTTCATTTTCAGCAATAACTTTGCCTAGAAAGTGATTTCCTACATTACTGCCGAGCCATTGAATTATCGTAGCCGCGACTTGTGCATCTCGATCAGTGCATTCAGGAATAAGATGTTTCAAAGTGTCGCTTATTTTGTTTTCTTCCACCCATGCTTTAGCATACGCTACCTCCCTGTCATTGCCAGAGTTTGGATGTAATCTTGCTTTAGAGAATCCTTCGTGTTTCATCATTTCTCCTTATCAACAAGATTGAATAATTCCTGCAAGGCTGCGCGTGAGCTATCGTTATCTTTCAATCCAAGACGCAAAACTCCCATTTCCTTGTCGCGCATATACTGCATGACATTGATAGTAGCCTGACGCAATTTATCTCGCGAGGCAATAATATCTGAAACAGTCTCATATTTGTTCATCATCATTTCACCTTATCTGGAAAAAGAACCCGACTTGCGCCGGGCTAAACGCGCTACTGCGCGGGGGAGTTACATTTATTAAACGCAATTTCAATGCGCTCATCAATTACTTGTTCAAGCGCAGTGGCAAACTCTTTCTCCGCTTTATCTAAAGCTACTATATAACTATGCCCACGGTAGCCCCATGTACAGTCACATTTTGCCATAGCTTCATCATGGGCTTGCTTTGTGTTGTCATATTCCCTCATGGAACGTAACAGTTCTTCAATTTTGTAACTCACGATTTACTCCATTCTGCCTTAAATCCGGCTAAGTTATGTTGACCGATACCCTGCATATCCAAGGTGCATGTTTACCGCAGTTGCGGCAAATAAATATAAAAATATTGTCGGCCCGCTCTTTGTGTATTTTTGCGCTATGGCAAAAGCAACATCTATATTCTCTATTTCCGTTTTTACTTTTCACGATTTGATCCACTCATTTTTAAATGATTCAAGATTATGTTGTGCCACCAATGCTTCCTCAATTATCACCGCTTGGCTCTTGCCTACGCGCTCTGATTCATGCTTCAGCCATGCGTCTATGTACTGAGCCATTCTGTAGCCACGCTGAAGCTTCCTAGTGGCTGGTTTAGGCTTTGCGACGCAGTTTTCTCGTTTGCCGCCGCTCATGATGAAATCTCTTCTGGCGTTTGCAACTTGTTAATTTCAGCACGCAAGCTATTCCGGCCTTCTATGAATGAAACATACCGAACAGTTTTTAATGCCTGATGAATGAACATATCGTCAGCAGTTGATGAAAAGTCAAAAGTTATTTCTGGAGTTGCCGGATGCCCAACACTAACATCCATGTGGGCAATCACGAAACCAAGCGATATAAGGATTTCACACCGCCTGTTTATTCTTTCCATGCGTTCTATTGTAGTCATTTTCACTCTCCCAATTTAATTGATTGCGCCGGTTTGTTGTATTTGTCGTAGCTATCTTGCAGCGCATCAAGTTTATACTGTTGATGCCTTATCTCGGCGTCCCAATTCCATATTTCGCTTTGCGTTTGTGCGTTGCCGCGAAGCAATTGTGCATGGGCAATCTCTTGCCTTATTCTTGATTGCGCGTTTAAGTTGTCGAGTAGGTTCATGATCTATTCTCCCTGTTTAGTTGCAGAATCTTTGCTAAGGCGATACACCTCAAGACTAATTTCATTTGGCGGTTCCAAATATATGACTGAGCATTTCTGCTTGCTGTATGAACCTGCGGCCACACACTTAGGTGATGGCTTGCCGATGGAACATGCTCCGTTACAAGTCGCTTCGCTTGTGACATATAGTCCGTCCAGTACCGATGTCTGTCTGGCCAAGTGTGCAATAGGGATTTCTTCGCCTGTCGAGATGAAGCGCGCAACTCCATACATAACTTCGACTGACACCTCACGGACAAATATGTTCGCAAACGGAAGCTCTCTGGTGATTAACTCAAGCAATTTGTCCATGTCTATTCTACCTGTTTAGTTATGGCTAAACTGCTTCAATGTAATATTTAAAATCAGTTTTCCTATCAATTACCTCATAACCTTTTTCAAGGCAAAAGCTAATGTTTATATCCAAGCTAGGCCAAGGAAGGTATTCAAACATAGCTTCGGCCACACCTTGAGCCTCAACTATTTTTTTCTTACCGGATAATTCAAAATCTGTAATTTGATATTTCCGCATGATCTATTCCCCCTGTTTAGTTATGGTGGTGATGTAAAGTTAAATTAATGTCCGTAAAAAAGCACAGACAATTCTTCTTTATCTTCAGCCATTGATTCAAGCAAAGCAATAGCCCATTTGAACCGTCGATATTCACTTTCTTGATAATCTTTTTTCAAAGCTTCAAGCACAACAGATATTGGGATTGGCTTTGATTTATCGCCATAATTGTCATCAATTATTTCTTTATTTCCGCTGTAAAAATACCAGTAATGACTTTCATCTGTGTTTTTGAAATCTATTTTTGATATTTCTGAGCCATGACCAGTTTTGCAAAGATCAATCATAGCCATCACTTCAAACCATGTTGATTTCTTACCTGTTGTAATCAGATTTCCTTCATTATCTTTTTCATACGGGTAATACACATCTTCGCCATCAATTTCTGGCTTATCTGATCTTTTGTAAACATCGTGAGTTAAAGATGTTGATTTGCCAACATACAGCCTAGTTTCGTACCCCATGGTATCTGCTCCTTATCTCGGTTCGCGCCAATCGCTAACCATGACTACATATTATAGATACTTTTGATACGTGTCAATACATTTTGCTATTATTTTATATATATTATAGTTGGCTAATATTGCGTATCTTCCAAGAAAAGTATTTCAGCACAGCCCGGACAAGCCTTAGCTCTTCTGATTTCATTTCGCCACAGCGTAGCAATAGTTCGCTGTTTGATACTTCGAGTTGCTTGGCGCATTCTTCGCGGATTGTTGAAAATGTATCTTTGATCGTCCCGCACCTTGGACATTTTTCCACTGGCATATCTCTGAATGGTGTTTGATGGCATGAATTTTCGGTTACATATCCGACCTTCGCAGGATGAGGAAATGTTTCGACAAGATCAATGAAGTCTGATTCCTCTTTGTATATGTCGAGAAAATCAGTACCGTCAACATCCATCGTCCCGGTCTTTGGCCTCCATGCCCATGAGTAACCATCGCTTACATTATAGCGGTGGCGACCGTTGTATTGGTCTATAACCTCAAATTCTTTCATCATTGCTCCTTTTATGTTTAAGCATCGCCGCAGCAGTTTCCATCCATGCCAATTGCTCGGCCTCTTCGCGTGGTATCTTTCCGTCAAATTCTAGGATGCCTGCGCGCTCGGAAAAGTATTCGTGCCACTGGCAGTCAAGCGTTGCTATTAGTTGTCTTGTGGATTGGTGCATGATTTCCTCAATTAGTGGCGGGTTCGGCATATTAATCACCCCGCCGTATGATTCGATAGAACACAATGCGCACTCTGTCGGAAAACGCATTGTCTACATATGCCAGATAGTGATTAGATTGTCCCTCAGGTTTCTGTAATCTGCAATTTGTGAACCGACATCATCAAATGTTTTTTTATCCTGTAGACTGGATTCTTGCGCAGGTGAGGACTTTTGGAGTCTTCAATTATCCATTCGCCGTTTGGAAATTCGTTTTTCCTGCTTTCGTCGATCTTCCAATAAACAAAATCAGCGTAATATCTAATGGCTGGCTTTTTACGGCCATCCATGATTACAGCCGGGGCTAGCTCATAAGGAACCTGCAATTTTAATTCGCTTATTGCACCGATGCGCTCCAACAACTTTAACTCTCGCCAGCGATTTGCCTCGCGTCCGCTAGAGAATTTTACGCCATCAATTTCAATTCGCTTGTTTTTGTGCTTTGACGCAATCATGTTAAGTATCCTTTTTTAAGCCACCATGCATAAGTTTTGCAATGCGCTTCGTAATGGTAATCTTGCCGTTCTTGCTTGTTTGCTGTACCGGCGCGACCATCTACATAATCATGGCATCTTGCGCACAAAATTGCTCCAAACTCGTCTACAGCCTTCAGGCCGCGTCCTTTGCCGTCTGCAAGCCTATTGCTATGGGCAAGGCATAACAAGTCACCTGAGTTATTCTCAAGACCGCAGGCCATGCAATACGGACATTCTTTGGCTGATTCACGAAGCTTTTTATTAACCCTGCCTATTACTTTTTGCTGGATTTCACGCCGCTGCATGTTCGCTAATACTTGCTCGTTTGTTTTCGCGCTTAGTCTGAGCATAACGGCGCTGTGTCTCAAGGTAACATTTCTTGCACTTTGTACGGCGATGCATTCTTTCCCCATCACATCCCGGAATAGAGCATTTGTTTTTCTTCCCGAGCATTAGTGTCCAACTATTCTTTTCCAATTACCGCACCCTTTCGTGTTAAGTTCTTTTTCGGTTCCTGATTCACCGATCAATTTAAATCCATCGAGTCTGCAATACCACTGCGCAAAGTTTGGAGAGATATGATTTCCAAACCAGCGGAGTGCGCACGTTTTGCATTTGTTCATTTGCTGGATGGATTTTAGATAAGTATATTACTGAGCACTGAACATAACGCCCAATTCAGCCCCAAACGCCTCGACTAAACTTGTGTATTCTGAAAAGCATTTTTTATCCAAGAGAGTAGTTGAAATTATCCTCAATGTACCGTCAGGGCATTCAATCCATTTTGATCTTTGTTCGCCAGTTTTCAGAGTTACAGTTTCAGGCATTATTTTCTTACCGCAGTAATGATGCAAAGTATCGGAATCAAACTGTTTTTTGTTAAACCATGCTTGAGTAGCAATCTGGCCGAGCAATACCCAATAGAGGGAATTCTGTTCGCAGCTACGCGCCTTTACAGGCTCCCGCAATACCACTTCAATACCAGTAGGTGCATTCTGTATTGCTGCTACTGCTAGAGCCTTTCTGGTGTCATCTATTAGGATGATTTTACGTGTTTGGAAGTTCATGGTATTTTATTGATGTTATTCACTCATTTGAAATAGCATCTAGAATTGCATCCATCAAATCACCTAAAAATTTTTGCTTTGCTGCTCTAGCATCTTCAATATTCAAATACTGCCCAATGAACTGTTTTCGTTTTTGTACGGTGCATTCGAGATGCCACTTATTGCGCGTTTTTGCATATGAAATTCCAGAATCATTTGATTTTTTTTGCTGTGCACGTAAATCAGTTAAGCAGTCAGTAGCCTCTTCGAGAGTTAGTGTAAAAAAACTTACTTCCATTACTTCATCATCTTTTCGTAAGTCAAGAAAATCCTCCCAATTACCACCATTATTTGAAGCCAAAACCTCAAGCGAATATTCGCCGAAATCTAATGGAGCTCCCTTTTTTTTATGATAACCTATCACTGCTGCACTAGGGCCAACTCTGTTCTTGTGAGCCACAGTTCTTAGGTGCAAAGGTATAGTAAATTCCATATATGCCTTTGGTTTATCTGGATGCTCAAGCATGAACAGCAATGCCTCTTGATAGCAGTCATCAAATGTCATTGATGGAGGTAAAAATCCAGATCGCATAGCATCCAAAGCTCTATATTTTGCTGTTTTATGCATCGTATTATCTAATGCTAGATTTTTTTCGTTTTTCATATATAGGTAATATAAATATTAATTACAGAATTTCAATCATTCAAAATAGTCTGCGCACAATGCGGCCCACTCAAAGCTGCAAAATGTTTCTGCGCCTCTTCCCATACTTGTTGAGCAAACCAGCATTCATAGCCGGGGCAGGTTGAATGTGGCCGTGTTGGGTCTTGATGGATTTTGATAATCGCAAGGCGTAGAGTTTCATTCATCTGCACGTCCTTTTTAGGCTCAGGATGTGGATTGCTGTATGTTTTTATTAGGTCGCGCATTTTATTTGCACGCTCTACATTTCCAGATGAGAGAGCATGATAAAGCTCTGCATTGGCATTCTCTACGGTTATTTCAGCGAGTGTTTTCATTTTGCCTTCATCATGTCAGCGATCATCTGTTCGGTGTACCTACGGCGATTTGTAGGCGACCTATCAGGCTTGACGCTATTTGGTTTCTTTTCCCAATTGCGCATAGTTGCCTGTGTTACCCCACAGCGCCGCGCCGCTTCTTTAATGCCGAAATATGTATTTTCCATTTGCGTAATTTACCATAGTTTAGTTTAAATTGCTAGTGTTTTGTTGCTTCTTTTCTTTTCTCATGCGCGCCAAAATCTGCTTTACTCTTGACTCAGTAATATCAAGATGATTTGCTATTGTTTTATACGATAGCGTGTTTGATTGAACATAAATCCATTCATCACGTTGTGCTGTATATTCTTTAACAGAAATCATAATACATTACCTCTGAAAGAGTCCCAATCAAACGGAATACATTTACCTCCATCTTCACGCAGCCGATCATAAACTCGCTCACCAAGAAAAGCCTTTACTTCTTTCGTGGTAAGATTTGAAAGCAATAAACTAGGTCGGCTTTTTTCGTATCTCTCATTCAAAATATCAAACATCAAGTTCTTTTCAAAATCAGAACCAAACTGCACCCCAATTTCGTCAAGAATAAGCAAATCAGGCTCTACAAGCAAGTCAATTACATCGGTCTCAGATTCTTGTGCATCTTTGCGCCAAGAGTCTTTAACGCGCCTTACAGCACGTTGAACAGTAGTAAATAATACAAGCTTACCAAGTGTCATTGCATGTAAACCAATTCCCACGGCCAAATGTGTTTTGCCGGTTCCGGGCTTACCGCAAAATATCGCACTTCTCCCTGTTTTCTGAATTTCATCAAATCCATCTGCATAGGCTTGTGCAAACTCTAATGCGCTTATTTGACCTGCATTATTCGCTTTGTAACTATCAAGTGTGCGATTATGAAATCTTTCAGGGATACCAGATTTCCCAAGTTTGTATTGCCAAGCAACTGCCCTTTGTGCTGCTGCGCGCTCTTCCTCATCTTTTTTTCTTGCTTCGTTTTCGTTATTGGTGCAGACAGGGCATTTCGACCAAATATTTCTTATAATATTTCTACTGTCGAATTCTCCATGAGTTTCGCAATTCTCCTTGCGAAATTGTTTTTCTGTGCTTAACTCATCCGCCAATGAACTTATTTCTTCATTCGTGCCATTTGCAACAATTTTCATCTCTGCTAAAGTATTCATAGGTCTTGTACTCCTGATCCGTAATTCCGTTGTGAAAAGTTATCTTGTGCTGGCGTTTTTGCATTTGATGATTTTTTTGTGTCAGGCAAAAATAATCCTGTGTACCCATTGCTTGCTGCGTTAAATAATGCACCTTGATAATCAAAACCTTCATGTTTCCATTTTTCTAGTTTTTTAACCTGAGACTGCATTTGTTCAGGAATCATTTTTTTACCTTTACGGGTTTTCATCCACAAATCCCAATGGCCTTTATCAATCCAGTCAGGCAACGCGAAAGCGGTGCAAGATGTTTTTACTTGGTTAGTGGTTAGTGGTTTAGTGGTTAGTGTTTGGCTTGGCACTGGGTTACTCTGGCTTAACGGTTGGTTATCGGTGGGTTTAGTTACTTTTTCAGATGTAATAGTAACCTGTTGATTTTTTGGCCTTCCTCCCTTTTTTCCGTTTTCTGATTGCTTTAAGAGATAGGCATGATACTCAGCTATTTTTTCATCCGCATGTTTGTTTTTTCCATTAGGAAAGAACTCATCAAGAACATTTTTAAGCGCTGTTTCACTAACTCTCAACCTGCGGGAAAGGGTCGATAACCCACTGGTTAGCACTGGGTTTTCTGAGTCATAATACAAATCTAACAAACGCCGATATGCTAAATCTTCCTCATTTGTTAGATGCTGAGTTTTCTTGGCATAATCGCCAATATTGAACTCATAAAAGTGCATTATGCTAACGCCTTTTTGGTTTTACGGAATGCAGGATTTAATGATGATTTCATTTGACGCTCCCTTAAACAAACTAAATGAGTATTGGAGAATGCAATTCTTTTTTTGCATCCAAATATGCTTTGTGAGCATCTTCAGCAGAATTGTATCTTCCAATTCCTTTAAGCTTTCCATTTACAGTTATAAGTGCTTGATATTTTCCTGTTCTTTTTGCAAAATAAGCTCCAAGAAGACCAGTTGACTTATTGTCTTTTCTGGCAGCAGTCCTATTGTGTTGGTTTATGCTTTGAGAAACGTCTCGCAAATTATTTATTCTGTTGTTAAGTTTATTTCGATCAATATGATCTATTTGTTTTTCAGGCCAGCAGCCATAAACATAAAACCATGCCAATCGGTGCGCGAGATATTTCCTTCCGTCTATCAATATTCTTAGATAGCCATCTTGAGTAATTTCGCCTGGACGCATACCAACCCTTGCGTTATGATTAACAGATACTAAGCGCGTAAATAATCCGCTATCAGTATCATAGAAAAGCAATTCTTTAAGGCGTGATATGGTAATCATTCGCACTCTCCAGCAAGCAAAGACCTTTTTTATTAAAGTCGGCTGGGGATGGTGGTCTGGAACCACCCCCAATCTATCTGGAGCTACCAGAATGATCTGCCAACAGGTTTTCAGTTACGAATACCTAAGTTCACATACTACCACTACACCAAAAAAATACGCAAGTTAAAGTTATACATTAACTTCCATCCGTTATTTTTTAGGTTGCGCTATAAATTTCGCACTTAATAAAATCAACAGCTTACGAATTACTTCACGATATAGGCGACACTGGTAACGAAAAGTCTTGTCGCCTATATCATGTTAGAGCGCTCGCGCAATGCACGGACACAAGTTGGAGCGCCGCCCTTCCCGTTTCTTGCAATGTCGTCGCATATCATCACGCAAGTATTGAGTTCTGCCGCAACAGCCTCTTTTACTGTTCGCTCCAACACCTCAAAAGTAATCCCTCCGGTTCCTTCATATATGATTGTTCCAGGGGATTTGCCAGCCCAAATTGTCGCGCCGTTCTTTTGCGCCAGTTCTATTATTTTGTTTCTTTCCATGATTCTTCTCCTTAGTAAACCGCGCTCTAACACTGCCATCAACGCGGACGGCTTTCAGCCGCCGGTTATGTTGATGTTGGGCACCATCAGAGCCACCGCAGCGCCGCGTAGTTAATTGCCAGATGCATCGCGTTGTCTGCCACGATCAGCAACCAAACCGCAAGCCATGCCGGAGTGTCCTTGTGGTAGCCTGTGGCGTTACAGTCTGCCCATTGCAAACCCGGCTGCGTTGTCCAGTTTTTTGCAAATACCACGAAACGCGCCAGCCTGTAGCGGTCAATAACAGCATGTGTTGCGAAAATCACCGCCAGCGCCGTCAGCGAAGGCCAGAGCAGCAAAAAAGGCAGTGAATACACAGCCGCGTGCAGCACAGCTATTGTCGTGCGCTTCGTCTTATTCGTCGCCATCCAGTCTGTTTGCGTGATGTAGTCGCCAAACAGATGCAGTATCAGTTGTTCCATTGTCTTTCCTCTCTAGTCATGTTGCCCAACCCTGCGCTCAAGCGGATCGCACAAAATCGTGCGACCCCTTAGCTTGATATGTTGTGCGTCAAGAGCGGGTCTAGCCGTATCATGCTCGACATTTGTAGTAATGCACGCGCAACCTGCTCTGCGTTTGCTGGATGGCTTATCACCACTTCGTAGTGTCGGTCATTACTAAAATCGGCCCGTATGGTTTGCTTGCCAGTTACCGCATCCCCTTGTTGCCCTATCCACAGCTTCGTTAGTTTTGGTTGCATATCGTTCTCCGTTGAAAGATTGACGCACAACCCGTCAATCAACCCGGACTCCGCAAAAGCGCGGAGCCGGTTATTTCTGTTCGTTAGCCGCCCTCGGCGCACTATTCCATGCCTCGATTGCCAGTCGCTTACATTCAACAGAATCCAATGCCTCGTAATTGGTGCGAAACTCGATCATCCATTCACCGCAACAATTCGGCTGCACGTTCGCCCATTTTCCACCCTGGCATGCGTCATAAATATCAACATCTGTCGGGGTCTTTCCGCAAGGGCAGGCGGCTAACTCTACATTCAAGCGGAGCGCGGCCAGCGTGGTTTCTTCGATCATGGTTTCTCCTCGCGCCCGCTTAATTTCATGTTAGGCATCGCCGACTAAACCCTTTACATGTTCACGCCAAACATTGCTCTTCTTTACTTTATCGAAAGTTTCCCGGATGAATTTTCTATCGCGATTATCGCAAACATCCTTGTGATATTTCGGAGCACGACACAATGCTGACATCATTTGCTCTATTAGAATCATTTGTTGGAAGTTTTCTTCTCGCAACTTTCTTGTTTCTTGATTTACCAGTAACTGAATTGCTGCGTTTAACGCAAAATTTTCTTTATCTTCCGCGATTGTTTTGGCATTCATCATTCACCTCTTAGTATTTATCAAAATCTAGCCTAACCCACGCTTCGAGAGGGACTGGCCGATAAAGCCCGTCCAGCCCCTCAAGCTAGATGTTAGCCGCCTCGTTTCGGAGTGTAAATAGTTCCATCCCTGCATGTAGCTACAACTCCGTATACAGTAGACATGTGGTCAATTCCGCCATGCTGTTCGCAAAATTTCTGCGTTGCTATTACCTGCCACCCATCAACTGTTGGATCGCATCCGGCTAACCCAACGGTCAACAAGGACAGGCCGATAAGTGTTTTGAATTTAGGTTTCTGGTTTTGCATAGTTCATTTCTCCGTATTAAGTGTTTTAGTCGGCCTGCCTGTTACCTTGATGTTAGGCACTACTTCAAAGCTTCTACAGCGGCATAGTATGCAGCGCCCTGTTTATAAAAGTCCGTGCTTTCTCCAAAGCCTGCATTAACATAAAGCTCTAATGCTGCACGCAACTGTTCTATTTCGTTCGCGGCCAAAGTACATGGATGATTTCGCAAGCTGCATCCTGTTACCGCATGTGCCAAATCGGCAGTCTTACGTAATTCCTCTATTAATTTCATCATTCACCTCTTCGTAATTAAAAAACCAGCCTAACCCTGCATTCGAGAGCGACGGCGCAAAAGCGCGCCGCGCCTCAATTTGATATGTTAGGCCACAAACCCAAGCTCCCTGACTTCCGGCATTGAGACAATCCGGTGTTGGTAAGGGCGAAAAACAATCACAGCCGTTGCGAATGGTGCGTAATGTTTTGCGCCGTGGTTGTTGTCGAAATTCAACCTGTTTCTGAACAGTCTTACCTCGCCTTTCATGGCGAAGTCATGCCACCATTTAGCATCTGCACGAACAGGAACAACCATCACCACGGAAGCGCCTTTTTTGCTTTCCATGTACGCCTTTTTTGCCCATAACCCGGTAATGCCTTTCCCGTATGGAGGGTTCAAAAAAACAACTTCATCTGTCCAGTCCTTTGCTAGGGCGCAATCCTCAATACTCCAAAATCGCTTACATTTTGCGTTTTCATTGCTTGCCGCGCCGTCCACGGTGAAGTGAAACTCTTGATCTAGCGCAGTAAAAAGCCACCCCGGCGTGTTGTACTCAATGCGCCCATGCCCGTGAAAATAATCTAAGTCTTTTTCTTTCATATTCACCTCAAAACCAGCCTAACCTTACGGTCAAGCGGACTTGCCGCCTGCGTCGCTTCGCTCCTAGTCGTCAATCCGCTTACCTCCAATGTTCGACACCTCAGTACAGGTTCTCACTGAATAGCCGCCCGCCATTGGTAGTGTCGCCACCAACTCTGCGCAGTATCTGCCCAGCTTCTTGCGCAACAGCCCAAGCCTCTTCCCGCGTCAGAAATTTACCGTGCTGATCCACAAACCCTTGCACGCTTTCCTCTTCGCCAAGCGCCGTTCCTCTTGTGAAAAATCGGCTGTATTGATCGTGCATCACTTTGTCAAAGTGTCGTGGCCCCACCAGCATGATGTCTGGTCTTTTGGGGTACGCTACTGCCGCGCAAACTATTCTTCGCTTCATATCGCTCTCCGTAGTATCGGGGTCGAACCCGTCATTCAAGAGGGACGCGCTGAAGCGCGCCCCTTAATTGGTATGTTAGCGCGCTCCAGCTCTACTGCCGCAAGAATTGCTGCTAAATCGTATACCGGCCAACAATGTGTGTAATTACCGGGCAAAGATGCCATCGTCTGCGGCTCTCTTGTAAATGTCGGAATTTCTTCGTGGTTATACCCACCCTCCCATAAGTTTAAATA
>Ga0224505_10000253_pt1 | contig 40134 bp, 38 predicted proteins | sample SF_Jan12_sed_USG_FD_169102 | JGI IMG/M metagenome (GOLD analysis project Ga0224505, IMG submission 169102) | Sediment microbial communities from San Francisco Bay, California, United States - SF_Jan12_sed_USGS_4_1 | ecosystem: Environmental > Aquatic > Marine > Sediment | place: USA: California... | reverse complement strand
CTCGGTTCACCAACTCGGCCGCTTCTCCCTTGGCTCTCGGAATGATGTCGTTCCGGTAGCCTTGGGCTTGGTTGATGAGCTTCTCTCTATCTTCCTTGGCATTGGTGACGTCTTTGAACGCGGCGGCCACCGCTTCGGGAGGACCGACATCTTGCAGTTGCACGGCGGCAATCTGCACACCGGACTGGTACTGATCGAGAATCGTTTGCAGGAGCGTCGTGGTGTCCTGCTGAATCACCGCTTTCCCGGTAGTCAACGCTTCGTCGATCTTGCTCTTACCGACGACCTCACGCATGGAAGCTTCGGCGGCCTTGCCGATGGTTTCATGGATATCCGCTACGTTGAACAGATACTCGCGGGCTTCTTTGATCTTGTATTGGACGATGAACTCGATCGCGAGAATGTTCATGTCACCGGTCAGCATCAAGGCCTCTTGGGGCACCATCTGTTGGCGGCCTTGCTGGTTGGTGCGGAACCCGACTTCCACGCGATAGAGCTTGGCAACCTTGGGCTGAAGGACGGTTTCGACCAGAGGAATCTTGAAGTGAGGCCCTGGTTCGGCGGCGCGCACAGGGACGCCAAACCGTTTGACCACCCCCTCCTCATCCGGGGCGACGATGTAGACACTTTGCCAGATGAAGAGAATCAGCAGCGCCGTGATGGCTACATCGAGAAATCCCCCAGCCGGTAGGCGGTTCTTCCACCCGCTAAATTCCTCCGCAGAGAACAGTGCTTTCATCTTCGACCGGGCTTGCTTGAGGGCTTCCTCCAGCGGGTCGTCCTTCCTGCTCCATGGATCGTTTGGATCCCAGACCATGACAGTTCCCCTAATTATGAAAGACTCGGCAAACTCCTGAACTGAACAGTTCGATGACTCATTCGGCCACCATCTTAACGACTTAACGAACTCCTCCAGCACTCCGTCGACTAGCCCTGGAAATACAGAAGACGGACCGTTAACAGCAACCCATCATTCCGTGACAAAACCTGGTTATGATTCTTCCCCTTGATCGAGAAACTCTTCGTAACAACAACGGTGCCAAACAAGGCAGACAGTATCCTGAGGTGTCCACCCCTTCTTGACTTCCAAAACGACATGATCGGAATCAGGGTTCGCAGGAAGTCCGCACGACGGGCATGGTGCATCAGAAAGACTCTGTGATGGCTTTGCGTGACCATTGCTACTCATATGCCCTCCGGGGGAATTCAGGGAGAATCCATTGGGATTATGTCTCTCATCTCCCCAGCCTGGATTTCAGAAGTGTCCATTTCCTCTCTCGTTTGGGATGGAAGACTCTCGTCGAAATGGCGATTGGACAATGGGACTCGTCAACCCCTCATGATCCAAACCCTGCTCAGCCAGCCCTGAGAGCGAACTGATGGGGAGTAAAGTGGAATTGCGATCAAGGAGCGAGGGGATCACGTGGTGTTTGAGAATAGAGATCACCTGCCGTATGAGTTGCACTGCCAAGGTATCATCTTTTTCAATGACACTCGCAGCTCTGTGCAACAAGATGGACGCATGTTTGAGAGAGTGGCTTGGCGTTTCTATCGAACCAGATCGATCGTCTGTCTTGATGCTGATCGGAATAGCCTGACCGGGCTGTCGAGAATCGGGCTCGTTGCATCTATCTTGACTTGCTGAATCGAGAACGTTTCTGCTGTCGGAGGCCGACAGCTGCGGATCTAGCTGTCTTCGGTCCTGCTCCACCCTTTGGGCTGCAGCACAGCCTGATCGGCGAGTGCGCTCGACGAGTTCCCCAATTCTGAAATCGAGCGATGCCTCCGCTACTGCCATCTTTTCAGGCTGGGTGACAGCACGCTCACTCACGATGGGCTCGTACACTGCACCCACACCCGATGCGTCGAGAAATCCACTCATCAAAATGAACAGAATTCCGCTTGTAGAAACATTCGTCATGTTCATAGTTCTTCTAGCTCCTTAACTTCACTTCATGGTAGGACCTCTTGAGGTCACGGTCTCACATCGATCCTCACCCCACGCGCAGCGTGCGAGGTGCCGATGACCCACGTGTGAACGCCTCGGAGAGGCCCGTGCTTACGATCGATAGGCTATGGGAACAGGAAGACTAGCCCTGAGGAGGGTGAAAGACTGATATTGAGAAGATTGGAATGTGAAACGACGGTTCGAGCTCTGCATGGAAGCTGGACCGACTCGGTGTGCCTGGTACTGGTGTGAACGGGGGAATGGAGAAGTCTTCAGAGAGTAATTCCACCGGCGTATCCGACGTGAGTAAACTGAGCAAGGTGACTGGTGCACCAAGCATTTGCGATACCACGCAAATACAGACGAATAGAATCAGAGCTGTCACAGGCATACCGTGAGGCAAACGGCACACAGTCACTCTGCCAATCCAACGCATAGCCGATACCATGCTCTCAACATACTCTAGCCCAACAAGGTTGGCAAGTTCTCCGGGATCGTTCTTCCCTGAACAGCATTCATAGACTGGAACATAATCTCACAATTATCGTTGGACAGGACCGATTTGGCTCATGGACGTCGCGTCTAGGCTATCGCATAATCCTTGGGAAGAAAATCTATCATTCTCTGAATCACACCCATGGCCTAAAGGGGTACTCCTTTTCGACTGTGGGAGAGATTCGAGTATGAGCATAAGAGGTCCTGAGAGATGTTGTGCGCGCTCGTGTTACACGTGAATACGGAAAGACGGGGATCTTTCCTTGACTGATAATTCGCGAAATCACACAAGAGGCCACGGGAATCTGAGTGCGGAAAACTTGCCTCCACGAAAACTCCAAAATTATCCTCCGGAAGAAGCTGGGATAAGACCGGAGGATATGTCATGGTACATCCAGGTCAGGGTCGAGACATGCTGTACCTCCGTTCACGGCGACACCCATCTTCGGTCTGTTTGATGGTCAGAGCATTCCTCATCCTTTTACTATTCCTGTCGACTGCCGCCTGCCCGCAAAGTTGGGATGGGCAGCAGCCTGCCGCTACCGTTTTGGTCTTCAAGCACGGAAAATTATCGGGTGATGGACGGGTGCTGTCCGACCTGCTCCGTGATTTTGAACGGCGCCATCCAGGAGTCACCGTTCGAGAAGAGCTCTTGCCGGCCGATTCGGATCGACAGCATCAGTATTACGCGATGAATTTGGACGGAGGGCGAGCTCCGTTCGACCTGCTCGGAATCGACACGATTTGGGCGCAAGAATTCGCCAAGGCCGGATGGATTGCTCCGCTAGACGAGCTCCTGACTCCGGCTGAGCGAGATGGGTTCTTTCCTGGACCGATCGAAGCGGCGACCTTCAACGGCCGCCTCTACGCGGTGCCTTGGTATGTCGATGCCGGGGTTCTCTACTACCGGCGTGATTTGCTGGATCGCCATGGCTTTGAACCGCCTCGCACGTGGCTCGAACTCGCCCGCATCGCCAAGCTGGTACTCAATGCAGAACAAGACTCCAAGTTGGCTGGGTTTGTGTGGCAGGGGAAACAGTATGAAGGTTTGATGTGTGTCGCGCTCGAGGTGCTTCGGAGTAACGGGACAGATCTCTGGGGTGGGGATCGTGACCGCGCTGAATATGGCTTACGGTTCTTGCGTGAAACGATCACGACGCACGGGATTACCCCGCTTTCTACGAGTATGGCCGATGAAGAGTCGACTCGTTGGATGTTCGGCGAGGGCCACGCCCTGTTTATGCGGAATTGGCCCTATGCCTGGGCATTGCTCCAACAGGAGGGCTCACCGGTTCGCGGTCAAGTCGGGGTCGTTTCGCTTCCCTCCTTTTCCGGATTTAGCAGTGCGCCGGTGCTGGGAGGATGGATGCTCGCCATGCCGAACAGTTCCCCTCATCGAGAAGTCGGGGGGGAGCTGATCAGCTTTTTGACCTCTCCGGACGCGCAACGTAGGGTCGCAGTGGAATTGGGGTATAACCCGGTGCGCCGGGCCTTATATACTGACGAATCTCTGTTGGAAGTTCGCCCTCTCTTGAAGGATCTCTATCCAATCTTGTTGAGCGCAAAGCCGCGTCCGGTAACACCGTATTATCTTCTCTTATCGCAAGCCATACAGCCGGAAGTCAGTGCGGTGGTTGTGGGACGGAAGTCGCCCAAAGAGGCTCTTGACACCATCAGACGCCGAGTCGAGCAGATTATGGGAGAACAGACCTCGACCGCTAGGCTGGGGCGATCATGACCGATCGACCGTTCACAGAGATGAAGAAACGGAGTGGGGCGATCCATCTGTCCGAGCGCGCCTGGGGGTACCTCTTTGCCGGTCCGGCCTTTATTCTGGTGGGTCTGATTGCACTTGCTCCGATTGCCGCAGCCTTGTGGCTCAGTCTGCGTCAGCAGTTGCCGATCTTTGGAATCGATGAATTCGTCGGCGCCCAGAATTATCTCCAATTGCTGGGAGACGACCGGTTTTGGGCCGCCTGCCGGACGACGTTGTATTTCACGGCTCTGTCTGTGTCGGCTGAGCTCGTGTTGGGCTTTGGATTCGCACTGCTCTTGAATCGTCTGTCGGACGGAGCGGGCAGGGGACTGCGATGGGCGCACGTCATGATCATCTTGCCTTGGGCGATTCCGACCGTCGTGTCCGCACAGATCTGGGCGTGGCTCTACCAGCCTGATTTCGGGCTGCTTAATTATTTGCTCGATGCGGCTGGAATCACCAACGGCCGCATCGATTGGTTGGCGGATCCTGACTGGGCGATTCATGCCGCCGTCGTGATGGACGTTTGGAAAACGACGCCGTTCGCGGCCTTGCTTCTGCTGGCCGGATTAAAGACGGTGCCACAAGAACTCTACGCTGCTGCGCGGGTTGATGGGGCGGGAACCTGGGAGCAGTTTCGACGGATTACGCTGCCGCTCTTAATGCCTGTCGTCGTCATCGTGCTCGTCTTTCGGACGATGGATGCGGTCCGGGTGTTTGACGCGGTCTTCGTCTTGACCGGCGGAGGACCAGGAAACAGCACTGAGACACTGTCGATTTACGCATACAAGACGCTGTTCCAAACATTGCAGTTTGGATATGGATCCGCCCTGGCGACGGCAATGTTTGTGCTCGCCGCCCTGCTGTCGCTGCTCTATCTGTTGCTGCTACGTCGGCATGTTCAGGAGAGTGCATGAGGCGTCGTCATGATGATCGGTGGGGGCTACGATGATGGTGTGGCTCCGTACCCATGGCCTTACGGCATGTGTCCTGCTTCTGGTGGGGTTGTTCTGTCTCGGCCCGGTGCTCTGGCAGGCGGTCACATCGCTCAAGCCCGATCAGGATCTCGTGCGCTTGCCTCCGCTCTTCCCCGAACGCATCACCGGTGTGCATTATGATCGGGTCCTGCTCAAGTCGTCGTTGCCGCAATCGCTCGTGAACAGCCTGGTTGTGGCGGCAAGCGCGACAGCGACCGCCATAGTAGTCGGTGCGTTTTGCGCGTTCGCCCTCGCACGGCTACCGATCGCCGGCAAGTCGGTGATCCTGGGGGTGGCGCTTGTGACGTCGATGTTCCCGCCTATTGCCGTCATCAGTCCGTTATATCTCCTGATGCGGGAGTTTGGGTTGAGGGATACATTGGTCGCGGTCGGACTGACCCATGCGGTCTATTCGTTGCCGCTTGCCGTGTGGCTATTGACGAGTTTCTTTCAGCAGCTTCCCAAGGAGCTCTACCAGGCTGCACGGATCGACGGCTGCACACCGTTACAGGCCTTGCTGACCATCATGCTGCCTCTCGCGCGACCTGGGCTCGCCGTTGCGGCCCTCTTGGTTTTCATCTATTCATGGAATGAGTTCATGTTTGCCCTGACCTTGACGGCCAGCGATACCACTCGCACTGCGCCGGTCGCAGTTGCGTTGTTCCCAGGGCTGTATGAAATTCCTTGGGGGGATTTGGCTGCCGCCTCTCTGGTGGTCACGTTGCCGGTCGCGGCGCTCGCGCTGGTGTTTCAACGCCACATCATTGCCGGGCTGACGGCCGGCAGTGTGAAAGGATAAGGCGATGGCGGAAATTCGGATTGAGCTGATTGAGAAACGTTTCGGGCAAAAGACCATCCTCCCTCCGCTGACGTTGACGGTGCATGACGGCGAGTTCTTCGTGCTTGTGGGCCCTTCCGGATGCGGGAAATCTACGCTGCTGAATCTCCTCGCCGGTCTCGATCAGCCGACTGCCGGACGTATCTTGTTCGACGGCACGGACGTGACCGACTTGGAACCGCGCGAGCGCGACGTGGCGTTGGTCTTTCAAAGCTATGCCCTGTATCCGCACATGACCGTGCGCGAGAATATGGCTTTCCCATTGAGCGTTGCCCCACGCGCCAAGCGCCTTGAGCGGCCGCGCATCGAGGAGGAAGTGCAGCGGGTGGCAGGGTTCCTCGGTCTGTCCGCATTGCTCGATCGGCGGCCACGGGAACTCTCCGGCGGCCAACGGCAACGGGTCGCCTTGGGACGGGCGCTCATCAGGAAACCGAGGCTGTTTCTGCTGGACGAACCGTTGTCGAATCTCGATGCGCAATTGCGCGCCTCTATGCGAGCGGAGTTGCTCAGACTCCACAAGGAACTGAAGGTCACGACGATCTATGTGACCCACGATCAAACGGAAGCTATGACCCTGGGCGACCGGCTTGCGGCGCTCAACCAGGGACGGATTCAGCAGATCGGCCGGCCTCACGACATCTATGCCGCTCCTGCCAATCTCTTCGTGGCAGGCTTCATGGGGTATCCGCCGATGAATTTGCTCTCGGCGAGGCTCAGAAACGACAGCATCCAAGCCGGACCGTTGCGCCTCCCAAGACCTCACGATGTACCAACAGTCAACCAGGAGCAGGCGGTGACCGCCGGGCTCAGACCGGAAGGCATCGTAGTGGGTCCAGCAAATGGTTCGAGTGATGAAAGTACAGGATTCGGCATTGTTCGCCTCACCGAGCCTTCGGGCCCGACCTTGTGGGTGACGGTTGAGCTCAATGACCTCAACAACGAGGCCTTCACCATCATCGGGACTGCTCAAGCCGGGTTTGTCCCGAAAATCGGGGATCCTGTTGCGGTAGGGGTGCGCCACGCGAACATCCATCTGTTCGATACCACGACAGGGATGCGACTGGACGCTGCCTAACGTGTGGAGGACCGTGGCCGACTATGGTCCTCAGGCAGGATATGACGTGGAGCCACGAGGCGGCAAGCGCGACGTGATTGAGTTGTCGAACCAGTTCCATTCGATCACAGTCACGGATGTGAGCCAAGTCCTCACCCTGCAGACCACGATTTCGAAGTCACGTCCATTGTGCTTCACATAGCCTCATCATGTTATGGGGGAGGAGAGAGGGATGGTAGGCAATCTCTTGACCTGGGTCGGAATCGTACTCTGTCTCAGTCAATCGGCCTTGATGTCCGGCTTGAATCTGGCGGTCTTCAGCCTCGGTCGGTTGCGGTTAGAGATGGAAGCGGCAAGTGGGAGCCACGATGCTCAAAAAGTACTACGGTTGCGCGATCATCCCAATGATATCCTGGCCACGATTCTTTGGGCCAACGTTGGGATCAACGTGCTCCTCACGCTCCTTTCGAATTCGGTGCTGGCCGGCGTGACCGCATTTCTGTTTTCAACCTTCTTCATCACGATTTTCGGAGAAATCTTGCCGCAGGCGTACTTTTCCCGTCGGGCGGTCAGGATGGCTGCGCTGTTCTCGCAATGGCTGCAGGTCTACCGTATGATCTTATTCCCCGTTGTCAAACCCTCAGCCATGCTGTTGGATGCCTGGCTGGGCAAGGAAACAATCGCCTACCTCCGAGAGGCCGAGATCAAAGAGCTGCTCCGTCGTCATATGGAGGACGAAAAGTCAGAAGTGGGCCGTATCGAGGCTATCGGGGCGCTCAACTTTCTGACCATCGACGATATTCCGGTCGACCAAGAAGGAGTGTCGGTGGATCCGATCAGTATTATCCAGCTTCCTGTTCGGGATGGAACTCCGATATTTCCCACGTTTCAGACTTCGCCGGATGATCCATTCCTTCGACAGGTCAATGCGTCGGACAAGGCGTGGGTGGTCATCACGGACGAGATGAATCAGCCGCACTGCATCATGGATGCCGACGGGTTTCTACGGCACACCGTCTTCATGGGTCAGCAGACCGACCCCCACGCCTATTGCCATCGGCCCGTGATCGTTCGAAATCGAGACGAACCGCTCGGAAAGGTTCTAGCGCAGCTCAGCTTTGACCCGGAGTCGCCCGCCGACCACCTCATTAGCCATGACACGGTGCTTCTGTGGACAGAACAGCCTCGGCTGATCACCGGCGCGGATTTGCTCGGGCGGCTATTACGGGGAATTGCCAGACGGTCTCGCAAAGTTTGAGATACAGGATTTTGGTGTTGTTGCTTGCCTCTTCCTGTAACTACGGTGGGGATTGCGGTCTGTCTCAGTCAGCTTTGATGTCCGGCTCGAATCTGGCGGTATTCGGCATCGGATGGTTGCGGCTGGAAGCGGGAGGGGGAATCTCGATACCTGAAGAGTACGGCGCTTGCGCGATCATCACGCATGTTCAAAATTTCCGGACCCTTCCAGACCATCAAGACAAACATTGATCGAATCAGGTTGCAGACGGTCTAGGAAGAACTCGTTCGCATCAGTCCTCCACTAGACCGTCAACCAGCCACGAGCTCAACTCCCAATTCGAATAATTCCAGAAGAGATTGTCCTTCCGCCTGGCAAGGTTGTGTCCATTCGCAGGTTGTATTTGATGACACCAGGTGTCGAGAAGCACGCACTGGCCGTACTATTCGGCTTGACTTCAGCGAAATCCTTGGTCATCCCCAACATATTGGAGAACCCTCGGTTACAAGTAAACTGACCGGTATCCATCATCACCAGATCAACCCGAACATTCCCAGTACGTGCGTTCACCCATCTCACCTCATCTCCTGGATTGACAAGCAAATCCGCAGGATCAGGCCCTTCCGTCACACGGATATCGTGAACGGCACCGGTCCGAGTTGTTGCCACTCCAGCGCAGGCCACAATGGAGCCCAGTATCACAACAAGGCTCACTAGCCGCCAAACTGAACCGCCAGATACTTTACTCATGAAACCTCCTTACTGGATGGTGTCCTCTGAAAAATAACGCCTGCATAGATACATACCATAGATACATACCATTGAGTTGGTTCTCACACGAGAAGATAGTTAATAATTACATTGGAGCTAGAACCCCATCGGGGTCATCATCGAGTAAGTTCTGTGACCTATTGATAAATCCATTGCGTACATAAGTATCTACTGATAGTATCCCAACCTGGAATATTATACGTAGTTCTTAGAGCATAATACATAACAGAGGGGGGAGGGTTATGGGTACGTTCAAAGCCGCCGTGGTTGTGGTGATTCTTGCACTGCTACCAGCCTGTTCTTCGTTCATTAAACAGTCTGACGTGTGCATCGACCGGTGGTATGGCTATTCTCCACAACCTCCATGTCCGTCCTCCAAGAAGATTGTGGCGCCTGATCCGTTGCAAGACATGGCCGGCCGTCTTGCGGCTGTGGAACAGCAGCGTGACGGACTAGCCGACGACCTGGAAACGGCTCAAAAAAAGAATGGAGCCCTGAGCAGTCGCGTGAACGAATTGGAGCGGCAGCTGTCGAATGCCAAGGCCGATCTAGACCAGATGGCCTCAAAACTGGCCGCGTCGCAGCGGAATGCGGGTGACGCCGAGGCACTGTCCTCCGAATTGAGTGCCGCGAAGGAGCGCATTGCCGAGCTTGAAGCCCAACTCGCGGCTGCGCAGGCCAGTGGAGCAGACAGGGAGAAACTAGCTGCGGACCTCGAAGCAGCCAATCAGCGTCTGGCTGAGCTGGAAGGCCAGCTTGGCGAGCGTGATAAAGACCTTGCCGGTCTTCGCGGCGACCTGTCGGCCGAAATGGCGAAGCTGAAAGAGGCAGAACGAGGACTGATCCGTGCGCTGCGGCCGCAAATCAATAAGGGTGATATCGCAGTCCATTTGAACAACGAGCGCCTGCTGATCAACTTGGCGTCCGCCTATCTCTTTGCATCGGGTGAAGATCAACTCAAGCCGGCAGGGGCCGACGCGCTCAAGCAGGTGGGAGAGATCTTAAAAGAGTACCCTGAGTATAAGGTTGCGGTGGACGGTCACACTGACAACCTGCCCATCCGCGGTGCGTTGAAGAAGAAGTTCCCGACGAATATGGAGTTGTCGGAAACCCGCGCCGCAAATGCGGCCAAAGCGCTGGAAGAAGGTGGCTTGAGCACCGCCACCACGCATGGCTATTCCGATACCAAGCCCAAGGCGCCAAATACGACGGAGACAGGTCGGGCAAAGAACCGCCGTGTGGAAATACGGGTCACCAAGTAGGGCGGATCCGATTCTGGAACCAGCACGGGATGTCTCCGCACCGGAGACATCCCGTGCTCTTTTGATCGACTGCAAGATCGGCGCTCTTCCCTGGTTAGTCACGAAGAGAGTGACTTCGATACATATTGGAATTGTTGTGACCGCGGGCGCCGAACCATATAGAGTCCAATCAGGATAGCTCTAATTGCCAAGATCAAGGAGGGATGAATGAGCGACAAAGCACTTTATCAGCAGAAAATACAGGCTCAATTAGACGAGTGGAAAGCTGAGGTGGATAAACTGAAAGCCAAGGCGTCGGGGGCCTCGGCGGATGCCCAGCTGCACCTCGATCGGCAGGTCAAGAATTTGGAATCCATAGTCGCCGCCGGCCAGGCAAAGTTGGCAGAAGTCACGAACGCGAGTGAGGAGGCCTGGGATTCACTGAAGGGCGGAGTTGAGTCTGCCTGGGAGTCCTTACAGTCCACGGTCAAGGAGGCCGCCGGTAAATTCAAAAAGTAGATGCGTAGTCATCGGTTGAGCGTGGCGCTTCACCAGTCCTCTTGTCGCCCGTACGGTGCGGTGAACGCCTCATCAGTCGGACATCCCGCCCCAAGAGCTGCTCATGGGATGTCGCCCGATCACAAAAGAGCAGATCGACACGATTCTGATTCCAACGGAACCGTTCAGGAGAATGGTGGCTTTATGCAGCGGTCACTGGCTGGCAGGGGATCGAGGGTACCGCTCGATGGAATAGGCATCCTCAGGACCGTTGTCTTCGCCATCCTCCTCCTCACGGCACATCTGTGGGGAGTGCCAGAACCCGTCGGAGCGCGAGAGATCGAGGAGGATTTTCAAACTTGGGGAGTGGCCTTTGCCACAGGATCGTTTGCGGGGATTGATCCAAGATGGAACCGCTTCCGGTATTCGATGGAGGCGCAGGGACGTTTTGGAAACGATTCCTCCAGATTTTCGCAAGGTATCATTCGCCCTGCTCTCGGCTATGCCTTGAATGAACGCAACAGCGTCTGGCTGGGTGGTGATTGGGTTCCCACAAGCCGTCCATTCGCCCTCAAGGATGATTTCAATGAGTACCGCAGCTGGCAGCAATGGCTGTGGAGCGACGAATTTTCATTCGGAACCTTCGTGAGTCGGAGTCGTTTTGAGCAACGATTTTTCGACATTCCGGATACCGAGGATGTCGGCTACCGGTATCGTCACCTCCTGAAGGTCTTGATTCCGATCCCCTGGATCGCTCCAGGGGTCAACCTGATCCTCGCCGACGAAATTTTCGTCAATCTGGCCCATGCTGATGCCACATCCATTCGGGAGGGTTTTGACCAAAACAGGGCGATCGTCGGGTTTTCATACAGAGTCAGCCGAACGACGGTGGTAGAAATTGGGTATATGAATCAGTATCTCAGCAGAAAGGACACTCCACGGCCTGATCAGATGCAACACATCCTATTGACTACAATACTTTTCAATTACTAGGTGCATGAGCGCAGAGCCTGTGAGTTTTCTTGGTCTCTACGTGCAACGACTGTTTGATGTATCGAACAAGAGGCTTACGGCATGCTCCCAGTTGCTTTTCGCGCAGTCGTCACACAAGGAGATGGGCGAAGACGGTTGCCAGTCCGAGGAAACTGAAGAACCCGACGACGTCGGTCACCGTCGTTAAAATGATCGAGGATGACTGGGCCGGGTCCTGATTCAGCGATTTGAGAATGATGGGAATGACGGCGCCGGCCAGTCCTGCGATGCACATCGACGTCACCATCGAGATGCCGATCACCATCGTCAGACCTGCAGAACTGCTCCACCAGTAGACCGCGGTGCAGGTGGTCGCGGCGACTGCGAGACCGTTGAACAGCGCCACCCCGCTTTCTTTGGTGGCGACCCGGAACCATTGGGCCGGCCTGATGTCGCGGAGGGCGAGTCCGCGCATGACGACCGCCAGCGACTGCGCGCCGGTATTGCCGGACTGGCCGGCCACGACCGGCAGCAAGACGGCTAAGGCCGTGAATTGCGCGATGACGCTTTCGAACATGCCGACAACGGTCGCGGCCAGAAAGGCCGTGACCAGATTGACCTGCAGCCAACCCAGCCGTTTCCGCACGGAGAACCACATGGAGGAGAGGGCTCGCTCATCTTTGCTGGCGCCGACCATCGTCTGAAGGTCCGCGGTGGCGTCTTCTTGGCTCGCTTTGACGATATCCTCGTTCTTGATCACACCCAGCAGTCGTCCGTCGAGATCCACGACGGGAATAGTCACCAACCGCCGGCCGGCGAAGAGCGCGACGATTTCCTCGCGATTCTCCATGGGATGAATGGTCGGCACGTCATGCCGCATGACGGACTGCAAGCGATCCGACGGATTGAGCAGCAGTAGGTCCCGAACCGAGAACATGCCGACGAGGTATCGGCGGCGGTCGATCACGTAGATGTCATGGAGATCTTTGGGCGCCCGGACCCGTACCTGCGTGACGGCCTCTTCGACCGTGAGGTCCTCGGGTAGCGCGAATACTCTCGCATCCATCAGGCTGCCGACCGATTCAGCTGGGTACTCCATGAACAGGCGAATCTCCTTGGCGAGCGGGCGGGCAAGACGCCGGAGGATCGCCTTCCGTCGGTCCCGTTCCAATCGCGCCAGCAGCCCCGCCGCGTCCCCTGGGGATGTTTCGCGCACCACCAGAATCCCCAGCTCATCGGGCAGCGCTCGCAGTGTTTCACCGGCGACGGCGGGATTCATGGATGACAGGAGAACGGCGATGGATTTCGGTGGAACCGATTCGATCAGGCGGACGATCTCGCTGATCGCGAAGGACTCCAGCAGCTGTCCGGCTTCCGCGGGATGGTCGATGATGAACGTTTCATGGAGTTTCCGGTGAAGTGACATCGGTTTCCTTGCCCTCCTTCGGGAGCGTCGGGATCTGTTCCGAGACGCCCGTTTCGATCGCCTGGGCGAGATCGGTCATAATATGGAGACCGATCAAGGCGTAGCCTTCCCACATCTGCAGCAAGGCTTGTGGCAGAGGCCCCGCCGTCGGCTTTACCTCAGATTGCGCTTCAATGCGGCGCAAAGTCCTGTAGCGGAGCGCACCAAGAAAGTGACCTTGGCGATCGACGACCGGCAAGGTATGATACAGCCGCCAATGAGGGGTTTGAAGTAATTCGTCCTCGGTCGCCTCGGCCGCCACGGTTGCGATTTGCTCGTTCATGATCGTGGCGGTGAGCCGGTCTGGAGATGCGGCCAGAAGTTCTTTCGTCGTCAACAGACCCACAAGGATTCCAGTCCGCTCCACGATGTACTGGTAGTACATCGCATGGGTCAGATCGCGTTTGATTCGTTCCAAGGCAGCCGACACGGGAATGTCAGGCGGAAGAATCAGGACGCGAGGATCTGCCAGGCTTCCAGCCGTCCCCTCGGGATAGGTCAAGCTCAGTCGAAGACTTGGTCCGACGCGTCGATCTAGTATGGTCAGCAAGTTGAGCTGAACGGATGGCTCAATCTGCCGCAAGATGCCGATGGCCGATGCGGTCGGTAACAGAGTAATGATGTCGATTGTCGTGTCCTGCGGCAGCAGCTCGAGGACCGCTGCTGCTTGTGCAAGAGGGAAGTGCTCCAGCACAGATGCCATGTCTTGCGGCAAGAAGGTCGCCATCACCGCGGCCACGTCATCTGCCGACCAGGTCTCCAATTGTTTGGTGACTTCGAGCGGGTGGGACTTGAAGTAGGCAAGGGTCAGTCGCGGTTCCGCGTCCATTGCTCAGACCGCGCTCTCGATCGTCGCACTGGACTCTTGGAAACGGGAGGCCGGCAGGACGACCCGTCCCGTAGGTGTATCCACAACAATCGCAACGGGGGTCAGGGCTGCGATGGTCCCTTGGATGTCACCGACTCGGATCGTTTGCCCGACTCGAAAGACCTGTCGGAGGTAGTGGGCGGCGATCAAGTTGGCCACCGCCCCTCGAGCGCCCAGCCCGAAAGAAAGCGCGGCTCCCGCGATGAGTCCGCCAAAGCCGATCATGATCGTGCTGTTTAAGAGGGTCGTGTCGATCCCCAGCTCGTTGACCGCCGTCACAAACACCACCAGGATCGCGGCGACATAGAACGTCTGGGCCACGATCGTACCCTGAGAAATACCGGCCGACGCGCAGGCTAAACCGATCAGCTCCTTGATGTAGCTCGCAGCCAGCATGCCCAGCACGATGATCAGGACCGCGAGTCCAACTTTGGGAAGGTAGTGGGCCAGGTCGGTCAGTGTGGCTGAGACGGTTGGGAGGCCGAGCATATCCGTGGCCGTGACCCCGAAGAGGAGAAAGATCACCCAGAAGACCAGCAGGCCGAGGACATCGGATCCGCTCTTAGTGGTGCCGGATCTACTGAAGAGGGTTTGTATGGGTGTGTTGGCGAGCAGACGATCCAGACCGACCAGTTTCAGTAGTCCGGCCGTGCCGGCACCGACGATCCGAGCGAGGAGATAACCAGCCAGTACGAGCAGTATGGCGCCCAGAAGCTTGGGAAGGTACGAAATAGTCAGTGACAGGGCCGATTCCGCCGATTCTCGAACCGTCTCCAGCCAATTATCCCAGACCATACAGTCTCCTTCCTACCGACCGTAACCACGAAAGGCGGTGAGCCTATAACTGCAGACCCTGGTGCTATTGTTTCCCGTCGAGCCGTAGCACGGCGATCGATCGAGCCTCCATTTCGTGCTGTTCGCCCCCTTTGAAGGCACTGACCTGCTTTTCGTTTTCTCCAGAGAGTGAGGTGTCCAGCACTGCATGCCAGCGGATCCCGCGTTTGTGGGCCGGCAACGTGAAGGCCAGCGGCGTATGGTGGGCATTCAACAGAATCAGCAGGGTGTCGTCGACGATCGGCCGTCCTTTTTGATCAGTTTCAGCAATGGCGTCGCCGGCGAGCCGAAGGGAGAGCGATTTCGAGTAGCCGGCATTCCAGTCTTCATCGGTCATTTCTTTCCCATCGGGGCGAAACCATGCGAGATCTTTGACTTCGGACCCTCGAATATGGCGCCCCTGAAAAAACCGTCGCCGTCGAAGAACCGGGTGGCGCTTTCGAAGGGCAATGAGGCTTCGGACGAACGCCAACAAGTCCTGCTGCATGTGATCGAGGTTCCAGTTGAACCAGCTGATCTCATTGTCCTGACAATAGGCGTTATTGCTTCCGCTCTGGGTCCGTCCGATTTCATCGCCGCCGCAGAGCATGGGGACACCCTGAGACAGAAAGAGGAGTGTTAAGAAATTCCGCTTCTGGCGTTCACGTAGCTCGACAATCGTCGGATCAGTGCTCGGACCTTCCACGCCACAGTTCCAGCTGTCATTATCGTTGGTCCCGTCTTGGTTGTTTTCTCCATTGGCTTCGTTGTGCTTGTCGTTGTAGGACACGAGGTCGTGGAGCGTGAAGCCGTCGTGTGCCGTGATGAAATTGATGCTGGCGAAGGGCCTTCGCCCGCTCATGCCGTACAGATCGCTGCTGCCGGTCAATCGATAGGCAAGTTCCGCCATCTGACCGCCATCACCCTTGCCGTATTTGCGGATCGTGTCTCGATATTTGCCGTTCCACTCGGCCCAGCCCACGGGAAAATTTCCGACTTGATAGCCGCCCTCTCCGACGTCCCACGGTTCCGCGATCAGTTTGACCTGCGAGAGGATGGGGTCCTGGTGCAGAATATCGAAAAAGGCGCTTAGGCGATCGACAGCGTGCAGCTCTCTGGCGAGGGTAGAGGCGAGGTCGAACCGAAAGCCGTCGACATGCATCTCCGTCACCCAGTACCGAAGACTGTCCATGATCAGCTGGAGCGAGCGCGGATGCGTGACGTTGAGCGTGTTCCCGCAGCCGGTGTAGTCCATGTAATAGCGTTTGTCGTTGTCCACCAATCGATAATAGGCGGCATTGTCGATGCCCCTGAATGAAATCGTTGGGCCGAGGTGATTGCCCTCCGCCGTGTGGTTGTACACCACATCGAGAATCACTTCGATGCCGGAACTGTGGAGTGTCTTGACCATGGTCTTGAATTCCCGAACGTGTCGGCCACGTACCGGTGACACGGCATACCGAATATCGGGAGAGAGGAAGCCGATCGTATTGTAGCCCCAGTAGTTGGTCAGTCCTTGATCAGCGAGGTGCTTGTCGCGCACAAAGTGATGGACCGGTAGCAACTCGACGGCGGTGACGCCCAACTCCAACAGGTGGTCGATCACGGCCGGGGTCGTCAGGGCGGAATAGGTGCCTCGCATATGATCGGGTACCTCCGGGTGGCGCGCCGTGAATCCCTTGACGTGCACTTCATAAATGACGGTATGATCCCACGGGGTTTTCAGTTGACGGTCCCCTCCCCATGTGAAGGCTTGATCGACGACGACACACTTCGGGACATTGGCTGCATTATTTCGGGTATCGAAGGAAAGATCGGCTTTCTGGTCGCCGAGCTGGTAGGCAAACATGGCGTCGCTCCATTCGATCGTTCCTGCGATGGATTTGGCATAGGGGTCGATTAAGAGTTTGTGGTGATTGAAGCGATGGCCCTCGTGTGGCGCATAAGGGCCATGCACGCGATAGCCGTAGTGTTGCCCCGGCCAGAGCCCTGGGATGTAGGTGTGCCAGACTTGATCCGTCCGTTCTTCGATGCGAATACGATGGGATTCTTTGTCGGAATCAGGTCCGTCGAACAGGCACAACTCCACCGCTGTGGCGTGTTCTGAGAAGAGGGCGAAGTTCACCCCCTCGCCGTCCCATGTTGCACCGAGCGGGTAAGGTTTTCCTGGCCAGATTCTCATGTGTGCTCCTTCTTACGTTCGTTTCGTCGATTATGTGATCATCGTTAGTGCCGGCGAGATCGCGTCGAGTATCTCCATGTTGGGCGGTGCACAGTCTGCCGACTCTTCGTGAGGAAGCTTAGGTACTTACGCCTAGCCATCAGGCGACCAGATGAAGGGCATGCCGGGCAATTGCTGGTGCGCGATTTTCGAAGGATCCGCAACTTTGCATGCATGATCGTATGCGGCCTCGATGAGTGCCGACGGTGTTCGTTTCCAACGAGGGTTGCATGACATGGCAACGGAAAATATGCCCCAGATAGAGGGAACGTCCACATCGATGGGTGACAGTCTAACTGCTACAGCTATAGCGGCCTCGGCATCCTTACGCAAGAGGAAATCCGTTCTTTCGTGGATCTTGTTTAAGCACGTCTCACTCTGTAAGGTTCAAAGAGAAATGGAGGGGACTGATCGATGGAACACAAGTGGCAGTTGGATATTGGAGCGGTGGTCGTCGGATCGAAGCGTGTGAGGTTCAAGGTCTGGGCCCCTCAGGCCAAGAACGTGGCGGTAGAATTGGTGGGCCAGGAACGGCGGACTGTGGCGATGCAACCTTCTTCCCAGGGGTATTTCGAGGCGTCGGTCGAAGGGATCGGCCAGGGCGCGCGGTACCACTATCTGCTGGATGGAAAGCCAGGGCGCCCCGATCCTGCCTCTCGATCTCAACCGGAGGGAGTCCATGCGCCGTCGGCCGTCGTCGATTCCGAGTCGTTTCGTTGGACCGATGGAGCCTGGTGTGGAATTCCACTGAAAGACTTCATCATGTATGAACTGCATGTCGGAACATTTACGCGGGAGGGGACCTTCGAGGCGATCATTCCGCAGTTACCGTATCTCAAAGACACTGTGGGGATTACGGCGATCGAACTCCTGCCGGTGGCGCAGTGTCCGGGAGGGCGCAACTGGGGCTATGACGGAGTGTATCCCTTCGCGCCGCAATCCACGTACGGAGGGCCTGAGGGATTGAAACGACTGGTAGACGCCTGTCACGGGATGGGCATTGCCGTGATCATGGACGTCGTCTATAACCATCTCGGCCCGGAGGGGAATTATTTGGGGGAGTTCGGTCCCTATTTCACCGACAAGTATCGAACGCCATGGGGATCGGCGATTAACTATGACGGGCCGGACAGTGACGCAGTCCGGCATTATGTCGTCAGCAATGCTGTCTATTGGGTGACGGAGTATCATATCGATGCGTTGCGACTGGATGCGATTCACGGCATCTTCGATTTCAGCGCCCTCCATATTTTGAAAGAACTGGCGTCCTCGGTCCAACAGCAGGCTGCCGCGCTCACACGGCAGGTCTACGTCATCGCGGAGAGCGACTTGAATGACACGAGAATCATCGAGTCACCTGCGAGTGGCGGCTATGGTCTTGACGGGCAATGGAGCGACGATTTCCATCATGCGCTGCGTGTGGTGTTGACCGGAGAATCGCGCGGCTACTACGAGGATTTTCACGGGCTACACGATCTTGGCAAAGCCATTCGTGACGGATTTGTCTACAGCGGACAGTATTCCGCACATCGCAGGCGCCGGCATGGGAACTCGTCACAACAGGTCTCGCCCGGACAGCTCGTGGTCTTTTCACAAAACCACGATCAGATCGGCAACCGCGCGGTCGGAGATCGCTTGAGCACCCAGCTGCCGTACGAGGCTCTGAAGGTGGCCCGTGCGCTCGTTCTGCTCTCGCCGAACATCCCGCTCTTGTTTATGGGTGAGGAATATGGCGAGACCGCGCCGTTTCAGTATTTCATCGACCATAGTGATCCCGATTTGATCGAAGCGGTGCGACAGGGCCGTCGAAGAGAGTTTGCCCATTTCGGCTGGAATCCCGAAGACATTCCTGACCCCCAAGACCCGGTGACCTTTACGCGAAGCCGGTTGAATCGTGAACGGCTTGACGATCGGCAAACCGCCTTGCTGCGATGGACCAAGGAACTGATCCGACTTCGTCAAGGCGAGCCGGCATTGGGAGCCGGTGATGGCAAGGTTCGGCGGCCTCAGGTGTGGACGTTCGAGGCTGAGCACGTGTTGGTGGTCCATCGTTCCGCCGAGGAGGGATCCGCATCGCTGCTGGTCCTCGGATTCAACAAGTCGCCGGTCACAGTGAAATTGAGCGAGCCGCAGGGGAAGTGGCGACTCCGACTGAATGCGTCGAGTAAGGAATTCGGCGGGGCCGGTCAAGATTCGATGCCGACGGATCTGGTCGTATCACCTCAGGGAACTTCGGTATCGATTCCGACCTATGGTGCAGCCGTATTCCTGGCTTCGTAGCAGGGCACGATGCCTGGCATGTGTGCTGGGGTGAGTAGTTTTAACGTGAGGAGGCATGGCATGGTGGAATCGTATGTGACGGGATTCATCGGGCGATGGGTTGAATGGTCGACGACGTCGGGTTTGCGAGTCTTGATCATCGCCACCATGATGCTCGTGGGCCTCGCAGTTGTCAGACGAGCGGTGGATCGTTTTCAGAAAGTGTACGAGGGAACATTGCCGACCGAGGCGCAGGTGAAACGGGCGACGACTCTGACGCATGTGATTCGTGACGTGGCTCGCGTGGCGATTCTTGCCGTGGGCGGGATGATGATGTTGTCGGAGGTCGGAGTCGATCTGAAGCCAATCTTGGCGGCGGCGGGTCTTGGGGGATTGGCCATCGGCTTCGGTGCACAAAGTTTGGTGAAGGATGTGATTTCAGGGTTTTTCATCCTTCTCGAAGATTCGATCCGAGTGGGCGATGTCGTGGAGATTGCGGGAGTGGGAGGGGTGGTCGAGGAAGTGAAACTTCGGACGGTGACCCTTCGGGATCTGTCGGGAAATGTGCACGTGGTGCCGAATGGAGTCATTGATAAGGTGAAGAACATGACCAAAGTCTATGCCTTCTACCTCTTTGAAGTCGGCATTGCGTACCGAGAAGATGTCGATGAAGTCATGGCGGTGCTGCGCGATATCGCGGCAGAACTCCGCTTAGACCCTCAGTTTTCAGAGGATATTCTGGAGCCCTTGGAAATGTTGGGGGTGGATCAATTCGCCGATTCGGCCGTGATCATCAAGTGTCGGATCAAGACTCGGCCGATCAAACAATGGCGGGTGGGGCGGGAAATGAATCGTCGGATTAAGAAAACCTTCGATGCGAAAGGAATCGAAATCCCATTCCCACATCAAACGATTTATTGGGGTGAGCCGAAACAGGGAACACCGCCTCCGCTGTATGTGGCAGGCTTGCCACAAGCCCAGCCAACTTCAAATTGAAAGAGTCTTGCGTGAGAGGCAAAGCGAGAGCAGGCTCGCATCGCGAATCAATTCCCAGCCAAGAGAGTCATCGGCATCGGTCATCACAGGAACCGGCATGGGGCAATTGGTCTGATGAAAAACTCCTCGATCTCCGTTTCTGCGACCTTGATGTTCGCGTGGAACAAAGTCAGATCACCGAGCATATTGCTCAGCTCTACCGTGAACTGGGCGATCGAGGCCTCCTCTTTCGTCCACATTTCTGGCTCTCCAATGAATGGTTTTCACCGGACGGTGTGCCAGGCATCGCGGTCCCGTTTTACCTGGCCCATCCGCGCCTCACTCGCCTGGAATTCGCACAGATGTTGGAAGTCGAAGGGGGGACTCCCGATCGGTGCCTGCGCATCCTCCGACATGAAACCGGTCATGCTATCGAAAACGCCTTCGGGCTTCGTCGGCGCCGAGACCGGCAAGTTGTTTTTGGGAAATCAACCCAACCGTACCCCAAGTTCTATAAACCGAAACCATACAGCAAGCGCTATGTCCTCCACCTCGACATGTGGTATGCACAAAGCCATCCGGACGAAGACTTTGCAGAAACCTTCGCGGTTTGGCTGAATCCTCAGTCGATGTGGCAGGAGCGGTATGCGGACTGGCCGGCGCGGAAGAAGCTGGAATACATGGACCAATTGATGGCCTCGTTGGTCGACGCACGGCCATTAGTGACGACCAAACAACGTGTGGACTCGCTGCCACGGCTCCGTCGGACCCTGCGGGAGCACTATGAGCAGAAACAGGCGCACTACGGGACCCCGCACCCGACGTTTTACGACCGCGATTTGCGCCGGATCTTCACCGATCGGCCCGAGCAACAGGGTGCCGTCTTGGCGGTACAGTTTCTCGCACGCATTCGACGGGCTGTCTGTCGGGAAGTGGCTGCGTGGGCGGGAGAATATCAATATACGATCGACCGCGTGTTCGAGGATATCGTGTCGCACTGTCGGGAGCAGAATCTTACATTAGTCAGCTCCGAGGAGAAAGCCAAGCTCGACGTCACCATTCTCCTGACCGTCCAAACGATGAACTATCTGCACAGTGGCCATCATCGGGTGGCCTTATGAAGCCGCTACGCGTCCTCGTCCTGGTCCATGAAGATCTTGTTCCGCCGAATACGATCGAGGGGATCGATCTCAGCACAGTCCAGTGGAGGACCGAATACGAAGTCGTCAACACGCTCCGCGAGATCGGGCACGAGGTACGTCCGCTCGGGGTTCAACACGAACTCGCCGTGATCCGTCAGACAGTGGATGAATGGAAACCTCACATTGCATTCAATCTACTAGAGGAATTCAGCGGAGTGGCCATCTATGACCAGAACGTGGTGTCCTACCTCGAATTGCTCAAGGTGCCGTACACGGGCTGTAACCCCAGAGGATTGATGTTGGCCCGCGATAAAGGGTTGGCCAAAAAGATTCTCTATTATCACCGTATCCCGATTCCGGAGTTCATCACCGTTCCGTTAGGGCGATCGATCAGGCGTCCCAAGGAGTTATCGTTTCCCTTAATAGTGAAATCCGTCTCAGAGGAAGCCTCACTGGGCATTTCACAGGCTTCAATCGTGGAGGATGACGACAAATTGCAAGAGCGAGTCAAATTCATCCACCAAAGCGTCGGCACAGGCGCGCTGGTGGAACGGTATGTCGAAGGACGCGAACTGTATGTCGGTGTGATGGGCAATCAACGGCTGCAGGTCTTTCCGGTCTGGGAACTCGATATGAGCCAAATGCCGGAAGAGACCAGAAAGATTGCCACGGCTCGGGTGAAGTGGAATCGAGTTTACCAGCAGAAATACGGCGTCCGCTCCACCGCAGCGGGCGACCTGCCGGAATCGCAACGGCAGATCCTCCAGAGTCTCGCAAAGCGTGTCTACCGCAGTCTCGGACTCAGCGGGTATGCGAGGATCGACTTTCGACTTGATCCGGCGGGACAGGTCTATGTGTTAGAGGCCAACCCGAATCCCCACATCGCGACGACCGAAGATTTTGCTCGTTCAGCCGCAGGCACAGCATTACCCTATCCTGCGTTGCTGCAACGCATCCTCGATCTCGGTCTACGGTGGCATCCGCATGTCACACCATCCGACAGAACGACTCCGGTTCCGAGTCGGGTCGGCGAAGCTCAGGACGGCATCACCCCGCCTTGAAGTAGAGGACCGACAGGGGCGGTAGGGTGAGGACAACAGAATTCGGAAATCCGTGTGCGGCAACCGGCTCGGCCATCACTCCACCTCCGTTACCCATGTTGCTTCCACCATAAGTTTCAGCGTCGCTGTTCAAGAGCTCACCATAGTGGGCCAAAGAAGGCACGCCGATCCGGTAGCCATGGCGTGGAATCGGCGTGAAGTTGCAGACGCAGACGACGTGATTGTTCGAGTCTCTCGCTTTGCGGAGAAATGAGATGACAGAATTCTCCGTGTCATTGATGTCGATCCACTGGAATCCGGTCCAATCATAATCGACCTCGTACAGCGCCGGTTCGTTCCGATAGAGCCGGTTGAGATCGCGGACGTACCGTTGCAGGCCCGCGTGCGATTCATGCTGGCAGAGATGCCACTGCAGGCTGTCGTCGTGGTTCCACTCCCACCACTGGCCGAATTCCCCTCCCATAAAAAGCATGTTTTTCCCGGGATGGCCGTACATGTAGCCATAGAGGGCACGGAGGTTTGCAAAGCGTTGCCAGTCGTCTCCGGGCATTTTGTCGAGCAAGGCCTTCTTCCCATGCACGACTTCATCGTGAGACAGCACGAGGACGAAGTTTTCATGGAACGCATAGAGCAATCCAAACGTAATTTTATTTTGGTGGTACTTGCGATGGATGGAGTCCTTTTCGAAATAGTCCAGCATGTCGTGCATCCAGCCCATGTTCCACTTGAAGGTAAATCCCAACCCTCCCGTATAGGTCGGTTTTGAAACGCCCGGCCAGGAAGTGGATTCCTCGGCGATGGTGATGGCGCCGGGATGTTCTTGATGGACGAGCACGTTCAATTCTTTGAGGAACGAGACGGCCGCCAAGTTTTCGTTCCCTCCAAACTGGTTGGGAATCCACTCGCCGGCTTTTCTTCCATAATCCAGGTACAACATCGATGCCACCGCGTCCACGCGCAGACCGTCGATATGGTATTTGTCCAACCAGAAGAGCGCACTATTCTGAAGGAAATTTTTCACTTCCACGCGGCCGTAGTTGAAAATGCGGCTCTTCCATTCCGGATGATAACCCAGCCGCTCATCCTCGTGATCATAGAGGTGTGTGCCGTCGAACCATGCCAATCCAAACGCATCGTCAGGGAAGTGCGCTGGCGCCCAGTCCATGATGATGCCGATTCCTGCTTGATGCGCGGCGTCGACGAACGCCATGAAGTCTTCCGGCGGGCCGAATCGGCTCGTGGCGGCAAAGTAGCCGGTGGCTTGATAGCCCCACGATCCGTCGAACGGATGTTCGGTAACCGGCATCAGTTCAATGTGGGTGTAGCCCATGTATTTGACATAGTGAATGAGTTTGTCGGCCAGTTCCCGGTATGTGAGCCAGCGGTTCTCTTCTTCAGGGACCCGCATCCAGGATCCCAGATGCACCTCGTAGATGGACATGGGTGCGGTAAGCGGATCACGTGTGGCACGGGTGTCCATCCAAGCCCGGTCGTTCCATTGGTAGCTGGAAAGGTCTCGAACGATCGAGGCCGTGCGAGGCCGCAGTTCCGCCGAGAATGCGTAGGGATCGGCCTTGGTGAAAGGTACGTCCGCATGGCGGGAGCGGATTTCGTATTTGTAGAGCGTTCCTTCGGGAAGGTCTGGAACAAACAACTCCCAGAGGCCGGTCGCCCCGCGGCTCGCCATCTGATGGCACCGGCCGTCCCATTGATTGAAGCCGCCGACGACGCTGACGCGCATCGCGTTCGGGGCCCAGACGACGAAATGAACACCGGCCACTCCGTCGACAGTCGTGAGATGAGCGCCCAGTCTTTCGTAACCTTTAAAAAGCTTCCCTTCCGCAAACAGGTGCAGATCGTGGTCGCTGATCACATGAGGGAAGGCGTAGGGATCGTGGCGCTCCGTGACGGTTCCGTGTGAGTCGGTGATCCGGAGTCGGTATTTCAGCTGTCCCTTCGGTGCGTCCAAGATCGCCTCAAACAATCCTGAGTCATGAACACGTTTCATCGGTATCGGTTTGCGACCTGGAGTATTCGGAATGACATGTGTCTCAGTGGCGTCCGGCGCAAAGGTTCGGATCACGAGCGAGTCCGCCCCATTCACGGAGGTGCGATGGGGGCCGAGCAGCTCACGAGGATTCCAGTGTTCGGCGTTGAGAAGTCGTTCGATGTGTTCGGACTGCACCATAAAAAAGTCCTCCTTGTCCTGGATTCTCCCCTATCCTAAGCAGATCGCCCGTGCTAAGAAAGGGGGGATGAGAAAAAAAGTGCATCCGAACAGGCCATCGCGGCAAGTCGCGCCGATGCGGGGAAACCGCCAAAGCAAGAAGGCAAACCAGGGAACCACCATGTCTGATGGCCGGCTCCGCCAACTGGCGACCCGATTCGGGGTCGCTCCTTCATATGTGGACGAGGGAGGAGTTTGCCGCCTGGTCAATGATGCGAGCCTTCGCCGGGTTCTCTCGGTGATGGGCGTGCACGCCCAGGACTCCACGCAGCTGACGGAGCGGATGCGCGAGGTTCGCGTGGGACGCTGGCGTGAGATGGTGGATCCTGTGATGGTCGTGCGGATGGATCAACTCCCTCGTACAGTGCCCATTCGCTTGCCTGTGGCCGTCGATCAATTGCGGCAGATCACGCTCACGTGGAGACTCAGGAAAGAACAGGGCGAGGTACTGACCGGGCGGAGCGTCGGAAGCCGGATAAAAATCCTGGGTACGACAATTCAGGATAGTCGGCGCTATTGTGAAGTGGCGTTGCCGTTTCCGCGCGGGCTGCCGCTCGGCTACCATTCATTGACGGTGGAAGCCTCAGGGCCAGGGATCGGGCAATGTGCGGCGATGGCGCTTGTCGTCGTCCCCCGCCAGTGCTATCTGCATCCGGCAGTCATGGATTCCCGTCGAACCTGGGGCATCACGATCCAACTCTATGGTCTCCGCAGCACCAAGAATTGGGGGGTCGGAGATTTCCGGGACCTCAAGGAGATGATTCAGTGGGCAGGGCGTGAACTCGGTGCGGATCTTCTGGGGGTGAATCCGCTTCACGCGCTGCCGCCTGGGCAGGTGAGTCCCTATTCGCCATCCAGCCGGCTCTTTCATCACGCGCTCTACTTGGATCTCGAAGGGATTCCAGAATTTCGAGAGGCCTCCTCAATTCAAGCGAAAGTACGGGCACCGGCCTTTCAGGCCAGACTTGCCGCGCTTCGCCGAAGTCCGACGGTGCAGTATGAAGCGGTTGAACGGATCAAACGGGGAGTTCTGGAAGAGCTCTTTCGCCTGTTCCAGCGACGCCATCTTGCGCGAAACACAGCCAAGGCTCGTGCCTTTCACCGATTCGTTCGGAGTCAGGGTGAGGCGCTGCAACGGTTCGCGCTCTTCCGCACCTTGGAAGAACAGATGACCCGTCGCAGGAAAGTTGCCGGCACCGACTCGCACGGGTGGCGTTCGTGGCCGCCGGCGTACCAGCATCCCGAGTCGCCCGCGGTCAAACAGGTTGCGATGCGTGATCAGAGCCGACTGCAATTTTTTCAATATGTCGAATGGCAGTGTCAGCAACAACTCCACGCCGTGCAATCGGCTGCGAAGCGCTCGGGCATGGCCATCGGCCTCTATAAGGATATGGCGGTCGGGATCGACCCGGGCGGGGCGGATTCCTGGGCGTTTCAAGATCAATTGGTGGCGTCCGCGTCGATCGGGACCCCGCCGGAACTGTTTTCTCCCAATGGGCAACGGTGGAATCTGTCGCCGTTTCATCCAAGTCGGATCGGCAAGGACGGCTATCGCTTGTTTGCAAACTGTTATCGTCGGGCCATGGAGGCCTGCGGACTGATCAGAATCGATCACGCCATGGGCCTATTCCGTCTCTTCTGGATTCCGGATGGGCTGGTGTCGGCCCAGGGGACCTATGTGAAATACCCCGCTGAAGATCTTCTGGGTATTCTGGCGCTCGAAAGCCATCGGGAGCGAGTCATGGTCATCGGGGAAGATCTGGGGACGGTGACCCCATCCATCCGGACCCGGTTGATGGCGGGCGGGTTGCTGTCCTACCGACTCTTACTCTTTGAACAAACCGCTCGCGGACGGTTTGCCAAACCGTCTCGGTTTCCCACGGCCGCGGCCGCGTCCGTGACCACACATGATCTCCCGACCTTACGAGGTTTTTGGATCGGTCGGGACATCGAGCTGAAAGCGCAACTCGGTCTCTATACGCAACCAGAATGGCTCAAACGCGACATGGTCACTCGTGCTCGGGACAAACAAGCGCTCTTGGACGCTTTATCCGGAGAAAAACTTCTGCCGGCAGGCACGTCACGAACAGCCAACGCCGTCCCACGCTTGACCGACGAACTCTGTCGAGCCATCTATGCCTACGTTGCCCGCACCCCCAGCCGGCTGGTGCTGATCTCGTTGGAAGATCTGTTGGGGGATATTGAGACGCCGAATGTTCCAGGTGAGCACGCCTATCCATCGTGGCGGATCAAAGCCGGTCCCCACGGCAGCACATGGGAAGACTGGACGAAGCTTGATCAGGTCCAGATGATGGCACAGACCATCGAGTCTCAAAGAACGCAAGGCTGAGGAGCTGGTTCCGCCCAGCAGCCGGCGTCGCAGCACAGGACCGGGAGTCATTCTCATGGATGAAGAAGGGAAGAAGACTCTCGACCCAACCACTCGTCTGGTCACGCTTATTTTCCTGGTCGGTTTGGGCTATCTCCTCTTCGCCACCTTTCGACCCTATTTCTCCGCGCTGATCTGGTCCGCCGTCCTTTCGTACGGACTCTATCCTCAGTATTGCAGAATCGTGAAGCTAACCGGTGATCGACGATCGCTCAGCGCGTTGGTCATGAGTGTGGCGGTGACGATCGGGCTGATTCTCCCCCTCGCGTACTTGTCGTTCTTGATCGGCAAAGAATTGGCCAGGACCTACCTGACGATCGTGTCTACCCTGGAACAGGGACCGGGCGTGATCGAACAATGGCGCGTGCACCCCTGGGCGACGGCGATCTTGGAGCAGCTTCAGGAGTTTCAGCGGATGACCGGCACCGACCTGCGCTCCGTGTTGGTGGACAATTTGGCGCAACTCGGGAGCGCGCTAGTGGAGCAATTGACCCAGGTGGCGAAGAATGTGCTCGTGGGCCTGATGGAGCTCGGCATCATCTTGCTCTGCACGTTTTATTTCTTTCGTGACGGCAACGGCATGGTGGATTGGTTGAAAGATATCCTGCCTCTCGATGAACCCCGCCAACAGTTGGTGGTTCATCGATTCGGCGAGGTGGTGCGGGGGGCCGTGCTCGGGAATACGCTCGTGGCTGCGCTCGAAGGCGTCGTCGGGGGCCTCGCCTTTTGGTTGGCCGGAATACCGGCCCCTCTGTTGTGGGGGGCGGTGATGGGGATCTTGGCGTATTTGCCGCTCGTCGGAGCCGGAATCGTGTGGCTGCCGGTAGCCCTGTACTCATTCATTCAGGGCGACTATGCGGCCGGAGCAATCCTGTGCGTCTCTGGATTCGCGATCGCCATCCTCGATTACGGGGTTCGGACCATCGTCGTCGGTGAAGCCTCGAAGTTGCACACGCTGCTGACCTTCTTCGCGGTATTGGGTGGCATCCAGTTCTTTGGATTGGTCGGCATCGTGGCCGGCCCCTTAGTCGTTGCCGTCAGTTTCGCGCTCGTGGACAGCTATCGAGCGGAACGGTCCGGTGTCGTGCTGCGACGCATCGAGTCATGAGTACCACGCGGCCACAGTGGTTCGGTCATGCGTGGACGTTCCTTCAGTCTGTCGCGGAGAAGTTCTTAGCGGACAACGGGTTCTTTTACACCAGTGCATTGGCCTTCAATATTCTGCTCTACTTCATCCCGCTTTCACTGCTGATGGTCTCACTGCTCGGGTACACCGTGCTGGACTCTGAGCGCGCGATGAACGAAGTCAAATCGGTCTTGCAGTCGTTTCTTCCCCAGTCACAGCAGGCGATGGCGGAGGGCTTGGCCGCGGTCGTGGCCGACCGCGGTCTGCTGGGTGTGGCTGGGCTCGTGTCATTTGTGGTGTTTAGCAGCTTTCTCTTCGGGTCCGTCCGAATCGTGCTCAATCAGGTGTTTCATGCCCAGCAGTCTCGTACGTTCATCCGAGGGGTCGGGATCGATCTCCTCATCACCCTGCTGGTCGCAGCGTTACTGCTTGGCGTCGTGATCAATACCTCGTTCGTGACGATTGTGTGGACCCTTGCGGAGGACTATCCATCATTGGCGCCGTTTTTCACGCCCGCGTTGACGGTGTGGGACCGGGTTCTAGGATTCGTTGCGATGGTCGCGTTGTTCTACGTGCTGTATCGTGTCGCTCCGGCAGTCACGCTGCCGTCCGAAGCGCTGTTGATCGGGGCCTTGAGCGCGGCGCTATTGTTTCAAGTGGCGCGCTGGGGCTTTGCCTGGTATGTATCCATGGCCCAAGCCTCCCTTGTCTTGTACGGCACCTTGGGTGGCCTGATGTTTTTCTTTATGTGGCTGTATTACGCCTCCCTTGTGTTCATTCTTGGAGCCGAAGTCGCGTGGTTTTGTGCATCGAGATCGGATGCCCGAGACAAAGGCTCGCTTGCATGACATCCGACGCTGAGGCGGATCGTTCGGTGCCGAAACTCAACTGCGATCACCTGAACATGAGAGGGTAGGGCATCGGAGTTATGGCATGTCCCAGACCCGCCGTTCCAGGTCGGCAATCCGCTTTCGTTCCTCTTCCAAAGGCTGCGGTCAGCACTCGGGTTTCTCGTCCATGGCGCCAACGTGCGGCTAATGAGGCAATGGCGCTGAGAGCGGCTCCAATGGCGGTCGAACTGAGAATCACCAGAACTAATGCGGTTTGGTACTCCCAGAAGAGAAACTCAATCGTCTCGGGAAGCGTGTTTTGCAGGGCAAAGACGGCGATGAGAATCGCCAAGCCGAGTGCTACAAACAGGGACGTCATCGTGTCATCTCCTCGCGAATCGACTCAGACGGACCGTCTGGATTAGTCGTCAGCGGCCGACCGGATTCCCGCGTTGGTCGTTCGGATTGCCATAAGGCGTTCCACCGGTAACGTAGCTACCTACTAAACATGGACATCTTTGCCGCCTCTGCACTCGCTCTCGAGTTCGGTGCTGCTTGGTACTTACGGGCGCACTTTTCCCCCTTCGTCGGTCACGGGCACGTAGGGCGTCCTTCTGACTTCCGTGATCGTCCATCTGGTGACACAAGTTCGTTGTCATTTTCCTGTAGCAGGAGTCAGGCCAATATGGCCGGAGGGATAGATGGCACATACCTTGTAGTACTCGAGGAATGAGTCATGGATTATCACTAAAATGCTGCATTGTTCCACAATATGAGATTGTGCCTGTGCCCCAAAAATCCACAAGAGTGCCGACGCCGCTACGGTCAAGCATGAAGCCCAGAACACGACGGTCTCGGATGGGGCGCTCCCTCTCCCAATGGCTTCGCGACGATGGTCTGTATCGTGGGGCAGAGGCGTCGAGGTTTTAGGGGATCGGATTGGAGCTGAGGACGGGAGCGACTCAAGGCGATTTCGACGGAACGGTGGTGAAATGGCTTGACAGGATGTAGTAGGAATGTTAAAAAGTGACCATATAGTCACATATGGTTATTTAGTCACCAATGACTAAATGTGTCATGCGTGGGGAGGGGGTGATGTCGATGCTTGAAGCAAGTGGTGTTCGCCAAGGGAGAAGGCTTGGCGGCCGTCGAAAACCAGAAGAGACGACAATTGACGCGGTAGGTGTCACATCGGTGCTCGCGGAGCGTGTCGCCATCAAGTTGATTTCCGGGAATGAGGAAGATTATCGAGAGGCAGGGACGGGACATCACAAGCTCTTGGTTTGGGCTCAGGATGGGAGCTGCCATGAGGGAAAGACGTCATGTATCGGAAGCCAAACGATGTTTATTGAATCGACATGGATGGCGTCTATCGGTTCGGATGTCACCATCAGCTACGTCCCAGGAGAGGAGGATTCGGTGGGGCAAGCGCCTATTCAGGGAAAGGTCGTTTGGCATTGTCCGCAGGACGACGAATTTGGGAACCAAGAGGGATTCGGCGTTCTCTTTCAGCGGCAGTGGGCCCAACCGCCTGGTCTGGACATCATGAGCGGGCCAAAGGAGGGTGTATGAGGACGATGCGCGGACTCACCACACAGGTTAGACGCCATGAGGGGCGAATCGGTCGTGTATGGCGAAGAATCTCTCAATCGGCTGCTCCAATGTTGTTGAAGCGCGGAGCATCGTCTCAATTATATCTCACGCGATGTGCTCCAAGAACGACAGGCAAGAAGGGGTGAGGTTAATCGCAGTAACACTTCATTACACAGAAAGGGAGGTGCAGTATGACAGACGGACGTTGTGGATTGTTGGGAGCAGGGTTGTCATTTTTAACAGGGTGCGTGGTCGGAGGAACGGTCGCATTGCTCTATGCTCCGCAGTCAGGGACGCGCACGCGTCGTCGAATCGCAGATTTTGCGGACGATGTGCGTGACCGAGCTGAAGATGTGACCGAGCAGGCTGGCGAAAAGATCCAGAGTGCAAAAGAACAAGCGACTGAGACGTTTCAGAAAGCCATGGAACGAGGCCGAAACTTTGTCAACACCTGAGGTGGGTAGGAATGAGGACTTTCGGTCTGGAAGTGGAAGTCTCGAAGGAGGATGGTCATGAGATGCGAACGTTGCAAGGGGTGCATGATTCGCGATTCTTTCGTCGATCTGAGGGATGACACGGGACGTTTACTGTTCGAGGGGTGGCGCTGTATCAATTGCGGCGAAGTCGTTGACCCCTTGGTGCTTACACACCGACTTTGTATGCCGACGAAACCCTATCGGGGGGAGACGCGAGATCGTCGGACATGGAAACGGTTAACCGCTGTGTGATCGGCCGGGAGGGAGGCGTCAGTCGGTACGTTCAGATGGCACGAGGTAGGACTCTTCGGAATGGTCGGTGCATTGGAACTGACAAAGAGGAAGACTCGGGAGTCTGGTGAATTGTGACTGTAGCAATCGCCCCAAACTTAAAGGAGTTCCCTATGAGAAACGTTATTGGGCTGTCCCTCATTGTCGCTCTATCATCCATCGCAATCGGCTGCGCATCAAGCGGCACACCGGTGACCCCAGTGCAACTGGCGGATACTGAAGCCACGATCCGGAGCGCTGAGTCAGCGGGCGCGTTCGAGCGCGCTCCGGATCTGCTTCAGAAATCCAGACAGGCGCTGAGTGCCGCCCAGCAGGCTTCCGGAAAGGGCGATCATGCGGTGGCCCGCAAGCGCCTTCTTGAGACAACGACTTATGCCGAAGCGGCGCGGGTCCGAGCTCAAGCGGAACAGAAGAAGGGCGAGGCGGCCATGGTGCGTCAGCAAGCAGATGAGATTGAGGCCAAAGCCAAAGCGTTGCAGAAACAATTGCAGGTTCCATAACGAGGGCTTGTGATGGAGTCGGAGGCGCGAGAGGCCGGAGCAATGAAACACCACGCGGAAGAAGGAGATACTATGCGAAACAGAATATTGAGTCTCAGTTCCATTCTCTTGGGTGCTTTGACTGTCGCGGCCTGCGCGGCAATCCCATCGACTCCGAAAGAGCTTGTCGACGCACGACTTGCCATCCAAGATGCCAAGTCGGCGAATGCGGATAAACGCGCGACGCGGACCTACGACTCGGCTGTCGCGAACTTAGACGCTGCCAACCAATCCTGGGAAAAAGACCACGATGCGTCGGCCATTCTCCATCAGGCGCGGCTGGCCGAAGCTGAGGCCAGGAAAGCACAGTATGCAGCAGAGGCGCAGGCGGCCGAGGAAGCCATCCGCCGTGAAACCGACCGAAAGACCCGACATGATATTGCCCTGCGCGACGCTGAGCTGATCCTGCTTCGGAAAAAAGGGCAGGAAGCAGAACTTGCACGAGTGAAGGCGGTTGCTAAAGAGCAGGAACAGGCGCTGCTTGCGGCTAAAGAAAAACTGACGGCTGAGCGGGCCCGCGCTGAGCAGGAGGCCGCTCGACTTCGCGAAGAACAGGCAAAACTCTCGGCGGAGCAGGAACAGGCGCTGCTTGCGGCCAAAGAAAAACTGACGGCTGAGCGGGCCCGCGCTGAGCAGGAGGCCGCCCGGCTTCGGGAAGAGCAGGGAAAACTCGCGCTGGCGGCTGAGCAGCAGGAGAAGCTCGCGCTGGCGGCCGAGCAGGCCCGCGCCGAAGCTGAGGCCACCCGGCTTCAGGAAGAGCAGGAAAAGCTCTCGGTGCTGGCGGCTGAGCGGGCCCGTGCAGAACAGGCTGAGCGTGAGCTCGCTCGCCTTCGCGCGGAGCACGAAAAAGCGCGCGCGGAGCTGACCGCCACATTATCACGCCTGACGCAGGTGCGTGAGGAACCTCGTGGGGTCGTTGTGACGCTGCCCGGGAATATCTTTTTCAATGTCAACAAGGCGGACGTCAAGCCGGCGATGCAAATGCAGCTGACGAAAATCGCAAAGGCGCTGGCGGCGGTGCCGGATCAAAACCTTCTCATCGAGGGGCATACCGATTCAGTCGGGTCGAACGAGTACAACCAGTCTCTCTCAGAGTCGCGTGCCCAATCGGTTCAAACGATTCTCCTTGCCGGCGGAATCGCGGCAGAACGGATGGACATCAAAGGGTATGGGGAAAGCAAGCCGATTGCGGACAATGATACACCATCCGGTCAGGCTCAAAATCGCCGAGTTGAGATCGTGCTGGTGCCAGCGAAGCAGTGAGTGGGAGTGACGAAAGTGCCAAAGTGCCATGGTGCGTTGTCATGAACCAATGATTCGAGATGCACTTCGAGTGACGATAGCTGCACTTTCGTGGGAGGACAACATCGTGATCGGGACTTGTACTACCAGGTGTAAGAAAAGAGGTGAGATCTAACTGATAGCCGCAAGGGCTCAACCGAAAGGGGGAATGAATGACTACACCAATCACAAAAAGATCGACGGTGGGAAACAAAGAGACGGTCATTCCGCATCTCTGGTCGATTGTCTTGGCCGGCGGGGAGGGCACAAGATTGGCGCCCATGATCAAAGAGTGGCTTGGAGAGGAGCGTCCGAAGCAATATTGCACCTTCACGGGTACCAGGTCCATGCTTCAACATACCGTGGACCGGGCCGACCTGCTCGCTCCTCCCACCCAACGCGTGACTGTCGTCGGTGCTGGTCAGGAAGAGACCGCGCACAGCCAGTTGGATGGTAGAGGGGGATTTCTCGTGGTGCAACCGGCGAACTGTAATACCGCGCCGGGAGTCTTTCTCCCCCTGTCCTATGTCCGTGCTGCTGATCCTGACGCTACGGTGGTGATCTACCCTTCCGACCACTTTGTCCACCCCGAAGCGCAATTGGTTCAGGCGGTCAGGCACGCAGTTGGTGCGATCGATTTGCTCGAAGATCGACTGATTCTTCTGGGTATTCAGCCGGATGGATTCGAGCTGGACTATGGCTACATGCAGGTGGATCGATATGTCGGCGGGTACGGTGCCCATTCTCTCTGGCATGTCGGACGCTTTGTGGAGAAACCGGAACAACAGCTGGCAAAGACCTTCGCGGAAGGACAGGTGCTCTGGAACACCATGATCGTCGTGGCGAAAGTCCAAACGCTCTGGAAACTGGGGACGAAAGTGCTGCCATCGATGATGCGCCTGTTCGAATCGCTCTTGCCAGCCGTCGGCACGACGAAGGAAGGCCGAGCACTGCACAGCATCTATCGGACCATGCCGACGAACAATTTTTCTGGAGATTTTCTCGAGCACGTGTACCACAAGATCTCGGCCTTAGATGTGACGGACGTAGACTGGAGCGATTGGGGGAGACCGGAGCGAATTGCGCAGAGTCTACGCAGGATTGGGAAGGCTCCGACGTTTCCGGTTGAGCTGGTGGGGGTTGCATAACGATCGATGATGACTAACAATGAAGCCTTCCAGCACAGTGTCGCCAAGACCGCGATATTCACTTCGGTGGAGAATGTGAGTGCAGTTCCATGGATGCTAAGGAGGAATGAATGAAAGAGCCAGGGAAGAAAAAGTCTTCTTCGCCCCGACCTCCCCGCACACGGAAGGGACCGAAAAAAGAGTCGGTCTTGTTTGAATATTTCGATCCTTCAGCAAAAATCGTGGTGCTGGTGGGGGACTTTAACCAATGGAACTCGTCGATCAGACCGATGAAACGAGACGCCGGTGGCCTCTGGAAGGTGAAGGTCTTGTTGGCTCCTGGTAGCTATCAATACAAATTCGTGGTGAACGGGGAGCGATGGGAAGAAGATCCGCTCAATCTCCATCGAGTCATGAACGAACACGGCACCTTCAATTCCATACGCAACGTGGGGATCAATGTCGAGGGGAGCCTTAATCTTACATAGGGAGGCAAAGGCGACGACGATGGACACGCCGGCTGACGCAACGCTCTCGCGGGTCGAGAGGCGAAAAGCAAGAACAAACAAGCGGTTCTTGGAGGTCGCCCGACAGCTCTTTTCAGAAAAAGGAATCTATTGGGCTAAAGTCGAAGACATCACGGAGTCGGCCGATCAAGGGAAGGGAACCTTCTACAAGTACTTCGATTCAAAAGAAGCGATCATTCGCGTGTTACTCGACGAGGGATTAAATGAGTTATCAACGAAGACAGAAGAGGCTCTTCGGCATGTTTCGGCTGGGCCGAAAACTCTGTCGGCGGCCATCGAGGTGCGGGTGGATTTCTTTCTGAATCACCCCGAGTCCCTGCTGTTTCTTCACCAAGTCAGGGGCATGATGCAGCTCAAGGTGGAGGCGGCCAAGGAGCTACGAGAAGCCTACGACGCCCATCTTCGTCGGCTCGCGCAACTGATCAAGCCGGCGATGGGCGCAGGCCGTTCCGGCAGCGCACGGGACCTCGCCCAAACCATGGCAGCCTACACGTCCGGTTTGCTGACCTATTCTGTACTCTTTGGAGGGACCGCCGGAATCAAGTCCCGGCGCAACTACTTCCTCCAGATACTTGAAGGGAGCCTGTTGCCTCTTTTGAAAAACGGCAACGGAACACACTAGGTGGTAGCGGTTTGGGTGTGGACATAACTGAGAGTGATGTTGCGTGCAGAGGTGTGCGGGGCTCACAGCTCCGTATTTGTAACGGCACGCCACCTCAAGAACACACAATAACATCGTGAGGAAGCTCGCATCAACGATGACCGCTCACGCCGAACGAGCGACCCGCAAGAGGTAGAACGTGGCACAGGAGGGACAAACGGATGCTTTATACCGTCAAGAGTTTTGAACAATTGCAAGGACTGAAAGGTTTCAGCGATCCGCTGTTGAAGAACCACCTTGCCTTGTATCAGGGATATGTGAGAAACACGAATCATTTATCGACGGTTCTCTCGGACATGGACAGGAAGGGGAAAGCGGGCACGCCAGTCTATGCCGAACTGAAACGGCGGTTTGGCTGGGAGTTCAATGGGATGCGGTTACACGAACTCTACTTCGAGAATCTGGCGAATCGCCCCGTGCCTCTGGTGAAGCAGTCTCCCTTGAGTGAGAAGCTCCGACTGGACTTCAGTCGATTTGACACGTGGAAGCGTGGGTTCATGAGCACTGGGAATATGCGTGGAATCGGATGGGTTGTTCTCACCCGTGATCCGGTCGCCGGTCGGCTGTTCAATGTGTGGGTCGACGAGCACGCCACGGGGTTGCTTGTAGGGGCGGTCCCTCTCTTGGTGATGGACGTGTTCGAACATGCCTATCTCCATGATTACGGCCTCAATCGAACGGCGTATGTCCAGGCGTTCATGGAAGCCATCAACTGGCCGGTGGTTGAACAACGATTTTCAATGTCGCGATATGATCCCGGGCATGTCGGAGGTGTTCGGAGACGGGCGTCATGAAACACACGCACGTCCGAACGGTCTGTCACGCAGGGGGAGAAAGGAAGAACTAGATTGAGTAGCCCTGGCAACCGTGTGTTGGCGATCATTATGGCTGGAGGAAAGGGCGAACGGCTCATGCCGCTGACGGAATTACGGAGCAAACCGGCGGTTCCCTTCGGGGGGAAATATCGGATCGTCGATTTCGTCCTGAGCAATTTTCTGAACTCCGGTATCATGGCGATGTATGTACTGGTACAGTATCGCTCTCAATCGTTGATCGAGCATTTACGGCGGGCCTGGCGGATCGGTGGACGGATCCAGCAGCATTTCATCACCGTCGTGCCTCCTCAAATGAAGGCTCGAGGCGGGTGGTACGAGGGGACGGCGGATGCGGTCTATCACAATGTGAATCTTGTTCGCGATTTTGCTCCGGATTTGGTGGCGGTCTTCGGAGCGGACCATATTTATCGCATGGACATCAATCAGATGATTCAAGTTCACTACGCAAGACAAGCCGATGTTACGGTCGCGGCGTTGCCGGTCCCGCTGCATGCTGCCTCGGGATTCGGGATCATCGAAACTGAACCAGACGGCCGCGTCATAGGATTTGAAGAAAAGCCATCTCAGCCGAAGCCGATGCCTCAAAACCATGAACAGGCGTACTCCTCAATGGGGAACTATCTCTTCAACACCGATCTCTTGGTTCGTGTGTTGGAGGAAGATGCATCGCAGCCGGGCTCGCACGATTTCGGTCGGAACATCATTCCACATCTGATTCAAGACCATCGCGTCATGGCCTACAACTTTTGCGACAACGCCGTGCCAGGCACCAAGCCCTACGAAGAACGAGGATATTGGCGGGATGTCGGGACTTTGGAGGCCTATTGGCAGGCGCATATGGACATGTTGGGAGCTACCCCCTTGTTCGACCTTCGGAATCAGAATTGGCCGATCTTGACGGATACGTTCGATGGCCCGACCGCGAGCTTTGCGCGGGCGACGATTGAGGATTCGATCGTGGGACAAGGGAGTCTCGTGAACGATGCCAATATTCGCCGGTCGGTGATCGGCCGTAATGTCCACATCGACCACGGCGCTCAAGTCGATGAATGTGTCATTCTGGATGGAGCCAGGATCGGGGCCAAGGCGAGACTTCGGCGGGTGATTGCCGATCGATTCAACGTCATACCGGAGTCCGAGGAAATCGGATTCGTACCCGAAGCGGACGCGGCGCGCTATCAGACAACCGCCTCGGGGTTGGTGGTTCTCCCGCGAGGCGTGCCCAGAGGAAAAGGACTTCTCAGTCGCAGCGGTATCGCGTGAGGATAACGATGTCTATGGAGCCCGTCACCCACCCCCGTGTTCCCGATTCGACGTATCGAATACAGCTGAATCGAACCTGCACGTTTCGCGATGTGACGAAGCTCGTGCCCTATCTCCATAATCTTGGCATTACTGATCTCTACTGTTCGCCCTATTTCGCCGCCGTGCCAGGCAGCATGCATGGCTACGACATTATTGATCCGACGACACTGAATCCTGAGATCGGAACCGAGGAAGACTATCGAGCGCTTGTCGATGAATTGCATCGACGAGGGATGGGACAACTCTTGGACGTCGTCCCGAACCATATGGGGATCACCCACCAACTCAACCGATGGTGGCGAGACGTGCTGGAGAACGGCCCCAGCTCGCGCTATGCACCGTTTTTCGATATCGACTGGAATCCGTTGAAGCCGGAACTGCGCGAGAAGGTGCTCCTCCCGATCCTTGGAGATCATTATGGAGTCGTTTTGGAGCAGCAGGAGTTAGAACTCGTCTACGAGGACGGGAAGTTCGTGATCCGTTATTTCAGCCATTGTTTGCCGATTGCGCCTAAGCCGTCCTCGGTGATCCTCTCGCATCGCCTGCCCGATTTGATCGAAGAACTGGGCGGAGACAGTCAGCATGTCATGGAACTCCAGAGCATCATCACGGCCTTGAAACACCTGCCGGCTCGTCATGAGCTCGCGCCTGAGATGGTTGCCGAACGGTACCGGGAAAAGGAAATCATTAGGCACCGCTTGTCGGCGCTTGTTGAGGATAGCACCGCGATCCGAACGTTTCTTCAGGGCAATGTACGATTGATTAACGGTGTGAAGGGAGAACCGCACAGTTTTGATATTTTGGACAGTATCCTGAACGATCAAGCCTATCGCTTGGCCTACTGGCGCGTTGCAGCCGAAGAAATCAACTATCGCCGATTCTTTGATATCAACGAATTGGCCGCCATTCGGATGGAAGACCCTGCCGTCTTTGACGAAACCCATCGGTTCCTCTTGCAGCTGGTGAAGGACGGAGCGGTGACAGGACTCCGAATCGACCACGTGGACGGGCTGTATGATCCGGCAGACTATGTGGAGAGGCTGCGGCACTGGGCCAACAGGGAGCTGCGGACTGATCCTCAATCCGCGAAACCTCCGTTATATGTCGTCGTCGAAAAGATTTTGGGCGTGAGTGAAGAGCTTCCCATGAATTGGCGAGTTTGGGGGACCACCGGCTACGAGTTTCTCGCCTCGCTGAACGGCCTTTTTATCGATCGCGCCAATGAACGGGCCTTCGATACCATCTATGCCCATTTCATCGGGAAACACGAACCCTTTGAGGCGCTGATCTATCAGTGCAAACGCTTGATCATGCAGACTGCCATGGCCAGTGAGTTGAGTGTGCTTGGCCATCAACTGGATGAACTCTCGGAACGGGATCGCCGATCGCGCGATTTCACGCTCAACAGCCTGACCTACGCCATTCAGGAAATCGTCGCCTGCTTTCCGGTCTATCGGACCTACATCATTGGAGACGTAGAGGGTGTTCCTCCAAGAGACCGGAGCTTCATCTGGCAAGCCGTGACCAAGACCAAGCGAAGAAATCCGGCGTTAACCGGCCTCGTCTTTGATTTTGTTCGGGATCTTCTCTTGAAGACATCGGATCATGATGCAGTAGAGCGGGAAGAGCGATTGAGGTTTGTGACTAAGTTCCAGCAGACGACAAGCCCCGTAGCGGCCAAGGGAATCGAGGATACGGCTTTCTATCGATACCACCGGTTTGTGTCACTGAATGAAGTGGGGTCCGATCCACAGCAATTCGGTCTTACCCCATCGCTCCTGCATGATCAGATGAAGGTCCGGCAGCAGCGCTGGCCTGGCTCGCTGTCCGCCACCGCGACACACGATACGAAACGAGGGGAAGACGTTCGGGCAAGACTCAATGTGCTCTCGGAAATCCCCAAGCAATGGAAAAGTCATGTCACAGGCTGGCACAAGACGAACCGAAGCTGCAAAACCAAGGCAGCAGGAGAGCTGCTTCCTGGTCCCAACGAGGAATACCTCTTGTATCAGACGTTGATCGGAGCGTGGCCGTTCGAGAAGATGGACGATGACGCCTATGCCGTCTTTGTTGACCGCGTTCAAAGGTACATGAACAAGGCGGTCAAGGAGGCAAAGGAACATACCAGCTGGATCAGTCCGGATGCTGAGTATGAAGATGCGGTGCGGCAATTTATCGCTCGAGTGCTGGATCGATCCAAGGCGAACACCTTTGGGGACGATTTTCTTCCGTTTCAGGATTGGGTGGCTCAGTACGGAATCTACAACTCCTTGTCCCAATTACTGGTGAAGATGACGGCGCCTGGCGTGCCAGATTTCTACCAGGGCACGGAACT
>Ga0224505_10000251_pt1 | contig 40202 bp, 39 predicted proteins | sample SF_Jan12_sed_USG_FD_169102 | JGI IMG/M metagenome (GOLD analysis project Ga0224505, IMG submission 169102) | Sediment microbial communities from San Francisco Bay, California, United States - SF_Jan12_sed_USGS_4_1 | ecosystem: Environmental > Aquatic > Marine > Sediment | place: USA: California... | reverse complement strand
ACGGACCCCTCACCGCTCCCCTCCGTGATCTCCTGATCGTCGTCGGCGCCGCTGAATTCGACCACCAGGACCGGCAGGCCTATCTCGAGGCGGTACGCACCGAACTGGCGCGATCGAACAACGCGGTCCGGACCCAGACCGAGCAGTCGGTGAGCCTGACGGCCCGACAGGCCGACGTTCCCGTGCTGTTGGTCAACGACCTCGGCGTGACGGCACAGATCCTCCTGGTGCTCCAGTCCGACAAGCTCGACTTCCCCGACGGCGACCGGCTGGAGATCATGCTCGAGCCCGGAACGTCCACCGTCGAGATCCCGGTCAGAGCCCGCACCAGCGGCGACGCCGTACTCGAGATCACCCCCCGCTCCCCCGACGACCGCCTCCGCCTGGGAGAGCCGGCTCAGGTGACGGTCCGCTCCACCGTCCTGTCGGGACTGGGGGTCATCATCTCCGTGGTCGCGCTGGCCGTGTTGATCACCTGGTGGGCCCGCCAGGTGTGGCGCCGACGACACGCGTAACGATCCGTGGACCACCCGGGTCAGACCCCCAGACCGGCCAGGCCGGGTTCGTGCGCCCGCTACAGTACGCCGCGCCTCCGATGGAGGGGATTGGAGACACAACCATGAGCGGTATCCGCATCGTCACCGACAGCGCCTGTGACCTCACCGACGAGGAGCTCACCGAATACGGCATCGAGATGGTGCCGCTGACGATTCGATTCGGTGACGAGGAGTTCGTCGACCGGGTCGAGCTCAGCATCGCCGAGTTCTATCGCCGGCTGGCCGAGTCCGACCACCTACCCGAGACCTCGGCCCCGGCACCCGGCAAGTTCGCCGAGGTGTTCCAGCGCCTCCTCGACGACGGCGCCGAGGCCATCGTGTGCATCAACTTGTCCGCCGCGCTGTCTGCGACCATGCAAGCGGCCGAGACCGCAGTCAAGGAACTCGAGGGTGACCCCGACATCCGGGTCATCGACTCGCGTTCCATCACCGCCGGGCTGGGCGCCATGGTGCTGGCGGCCGCCCAGGCCGCAGCCACCGGGGCGACGGCCGACGAGATCGAAGCGCTGGTCGAGGACCTGAGCGCTCGCACCCGTGTGTACGGCGTGCTCGACACGCTCGAGAACCTCAAGAAGGGTGGCCGGATCGGCAACGCCCAGGCACTGCTCGGTTCGATGTTGTCCATCAAGCCGGCACTCGATCTGTCGAGTGGTGAGGTGGAGGAAGCGGGCAAGGTACGGACCCGCAAGAAGTCCCTCGCCTGGCTCCGTGACAAGGTGGCCAGCGAAACCAAGATCGAGAAGTTGGCGATCATGCACAGCATGGCCGACGACGCCGACACCTTCCGCGACCTCCTCAGCGAAGTCACCGACGTCGAAGATCTGCGGGTGGGCCCGATCGGTGCGGTGATCGGAACCCACGGGGGTCCTGGCGTGATGGGCGTGGCCTACGTCCTGGCTCCCTGACCCCGTGCCGTCCGACTCGAGCGGACGGCCTCTAACGTCTGACCCATGACGGAGGTCCCGCCACTGTCGCTGGCGGCACAACTCACCGGCCACGTCCTCGCCGGGCGCTATCGCCTGGACCGACTCATCGCCGCCGGGGGCATGGCCCATGTCTGGGAGGCCACCGATCTCATCCTCGACCGGACGGTGGCGGTCAAGATCCTCCACCACCACCTCAGCGCCGACGCGGTGTTCGTGGAGCGCTTCCGCAATGAAGCCGTGGCCTCGGCCCGGGTCGTGCATCCAGCCATCGTGTCGATGTACGACACGATCGACACCGACGGCCTCGATGCGCTGGTCATGCAGTACGTCCCCGGCCAGACCCTCCGCCAACGACTCGACGAACAGGGGCGCCTGCCCATCGAGGTGATCGCTCCCATCGCGTTGACCGTGGCCGACGCCCTCGAGGCGGCCCATCGTCAGGGGATCATCCACCGCGACATCAAGCCGGCCAACCTCCTGTTGGGGCCCCACGACCAGATCCTGATCGCCGACTTCGGCATCGCCAAGGCCTCCACCAGTCCCGATCTGACCGCCACCGGAACGCTGATGGGGACGGCCCGCTACCTCGCGCCCGAGCAGGTGCGGGGTGATGTCGCCGATGCCCGCACCGACGTCTATGCGCTCACCGCAGTCCTGTACGAGGCACTCAGCGGGCGGCCCCCCTTCGACGGGCCCAACGACATGGCCATGGCCCTCGCCCGCCTGCAACGCGACCCCGTGCCGATCGACAAGCTCTGTCCCGATCTGCCCGCGCCGTTGGTGCAGGTGATCGGACGGGGCCTCGCCCGTGACCCGGCCGACCGCTTCGCCACCGCCGAGGACTTCCGCCTGGCCCTGTCCGCGGCGCTACGAGCACCGACCGACGAGCACGCCGACCAGCCCACCCTGGTCCTGGCGGCCAACCATGCGCCGTCGTTCACCGAGTCCGAACGCACGTGGTTGGTCCCCACCGTCCTGGTGCTCATCATCGCCATGGCGCTGGCGGTGGCCGGGGTCCTGCTGGGGCAGACCACCACGGGAGCCCGGCTGTACGACCGGGTCCGCGACGCCATCGGGGCGGCCGAGGCGGCCGACTCGGGCGTCCCATCCGCGTCTTCGGCCCCGGACGTCTCGGCCGATGTCCGATTCACGGCTTCGCGCTCGTTCGACCCGCAGGGCACCGGCTCGCCGCCCAGCGAACACGAGGAACTGGTGCCGCTGGCCAGCGACGGCAACCTGGACACCGAGTGGACGACCGAGAGTTACTCGTCTCCGGCGTTCGGCAACCTGAAGAGCGGCGTGGGGCTGATCCTCGCCCTCGACCGCGTCGCCACCGTCGAAGCCATCGAACTGGCATCGACCCACCAGCAGTGGACCGTCGAGGTGTACGTCCGAACCGGTGACGCCGACGCACTGGCCGACTGGGGCCCGGCGCGCGCCGACGGAACCATCGACGGAACCGCCACGCTCGGGCTCGAACCGACCAGCGGTGATCATGTCCTGGTCTGGATCACCGGCCTCGATCCTCGCCGGGTGCCGCATCGCGTCGGCTTGGCCGAAGTGGCCATCAGCGCATCCTGACATCGGGGTGGCAGCCATCGTGGTCCAGTGACCAGTACTGTCACCGCTATCGAAGGGCCGGCCGATGACCTCCTGGTCGCAGCGGCGCAGGCGGGCGACCAGCATGCGCTCGACACGTTGCTCCGACGCCATTACGACCGCATCTGGGCGGTCTGTCGACGGCTGGCCGGCAACGACGCCGATGGCGCCGATGCCACACAGGAGGCCCTGATAACCATCGCCCGGCGCATCGACCGCTTCGACGGCCGGGCGGCCTTCTCCACCTGGGCCTACCGGGTGGCCACCAACGCCTGTCTCGACGAGCTGCGCCGACGGGGCCGACGGCCCCACGTCGGGCTGCCCGAGTACGAGACCGAGGCCGACCACGAGCCGGCCGCGGCCGCATCGGCCCGACCGATCGGTGACGAGGTCACCGATCGGATCGTCATCGACGACGCGTTGGCCCAACTCCCCGAGGAGTTCCGCCAGCCGGTCGTGCTGCGCGATCTCCTGGGGATGGACTACGCCGAGATCGCCGAGACCCTCGACATCCCTCCCGGTACGGTCCGGTCACGCATCGCCCGAGGGCGGCGCTCGCTCGCCCAGATCCTCGGGAACCCCGACCCCGACCAGGAACGTCCAAGCCCCGACCATGCCTGATCCCCTCCTCCCCCGTGGTCCCGCCGATGACGGCGAGGACGCATTGGTGTCGGCCTACCTCGACGGCGAGGCCACGGCCGAGGAGGCCGCGCGCGTCGAGGCCTCACCCCGGCTGCTGGCCCAGGTCGCCGCGTTCGGGTCGGTGGCCGACCTGGTCGCGTCGGATCCCGTCGATGTGGACGACGTACGGCGCGAGCAGCACATCGCGGCCGCGCTGGCCGCCGCCCCGACCGCAGCAAACGTGACCGCGATGACGGTGGGCCGCTCCGATCGACGGCCTTGGTACCGCCAGCCACTCGTTGCCGTGGCCGCCGCGATCGTCGCGCTCGCCGTCGCGGTGCCTGCGCTGTCCCAGCTGACCCGGACCAACGACAACGACGTGGCCGGATCGGCCGCTGACGAATCCGAATCGGCCGAGTCGGCCACCGAGGACCGTGACCGCCAGCCCGGGCGCAGCCTCACACCAGCGCCTGCGGGCGACGCCACCGACCTGACCGAAGGCGACGGCGGGTTCGACCCGGCCAACGGTCTGGCCGAAGCGGCCCCGGCGGCGACCGCCGCCCCGAACGAGCAGTACGCCCGCCTGGTTCCCGACGACAGCGGCGAGTTCACCGACCTCGCGGCGGCGGTGGCGGCCTACGACACACAAGCCGACGAAGCCGACGATGACACGGCCGCCCTGTTCGAGGACTCGGCCCCCTCGGCCGCCGACAACTGCCTCGACCGGTTCGACGCAGAGCTCCCCGTGCTGGTGGCCACCGTCGGGGGAACCGACTTCTTCGTCGGCCGAGCCGGCGGGGTCACGATCGCCGTCGAGATGGAGACCTGCACGGTGGCCTTCGGCGACTGATCCGCGGCCGCCGGCAGTGACGCCGGTCGAGCACTGGGTATAGCATCACCGCCCATGTCCGACTCGCCCGTCCCGGCCCCGGAACCCGACTGGGCTCAGAGAACCACCGAGTTCATCGTCGACAAGGTCGACAGCGTGGCGGCCAAGACGGCCACGCCGGCGCGCATGGCCAGTCGTGGCGTGGTGTACGGGTTGGTCATCGCCGTTCTCGTGCCGATTCTGCTGGTGCTGCTGGTGACCCTCACGGTTCGGATCCTCGATGTCTACGTTCCCGGCAACGTGTACTGGGTGTATCTGGCCCTCGGCCTCGCGTTCGCCGGCGTGGGGGTGGCGCTGATGGCCAAGGCCGCCCGCGCCTGACACCGGGAATAGTGCCGACCCCCCGGGCCGTTTCTGATCACGTGCCCCACTCTCGACGAGGTTCCTCACATGCCCGCTGACGTCCGCGATGTCGTCATCATCGGATCGGGGCCGGCCGGCCTCACCGCGGCCATCTACACCGCCCGCGCCAATCTGGCGCCGGTCGTGCTCGAAGGTGAGCCGTCCTCCACCAGCGACCAGCCCGGCGGGCAGCTCATGCTCACCACCGAGGTCGAGAACTTCCCCGGCTTTCCCGAGGGGGTCATGGGTCCGCAGCTCATGGTGAACTTCCGGGACCAGGCCGAGCGGTTCGGGGCGCAGTTGCACACGGTCAAGGCCAGCCGCGTCGACTTCGGTCAGCGCCCCTTCCGGATCTGGGTGGGCGACCCCGACGCGCCCGCGCCCACCTGGCTGGCCAACAGCGTGATCGTCAGCACCGGTGCACAGTCGCTCATGCTGGGCCTCGACAACGAGACCCGGCTCATCGGCCACGGCGTCTCGACGTGCGCCACCTGTGACGGCTTCTTCTTCCGGGACCAGGAGATCGCCGTGGTGGGCGGCGGTGACTCGGCCGTCGAGGAGGCCAGCTTCCTCACGAAGTTCGCCAGCAAGGTCACCATCATCCATCGGCGCGACGAGCTGCGCGCCTCCAAGATCATGCAGGACCGGGCCTTCGCCAACGACAAGATCGAGTTCCACTGGAACGGCCAGGTCAGCGAGATCATCGGCGAAGACCGCCTCGAGGGTGTGGTGGTGACCGACACCCAGGACGGCTCCACCGAGCGACTCGACGTCAGCGGGCTCTTCGTGGCCATCGGGCACAAGCCCAACACCGATCTCTTCGACGGACAGCTCGACCGCAAGGACAACGGCTACCTCGTCACCGTGCCCGGCTCGAGTCGCACCAACGTCGAGGGGGTCTTCGCCTGCGGTGACGTCCAGGACGACTACTACCGACAGGCCATCACCGCGGCCGGAAGCGGATGCATGGCCGCCATCGACGCCGAACGGTGGCTGGAGACCCAACACTGATGCGGCCGACGGGCGCCGACCTCGTCGTCCCGATACGGCCCGAGTACGGTGCCCGGGGAATGTCCAGCCCGCGACCGCGGTTGGTTCCCGCAACGACGACACGAGGTTTCCTCCATGGCTGGATTGATAACCACACTCTCCGACACCACCTTCGACGAGGAGGTCGGCTCGGCCACTGAGCCCGTGGTGGTCGACTTCTGGGCCGAGTGGTGCGGTCCCTGCAAGATGATCGCCCCGATCCTGGCCGAGATCGCCGAGGAGCACGAGGGCAGCCTGCGGATCGGCAAGCTCAACGTGGATGATGCGCCCGAGATCGCCCGCCGCTTCGAGGTGATGAGCATCCCCACGCTCATCGTCTTCAAGGACGGCGAGCCGGCCAAGCGCATCGTGGGCGCCAAGGGCAAGGCGCAGCTGCTCGACGATCTGGCCGACTTCCTGTAACGACCCGGCCCCACCGCCGCGGCCCCTGCGCCCGGTGAGACCAGTGCACGCCGATACGATGCGGGCGATGCCTTCCACCCCTGCTGCCGGGGCCGAGGAACTGCTCCCACTGCGGCCTTCGATGACGGGTCCGGCGGTACGAGATCTCCAACGGCGCCTACGCGAGCTCGATCCGGGCGCGCCGACCGACGAGACCGGTTCGTTCGGGACGGCCACCGAGGCGGCCGTCCGACAGCTCCAGGACGAGCGGGGACTCGACGTCACCGGCGTGGTGGACATCGCCACCTGGCGCACGCTGGTCGAGAACGGGTATCGACTGGGCGACCGGCCCCTCTATCACCATCGTCCCCTGCTCCGGGGCGACGACGTCGCCGACCTCCAGGTGCGTCTGGGCTCGCTCGGCTTCGACGCCGGATGGGTCGACGGGATCTTCGGGCCCGATACCGAACGCGCGCTGAAGGACTTCCAACGCAATGCCGGCGTGCCCACCGACGGCATCGCCGGGGCCAGCACCATCGCCGAGCTCGATCGACTGGGCTCCAAGAGCGCCCGCAGCGAGCCGGTGGTTCGGGTGCGCGAGCGCGAGCACCTCCGGCGCCGAGCCGGTGCGGGACTCATCGGCCAACGGATCATCGTCGGTGAGAGCGGCACGATGGGGGCGCTGGCCGACGCCACCGGCCGGCGGCTACGCCACGCCGGAGCGCAGGTCCTGACCCTGCATGATCCGGACCTGAGCGACCAGGCCCGCGTGGCCAATCGCTTCGAGGGCGATGTCTATGTGGGGCTGACCAGCCGCCGGGCGCCCCAGTGCCGGGTGCACTACTTCTGCACCGATCGCTTCGAGTCCTGGGGCGGCAAGAAGCTGGCCCACGACCTGGCCGGGCTGCTCCATGCCCTGCTGCCCCAGGCGGAGGTGCTGGTGAAGGGAGACCCGACTCCGGTCCTGCGGGAGACCCGCATGCCTGCCATCTGGTGCGAGCTGGGGCCGGTGGAGGAGGTGGTGCGTCTCCATCACGACCTGGCGCTGGTCATCACCGACGCTCTCACGGGCTGGGGAGACGGCCTCGATACTGATAGCGACGTCAGTATCAGTTAAGGGCCTCATCGACAGACCGGGTGGCGGTTCGCGCCCAGCGCGGTGGGTCGGCGCGAGCCATGCCACGGACGGTGATACACACCCTTACCCACAGCTTGTGGATAGTACCTCGATCAGCACTCGAGGGTTCTGCGGAGGCCTCGATCGGCCCCTCGATCCCTACCGCTTGAGCAGCCGGTAGATGCGTTCGAGGTCGTCCAGGTCGGCGAAATCGATGATGATCCGCCCGGTCTTGGCTCCCATCGTCAACGACACCCGCGTGGAGAGCTGCTCCTCGAGCAGGGCTTCCAGTTCCACCAGCGCCGGATCCTTCAACCCGGTCGGCGCTGGACCGGGCACCGGCGAGGCCGCCTCGACGGTCGGCGCCGGTGCATCGGGATCCTCGCCCCGCACCAGCTGCTCGGTGCGACGGACCGACAGCTCCCGCTCGACCACCTGACGAGCCATCGCGGTCAGGGTCGCAGGATCCTCGATACCGAGTAGCGCCCGAGCATGGCCGGCACCGAGCGTGCGCTCGAGCACCATCCGCTGCACGGCCGTCGGCAGCGTGAGCAGCCGCAGGGTGTTGGTGACCGTCGAGCGGCTCTTGCCCACTCGCTCGGCGACACGTTCCTGGGTGAGATCGAACTCGTCGATCAGCTGCCGGTAGGCCGCCGCTTCCTCGAGGGCGTTGAGGTCCTGTCGGTGCAGGTTCTCGATCACGGCCTCTTCGAGAGATCCTCGGTCCTCGACCGATCGGACCAGAGCCGGAATGGTGCGCAGCCCGGCTCGCCGGGCAGCACGCCAGCGACGCTCCCCGGCGATCAGCTCGAAGTCATCGCCCGCGGCGCGCACCAGGATGGGCTGGAGGACACCGACCTCTCGGATCGATGCGGCCAGGGCGTCCAGGCCCGCCTCCTCGAACTGCGTGCGGGGCTGGTACCGGTTGGGGTGCACCGCATCGACGTCGACCTCCACCAGGCCCACCGCCTCTTCCGGGCCGTCCGGCGCCGCCTGATCCTCGGGGATCAGCGCTCCCAGACCACGACCCAGACCGCTAGCGCGTTGATTCACCGGCCACCTCCCGAGCGAGCTCTCGATAGGCCAATGCCCCTCGCGAGGACGAGTCGAACGTGGTGATCGGCTGCCCGTAGGAGGGCGCCTCCGACAACCGAACCGAACGGGGAATCACTTGACGGCACACGGCGGCGCCGAAGTGGTCCCGCACCTCTTTGGCCACCTGGGCGGCCAGTTTGGTGCGGGCATCGTACATCACCAGGACGATCGTCTTCAGCTCGAGGTCCGGGTTGAGGTTCTTCTTCACCAGGTCGACGTTGCGCAGCAGTTGGCCCAACCCCTCGAGCGCGTAGTACTCGCACTGAATGGGAACGAGCAGCTCGGTGGCAGCTGTCAGACCGTTGATCGTGAGCAGTCCCAGCGACGGTGGGCAATCGATCAGGACGTAGTCGTAGTCGGCCTGCACCTCGTTGATGGCACTCTGCAACCGACGCTCGCGATTGAAGGCCGGGACGAGCTCGATCTCGGCGCCGGCCAGATCCAGGCTGGAGGGAGCCACGAACAGGTTCTTCACCGCGGTCGGCTCGATACAGTCCTCGAGGGACACCTCGTTCAAGATGACGTCGTACATGGCCACATCGAGGTTGCGGGGATTGAGACCCAGCCCGGTACTGGCATTGGCCTGAGGATCCAGATCGATGACGAGGACCCGATAACCGAGCTCGGCCAGAGCCGCCCCCAGATTCACCGTGGTGGTTGTCTTGCCCACCCCACCCTTTTGATTGGCCACGGCCATGATCCGGGGTCCGGCCGGTTCGGGGGGCGGTACGGGGGCGGGCGGTGCCGGCGTTTCGATCCGTCGAGGGATGACGCCGGGAGGAGCAGCCGGCACCGAAGAAGGGTCCTCGGGCCGGGGCCGCGGGTCAGCAGAGGGTGGGTGGTCCGGCCAGGACATGATCGAATCGCCTCACGGAGTCGAGCGGGCTGCGCTCAGTCTGGCACAGCGCGATCGGAATCGGGTGTTTTGGCCGAATGTTTCACGTGGAACATCCCCCGACTCGTGGGCTGGGGCGGCTCGGCCCGGGGTCGACGACGCCGGGTGCCGGGGTCACCGCCGACGCCGACCTCCCACGCCCCGCCCGAATGTTTCACGTGGAACATTGGGCCATCAGGGTCGAGCACGGACCCACTCCCACAGCGGCCGCTTGGCCGGCACCCCCACCCGGCGGGGGAACCGCTCTGGACACGGTGCCAGCTGCACCAGCTCCTGGTAGTGGCTCCCGCCGTGGGCCCAGCGACGCCCGAGCCCGAGCCCGAGCTCACCCAACCCCGCCCGGGGCCATCGACTGGCATCGGGCGTCGGCGGCTCGCTCACCACCATGCTGGCGCCCGTCACCAGCAGGGGAGCGCCACACTCGGCTACAACCGCCGGCGGACCGAAGCCGCGGGCCACCACCATCGGTACCTGGGCCCGCCACTGGAGATCTCGGCCGAGCTCCTCCCCCCGCGCCCGCACCACGGCGACACGATTCGACAGCCCCAGCGACCGCACCGCCTCCGTCAGCCAGTCGGTCGAGCGCTCGCGACTGTCGACAAGACAAACCGACAGCGTCGGATACTCCACCGCCAACACCAGCCCGGGCACGCCGCCGCCCGAGCCGAGATCCAAGGCCAGCGGCGGCAGGTCCTCCCAGCCGGCGGCGAACCCGAGAGCGTGGCGCCGATGTTCGGCCACCGAAGCCGGCCCGAGAAACCCCTGCCGCTGGGCGGCGGCCAGCACATCATCGAGCTCATCCACGGCGGATGCCCGCCCGAAGATCAATCAGCCGGGACGATGACGACCCGACGGTCTGGCTCCGAACCCTCGGAAATGGTGTCGACCCCGTCCAGATCGGTCACCGTGTCATGCACGATCTTGCGATCGGCGGCCGACATCGGCTCGAGGGCCTGCTCGGCCCCGGTCTCGCGCACCCGATCGGCCACCTCGGTGGCGAAGGCACTCAACGCCGTGCGTCGACGCTCGCGGTAGCCGTCCACGTCGATGCGAACCCGACCCTCGGCATCGCCGCCGGACTTGCGCTGCACAACCGTGCGGGCCAACTCCTGCACGGCTCGCAGGGTGTTGCCCCGCGGACCGACCAGCAGTCCCAGGCTGGGACCGGCGATGTTCACCTCCAGGGTCGACTCGTCCACCTCGGCGCCTTCGATACGGCCCTCCAGTTCGAAGGCCCGCAACATGCCCCCCAGGAACTCCGACATCACTTCACCCTGGCGCTGCAAGGACATACTCTCGGTCACGGATTCCCCCTTGTGGTCCGCATCGGCCGACGACGACGCTCGCGGCCGGGCTGGTTCGCTCTTGGGACGCGGCTTGGCCTTGGTCTCGGCGGGTCGACCACTGTCGCTCTTGGCGCTGTCGCGGCGCGACTTGCCCGCGCCTGCGCCCTGGCTCTTGGACTTGGTGCCACCGCCGCTGCTGCGGCCGCCCTCACCGGTGCGACGGCGACCCCGACCCCGATCGGAGCGCTCCTGTTTGGGCGGCGGCTTGGTCGGCCGGACCCGAGCCCGGATCCGAGCCTGGTCCTTGACCCGACCGAAGATGTTCTTGCGCTCTTCGTTGATGATCTCGAACTCGGCCTCGTCGGCCGCGATGCCGAGCAGATCGACCGCAGCTGCCTTGGCCTCGGTGATCGAGTCACCCGTTGTTTCAACCCATTCCATTATTTCCTCTTCTTCTTCCTGTTCTTGGAGGACCGCGGTTGGGTCCCCCCTGTCCGACTCGAAGGAGCCGGGTTGTCCCTTGGTACGGCCCGGCCGGCGCCGGCGCCCCGCCGGGACCGACCGGTATCCGAACCGGAGTTGTTGTCCGATCGATCGCTCGCCGGCTTGGTCTTCTGCGGCTTCTTCGGGGTCGCCTTGGCCGGGGTCGCCTTGGCCGGGGCCGACTTGCTCGTCCCACCACCGCTGGTCCCAGAGCCGCCCTTGTTCTTCGGCTTCTTGGCCGGTGGCTCATCGTCGACGACGCGCGCCTCGACCACGGTGTCGCCGTCGGCGGCGTACAGCGCCCGGGTGATGTAGGACTGCTGACCGATGCGGTAGAGGTTCGAGGTGATGAAGTACAACAGCAGCGCCGATTGCAGCGAGAAGGCGATCACCGGCAAGAAGAACGGCATCACCTTCATCAGCGCCGCTTGCTGGGGATTGGCCATCGCGTTGGGGTTGCGGCCCTGGATCTGGCGCTGCTGGTAGAGCGACGTCACCAGGACCACCAGCAACAGCACCAGGTAGGGTAACCCGCTGATGATCGAGTCCTTCAGTGCGTCGAGGGGACTCTGGGACAGATCGAAGACGTTGAAGAAGAACGGGATGTCGGTCTCGTTGTGCAGGTCCTTGGCCAGGTCCGACGTGTCGCTGAGGTACTGCGGGTTGAAGGCTCGGACGATGCCGAGGTCCTGGATCGAGGGCACCTGGTTGGTCGAACCCGATCCGACCCAGCTCGACGAGCCCACCGGGATGCCCAGGGAGACCTCTCGACGGGTCAGGCCCTGCAGTACCCGATACAGCACCAGGAAGACCGGCAACTGGAAGAACAGGGGCAGGCACCCACCCACCGGGTTGACGTTGTTCTCCTGATAGAACGCCATCATCTCGGCGTTCATTTTTTCCCGGTCGCCCTTGTGCTTCTGTTGTATCTTGCGCAATTCTGGCTGTAGCCGTTGCATCTTGATCATGGACTTGGTGCCGCTGAGGGTGAGCGGCGTCATCACGATCATGACCACGAGGGTCAACAAGATGATGGCGAAACCCAAGTTGTTGACGACCGAGTAGATCCACGCGAGAACGCCTGCTATCAGGTCGAACACGGCGCCTCCTCCTGTTCGAAACCGGGCTGGGGCACGGGGTCGTACCCATGCGCACCCCACGGGTGACAGCGGCAGATCCGGCGGGCCCCGAGCCAGCTTCCCTTCATCGCGCCATGGGTTTCCACGGCTTCCAAGGCATAACTGGAGCATGTCGGTATGTATCGACACGGTGAGGGTCGGTGGGAGAACAGCGCCTGGTACCCCTTGATGAGACGCACGATCACTGCGGCGATCACTGGCACTCACCCACCGTCGTGCGCACGTCGGCAATCACGTCGTGCACGCGTTTCGCCAGGTCAGCATAGGTGATTCGGGCCAGTTGGGAATCGGCGATGAACAGGTAGTCGCCCTCCGGGAGCGCCATGAGCGGGTCACGAGCCGCCGCGTCGAGCAGGGCGCGCAGGCGACGTCGGAGCCGATTGCGGGTGACGGCGTTGCCCACCCGTCGGCTGATGGAGAAGGCGACCCGCACATCGACGGATCGGTCGAGCGGGCCGGATGCAATGACATCATCGTCAGATCGGGGGAGGGCACGGACGCGCAGGCCATCGGCACGGTGGTGGCTGGCGCGAGAGGAGAGGGCACGAAACGTTGCTCGATCGGTGACCGACGAGATCAAGCGCTCAGCCGGGCCCGGCCCTTCGCCCGGCGGGAGCGGACGATCGCTCGGCCCCCGCGCGTGCGCATGCGGTGACGAAAGCCGTGCTTGCGGGCACGCTTACGGACGTTGGGCTGATAGGTACGCTTCATCGTGAACTCCTTCGCGGCCGAACCGGTGACTGGCCTGGAACCGATGCCGAAGCCGGGCATCGAGCTACACCCGGCAGCGCGACACGGCTGCCCGGGCAACCGTCATACGCTAGTGGGACCTAGACCGATTGACTACCGGTTGCCTGCCATGCCCGATCACCGACCCCGACCGACCCCGACCTTCACGTCCATCCCCACGCCGATGGCCGGCCACCCACTTTCCGTAAATCTCATGGTTGTCATTCACCCGTGCTGAACTGGACCGATGAAGCTTCTCTCGTTCCGGTTTGCACACCCCGAACCTGGTGCTACGGTCCGGCGCCCGCCGGTCATCACTTCCCCACGACCTGGCCTATCCCTTGAAATTTCACTCGAAAGCCCCGACGAACACGCCAGATCACCGGTGTCGACCAACGGGCCCGGCCGTCATCCCCACATTGTGGAGCGGTCTGTGGATAAGGCGCTGAGTGGAGGCGCAAGTTGGACGACGTCGATGATCTGTGGACGACCTGCGCCAGTGCCATACGCGCCCAGGTTTCGGAGGTGGTCTGGCAGACCACCTTCCTCGACCTCGAAGCGCGTGCCATCGACCAGGACCGCCTGTTGCTGGCGGTTCCCTCCAAGTTGGTCAAGGACCGCATAGAGGCCCGCTACCTCCCGATTCTCAACGCCGCAGTGGCCGAGGCCACCACGCAGGACCTCGAGGTCACCATCGATGTCGAGACGCCCGCCGTCGTCGACCACGAGCAATTGGTGTTCACCGACGACGACCTGGCCGCCGTCGTCGACCTGCGCAACCGAACCGTCGCCGCCCGCCGAACCGTCGGTGACAGCACCATCCCCATCCAGAGCCAGACGCTCAACGACAAGTTGACGTTCGAGAACTTCGTGGCCGGCACGTCCAACCGCTTCGCCCACGCCGCCGCCATGGCCGTGGCCGAGACGCCGGCCCGTTCGTACAACCCGTTGTTCATCTACGGCGACGCGGGGCTGGGCAAGACCCATCTGCTCCAGGGCATCGCGCACTACGTCAACTCGCACTACACGGCCTACACCGTGCGCTACGTGTCGTGTGAGACCTTCCTCAACCAGTTCGTCGAGGCCATTCGTACCAACCGCCAGATGGAGTTCAAGCGCCACTACCGAGAGGTGGACGTCCTCCTGGTGGACGACATCCAGTTCCTCGAGGGCAAGGAAGGGCTCCAGGAGGAGTTCTTCCACAACTTCAACCACCTCCATCAGGCCAACAAGCAGATCGTGCTGTCCTCGGACCGCTCACCCGACGCCATCCCCACCCTCGAGGATCGGCTCAAGAGTCGCTTCAAGATGGGTCTCACCACCGACATCCAGCCACCTGACCTCGAGACCCGTCTCGCCATCCTGCGCAAGCACAGCGAGAGCGAGGCCCTTCCGGTGCCGGCCGAAGTGCTCGACTTCATCGCCACCAACGTCACGGACAACATCCGAGAGCTCGAGGGGGCGCTCACCCGGGTCACGGCCTACGCCAGCCTGACCCAGGAACCGTTGTCGGTGGCGCTCGCCGAGCACGTGTTGGCCGACATCATCGCCAACACCGGCCCACGCCAGATCACCGCGGCGTTGATCCTCGACGAGACCTCCGAGATGTTCGGCTTCCCGGTGGAGGAGATCATCGGAGCCAGCCGGCGGCGGCCCCTCGTCACGGCTCGCCAGGTCGGCATGTACGTCTGCCGCCAGCTCACCGACATGAGCTACCCGGCCATCGCGCGCGAGTTCGGCAATCGTGACCACACCACGGTGATCCACGCCGTCGACAAGATCGACAACCTGATGCGCGAGCGCCGCCAGATCTATGACCAGGTCACGGCGCTCATCCAACGCATCAAGTCGTCGTGACCTCGCCACCCGGTCGCAACCAGTCGGCCAGGTGCCGGTGTCACCGCGCCGCAACCACGCGGTCCGGGCACCGCCGGCGGGCTGATCGGCATGGGGACGACCATGTGCACACACCGGGGATGAACCACGTCCTGTCGGTGGACAACGCTACGGTCATCCACCGACAGGGTGCGCTCGTGCGCACCGCCTGTGCACACCCGCGCCCCATCGGGGGACAACCGAACCCGGTCCCAACAGGGGAAATGCCGGTCCGTCCACAATCCACAAGCCCTACTACCAACTACTGGTTCTTCTACATCCTGGTTGAGAAAGAAGACACAAGCCGATGAAGTTCCGTTGTGAACGTGAAGCGCTCGAACGAGCACTGGGCCTCGCGAGCAGAGCGGTGAGCACCCGTGGTGGTTCGCTTCCCGTGCTCTCGGGGGTGCATCTGGCCCTGGTCGGCAACGAGCTGCGCATCACCGGAAGTGACCTCGATCTGACCATCTCGGTTGGTGTGGAAGTCGCCGGCGACACCGATGGGATCACGGTGTTGCCCGCCAAGTTGGCCTCCGACATCGTTCGGGCCGTGGCCGACGGCAAGGTCGAGTTCGCCGTCGAGGGTGAGGAAGCCCACATCTCCGCCGGTCGTTCCGAGTTCTCCCTGCGGGTGATCCCGGCCGACGAGTTCCCACAGCTGCCCGAACCGGCCGCGAACGCGGTGCAGCTCGACGCCGCGGTGTTCCGTGACGCGTTGCGCCAGGTGATTCCGGCGGCCTCGGCCGATGATTCCCGACCGATCCTCACCGGCGTGCTGATGGCGGCCGAGAGCGACGGCCTGCGGCTGGTTGCGACCGATTCGTATCGTCTGGCCGTTCGCGATCTCCCCGGTACGAGTGTGCTCACCGGTGACGAATCGGTACTGGTGCCGTCACGATCGCTCAACGAGCTGGCTCGTGTGCTCGATGCCGGTGCCGAGCTCACCCTCCGCCTGGGGGAACACGACGCCACCTTCGAGATGGCCGGTGCGCGGGTCACCACCCGTTTGATCGAGGGCGAGTTCCCCAACTACCGCGGCCTCATCCCGGCCAGTCAGCCCAATCGGCTCACCGTGAATCGCGAGCTGCTGCTCGATGCGGTCCGCCGTGTTCGTCTCCTGGCTCAGGAGGCCACGCCCGTCCGGCTGATCATGAAACCGGACATCCTGGAGCTGGTGGCCGTCACCCAGGATGTCGGCCAGGCCCATGAGGCGGTTGACGCCAGCTACGACGGTGCCGAGCTCACGGTGGCCTTCAACCCCGACTACCTCCTGCAGGGCATCGATGTCACCGGCGGTGACGAGGTCACGCTGGAGACGGTCGACGAGCTGAAGCCGGCACTGCTGCGTATGGTCGGCAGCGACGAATTCCTGTACCTCCTCATGCCGGTACGGGTGTCCTGAGCTCTGCGCCGCGCTGATGGCGCGCCTTCGACGGCTGTGGTTGACCGACTTCCGCGGCTACCGCGAGCTGGACGTCACCTTCTCCGAAGGCGTGACGGCGATCCTCGGGGACAACGGGCAGGGAAAGACGAACCTGGTTGAGGCCATTGCCTGGTTGGCCACCCTCAGTTCGTTCCGGGGTGCTCCCACCGAGGCCCTCATCCGCCGCGGTGCCGACCGGGCGATCGTGCGGGCCGAGATCGACAGTGATGGTCGCGAGGTGTTGATCGAAGCCGAGATCCCCCGCACCGGACGTACCAGAGTGCAGGTCAACCGCCAGCGCTTGACCCGTGGTCGCGAGCTGATGGGGGTGGTGCGGGCCACCGTGTTCGCTCCCGATGATCTCCGTCTCATCAAAGAGGGGCCGGGCGAACGCCGACGGTTCCTCGACGAGCTCTTGGCGGCCCGCCATCCCAAGTTCGACGAGCAGCGCGCCGCGGTCGACAAGGTTCTCCGCCAACGCAACACCTTGCTGAAGCAGGCGGGCGGGCGTTTGACCGAAGAGGTTGCCATCACCCTCGATGTGTGGGACACCAAGCTGGTGACTTCGGGAACGGCCCTGGCCGATCGACGGGTCGAGACGCTGTCGTTGCTCGAGCCCCATCTGGCCACGGCCTATGACCAATTGGCCGGGCAGCCGGCCCAGGTGAGCATGCACTACGACGCCCCGTGGCGCGGCGGTGGGCTGGCCGAGGCATTGGCGACATCGCGCCGCGACGATCTGCGGCGCGGGGTCACCACGGTTGGTCCCCATCGCGATGACGTGGTGCTCGCCATCGGTGGGCTGGCCGCTCGGACGCATGCCAGTCAGGGCGAGCAGCGATCCCTGGCCCTGGCCCTTCGGCTGGCCGCTCAGCGACTGGCGACCGAGGAGACGGGTCAGGCGCCGATCCTCATCCTCGACGACGTGTTCTCCGAGCTCGATCCGGACCGTAGCGACGCCCTCCTGGCCCAGCTGCCCGACAGCCAGGCCCTGCTGACCTCCGCCGCGGGCCTCCCTCCCCGGGCCCGGCCTGATTGCACCTGGTCGATCGTCGATCATCACCTCACCGAGGTGCCCGATGACTGAGCCGGTGCCCTTGCGAGCAGGCGTCGAACGACTGCTGCGTCATCTCGATGCCCCGCAGGCGGACACGGTGGCCCGTGTGTTCGAGTACTGGGCCCAGGTGGTGGGGCCGGGCATCGCCGAGCACAGTCGACCGGTCTCCATCGACGATGGCTGTCTCGTGGTGGCCGTCGACGATCCGGCTTGGGCCAGCCATCTCCGCTGGTCCCAGGACGAGGTGATCAGCCGCATGGCCGAACAGTTGGAGACCCACGAGATCGAGTCCATCCGCTTCGTGGTCCGCCCGGCGCAGCCCCGGCCCGAGGCCCCGCCCGTCAGACCTTGACATGGCTGTCAGACCGACGATCGCGAACGCCGCCGGGATACCTCGGAACCGGCGTCTCCACTGGTAAACTCACATCATCGTGATTTGCCGGCCGCACCCTTGTTTTTGCAGGGGAATCGGTGGCCTCCACCGCAGTGCACCGATCGCCTTGGCCGCGATCGGGGAAGGGTCCGATCTTGGCTGAGGGAGCCACCACCGATTCGTCCGAAGACCGCCCCGACGAGCCCACCGCAGGCCCGGCGGACGGGTTCGGCCCGTCGTCCTCGGTCGTGGCTGACGACGCGTCGTACAGCGCGGCCGACATCACCGTGCTCGAAGGGCTCGAAGCCGTCCGCAAGCGGCCGGGCATGTACATCGGGTCCACCGGGCCCAGCGGGCTGCATCACCTCGTCTACGAGGTGGTCGACAACTCCGTCGATGAGGCCATGGCCGGCCACTGCACCCGGATCGATGTCAGCCTGTTGCCCGACGGTGGCTGCCAGGTCGTCGACAATGGCCGGGGCATCCCGGTCGACCCGCACCCCAAGTACGACGACCTGACCGCGGCGGAGGTGGTGCTCACGGTGCTCCATGCCGGCGGCAAGTTCGGTGGCGACGGCTACAAGGTGTCGGGCGGGCTGCACGGGGTGGGCGTCTCGGTGGTGAACGCCCTGTCCGATCGGGTGGAGGTCGAGATCGACCGAGCCGGCACCCGCTACTACATGGATTTCATTCAGGGGGGCACGGCCAAGACCCCCCTCGAACCCCGCGGCAACGCCCCCGAAGGTCGGACCGGGACCACGGTGCGGTTCTGGCCGGATCCGTCGATCTTCGAGGAGATCACCTTCCGGGCCCAGACCCTGCTGGAGCGCTTCCAGATGATGGCGTTCCTCAACCGCAGCCTGGAGATCCGGTTCCGTGACCGCCGCATGTCCGACGACGGCGACTGGACCAGCTACCGGTACGACGGCGGCATCATCGACTTCGTCAGCCACATCAACCAGTCCAAGGAGGCCCTGTTCGAGACGGTGGGCTACTTCGAGTCCAGCGAACAGGACCAGGAGGTCGAGGTCGCCTTCCAGTGGAACACCGGTTTCAACAGCGATGGTGTGCACAGCTTCGCCAACGGCATCACCACCATCGAAGGTGGGATGCACGAGGAGGGGTTCCGCAAGGCGCTCACCAACGTCATCAACCGGTACGCCTTCGATCGCGGCCACCTCAAGGCCGACAAGGACGAACGGCTTCAGGGCGAGGACATCCGCGAGGGCCTGACCGCCATCATCAGCGTGCGTCTGGCCGACCCGCAGTTCGAGGGGCAGACCAAAGGCAAGCTGGGCAACGTGTCCATCCGTTCGCTGGTGGAGCGAGCCACGAACGAGAAGCTGGCCGAGTGGCTCGAGGAGCACCCCAACGAAGCGAAGGCCCTCATCGCCAAGGCGGTGGCCGCGTCACGAGCCCGGCTGGCCGCCCGCCAGGCTCGCGACCAGGCCCGTCGCAAATCGGCCCTCGACGGCGCGGGCATGCCCGACAAGCTCAAGGACTGCTCGTCACGCAATCCCGACGAGTGTGAGCTGTTCATCGTCGAGGGGGATTCGGCCGGTGGCTCGGCCGTGCAGGCCCGCGATCCGCGCACCATGGCCATCCTGCCCATCCGCGGCAAGATCCTGAACGTCGAGCGGGCCCGCATCGACCGCATGCTCAAGAACACCGAGATCCAGACCCTCGTGTCGGCCATCGGCGCCGGCCTGGGCGACGAGTTCGAGGTCGACAAGATCCGCTACGACAAGGTGATCCTGCTGTGCGATGCCGATGTCGACGGCAGTCACATCCGCACCCTGCTGCTCACCTTCTTCTTCCGTCAGATGAAGGAACTGGTCGAACACGGGCATGTGTACATCGCCCAACCGCCGCTGTACTCCACGCTGGTCGGCAAGGAGAAGGTCTACCTCAAGGACGATCAGGTCAAAGAGGCCTTCCTGGCCGAGAACCCCGACCACAGCAACGACTTCCAGCGGCTCAAGGGTCTGGGTGAGATGGACTTCGACGAGCTGGCCGAAACCACCATGGACCGCGACAAGCGCACCTTGTTGCAGGTCTCGGTGGAAACCGCCGCCATCGCCGACGAGGTCTTCTCGATCCTCATGGGCGAGGACGTCGAGAGCCGCAAACACTTCATCCAGACGAACGCCAAGGATGTCCGCTTCCTCGACATCTGATCGCGCGATCAGCCAGTACCGAAAGGCCCCATGAGCGACACCGTGCCGCCCGACGACAACGGCGATGAAGGCACCGGAACCGACTTCGGTTCCATCGAGCCCATCGAGATCCAGGAGGAGATGGAACGCTCCTTCCTCGACTACGCGATGTCCGTCATCGTGTCGCGGGCCCTGCCCGACGCCCGCGACGGGCTCAAGCCCGTCCACCGCCGGATCCTCTGGGGGATGTACGACCTGCGGGCCCTGCCCACCCGACCCACCATCAAGTGCGCTCGGGTCACCGGTGAGGTGATGGGCAAGTACCACCCCCACGGCAACCTGGCCATCTACGCCGCCATGGTCCGCATGGGTCAGCCGTTCAGCCTGCGCCATCCGTTGATCCACCCGAAGGGCAACTTCGGGTACAGCCCCGACGACAGCCCGGCCGCCGAGCGCTACACGGAGTGCCGGCTGAGTGCCATCGCCATGCAGATGCTGGCCGACATCGACGAGGACACCGTCGATTTCGCCGACAACTACTCGGGCGAGTTCCAGGAACCGATGGTGCTGCCAGCCCGCTTCCCGAACCTCCTCGTCAACGGCAGCCAGGGCATCGCCGTGGGCATGGCCACCAACATCGCGCCCCACAACCTGGGCGAGGCCATCGACGCCGTCAACCATCTCCTCGACAACCCCGACGCCACCCCCGACGACCTCATGATGTTCGTCAAGGGGCCCGACTTCCCGACCGGCGCCACCATCATGGGTCGAGCCGGCATGCTCGACGCCTACCGAACCGGTCGTGGTTCGATCAAGATGCGGGCCCGGGCCGAGATCGACGAAGACGGCACGACCCCCCGGATCCGCATCACCGAGCTGCCGTACCAGGTCAGTCCCAACCAGGTGTTGGTCAAGATCAAGGAGCTGGTCGACAACCGCGAGATCGAAGGCATCTCCGGAGCCGACGACTTCTCGGCCAAGGGGAAGACCCACCTCGAGATCCGTCTCAAGCGCGACGCGCCGGCACTGGTGATCCTCAACAACCTCTTCAAGCGGACGCCGCTCCAGACCACGTTCTCGGTCAACACCGTCGCGCTGGTCGACGGCGTGCCCCGCACGCTCAACCTGCGGGACATGTTGGTGGCCTACGTCGATCACCAGCGCGAGGTGATCCGGCGGCGCTCCGAGTACCGCCTGGCCAAGGCCGAGAAGCGGTTGCACATCGTCGAGGGCCTCCTGCGGGCCCTCGACATGATCGACGCCATCATCACCCTCATTCGGGGCAGTGACGACAGACCGGCGGCGCGTGACGGGCTCATGGCCGATCCCTTCTCGTTCTCCGAGGACCAGGCCAACCACATCCTCGACATGACCCTCGGTCGCCTCACCCGGCTGGGCCGCTCCGAGCTCGAGGCCGAGCAGCAGGATCTCCTCGAGACGATCGCCGGGCTCCAGGCCATCCTGGGTGACGAAACCAAGCTGCGGGCGGTGATCAAGGACGAGCTGGCCGCGGTCCGCGACGAGTTCGCCACCCCGCGCAAGACCGAGATCACGTTCGATCCCGGCGACCTCGACATCGAAGACCTCATCGATGACGAGGACCTGGTGTTCACCATGAGCCGCGACGGCTACGTGAAGACGGTGTCCTCGGACGAGTTCCGAACCCAGTCGCGTGGAGGCCGAGGCGTGGCCGGAGCGAACCTCAAGGACGAGGACGTGGTCGTGGACATGATCCACACCTCGGCTCACGCCTATCTGCTGTTCTTCAGCAACCGAGGCCGCGTCTACCGGCTGAAGGCCCACCAGGTGCCCATGACCAGTCGCACCGCACGCGGCACCCACATCGCCAACCTGTTGCCCCTCCAGGACGAGGAGCACGTCGAGGCCATCATCGATACGCGCGACTACGAGACCAACCGGTACCTGGTGTTCGCCACCCGACAGGGTCGGGTCAAGAAGACTCTGTTCACCGCATACGACTCGTCGCTGAAGGCCGGGATCATCGCCATCAAGCTGCGAGACGAAGACGAGCTGGTCGACGTCATCCCGGTCAACGAGGGCGACGACATCTTCCTGGTGTCGCGAAAGGGCCAGACCATCCGGTTCCACGAGGATGCCGTGCGGGCCATGGGTCGCACCGCGGCCGGCGTCAAGGGCATGCGGTTCCGGGAGACCGACGAGCTGGTTGCCTGCGATGTTGCCCGGGCCGACGCCTCGTTCCTCACCGTCACGTCCGAGGGCTACGGCAAGTGCACCGAGCTGGATCAGTACCCGGTGAAGGGGCGAGGCGGTCTCGGTGTCCGAGGGATCAAGATCATCGAAGGCCGCGGCGAGGTCGTGGCGGCGTTCATGGTCGGCGCCGAGGACGAGATCTTCGTCATCGGTGACGGTGGCACCATCATCCGCATGTCGGTGGCCGACATCTCGGTCCAGGGACGGGCGGCCACGGGGGTGCGAATCATGAACCTGAGCGATGGCCACCAGGTGGCCGCCGTCGCTCCGGTCTTGTCCTCGTTGACCGACGACGACGAGGACGACGAGTCCGAGGCGGTCGATGCCGAGGAGGGTGGCCGGGTCGGCGTCGAGCCACACGCCGATGCCCAGCCCGACGAGGGCGACGACGACCTGACTCACTGATCCGCTTCCCCTCCTGTCGATGAACACGAAGGAGAGATGGCATGGAGCGAGCGCGCCCGACCGACCGTTCGGGGTCCACCCGTGCCGCGGCCATGGTGGTGACGGTGCTGGCGTTGGCGGTGCTGGCGGTGGCCGCGACCGTGATCGTCAGCACCACCACGGCGGCCGGCGATCGGGCACGAGCCCAGACCGCAGCCGATGCCGCGGCCCTGGCCGGCGTCACCGGTGATCGGGCTGCGGCGGCCGACCTGGCCGCGCGCAACGGGGCACAGCTGCGTCGATTCGAACGCCGGGCCGAGCGCGTGTCCGTGGTGGTCGAGCTCGGTGCCGCAGTGGCCGAGGCCGAGGCCGAGGTCGCATGGCGGTGGGTCGATGCCGGGTGACGCGTGTCGGTGAGTCATTTGACCGTAGACTCGACCCCCGTGGCGAGCGACTCCGATCTGGGCAGTGAAGCTGCGGGACCGCAGGACAACTTCGGCCATCAGCTGGAGGACTTCTTCCGCGCCACGCCCGAACCCGAGGCATCGTCGCAGGGCGGGGCCACCGAGCCGATCATCCAGCTGGCCGGGCCCGATGAGGTTCCCCGGCCGACTTGGCGCGATCGGCGGGTGGCCGGTCGGCTGCGGGCTCGCAAGGTCCGACGGCTGATCCGTCACATCGAGCCGTGGTCCGTGCTCAAGATCGCGCTGTTGTTCAACTTCTGTCTCTGGGTGATCTTCATGATCGCCGGTGTGCTGATGTGGAACTTCGCCGAGCAGAGCGCCACGCTGGACAACATCGAGAAGTTCATCAAAGAGCTCTTCGCGCTCGAGGAGTTCCAGTTCGACGGCAACAAGATCTTCGAGGCCTCGGCCATCGGTGGTCTGGTCATGGTGGTGGCGTTCACCGGCTTCGCGGTGCTCATGGCGGTCCTGTTCAACCTGATCTCGGATCTCACGGGTGGGCTGCGGGCCACCGTGATCGAGGAGGAGACGGCCCGTGTCTTCGTGCCCGCCGGCGAAGCGGCTGGCGCGCTGGAGGCACCGGTGGATCCGGCGCTGGGACCGGGCTCTGAAGCCGTGGTGGAGCATACGGCCATCGAGTAGCGAAGGGCGTCGCCCACCGGTACCGTGCAACGGCCTCGGGGCTATAGCTCAGTCGGTTAGAGCGCACCCCTGATAAGGGTGAGGTCGCAAGTTCGATTCTTGCTAGCCCCACGTGGTCCCGCGTGACGAGCGTCGGGACCGGGTTCCGACGGCTGCGACCGGCGTCGACCCGCGTTCGACGACCGAGAGAAGGGACGCATCCGATGATCCAGGCAATCCGCCGAGCGGCGCTGGCGTTGGGCGCGGGGGCCGCCATCGCGGCGTTCCTGCGGCTACGTGGATCGGGCGGTATCCCGCCCCAGAGCGGTGGTTGGCGCGAGCTCTCCGGTCCGGACATGGATTGACAGGGTCGGAGCCGGTGCGCCCTCGTCGATCGTCCATCGGGGCGCGCCCGCGAGGCGGTCGGTAGATGGTTCGGGTGGCCATCGTTGGGGCGGGGGCCGTGGGGGCGCGGGCCGCTCGCCAATTGCTGGCGACGGCCGCGGTGGACGAAGTGGTGGTCCGCGATACCCACCGGGCCGTGGCCGAAGCGGTCGTTCGTTCGCTCGGCCCCGGAGCCGTGGCCGCTGACAGCGCGGAGCGGGTGGCGCCCGACGCCGACGCGGTGCTGCTGGCCACTCCGTACGGACACCACCTCGATCTGGCCCGGGACGCACTCATTCGCGAGATGCCGGTGGTGTCGGTCTCCGATGATGTCGACGATGTGCGGGCCCTGTTGCGCCTCGACAGTCGGGCCCGAACCTGCGGCGTGCCCCTGGTGGTCGGAGCGGGCTTCATGCCCGGGCTCACCGGCGTGCTGGCCCGGCACGGCGCACGATCCTTCGATACCCTGCTCGAGATCCACGTGGCCAAGATGGGAACTGGAGGGCCGGCGTGCGCCCGACAACGCCATCGCGCCCTCGGGGACGCGGGTGAGGACTGGCGCGACGGTGCGTGGGTTCGCCGTCCCGGCGGGTCTGGTCGGGAGCTGTGCTGGTTCCCCAGTCCGATCGATGCCCACGACTGCTACACCGGCGCGCTGCCGGACACGCTCCTGCTGCAGAGCAGCTTTGCCGAGGTCGAGCGAATCACCAGTCGGATGGCGGCTACCCGTCGGGATCGTTTGACCATGCATGTGCCCATGCTGCGGTCCCCACATCCCGAGGGGCGCGCGGGGGCGGTTCGAGTCGAGCTCCGGGGAGTGCGGCGAGGAGTCAGCACGACGATGGTTTTGGGGGCGGTGCATCCACCTGCGGTCGCGGCCGGGACGGTGGCGGCGCTGGCCATCACCTGGCTGCTCGCCGGACGAATCCACGAACCCGGGGCGGCCGCCTTGGCGGCGATGGTCGAGCCGACGCCTTTCCTGGCCGAGCTTGGCGCCCGGGGACTGGCCACCGAGGTGTTCGAGGGACTCGACGCCGCCGGTTGACGACTGGGCGGGAGGGCCTGTCCGACCGCGATCCTGCTGGGCGATCGGCCGGCGCGAATTGAACCGACGGCTTGCTCAAGGTCGAGTCCGACCGCGTCGAAGCAATGGTGACGCGAGTGGTGAAGAAGAAATTCCTAAAGGTTCTCGTCCAGCGCGCCGAAACATCGGAACGTTGCACAAACACGTCGGTCCCAACAACCGACTCGACTTGGGTGAGGGCGATCCACCATGAGTGAACAGACCGAAGATCTTCAGACGCTGAACGCGCTGATCGAAGAGCACCTGCCGCTGGTGAAGCACATCGTGTTCCAGGTAGCGGTGCACTTCCCTCGCCACGTCGAGCGCGATGAGCTGGCCCGAGCCGGCGCGCTGGGGCTGGTGGAAGCGGCCCGCCGGTACGACGCGGATCGTGGTGTGCCCTTCGACCGTTTCGCGGCCCAGCGGATCCGTGGCGCCATCCTCGATGCGGTTCGTGCCGCCGATTGGGCACCGCGATCGGTTCGGACACTGGGTCGCAAGCTGGAGGCCACCGAGCAGCGTCTGGCCACCAAGCTCGGTCGGGTCCCCAACATCGACGAGATGGCCGAGGAGCTGGGCATGGCCCGGTCCGAGATCGATCGGCTCCAGGCCCGCATGTTCAAGTCGGTCGTGCTGGCCCTCGAACACGAGGTCAACGACGATCAGGACGAAGACCTCACCCTGGTCGATGTCCTGATCGACCACAGCTGCCCCGAGCCCTCCGATGAGCTCGAGACCCGCGAGCTGCACGCCTTCCTCCGAGACGGTATTTCGCTGTTGCCCGAGCGTCAGCGAGTCGTGGTGGTCGGCTACTTCCTGGAGGGCCGGACCAGCAAGGACCTGGCCGACTTCCTCGGGGTCACCGAGTCCCGCATCTCCCAGCTGCGATCCGAAGCGTTGCTCATGCTGAAGGAAGGCATCGAAGCCCAGTACGACTCGGCCCCGCTGACCCATCCCGAGGACGCCAATGGGCGCGTGGCTCGTCGGAAGGCGACCTACGCCCGAGACGTGCGTTCCAACAGCGGATGGAAGAGCCGCATCGACCGGGTGAATCTGATCGAGAGCGACGCCCGCGGCGTGCCGACCGGCGTACCCCTCAGCTGATCACTCACTGCAGCTGACACGTCGAGCGTCGATGAGCCGGCGGTGTCAGCTGCGGAGGTCGGCGCAGTCGGCCAACAGCTCCAGCAGCTCGTCGTGGATGGGGCCGGCGGTGGCCAGGCCACTACCGCCGTCGGGTCCGTCGTGCCCGACGACGTCGGTGAAGACCCCGCCCGCTTCGGAGATGATGACGGAGGGGGCGACCAGGTCCCAGTAGTTGGCGATGGGGTCGACCATGGCGTCGGCCCGTCCGGTGGCCACGAGGGCGTATCCGTAGGCGTCGGCCCAGGTGCGCAGGTGGACGCCGGCATCGAGGACGCGGTCGATGGCCCCGGTCTTCCAGACCCGCAGACCGCTGGTCATCAGCCAGGCGCCCGAGACCGAGCTGGTGGGGCTGACGTGGGTGGGGGCGCCGTTGTGGTGCGCGCCGAGATCCCTTCCGGCCCAGACGGTCTCCGACACCGAGGGCATCTCGATGACCCCGATGGCCGGGCCGTCCTGGTCGACGAGGGCCACGAGCGTGGCGTAGAGCGGCACTCCGTGGGTGAACGACTTGGTGCCGTCGATGGGATCGAGCACCCACGTCCGCCCCGAGGTGCCCACGCGATCAGCCTGCTCCTCGCCGACGATGGCGTCGTCCGGGAAGCGAGCCACGATCCGGTCTCGGAGGAGCTGCTCGGCGGCTCGGTCGGCCACGGTCACCGGCGACCCGTCGCTCTTGACCTCGACGGTCAGATCGGGTCGCTCGAACCAGCTGCGGGTGAGGGCGCCGGCCTCGCGGGCGATCTCGACGGCGAAGTCGAGCTCGTTCTGGTCAACCATCTCCTGATGGTGTCACGTCGCGGCTGCCGGCCGGTGACCGGGTGGCCGCGGGAAGAACGCCGAGGGCCGGGCGATGTAGTCCTCGTAGTCCGGCCGGCGCCTCTTGAGGCTGCGCTCCAGCAGGGCGACGCCGGAGATCCGCAGCAGGAAGATGGTCATCACGATGGGACCGACGATGCTCGGCCATGCGTCGTCGGCTTCCAGCGCGATGACGTACAGGCCCCACCAGACGCAGAAGTCGCCGAAGTAGTTCGGGTGGCGGGTGTACCGCCACGGTCCATCACCGCGCCGGCCGAGGCGGGATCGGCCTTGAAACGGGCCAATTGGAAGTCGCCGACGGACTCGAACCCGAACCCCACCAACCAGACGGCGGAGCCGACGGTGGCCAGCGCCCCCAGGTCGGGCTCGGGCGCGGTCGATCCGAGCTGAACCGACAGCGAGACCACCCACATGAGCACGCCCTGGAGGCCGAAGACGGTGACGAGGCTCCGCATCGGGAAGGCGGGACCCTGCCGGCGCCGCATCGATCGGTAGCGGAAGTCCTCGCCCTTGCCGGCATTGCGCCACAGCAGGTACAGGCCAGTCGCGTGCCCCAGACCGTGGTGAGTGCGGTCAGCAACACCCGACCGCTGTCGAGGCCCTCGCCCACCACGAACGAGATCCAGGCCACCAACACGAACCCGCCACCCCAAACGATGTCGACCATGCTGGCGTTCCGGAGAGGCAGGCTGACCAGCCAGGTGACCACCATGAGTGCGACGACACCCAGCGCGGCCGCACCGAGGGACGGTCGCGGTCGATGCGGCGATGAGCGGCGTCACGAGGTCATCCATGTCGTTGCGATCCGACCTCGTCCACCCACCTGTCGAGTTGGAGCCACTGCTCATCGAGCCATTCGACCTGTTGCGACGGATCTCCCGGGATGTCGATCCGTCGAATGGGGTGGACATCGACCCGCATCGGCTCATCGAAGGGGACCCGACGGTAGAGCGCGCGCAGGGTGGCTGCGTCCTCGAGCCCGACGTGGCGCACGACGTGGACGTCGGCCTCGGGTGCACCGGCCATGGCGGCCAGGGCGCCCCCTGGGTGAGGGGGCAGGACATGGCCGAGGGAACGGAGGCGTTCGGCGCGTTCCGGGTCGGCCTGGAGCAGTCGTCGGCGGGCCTTGTCGACCCGATCCGGGGTGGGGAACGTGCCTTCGGGAAACAGGATGAGTGCCCCGTCATCGGCCATGGCCTCGGCCAGGTCGGTGATGGCACGGCGCTGGCTCCGACGGCGGACGGAGCGGTCGACGAACAGGTTGGGAAGCCGGTTGCCGACGATGTCGAGACACGGGCCCCACTGGAGATCGCGCTTGAGCACGTAGTGCAGCGGCCGATCCTCGAGCAGGCCGTAGAGCATCGCCGGGAGCAGCGCGTCGGCGATGCACGCGTGTCGACACAGGACGATGATCCGCCCGGTCGGCACCATGTCGCCGGTGATCTCGAATTGCAGTCCCAGGTGTCGCCGGGCCGCTTCGGCCAGTCGCCGCACCCACCAGAGTTGGAGCTTGTGGTGCCATCGCTGAGCCGTCGGGCCATGGATGCGGGTGCCGAAGCCGGCAGCCAACCAGAGTCCAACAGTCGCCAACACGCCACCGCACTCGATCAGTAGTCCCTCGGTGGCGAAGACCAGGATGCGCCGGTGGCGGCGGCGGCCCCGGCCGGCGAGGTCGGTCAGGACCGCGGCGGCGAACGCGAACGGGAAGGTGACGATGACAAGGGCGGTGACCAAGAACAGCCCGGGCACGGAGACGGCTCGCCGAGACCGTCGAACAGGGTCCCTCTCGATGTCGTCCTGCATGGCCGGGGCCGCTCCGTTCGACGTCCGTGGATTCGATCGTGTCACAGTCATGTCGGTGACCCGCCGCTACGTGCGGCTCGTCCTCGGTTCCGGAGATCTTGTTCGTCTGGCCGCAACCGGCAGATGCAATCGCCTGGCGCTCGTGGGGGTTCCGTCGCCGCTGGCCCATGCCGATCTCGCCGCGATGCCGCCGTGTCTCGATACGTTCGCGGCGCCCGTCCCCCCACCTCGCCGCCGTCGCCGATCACGCCCTGCGGGTGTCGGGCCGCACTCCCGACGACGCCTGAGGCCGAGCGAAGGAACCGCCGAGATTCCGGGAGCCGACGCCGGTCCACGGAGCGTGGGTCGCCGAAGCGTGTTGCGTGGCGGGTCGACGTGACACCATGTCGGCCATGGATGGTGATGATCGCAGCCGCTGGAGCAAGGCCTACGAGGGGGCGGTTCTGAGAGACGTGCCCTTCGAGACGATGTCGGGTGTGCCGGTGGAGCCGGTCTACGGCGCGGGTCCCTATCCGGGGCAGTACCCCTACACCCGCGGGGTGCATCCGGCGATGTATCGCAGTCGACTGTGGACGATGCGGATGTTCGCCGGGTTCGGTACGGCCGAGGACACCAACGGCCGATTCAAGGAGTTGCTCCACCACGGCGGCACCGGGCTCTCCACCGCCTTCGACATGCCCACCCTGATGGGTCACGACTCGGACAGCGGGTGGGCCCTCGGGGAGGTCGGTCGGGCCGGCGTCGCCATCGACACCCTGGCCGACATGCGCGACCTGTTCGCCGACATCGACCTGGCGACGGTCAGTACGTCGATGACCATCAACGGGCCGGCGCCGATCCTGTTGGCCATGTACATCGCCGTCGCCGAGCAGACCGGCGTCGAGCGGTCGGCTCTGGCCGGCACCATCCAGAACGACATCCTCAAGGAGTATCAGGCGCAGAAGGAGTACATCTATCCGCCGCGCCCCTCGATGCGGTTGGTGACCGACATGATGCGCTTCACCACCGCCGAGATGCCGCTCTGGCACCCGGTTTCGATCAGCGGATACCACATCCGCGAGGCCGGATCGACCGCGGCCCAGGAGCTGGCGTTCACGTTGGCCAACGGGTTCGCGTACGTCGAGGCGGCCCGGTCCACCGGTCTGCCTGTCGACGATTTCGCCAAACGCCTCAGCTTCTTCTTCAACGCCCACATCGACTTCTTCGAGGAGATCGCCAAACTGCGCGCTGCTCGAAGGATCTGGGCTCGCTGGATGAAGGAGCGGTACGGAGCCACGGCCGAGCGCAGTCTGTTGTGTCGGATCCACACCCAGACGGCCGGGGTGTCGCTCACCGCCCAGCAGCCGGAGATCAACATCGCCCGGGTGGCCATCCAGGCTCTGGCCGCCGCCCTCGGCGGCACGCAGAGCCTGCACACCGACAGCTATGACGAAGCGTTGGCGTTGCCCACCGAGGAGGCGGCGCGCATCGCCTTGCGCACGCAACAGATCGTGGCCCACGAGACCGGGGTGACCAACGTGGCCGACCCGCTGGGCGGTTCGGCGTACGTCGAGGAGTTGACCGACGAGATGGAGCGCCAGGCCGAGGCGATCTTCGCCCACCTCGACGAACTGGGGGAAGGATCCATCCTCGAAGGGGTCTACGCCGGCATCGAGAACGGCTACTTCGTGGGCGAGATCGCCGACGCGGCGTACCGCTTCGAGCGCGGGGTCAACGACGGCCAGCGCATCGTGGTCGGGGTCAATGCCTTCACCGATGGCGACGATCCCGAGAACCGCAATCTGCTGCGCATCGGTCCCGAGACCGAGGACTATCAGCGCAAACGGCTCGATGCGGTCAAGGCCGACCGCGACGGCCAGCGGGTTCAGGACACGCTGGCCCAGCTCACCAGCGACGCGGCCGATCCGACCCTCAACCTCATGCCGCCCATCCTCGATGCGGTCAGGGCCATGGCCACCGAGGGCGAGATCGTCGATGCCCTGCGCGAGGAGTTCGGGACGTATGTCGAGAAGGCGGTGATCTGATGGACGAGGCCTGGGCCCGTGTCCGCTGGACGCCTGGGGTGGTCTCCCGCTCATGACCGAGCCCAACATCCGGATCCTCCTGGCCAAACTGGGCCTCGACGGCCACGATCGTGGGTTGAAGGTGGTGGCCCGTCTCCTACGCGACGCGGGGATGGAAGTGATCTACCTCGGACTGCGCCAGACGGCCGAGAGCATCGTGGCCGCGGCCGAGCAGGAGGATGCCGACGCGATCGGCTTGTCCATGCACAACGCCGGTCACCTGACGCTGGCCCCGCGCATGGTCGCCGCTCTCGCGGTGGCCGAGCTCGAGATCCCCGTCATCGTCGGCGGGATCGTGCCCGACGAGGACGTCGCCGCGCTGCGCGACGCGGGCGTGGCCGCCGTCCTCGGCCCGGGGGCCCCGGCCGAAGAGGTGGTCGACGTCGTGCGGCGCGCAGTGGACCAGCGTCGGTCCACCGGGTGAACACCGAGTCCTCGCGCTCGCCCGTCGACGAGGTGTTCGGTCGGGCCGCGGCGGGCGAGCGTCGGGCCGTCGGACGGCTGCTCTCCATCGTCGAAGCTGGTGGACCGCAGGCCGACGAGGTGACCGAGCTCACCCACGGCCGCACCGGGACCGCGCACATCGTCGGTATCACCGGCGCTCCGGGAGCGGGGAAGTCGACGCTCACCGGCCAGCTGGTGGCGCACATCGTGGCCTGTGGCGGGCGCCCGGCGGTGCTCGCCGTCGATCCCAGCTCACCGCTCACGGGCGGCGCCATCCTGGGCGATCGGATCCGCATGGATGACCTGGCCGGCGGAGACGTGTTCATCCGGTCGATGGCCACCCGTGGGCACTCCGGCGGGTTGGCGCTGGCCGTGCCGGCCGCGCTGCGGGTGCTTGCGGCGGCGGGCTATGACCCGGTGATCGTCGAGACGGTCGGCGTGGGCCAGGTGGAGGTCGACGTGGCCGGGACGGCCGATACGACTGTCGTGGTGGTCACCCCGGGTACCGGTGATGCCGTGCAGGCCAACAAGGCCGGGCTGTTGGAGGTGGCCGACGTGTTCGTCGTGAACAAGGCCGATCGACCCGGTGCCTCCGATACCCGACGCGATCTCGAGCTGATGCTGGACCTGTCGCACCTGTCGGGCCTGGACGCAGCCGCCGGGCGGCGCCCGCCGATCGTGATGAGCGACGCCCTCCAGGGGGCCGGGGCGACGGAGGTGTGGGCCGAAGTGGTCGCTCACCGGGCCTGGCTGGTGGCCAACGATCGGTTGGAGGGTCGCCGGGCGTCCCGGTCACGCCACGAGGTCCGGGTCCGGGTCGAGCAGTTGCTCGAAGCCGATGTCGATGCGCTGCTGGCCGCGCCGAGCGGCCAGCAGCTGCTGGATTCGGTGGCGGCCGGCGAGCTCTCGCCCGCCGCCGCGGCCCACACCCTCCGATCCGACCTTCTCGCCGCCGACTGACGCCTCCGAGCTCGTGGTGTGACACCGAGCCTTCGTCGGCTCGGCTCGACCGCCTCGCCGCGGGCGGTGCGGTGTCGGCCGTTCGTTGGCCGGGCGAATGGGTCAGCTGTCGTAGCGCTGGTGGGGGGTGGAGTGCTCCCAGTCGGCCAGCAACGTGCGAATGGCCGTGACCAACAGCAGTGGCTGGTCGAGCATCACGTGGTGGCCCGCTTCGGGGATGAGCACCACCGGCGCCACCCGGCCCAACTGCTCGTACATGTAGGCACCGACCTCGGCCGTGGCCAGCCCGTGCTCGGCCCGGAACAACGCCACCCGACAGGTGATGCCGGAGAGGAACTCCACCACTTCGTGCCGGCGGGCCTGGAAGATCCGGGCGTCGAACTTCCAGGTGAAGCCCCCTTCGGTTGCCACGATCGACTTCCGGGCCACGTGCTCCATGACATAGGGCAGGTAGTGCTCCTGCTCGGGCACGGTACGGAAGCGCCCCACCATGTGCTCGGCGTCGGGGTACGTGCGGGGCGGCTTGAAGCTGGTCCCGAGGCGAGCCTCCTCGACCTCGGGATCCTCGCGGAACACCGGTGAGTCGATGATGATGGCGCCGGCGAGTCGGTCGTCGTAGGAGGCCGCCGTGGCCAAGGTGACGAATCCACCCATCGAGTGCCCGACCACGATCGGTGGCCCGGCGATCATGGCCGCCTCGACCACGGCCATGATCTCGGCGCTCCAGGTCGCCATCGGGTAGGCGTCCCGGCGCCCGCTGTCGCCGTGTCCGCTCAGGTCCAGAGCCACCACCCGATAGTCCTCGCTGAACTGGGGGGCAACGTGGCTCCACCAGTGGGCATGCGCGGCGCCACCGTGGACCAGCATGAGGCCGGGCCGGTCGGGCGGCCCCCAGGCGAGGTAGTGGATCGTGACGCCGTCGACCTCCACCTCGCCCTCATCGGGCACGTTGTCGAGAGCTCTGCGAAACCACTCGGGAATCGGTCCGACGGCCATCCGCCGAGTGTAGGGAGCGGCGCGGCCCGTGGCAGATGGACCGGTCGCGGTGCTCGGTTCGTCCGGCTAGACACGTGCCATGGCCGAAACCGTCGTGTATCCCGCCCGCTCCATCGTCACGATGGATCCGTCCCAGCCCGTGGCCGAAGCCGTGGCCGTGCGCGACGGTCGGGTACTGGCCGTCGGCACGATGGACGAGTGTGCCCGATGGGGTGATCACACCGTGGATGGCAGCTTCGCCGACCGTGTGTTGGTCCCGGGGATGATCGAGGCGCACGCCCACGTCCTGGAGGGGGTCTTCTCGCTGCTGCCGTACGCGGGCTGGTTCGATCGCCGCCGACCCGACGGCACCACGGTGGTCGGGATCCGCACCTACGACGACCTCGTCGTCTTGCTGCGCGCCGAGGCCGACGCACTGTCCGACCCCGACCAGGCCCTCGTGGTCGGCGGCTTCGACCCCATCTACTTCACCGGTGAGGAGCGCCTGTCGCGGCGTCACCTCGATCAGGTGTCGACCACCCGGCCGGTGTTCGTGCTCCACGCCAGCGCCCACTTGGCCACCGTCAACTCGGCCATGCTGGTGCAGAGTGACATCACCGCAGCCACCCCGACGCCCGGCGTGCATCTGGGCGCCGACGGTGAGCCGTCCGGTGAGCTCCACGAGATGCCCGCCATCGCCCTGGCCGCCAGCGGGGTCGCGGTTCTGTTGGAAACCATGGGCGATCCCGAGGCCATCCGGGCCCTTGGCCGAATGGCCCGCAACGAGGGGGTCACCGTCGTCACCGACCTGGGTGCGAGCGGGGCGATGAACGCTGGCTCCCAGGATCTGTGGCGGTCGGTGGTGGACGCCGAATTCCCGACGCGCATCCACCAGTATCACCTGCCCGCACCCTTGGGAGGCAGCGGCGACTGGGAAGCGGCAGCCGAGCAGGTGGCGCTCCTGATGACCGGGAACACGCCGCACCTGGCGACGCGTGGCGTCAAGTTCGTGCTCGACGGATCCATCCAGGGCTGGACGGCGGCCATGGGCTGGCCCGGGTACTTCACCGGTACCGATCACGGTCAACTGCTGCTCCCCCCCGAGCAGCTGGTGGAGGCCATGCGCCCCTTCCACCAGCGACGCATCAACGTCCACACACACTGCAACGGTGACCTCACCATCGACCTGTTCATCGATGCGGTCGAAGACCTGCTGCTGGAGTTTCCCTGGCTGGACCATCGCCACACGGTGCAGCACTGCCAGCTCACCAACGCTGCGCAGTACCGGCGCATGGCGAAGCTGGGCATGTGCGCCAACATCTTCGCCAACCACCTGTGGTACTGGGGCGATCAGCATCATGACCTCACCGTGGGTCCCGAGCGGGCCCGCAAGATGGAGGCCTGCGCCACCGCCAAGCGCGAGGGGGTGCGCTTCGCGCTGCACACCGATGCCAATGTCACCCCGTTGGGTCATCGGCATTCGATGTGGTGCGCGGTCAATCGGGTGACACCCAGCGGACGGGTCCTGGGCGAGCACGAACGCATCAGCGCCTATGACGCGCTGAAGGCGGTCACGCTGGATGCGGCCTATCAGCAGCACCTCGACCACGAGATGGGCACCATCGAGTGCGGCAAGCTCGCGGACTTCGCCGTGCTGGGGGACAGCCCGCTCGACGTCGACCCGATGGACATCCGTGACATCCCGGTCTGGGGCACGGTGGTGGGTGGGGTGTGCCACCCCGGCCCCGACGCCACCTGATCAGGGCTCCAGCGGCCGCCACAGGTCGTCGGCGATGGCGTCGTCCAGGCCGATGGCCACCAGCTGCGAGCCGGTGAGCGGCCGCGTGGTCGGTCGGATCTGGCGCGTGGGACCGACCACATGGATCTCGTCGACCGAGCCGTCGGCGTGGCTGACCCAGCCCTTCAGGCGGATGACGGCCGGATCGAGCCCTTCGAGGAAGGACCTCACCCGATCGGCATCCACCGGTTCGCTCGAGATCCACGACGTGCTGCGGTAGTCGGCGGACCGCGGATGGGGAGGCGGGGCCGACGGATGGTCGGTGGCGTCACCACGCCGCCCGAGCACCAGCTCGGGCGGCACCGCACCATGGGCCACGGTCACGATGGGCACGTCGGGCCGGGTGCGGGCCAGCCACCCGGTGACCTCGGCGGTGCGGTCCTCGGTCAGATGATCGGTCTTGGTCAGCAGCAGCAGCTCGGCCGCGGTCAGCTGGCGGTGGATCTCCCGCCCGATCAGTCGGTCACCGGCCTGGCGCTCGATCGAGTCGGCCGCGACGACCACGACGATGCCGCCCGGGACGAAGGGGGGCGTGTGCCCCCATGCGGCCACCGCGGCCGGGTCGGCCACCCCGCTGGCCTCCACCATCACCTGATCCACCGGCGGCCGGGCCCGGCTCAGCCGGGTGAGGGCATCGAGGAGCCCGGTACCGAGGGTGCAGCAGACACACCCGTTGGGCAGACTGACGATGTCGTCGGCGCCGGCCGCGTCGGACAAGAGCGCGGCGTCGATGGCCAGGTCACCGAAGTCGTTGACGATGACAGCCAGACGCCGACCGTGCGCCGTGGCGAGGAGATGGTTGACCACACTGGTCTTGCCCGCGCCCAGATACCCCCCGATCACAGTGAGGGCCACGGCGTCGACCATCGATGTTTTCTACCCGGTGGGCGTCCGTCCCGCCGACCAGCGGGTCGTCTCGCCTTCCGTCGGGGTCAGCGCCAGTCGAACTCGCGGTGACGATTGCCGCCGGTGAGCAGGTGCAGGGGAATGGTGACATCGAGCGACTCACCGGGCCCGAAGGGATCGGGCTCGCCCGTCTCACTGAGGTCGATCACGGTGAGGTCGATCTTCTGGGGTCGGGTCACCTGGGGGTACTCACCGGTGACGTTGCGCACGTGCTCACTCCAGCGTTGCATGGGCCTCCTCGGTCCTTTGCCCCACGGTAGGGGTCGGCATCTGGTCGATGCCTGGGGCGTTCGACCCTTCGTCTGGACTGATTGGTCCTTTCTCCCCGAGACTGCGGCCATGGCCGACGCAGACGAGATCAGAGCAACGGTGGAGGAGTACGTCTCCCGTTGGAACGGTGGGGATGGATCGGCCCTGGCCGAGTTGTTCCACCCGGATGCCACGGTGGCCGATCCGGTCGATGAGGCGGCCCATCGCGGCCGTGACGCCATCGCCGCCTTCTTCACGAGCACGTTCACCAGTGGGATGGACGCCACACTGGCCATCACCGGACCAATCCGGGTGGCCGGTCGCCATGCGGCGTTCCCCATGCAGGTGTCGATGGACCTCGGCGGCCAGACGGGCCGACTCGACATCATCGACACCATGGAGTTCGACGAAGACGGTTCGATCCTGGCCATGGCGGCCTACTGGGACGCGGCCGCCATGGAGATCAGCTGAGCGCGCCCACCATGACCGGTCTGCTCCCGCCCGACGATGATCTGGATCTGATCCACACCCGCACCTACGAAACGCGGGTGTACCTGATCGATGACACCGAGGTGCTGGTCAGGGGCGCGGTGTCGGACCTCAAACCGGCCGGGCTCTACGTGACCGACGACCCCGAGCCGCTGGAGATCCATCAGATGCAGGTGGAGCTCACCGTGGCCCTGCCCGAGCTCACCATCACGTCGGCCCGGGTGGGGTTCGAGAGCCACCCGGCCGAGGAGTGTCCGTCCATCGCCGGCCACTACGGCTCGCTCGTCGGGCTGTCCATCAGCCGCGGTTTCACCCACAAGGTGCGGGAGCTGTTCGGCGGCCCGCGCGGGTGTACCCACGCCACGGCGCTGCTTCAGGCCATGGCTCCTGCCGTCGTGCAGTCCATGTGGTCGGTTGGCGTCCGCGCCGCCCGACAGGCCGGGCGGGCGCCTGGTGCGGGCGATCCGGGCCGGGCCCGCCGGTTCGCCGGCAACCTCAACACCTGTCATGTCTGGGCCGAAGACGGCGAGCACGTCGCCTCCCTCGAGCGCGGCGAGACACCGCTGCCGCCGCTCCAGGTGCGGCGGCGCCTGGCCGAGCTGGGCCGGGAATCCGGCGAATGGCGAGGCGAGCCGGCGGCCGGCTGATCGGCGGTCACGCCCGGCTGGGCGGCGTCAGCTTCTTGAGATCGTGCACGGGAAGACCGCGAAGCAGCTCGATGGTGCGAAGGTAGGGATTCGCGGGGACGACGGCCTCGGCGCGGCGTTCGATGATCGCGTCGGTGAGCGGTCCGATGGCGTCCTCGACCGGGGTCACATCGGGCAGCTCGGCCCCGTCGTCGAAGATCTCGGTCTGGATGTATCCCGGCTTGATGACCGTGGTGTCGATGTCGGTGTCCACCAGCCAGGCGGTGACGGCCTCCATGTAGGTGTCGACCGCGGCCTTGGTGGCCGAATAGGTGGCGCTCCACGGAAGGCCACGAGTCGCGGCCACCGACGAGATGGCCACCAGGTGGCCCCGGCCCCGCGGGGCGAGCACGTCGATCCCGGCATCGATCGTGGCGATCAAGCCGGTGACGTTGGTCGCCACCAGAGCTGCTGAGCGGACGCCGTGTTCGGGCTGGCCCAACCGGCCCTCGGCCTGTGATCCGAGACCCGCGTTGGCCACCACTCGGGTGAGACCGCCGGTGGCCTGGTCGGCCCAGCGCACGGCGTCGAGCACCGCTTCGGCGTCGTTGACGTCGAGCTGGCGAACCCACACCTGCCGAGCGGGGTGGCGGCGGCCGATGTCGGCTGCCAGCGCGTCGAGTCGGTCGACGCGTCGGGCGGTGACGACCACGTCGTGGCCCCTGGCCGCCAGCTCGGTGGCGAGATGACGGCCGATGCCCGAGCTGGCCCCGGTGATGAAGGTGGTCTCCGTCATTGCGGCACGGTATCAGGCGTATCCGATCGGTCGAGAGGGGTGCAGCGGTGGCTGCGGGGCGCTACAACTGCTGGCGCCGATGGGCGCGTCCGCCCGTCCGGGACCACGACTCGGAGCTGCCGTGACCATCGCCGCCTACAGCATCACCACCGGAGCCATCGCGACCGAGGCCGCCCGCGTGGCCGCCGATCCGTCCGAGTTCGACGTGTCCCGTGTCTTGACCCTCGACGAGCTCGAACTGGGGCCGCTCGGCCCGCTCGACGTACGCCTCCGGATCCTGGCCGTCTCGGCCGAGCACAACATCGATCACGCGGCGACGGCCGACACCATCAACATCGCAGAGGCGCGCGGGGGCAGGATGTTTCCCGGGAACAGCGCCACGGGCGAGGTGCTGGCCGTCGGCGACGAGGTCACCCGGTTCTCGGTGGGCGACATCGTGATCACCCACTGCAACGGTGGCCCCGATGCGTTCGGGTACCCGCAGCGCATCTGGGCCTACGACGCCCCCGATTCGGTGGGCTGGTACGCCAAGGAGGCGGTGGTGGGCGAGTGGCAGTTGATCGCCGCCCCCCTCGACTGTGGCCTCACGTTGTGGGAGATCGCCGCCCTGCCGCTGCGGGCTCCCACGGCCTATCACCTGTGGCGGAGGGCACTCGGCATCTACCGACTGAAGGTTCCGTACGAGCGCCAGGCCCGTCTCAACGTGCTGGGGTTCGGCGGCGGCGTGTCCGAGCTCTTCCTCCAGCTGGCGCGTTCGGAGGGTCATCGGGCGTTCTACTGCGCCGGGAGCGCGACTCGCCGCGCCGAGTTGGAGGCGGGGGGCATCGAGACCATCGATCAGACGGTGTTCAACCGATTCCACGAACGGGCCGATGTGAAGGCGTTCAGCGAGGAATGCAAGGCCCGAACCGACGGCGTGCTGATGCACGCGGTGTGCGACATGTTGCGAGGGCCCGTGTTCGGCGCCGGCCTGGCGGTGGCGGCCCGCCAGGGGGTGAACGTGTCGGCCGGTTGGCAGCTCAGCCAGGTGGTCGAGTACAACTCCACGCTCATGTCGGTGAAGCAGATCACCATCGATCACGCCCACTACGAGACGGTGCAGGGCGCTGAGGCGGCGACCGCGTTGTACGGGCAGGTCTTCCGCCCGACGGTCCACGACGAGGTCTACGCGTGGGAGGACCTCCCGCGCGCGCACCAGGAGATGCACCAGAACACCCAGACCGGCATTCCCATCATCCGTGTGGCCGACGAGTTGCCGGCCACGGTCGCGGCCATCAGCTGACACGAGCGGCACCTGGCACCGTGACGTCGAGGCAGAGTAGAGAGGGTTCCATGTACGAGCATCTGCTGGCGCCCGGCCGCATCGGCACGCTGGAGGTGCGAAACCGCATCGTCATGGCACCGATGGGGGTCGAGATCGTCGACGCCGACGGTCACGCTCGCGAACCGCTCATCGCCTACTACGAGGAGCGGGCCCGTGGGGGCGTGGGCCTCATCATCACCGAGGTGTGCGCCATGGCGTATCCCCGTGGGGCGAACTCGGCCCATCAGCTCGGCCTCAGCAGCGACGCGTTCATCGCCGATCTCGCCGCCCTCACCGATCGGGTGCACACCCATGGCGCCGCCATCGCCGCGCAGCTGGTGCACCACGGCAAGATCTCCCGACTCGACACCAAGGAGGGCCGTCCGGTGCTGGTGCCGTCGGTCCCGTCCTGGCCCGGGTCGATGGACATGATCAACGACCTCTCGGCGGAGGAGCTGGGGTTGATGGGGGCCGCGGTGGGCAATACCGCCCCGCAGTACCAGGTGGCCAGCGCGGACGATCTCGCCCGCACCGTCGACGAGTTCGCCGAGGCCACCCGGCGAGCCCGCGATGCCGGCTTCGACGGCGTCGAGATCCACGCCGCCCACGGCTATCTGTTGTCGGGGTTCCTGTCGCGGGCCTGGAACCAACGCGACGACGAATACGGCGGCGCCATCGAGAATCGGG
>Ga0224505_10000247_pt1 | contig 40605 bp, 29 predicted proteins | sample SF_Jan12_sed_USG_FD_169102 | JGI IMG/M metagenome (GOLD analysis project Ga0224505, IMG submission 169102) | Sediment microbial communities from San Francisco Bay, California, United States - SF_Jan12_sed_USGS_4_1 | ecosystem: Environmental > Aquatic > Marine > Sediment | place: USA: California... | reverse complement strand
GTTGCCGGCTTCCACCGAGAAGCCGATGTAGGCCGGGAACTCGAAGAAGCCCGTACCGCCCCGGCTGATGCGGCGGTAGACGATGGCGCGCGCGATGCCGTACTGGGTGCCGACCCTGGCGTCGGGCGGCAGCCCCGAGAGATCGAACAGTCCGCCGAGCGTGAAGAGTTCCTGCGGCGACACGACCTCGTCGTCCAGGGCCGAGCCGCCGTCCATCGACCACACGAGGCTGTAGCGGCCGCGGCTGCGCGCCAGCTGCCACGAGGCGCGCACGACGTCCGCGTCACGGGTGGCGCCGAGAGATTCGCGATCGGCGAGCCAGCTCGCGCGGAACGCCTGGCCCTGCTTCGGGAAATAGCCGCTGTCGAGCCGGTCGTAGCCGAAATGCACGAACGCGCCACCTAGGTCGAACGAAGTGTTGGGCAGGCCTGGGTCACCGATGAGCACGCGGCTGCTGCCATCGCCACGCCGCACGCCCACGCGCACCTCACCCCAGTTCGACAGCTCGGCGCCCACCGCCAGCGACACTTCGGTGTCGCGCGTGCGATAGCGCCCGAGCCGCTGCCCCTCGTCACTGACGACCTGCAGCGTGGTTTCCTCGTAACGGAAAGCCGGCGCAATGAAGTACGGCCGGCGCAGGGACAACGGCTGGTAGAACTCGGTCAGCAGCTTCGGCTCCTCGCCGATCTGGCCGTCGATGATCCACTCGGCGTCGAGCGCATTGAGGCGCGTCATGCGCAGCTGCGCTGCTGCATTCGCCGTAGCGCCGCCTTCGTAGTCGTTTTCCACGCCCACGCCGAGCCGCAGGAACGCCGGACCCCAGGACTTGCGGCGCAGATCGATCTCCAGCCCCGGTTCGTCTTCGCCCTCGCGCACGAGCCGGTAATCGACGGACTCGAAGTCGTCGCGGCGATACTGCGAGGCCAGGCGCTCCTGCAGTTCCGGCCGGTCGAGCGGCCTGCCAGCCAGGTCGCCGAAGACGGCCTCGACCCGCTTCGCCTCTTGCTGCGACTGCGCATCCGGCCGCACAAATGCGACCTGCACGGCGGGCTCCGCAGGACGGGCGCGGCTCGCGACGTACCGCTCGTAGTCGGCGACGGGCAACGACAGCACGGCGAGTGCAGGGGCCTGCGCCAGGGCAGCCGCCTTCCCCTGTTCCATCACCTGTGGCATGCGGCCGAAGTCGATCGCGGTCATCGCGCCGAGGTCGGGTTCGATCAGCACGTCGCCGGGCTGCAGGTGCTTCTTGGATTCTAGCGTGCCGCGTCGGACCATGATGCCGACCATCTGGTTCGTGATGTCGAAAGCCGAATCCAGTCCGTCCCGCCTCGCCAGCGGAAAGCTCACGTCGACGACGATGAGCACGTCGACACCCATGCTCTGCGCGAGTTCCACCGGCAGGTTGTCGACGAGGCCGCCATCGACCAGCAGGCGGCCATTCATCTCGACCGGTGTCAGCACTCCCGGGGCCGACATGCTGGCGCGCAGGACGGTCACGAGGTCGCCCTCGCCCATGACGACGGCCTCGCCCGTCTCGAGATCCGTCGCGAGAGCGCGGAAACGCGTCGGCAACTGGTCGAAGTCCCGCACGTCGGCGACGCGGGCCGTGGCATCGCGCAGCACCTGCGTGATCTTGTGGCCCTGCACCAGGCCGAGCGGCAGCACGACGCCTTCGCTCATGTTCACGCCCAGGGCGCCTTTGGCGAGGATATTGCGGTCGTCCTGCTTGCGGCGGTAAGCGCGTTCGCGCCGCGGCGCGCGATCACGGATCACCTCCTGCCAGTCGAGTTCGCGAAACACGCGCTCGATTTCGTCGCCGCTCAGTCCGGCGGCATAGAGCCCGCCCACGACGGCGCCCATGCTCGTGCCGGTGATCGCGTCGATCGGGATGTGCATCTGCTCGAGCATGCGGATCACGCCGACGTGGGCGGCGCCGCGCGCTCCGCCACCGCTCAACACCAGCCCGATTCGGGGTCGCGCGGGCTCGGATGCAACCTGTACCGGTGCGCCCTGCGCGGCGCTTTCCGGCGCAGCCGCCCGTGCCGGCAGGACATGAGCCGTGCAGGCGATGCCGATGCAGGCCAGCAGCGCTCGCCGCTGCCACGCCGGAACGGATGGAAGTTGCAGTCGATGTACGCGCACGCGGCGGGGCGGGAATGGGATTCGCATTGCCAGCTCCAGGAGGTGCGGCGATGGTAGCAAACGCCGGCACCACTCCTGCGTCCGGTCGGTGATAATGGACGGCGAAACCGCATCCCGCGCCACTGCCGAATCCCTCCTCCATGACTCTGCTGAACTTCCGATCAGCGCGCTGGCTCGTGTGTCTCATCGCCGGCGCGGGCATCACCATGACCGCAACTGCGCGGGCAGCAGCGCCTGCGCTCGAAGAAATCGTGGTGACTGCGCAACGGCAACCGGTGCCTGCGCTGGCAACACCGCTCAGCATCGGGCGCATCGACCAGGACGCCATCGACCTGCTCGGCGCCACCCACAGCTCCGAAGCGCTCAATCGCGTGCCGGGAGTGATGGTGCAGCGTGGCAGCGGGCAGGAAAGCCTCACCGCGATCCGCTCGCCGGTACTGACAGGCGCGGGCTCGTGCGGCGCGTTCCTGTTCCTGGAAAACGGCGTGCCGATTCGCCCCGTCGGCTTCTGCAACGTCAACGAGATGCTCGAGATCGACACCGAGCAGGCCGATGCAATCGAAGTCCTGCGCGGCACGGGATCCGCGCTCTACGGCTCGAATTCGGTGCACGGCACGATCAACGTGCTGCAGGACGCGCCTGCGGAATTGCCGACCTGGCAACTGGGGCTCGGTGTCGGCCCGGACGACTACGTGCGTGGCAGCTTCGTCGCCACGCATCAAGGCGACGCCACGGGTTTCGGCTTGAAGGCGCTGTATACGCACGACGGCGGCTGGCGCGACCAGTCCGGCTTCGTCGAAGGCAAGCTCAACGCCACCCTCACGACCGGTGCGGGTGGCAGCATTCCGTCCCGGTTCGATCTCGCGGCGACGAAGCTCGAGCAGGAGACGGCCGGATTCATCCTCGGCAAGAATGCCTACCGCGACCCGGAATTGAGCGAGCAGAACCTGAACCCGGAGGCCTATCGCAACGCGCAGGCCGTTCGAATCACGGGGCTGGTGCAGCCGCAGACGTCCCTGCGCGGCCGGATCGAGCTGCGACCTTACTTCCGCACCTCACGCATGGATTTCCTGCAGCACTTCCTGCTCGGCCAACCCGTCGAACGCAACGGCCAGGACAGCGCGGGTGTGATGAGCAGCTTCGACTGGGACCTTGGCGACCGCGTCTCGCTCATCACGGGTCTCGACCTCGAGTGGGCCGACACGTTCCTGGTCGAAGACCAGGCAGGGCCCACGACGGGCGGCAGCCCGGCTGCCAATGCGATCCGGCCAGCCGGCCTGCACTACGACTACAGCGTGACTTCGAACGTGGCCGGCGGCTATGCGCAGCTCGACTATGCCTTGACGCCCTCGCTGCACGCCGGCGCAGGCGTGCGCGTGGAATACGTCGGCTACGACTACGACAACCACATGCTGGCCGGCAACACGGACGCGAACGGAGTGCCGTGCCTGCCGGCGGGTTGCCTGTACAGCCGGCCGGCCGATCGCAGCGATACGTTCACCAATGCGGCGCCCAAGATCAGCCTGCGCTGGGACGCGGCCGCAGGCCTGATGCTGTACGCAAATGCGTCGCGCGGCTTCCGTCCGCCCGAGATGACGGAGCTCTACAGGCTGCAGCGCAATCAGTCCGTGGCCGAGCTCGATTCCGAGCAGGTGGACGCTTACGAGATCGGCCTGAAGTTCGCGCGCGACGGCTGGCGCGGCGAACTTGCCGCGTTCGACATGCGCAAGGACAACGTCATCCTCCGCGATTCCAGCGGCTTCTACGTGAGCGACGGTCGCACCTCGCACGCAGGCGTGGAGTACGCGCTGACGTGGCAAGCGCTCGATTCGCTGGCGGCCACGGTATCAGGCACCTATGCGCGGCATCGCTACGAGTTCTCGCGCGCCATCGAGGGCGGCGAGACGATCACCGCGGGCAACGACGTGGACACAGCGCCGCGCGAGCTGCTGCGCGCCGCGCTCGAATTCAGGCCATTACCCACGGTGGCGGCGGAAGCCGAGTGGCTCGTGGTGGGCGACTATTTCGTCGATGCCGCCAACGCCCATCGCTACACCGGCCACGAACTGCTCAACCTGCGGGCGCGCTGGGAATTCGTGCCGCGATGGTCGCTGACGCTGCGCGTCAACAATGCGCTCGATCGCGCGTATGCGGACCGCGCCGACTTTGCTTTCGGAAATTACCGTTATTTTCCGGGACGTCCGCGCTCGGTGTTTGCGGAGCTCAGCTGGCAAGCGGAGTGATCGCCCGCGCGGGCGGTCGTCAGGCCACTGCCCGCAAGGTGCGCCACTGGACCGGTGCCGATCCGAACCAGTGCAGGCTTGCGGCCAGCGCGGCCACCTCACCCACGATGACGAGCGCCGGCGACTTGATGGCTGCGGCGCGTCCGGCATCTTCGAGCTCCGCGAGGTTCGCGAGCACCACGCGCTGATTCGGGCGCGAGCCGTTCTCGACGATGGCCACCGGCGTCGAGGGTGCCCGTCCGTGCCGCACCAGCTGGTCGCGAATCGTGCCGAGCCCAGCCACACCCATGTACAGCGCGAGCGTCTGCCGCTCCCGGGCCAGCGTCGCCCAGTCGAGGCCGTCCATCGAGTCGCCGCTGTGCGCCGTCACGAACCGCACCGACTGCGCGTGTTCGCGGTGCGTGAGCGGGATTCCGGCATACGCGCCACACGCGACGGCGGCGGTGATGCCCGGGACGACCTCGAACGGGATGCCGTGCTGCTCGAGGAATTCCAGCTCCTCCCCGCCGCGGCCGAAGATGAACGGATCGCCGCCCTTCAACCGCACCACGCGCCGGCCGAGCCGTGCCTGCTCCAGCAGCATTTCATTGATGCGGCCCTGCGAGACCGAGTGGCCACCGGCCATCTTGCCGACGCAGATGCGGTCGGCATCGCGCCGCGCGAGGTTCAGCACTTCGTCGGCGACCAGGCGGTCGTGCAGGATCACGTCCGCTTCCTGCAGCGCGCGCAATGCGTTCAAGGTCAGCAAGCCGGCAGCGCCAGGCCCGGCACCCACCAGCACGACACTGCCGCGTCGCGGCGCATCGGGATGCTGCAAGGTGCGTTCGAGTTCACGCTCGGCGCCCGGCAAGTCGTTGTTGCGCACCAGCGTCGCAACCTGCCCGCGCACCACCGTCTCGTAGAAGCGGCGACGCGCATTGACGTCGGGCAGCCCGCCCTTGATCCGGCTGCGCCACCGTTGCAGCAGGTCCGCAAGCTGGCCGAACGATCCGTCGAGCAGTGACTCGAGCCGCTCCCGCACGAGCCGCGCCAGCACGGGGGCGACGCCGCCGGTCGAAATTGCGATGACCAGGGGCGACCGGTCGACGATCGCGGGCACGATGAAGCTCGAGAGCTCCGCCACGTCGACGACATTGACGAGCACGTCGCGATCGCGCCCGGCGGCGGCGACCGCTTCGTTCACGGCACGATCGTCCGTCGCTGCGATGGCGAGCACGGCGCCTTCGAAGTATTGCGGATCGAAATGCCCGCGGTGAACTTCGATGGCCGGGTTCCCGTCCAGCCATGCCGTGACCTCAGGCGCGACGAGCCGCACGCTGGCACCCGCGTCGAGCAGCAGCCGCACTTTCCGCTCGGCCACCGCACCGCCGCCGACGACGAGGACGCGTCGGCCCTGCAGGTCGGCGAACAGCGGAAAGAAGCGCACGTCAGCCTCCCAGCCCGTGGATGCCGCACTCGCGCTTCAAGCCGAAGAATCGCGTTGCCTCGGCGTCGCCCGCCTCGGCCAGCGTGCGCGTGGTGTGCCAGTCGCCGATCGAGACGTACCCTTCGTGCCAGAGCGGGTGGTACGGCAGCTCGTGCTGGCGCAGGTAGTCGAAGACCTGGCGGTCGGTCCAGTCGAAGATCGGGTGCACTTTCCAGCGGTCCTCGCGCCACTCGAGCGGGCGGATGCGGCGGCGCGTCCCGGCCTGGTCGCGGCGCAGGCCGGCGAACCACGTATGCACGCCAAGTTCCTGCAGCGCGCGCTGCATCGGCTCGGTCTTGCGCGCCTCGTTGTAGCGGTCGATGCCGTCGAGACCCTGCTCCCAGAGCCGGCCGTGACGTGCTTCGAGCCAGGCTGGCGAGACCCGCGGCTGGTACACCTTGAGATTGAGTTCGAACTTCTCGACCAGGTCGTCGATGAAGCGGTAGGTTTCCGGGAACAGGTAACCGGTGTCGATCAGCACGACCGGCAGCGCAGGCAATTCGCGCGTTACCATGTGCAGTGACACGGCCGCCTGCGCACCGAAGCTCGACGAGAGCGCGTGCTCGCCGGGCAGGTTCGCCACGGCCCAGCGCACGCGGCCCGCGGCGCTCATGCGCTCGAGGTCGCCGTTCACCTCGTCCATGATGGCCGGCTCGTGCATCGCCCGGTCCGGATCCCAGGCCAGTGCTCTCATCCTTGCCAATCCTCCGCGACTCATGTCGCCTGCGCCCCGACCAGGCCCGCACGCCAGGCGAAATCGCCGAAACGTTCACCCGCCGTGCGCTCCCTGGCATAGCGAGCGAACGCCGTGTCCAGTGCCGCGACGATCGTCGGCTCGTCGACGTTCTCGAGGTGCAGCGCGTTGAGGCGCTGGCCCTTGCCGTCGCCGCCGTAGAACAGGTTGTAGCGTCCCGGAGCCTTGCCCACGAGCGCGACCTCCGCGAGATACGGCCGCGCGCAGCCATTCGGGCAGCCGGTGATGCGCAGCACCAGCGGCGCACCCGCCAGGCCGTTCGCGGCGAGACGCTCGTCGACCAGCTGCGTGAGTCGCGGCAGGTAGCGTTCGGCCTCGGCCATCGCCAGTGCGCAGGTCGGCAAGGCAACGCACGCCAGCGCGTTGAGCGCAACGGGCGTGGCCCGGGCATGCCGGTCGAGGCCGTAACGGACGACGAGTCCGTCGATGAACGCGCGTGCGTTCGCGTCCACGTTCGCGATCGTCAGGTTCTGGTTCGGCGTCAGGCGGAAATCGCCGCGGTGCACCTTGGCGATCTCGCGCAGGCCCGTGAGCCACGGCCCCCTGGCCGTATCGGCGACGCGGCCGGCGTCGATGCGCAGCGTGAGGTGCCAACGGCCGTCGAACCCTTCGATCCAGCCGAACCGGTCACCGGTCGTCTCGAACCTGAATGGGCGCGCAGGCTCGAGCGCGAAACCCATGCGTCGCGTGATCTCGGCTACGAACCACTCGAGGCCGCGGTCTTCGATCGTGTACTTGAGACGGGCGCGCTTGCGCACGGCACGGTTGCCGAAATCGCGCTGGGTGGTGAGCACGGCCTCCGCCACCGCAAGCAACTGCTCGGGCCGCAGGAATCCCGCTACGTCCGCGACGCGCGGGTGCGTCTCGGCATCATTGTGCGTGGCGCCCATGCCGCCGCCGACGGTGAGATTGAAACCCTGCAGCTCGCCGTGCTCGACGATCGCGATGAAGCCGAGGTCGTGCGCAAAGACGTCGACGTCGTTGACGGGCGGCACGACGATCGCGGCCTTGAACTTGCGCGGCAGGTAGGTCGGGCCGTAGAGCGGCTCGACTTCGTCTTCCGTGCTCGACACCTTCTCGCCGTCGAGCCAGATCTCGTGGTAGGCGCGCGTCCTCGGCAGCAGGTGCTCCGAGAGTTGCTTCGCCCATCCGTGCACGACCGGGTGAGCACGCGTCTCGACCGGGTTCGCGCTCGCCATCACGTTGCGGTTGACGTCGCCGCACGCCGCGAGGGTATCCAGCAGCGAGGCGTTGATCGCCTGCATCGTCGTCTTGAGCTCGGTCTTGATCACGCCGTGGAACTGGAAGGCCTGCCGCGTCGTGATCCGCAGCGTGCCATTCGCATGGCGGCGCGCGATTTCGTCGAGCTGCAGCCACTGCGCGGGCGTGCAGACGCCGCCCGGCAGGCGCGTGCGGATCATGAAGCTGTACGCGGGCTCGAGCTTCTGCCGCCGGCGCTCGTCGCGGATGTCGCGATCGTCCTGCTGGTAGCTGCCGTGGAACTTGATCAGGACGGTGTCGTCTTCGCGGATCGCGCCGGTCAGCGGGTCCTGCAGGCTCTCGACCAGCGCGCCGCGCAGGTTGCGGCTGTCACGCTTGATGCGTTCGACGGGGGATTGCTCGGTCATGCTGGTCCCGCTCAGTACACGTCGCGCAGGTAGCGGCGGTCGTCCGCGAGCCGGCGCACGTAGGCGTCCGCGTCGTCGCGGCTCTTGCCGCCGTGCTCCGCCACGATGTCCATCAGTGCCGCATTGACGTCGGGTGCCATCCGCTCGGCGTCGCCGCAGACGTACAGGTACGCGCCGTTCTCGAGCCACGAATACAGGTCCTTGCCGACGCGGCGCAGGCGGTCCTGGACGTACTCGCGGGCGATGCTGCGGTCGCGCGAGAACGCGAGGTCGCAGCGGCTCAGCACGCCCCGCTTGACCGCGTCCTGCCACTCGGCCTGGTACAGGAACTCGCTCTGGAAATGACGCGCGCCGAAGAACAGCCAGTTGCGGCCCGTCGCGCCCTGCGCCCCGCGGTGCTGCACGAAGCCGCGGAACGGGGCAACTCCGGTGCCGGGGCCGATCATGATCACGTCGCGCGTCGTGTCGGCGGGAAGGCGGAAGCGCTCGTTCGGTTCGATGAAGATGCGCGCCTTTGCCTGGTCGCCCTGCAGGCTGGCGAGGAACGCCGAGGCCGCGCCCAGGCGGCGCTTGCGGTCGAGTTCGTAATCCACCAGTGCGACGGCGAGGTGGGCTTCCTCGCCGACCGCTTCCTGGCTGGAAGCGATCGAGTACAGCCGCGGCGCCAGTGGCCGCAACGCCTTTACGAACGACGTGGCATCCCACTCGGCCGGGTGACGCTGCAGCACGTCGACCAGCTGCAGGTCCTTCAGCGCGTGGCGCAGTTCGGCTTCGTGGCCGGGCTGCAGTACGCCGGCGAGCCGCGTGTCCTTCGAGCGCTCGGCCTGTTGCGTGAGGAACGGCCGCGTCAGGCGCGTGAGTTCGCGGCCGGTCGTGAGCCATTCGCGCAGCGGTTTCGCCGTATCGTCGAGGACCACGGACTGTTCGCCGTCGAGGTGCAGCGCCTGCAGCACTTCACTGACGACCGCGGGCGGGTTCGCGTGCCAGACACCCAGCGCGTCGCCCGGCGCATAGGTGAGGCCGGAGCCCGCGAGGTTGATTTCGAGGTGCCGGACTTCCCTGGTCGCGCCGCGACCGGTGAGCGGGTGATTCGCGATCACTTCGGCCGCGAACGGTTGCTCGCGCGAGAACTGCGGTTCGGTGGGAGCCGTGCGCAGGCGCGTGACGGTTGCGGACTGCGCATTGCCACCCAATGCGTCGCGCGCGCCGGTGACCACGCGATCGAGCCACGCGTTGGCCAGCGTGTCGTAGTCGACGTCGCAGTCGACGCGGTCGACGAGTCGCCGGGCGCCCAGCGCGGCGAGCCGCTCGTCCACCTGCCTGCCCGTCTCGCAGAACTTCGGGTAGCTCGAATCCCCGAGCGCGAGCACCGAGAAACTCAGCTGCGCGAGTTGCGGCGCGCGGCGCGACTGCAGGAACTCGATGAAGCCACGCGCGTCGTCCGGCGGATCGCCGTCGCCTTGCGTGCTGACGACCAGCACCAGCATGCGTTCCCTGGCCAGGTCCCTGACCGGATAACTGCCTGCAGCGTAGACGCGCGCCGCGAGACCCAAGGCTTCGGCAGCGCGGCCGAGCCGGTCGGCGATGCGCTTGCTGTTGCCCGTCTGGGACCCGTAAACGATCGTCAGCCGCGCCGTGGGCTCGGTGCGCGCAGCGGGCGCAACGACCGGACCCGCTGGCAGCGACACGCCAGGGCGTCCGCCGGCACGCTCGTGGGCAACTCCCGCGGCGAAACCGGAAAGCCACTGCAGCGTGGACGGCTCGAGACTTTCGACGACCCGCAGCAGCAACTCGGTCCGCTCGGGGTCGAGCGGGCCCAGGGGCAGCGTCGTCGCGATGTTGGCGCTCATGGCATTCCTCGCCCGCGAACCTGTTGCGGGGCAGTGAATGCTAGGGAGCGACCCCCGGCCGACGGAAAGGCCGGGTGGTTATGGACTCAGAACGCGTCTCAGGCCGGGAAGAACTCGATCGGCTTGGTGGTCGTCATCGTGGCCACGTCCCGGTCTTCGAACCGGAACATCTTCACGCGGGCCACCAGCTTGCGCTCGAGCTCGGGATCGCCCAGTTCGCTGGAAATCAAGCGGCATTCGGTCACCTCACCGCTCGGCGCGATGGTGACTTCGAGCACCACCTTGCCCTGCAGCGCCGGGTTCTCCCGCAGCGCGCGGCTGTAGAGCGAGTAGATCGCCGACTTGTTCTTGTCAAAGACCAATTCGATCTCTTCACGGGTCCGGGCCGCCTTGGCGCTCTTGCCCGACCGCTGGGCTTCTGGTGCCGCACTGGCCTCGGTTGCCGCCGAGGACACCTTGGCGGTGGCATGCCCCTTGAGACCGGTCGAACCGCCGCCGAATCCCCTGCTGACCTCGCCGACGACGATGCCGCCGCTGCCGCTGCCAGTCTTCGCCGTGAGGATCGACCGATCGACACGGGTGCGTTCGCCCGCCCCGGCGTTCAACGACTTCGCATCGACGTTGGTGTTGACGTCCATGTCCCGCAGTTCTGCGAGCTGGTCCGACAGGGCGAGCAGTCCGGACGCAGCCGCCTTCTTGCGTGGATCAGGTTTCGGCTCGGACTGGGTCACGGGCACCGGGCGTTCGACGCGGGCCTCGACCTTCGGCACCTCCACCGGCTCGGGCGGCGGCACTTCGACCGGCTTGGGCAACGGTTTCGGCTTCGGTTGCTGCAGGATGAACTCGACGATGCGCTCCGGCATGGCTGGCGCCATCGCGGGCGTGCGCGGCCTGTCGGGCAACAGCGGGATGACGATGCCGAATCCGATGAACAGCCCGAGCACAGCGCCCAGGACGCGTCGAACACGACGTTGATCGTCGTCCGACGGTGTCCAGGGCAGGTCGTAGACGCGGAAGTAGGTAGCGCTCATCGTGCCGGCTCCATCAGGCCCCTGATTGCGCAACGAGCGCCTGCTCGCGCTCGACGACTGCCAGCGACACCTTGGTGTAGTCGGCGGCCGAGCAGCTCGCAACGATCTTGCGCAGCACGGCGTACGGCAGCGACTTCTCGGCCATGACGGTCACTTCGCGCTGCGCGTCCGTCCCGGGCAGCAGCCCGGCAGACTCCCGGCCAAGCGCCGCTCGCAGGGGTTCCACGACCGGCTCCGCCGTGCTGCCCACGTCGGCCACCGAGACGATCGCCTCGCCGTTCACGTACAGCATGTCGCGGGTCACGGTCACCACCGTCGCAGGCCGCGGTTTCTGGTCCGACACCGAGTACGGGATGGAGATGTTGCGGCTGTTCGACAGGATCTCCGTGTCCGCCGAGTGCACCAGCAGGTAGACCACGAGGATCATCAGCATGTCGATCATCGGAATGAGCGTGAGCGGCCCGTGGCCGCCACTCCCGCCGTGGCGCGAATGCCGAGCTTTGCCCGTGCGGATCATGTCGGCGCATCTCCGAGCGCGATGAGCGGGAACAATTCGCGGCGCACGACCTTGCCGCCGACCGTGCTCTGGCGGACGCGGACTGCATCCATCACCTGCACGATCGTGTCGTAGTCCACGTCCTCGGCGACGAGCAACGTCGCGTTCTGCTGGTCGGGGAAGCGCCCCTTGAGGCCTTCGAGGTACTCGGACACGCGCACGACATCCTGGCCCGTGGCCGTGGCCGGCACGGTTTCGAGGATGCCCTGGTTGCGGTCCGCGATCTCGACGGCGCCGCGGCGCACGATGACCTCGAGCTCGAATACCGGCGTCTTCGCTGCCGCCTGCGCGCCCGGTCCGGGCAGGTTCACCTCCAGCACGGCGGTCCTCGAGAACACTGCCGTGAAGATCAGGAAGAACGACAGGATGACCATCACGTCCAGCATGGGCACGATGTTCAGGTCGTTGCGGCCGCGGTAGCGCGCGTGGTTGCGCAGCTGCCGGCGGGCCAGCGGCGAGCTCTTCATGCGCGCGCTGCCCCGAGAATCTGTTCGCTGGTCCGGGCTGCGGCCGACGCGGCGGCCGGCTGCGGCACCGCCGGGCGGCGCTCGGTGATGCTGTTCAGGAACTTGATCGACGCCACCTCGAGGCTGTCCACCAGCTCCGTGGTCTTGGTCTCGAGATACATGTGGCAGAGCAGCAGCGTGATCGCGAGCCCGAGGCCGAGCGCGGTGTTGTTCATCGCGACCGAGATGCTCGCCGACAGCATGGCGGCCTTCTCGGCCGGGTTGACGGCGGCGACGGCGGCAAACGCGTTGATCAGGCCGATCACGGTGCCGAGCAGGCCCATCAGCATGCCGATGTTGGCCAGCGTCGCGAGGTAGTGCGTGCGCTTCTCGAGGCGCGGGATCACCTCGATCAGGCTTTCTTCCATCGCCTTTTCGATGTCTTCGCGGCGGTGCGCGGTGGAGATGCGCGACATGCCGTAGCGCATGATCGTCGACAGCGCCGAGTCGGTCTTCTCGGCGATCTCCATGGCCTTGCGGAAGTTGCCGCCCTGGATGAGGGGCGCCAACTCGGCCCACAGGCGGCGATTGCCGCGCGAAACGCGGTGCAGGTAGATGAAGCGCTCGACGGCGAAGCCGAGGCCGACCGCGAATACAGCGGCGATCGGGTAGAGGAAGACTCCGCCCTGCTTGAAGAAGTTCACGATCATGTCGAAGGTATTCATGGCTCTTTGGCTCCGGGAAGCGAACGGTCCGTACTTTGCGACGTCAGGTCGCGGAAATATGTGATCTCGCGCCGGAATTCGTCACGATCCAGCGGCGCAAGGACTTCGTCGATCAGGCTGCCCATCGGCCGGTCGGGTCCGGCCGGCGGTTCGGCGGCCTTCCACGGCACGATGCTCATGACCTTGGGCAGCTCGCGGTTGCCGGTGATGGCAGTGGCGTCGAGCTGCAGGCGGTCGACGGCCTTCTCGGACGCAGCACCCTTCGGCGCCGGATCCGCGGCCTGGACCAGGGCAACTGGAGTACCTGCCAGCAGCACGAGCGCGAAACCGGAGTGGAGAATGGCCTTCATGGCGTGGCCTCCGCGGTGCGTGTAACGGCGGCGATGCGCGCCTTGAGTTCAGCGACCCACGCGGCGACCTGCGTGTCGGCACCCTGGGTCAGCAGTTGATAGCGCTCGAAATGCGGCAGCGCGGCCGACGGATCGTCAAGGTACAGGTCGTGCAGTATCGCGAGGTTGCGCTCGGCGTCCGCGTAGTTCGGATCGAGCGTGAGCGCGCGCTCGTACGCCGCCTTGGCGTCGGCGAACCGCCCTGCCTGGCGCAGCTGCACGCCCCGCTGGTTCTGCGCGGCCGGATCGGCCTCCGGCGGCAGTGGCGGCACGGTGGCCGGAGCATCCGCCACCTCCGCGCGCGCGTAGCGTCCCGGCTTCAGCTGCGCGAGTTCGGCGTAGCTCCGCTGCACCCACTCGTCGTACACACCCTGCGCCGCCAGGCGCGCGTTGCGCTCGTGGATGCCGATCGCCTTCTCCTCGAACGGGAACGCCTGCTCCTCGAGCAGCACGTCGTATTGCTCGAGTTCCTCCGCATCGAGGCCATTGGGCCGGTCTGACTCGAGCAGCGCGCGGCCGAGGTGGCGGTAGAGGTCCGCCATCGCGAACGCGGACGCAGTCGTGACCTGCGCCACGCCATACTCCTCGGCGCGGCCATAGGCGCCGAGCGCGGCTTCGAGCGCCTTGCGCTTGGCGGCGAACGATGTCTCGAGCGGCAGGGCCAGCCGGATGGTACGGGCCGCAGCGTCGAGCGGACGCGCGAGTTCCAGCGCCGCAGTTGCGGCCAGGTACTTCGTGCGGTCCGTGCGCGCGCTGCCCGCGCCACGATCCGCGACGATGATGTCCTCGAGCCAGCGCTTGCGGCCCTCGATGTCGTTGGCGTCACGCGCAAGGTCGGCGAGCGTCTGTCGTGCATCGAGCGCAGGCCCCACCGGCGCCGGGTACCGCTTCACATATTCGGCGTAGACGCGGCTCGCAGACGCCGGGTCACCCGCAGCGACCTGCAACTCCGCCGCTTGCCACAGCGCGGTTCGGCGTACTTCCGGATCTTCAGTCTCGCGGGCCGCGACGCGTTCGAACTCGGCGGCGGCCCTGGCCTGCTGCCCGGACTCGACGTAGGCCACCGCGAGCTTGCGATCCACGTCCGCCGCCAGCTCATGCTGCGGGTAGGAGCGGCGGAAGCCTTCCAGCACCACGGCGGCCTCTGTCCACTGCCTGGTCTGCAGCAACAGCGCCGCGGCATCGAATTCAGCCTTGGCACGAATCGGCGAGGCTGGCGCGACGATGGCTACGCGCAGGAAATCCTGCACGGCGCCCGCGGTGTCGCCGGCCTCCCGCCGAACCTCGGCCTGGCGGTAGACGGCCGCTGCCCGGCGCTCCACTGCTTCCGCATGCTGCGGCTGGCTGGCAGGAGTGCGTGCGAGGATCTCGCCGTAGGCGCGCTCGGCCTCGGCGAAGCGGGACGAGTCGAAGTACGTGTGCGCGAGCACGGTCCAGGCCACGAGCTGCTGGCCAGCGTCGGCGCGCGCTCCGAGCGCAAGCACGCCCTGCGCGACGGCTTCCGCCCGCTCCCGGTCGCCGAGGTCAAACAGCTGCTTGGTCGTGCGCGTGAGCACGGCGGGCGTCTCCACGTGTTCCGGGAACGTGCTGGCGAACCGCAGCGAGGACTCGATGGCCCGCTGGCGCAGCGCCGGGCGCTCGGCCTCGGGCAGCGTCGGTTCGGCCTTGTCGAGCGCGACCAGTGCCGCGTAGCCGGCGCGGCCGGCTTCTGGCGCATTCTGATAGTTGTAAGCGGCCTTCTCGTATTCGTCGGCCGCCTCGGCGTACCGCAGGCCTTCGAGCAGGAGATCGGCGAGCAGCAGCCGCGTGGCCGGCGCTTCTGCCGTTGCGTCGAAACCGTCGAGGTAATCGCGGTACCAGCGCACGGCCGCGTCGCGATCCGCGTCGCCGCCCTGCTTCTGCGCGAGTGCGTGATGATGGCGCGCGAGATCGAGCAGGTTCGCCTGCACCGCGGCGCTGACGCGCGGGTCGATGTTCGCGCCGTGCTGCGCCCAGTACGCGCTGCGGGGACCGTAGAGTTCGACCAGTTCCTGCTTCGACTCGAGCACGAGCCCCGTGAAGCCCGCCTTGCCATAGGCCTCGGTGGCCTTGCCGAGCAGGAACGGCGCCTCCGGATCGAGCGGCTGGCGCCGCGCGAAGGAACGGTAAACCTCCGCTCCGTCCTGGAAGCGTTCCTTCTCGACGTAGAGGTCGCCAAGCGCGCGATACAGACGCGACTCGTAAGGCGCCGGTCCTCGCTGCGACAGCGCTGCCTGCAACGATGCCGCGCCTTCGTCTGCGGCGAACATCAGGCTCAGGGCGCGCAGCGTGTCGTCGGCAAGTTCCTGCTCGGGACGCGTGATCTGCGCCGCGTCGCGCAACCGGTCGTCCTGCACGAGCAGCCTATCCAGCAGGGCCAGGAAGTCGCGGCTGCTCGCCGCATTGTCGCTCAGCTTGAACCGCGCCCAGCCGCGCTTGTACAGGGCCTGTTCGTAGAACGGGCTCGCGGGACCCATGGCGAGCACTGCGCCGTAGGCCTGCCCTGCATCGGCATAGCGCTGCGCACTGAAGTAGACCTCGCCACGGCGGAACTGCGCTTCGTCGGCGTGCGCTCCCTGCGGGTAGTGCTGCACCAGTTCATCGAGGGCTGCCATCGCGGCGTCGGGATCGCCTGCCACTTCGGACGCGCGGGCAAGCTGGTACAGCGCCGCATCGCGCGCTGCGTAGTCGGGATGATCGCGCAGCAGCTCCTGGTATGCCGCGACGGCTTCGCGGGCCCTGGCCTGAGCTGCCGGGTCAGTCACGTCGCCGGTGCCGCTCAGCGCGGCCGCCTGTTCGAGGCGCAGGTCACCGAGCCGCCGCAGCGCCTGTGCCTTCAGCGCGGGATCCGCACCGTCGATACGCAGGAAGGCTTCGTAGCTGTTCGCGGCGTCGTCCGGCTCGGCCTGCACCGGCAGCGAGCGATCGACGGGGGCGCTGCGGCCCGCCAGCGACCCGAGCGTCGGTTCAGCTTTCCGGCGCGCGCTCTCGGCCGTGCCAGCCCAGCCGGCGACAAGCACGCTGGCGACGGCGAGCCAGAGATGGCGTGAGGCGCTCATCGGCCACCCCCAGCCGTTGCGCCGTCATACAAGGAGGCGAGCGCGAACTGCGCCTGCGTGGAGTAACTGCCGAGGCGCTTCTGCTGCGCCTGCAGTTCCGTGACCGCCAGGTCCGCGAGCGCGCGCTCCTGCGCCAGGGCCGTGTTGTCGATCAGCGGCGCGATGCGCGCGACGCGATCGGCCAGTTCGTTGACCCGGCCCGCGAAGCCAAGCGTGTCCCGCGGAATGAGATCGCCCGCCTCGGCGATCGCGGCGAGACGCGTGCCGGCCTCGGCCAGCGCCGCACGTGTCTCTCGCAGGTCGCGACGAGTCTGCGTGGCGCGCAACTTGTACGCACGATCGAGCTCCCACGACAGCGCGCCACGCAGCAGGCGCGCGCGCTCGGTGAACTCGTCACGCTGGGGTCCGGGTGGCATCGCGGCCAGCGTCGCATCGATGCGCGCAAGCGCCTCCCACTGCGCCCGCTCCTGCGGTGAGGCAAGCGCGGCGACGTCACGATTCGCTTCCACCTGCGCAAAGCGGTCGGCCAGCTCCTGCTGGCGCTGCGCCAGAGCATCGAGGTCCGTCCCCGACAGCATTTCCTGCCGGCGCGGCTCCCGCTCCGTCGCAGCGATCTCGCGCGCCTCGATCATTGCGCCGAAGGCCTCGAGCGAATCCGTCCAGCGCGAGAGGTTGGCCTGCATCAGGCGCAGGTCGCGGTAGTTCTTCAGGCCTTCCTGGAATTCGTGCGAAGCCAGCAGGTGATAGAGGTAACGGGTGTGCGGCGCGTCGGGCAGCTGCTCGAGCTGCCAGAACCAGCCCGGACGATCGCCCTGCGGGACCGTGGCCAGGATCGAGTCGAGAAAGCCGCCCTGGCGGATCGCGGCAATCGACTCGTCGATGCGTCGCGACTCGCGCGCGTAGGCGTCGATCGCCGATCGATAGTGCTGCGACGCCTGCCCATTCGATGCCAGCTTGACGTAGGCATAGGGAACCGCGATCAGCGACTCCTGCACCGATGCGTCGAGGAGCCGCCGCTGCTGCAGTTCGAGCCAGGGCACCAGCGCACGGTCCGGGTGATTGGCGTTTGCTTCCGCCCAGCCCAGCGCCAGCAGCGCCTTGTTGGTGAACGGACCGTCGAGACGTACCCGGCTCAGCACAACCGCAGGATCGTCGCCACCCTGCTGCTGCAGCAGCGCGAATCCCAGTGCCAGATTCGCGCGGTCACGCAGCGAGGCCTGCTCTTCGTTGACTGGCTGCAGCGTGCCGACCTGATCGAGGAACTGGCGGCCACGTGCCGTGTCACCCGCGCGCACCAGCGCGACGCCGAGATTGAAGCGTGCGTAGTTGGACCAGCCGCCGGTGTCGCTCCAGCTTTCCAGGCGCTGCGCCGCCTCGCCGTAGCGCCCGAGGCTCATCAGCACGTTCGCTTCCAGCAGGCGGCGCTCGGGCTCCAGCTTGCCCGCCAACGGCTGCCCGATAAGCCCGAGATTGCGCAGCGCGGCTTCGTAGTAGCCACGCTGGTACCCGATCCGCGCGAGATAGAAGCGGGCACGGTCGCGCACGGAGGGCGCCACCGGACCCGCGAGCAGTCGATCGAAGATGCGCTCCGCCTCCGTGTGCAGGCCGAGCGAGAGGTAGAGGCCTCCCGACAGCAGTTCCGCCTCGGCAGCGTGGTTCTTCAGCCGGTTGAAATCGCGATTGGCCTCGAGCCGGACGATCGACTCGAAGTAGTCGTCCTGGAAGAAGTGAAACAGCACGTCGCCGTAGTCGAGATCACGGATCTTCGTGGGTGGCGGTGCGTCACGCGCCGGCTCGTCCGCGTGCGCCGTCCACGCGGCGGCTGCGCCGAGCACCATGACGATGCAGATGGCGTAGAGCCGGGTGGTGGAGGATCGCTGACGCATGGTGCGAACTTCGGGCGGCCAGTGGCCCGTCCTATTCCCACTGCCGCACGACGAACTCCGGCTGCAGCGACGCTTCGCGGTCGGTGATGCGGAGCTCGACGTACTTGGCGCCCACCGTCTTGTCGACCTTGAGCGTCGTGCCACGGCGATAGTCGCGGTCGTGCGGGCCCTTGCCGGTGAAGAACGCGACGATCTCGTGGCTCCCGGCCTTCAGGTTGCCGAGGTAGAGCTTCTGCACGCCGCCGCGATGCAGGGCCTGCACCTCGCGCTCGGTGTAGAGGTAGTTCGCCACTTCCTTGTCGTCGACCTTGAGCGTCACCGAGTCGAGCGCGAAGAACGTGCCCACGTTCATCGAGAGGAACACGGCGACCTGCGTGCTGGCCGGATAGAGCAGTTCCTCTTCCAGCTTGAAGAGGTCGCGATTGAGGTCGATCAGCTGCTTCTTCAGCGTCTGCACGTCCTGGTCGACGGTCTTGAGGCCCGTCGCGTCGCCCTCGGACGGCATCGCCGCGATCGGGGAAGCCAGCAGGGCAAGCACCGTGAGCAGTCGCGCAACGCGCAGCAGCGGATGGGGTTTCGGTTTCATACGGGCGGAGCTCCGTTAGTCCTGGCGCAGGCGTTCGAGTTGTGGCGTGAGTGCGGAAAGATCGGCGGGGGCACCGGACCATGACGCGCGAACGTGTCCCTCGGCGTCGAGCAGCAGCGTGAGCGGCAGCTTCGCGACGTCGTACGCGCGCGCCACGGACTGCTGCGCATCGACCAGCGTCGGGGTCCTGAGGTGCATCGAATCGGCGATCGCCGCTGAGCGGTCGGCGCCGTCGAGACTGACGCCGAGCACGGCCGTGCCGGAGCTCAGACCCAGCGCATCGAGCGCGGCGACCGACTCGCGGCAGGGCCCGCACCAGCTGGCCCAGAAATGCAGGACGACGGGTTCGCCGCGGTATTCCGACAGGCGCACGTTGCGGCCGTCGACGGCCTTCAACGCGAAATCAGGCGCGACGGAATCGAGCGCCGGGGGCGCGGCGAACGCGGGCGCGCCAGCGGCCACGGCGATCGCCGCGGCCATCCATGTGCGCCATTCCCCGCGCGGGGTGTCTGAACCGAATATCCTGCGTTGCACCTGGCAACCCCGCTGTCATGGGAACGTCCCGAAGACCGGTGGCTTTGCGTCCCCGCCTTTCGGCGGGTTTGCCTTTTTCAGTCGAACGCATCGTTGTCTGCGGCTCCCCAAGCTGTCAAATCAGGGGGCCGCGGGATGCCAGACACTTGCGGTGCGTCACATTTCGCGCCGGTCGGTCGCGCCAGATGGCTGCTGCGGGCTTTCCAGGCCGGCCGAATAGAAAATCCGGCCTTCGCGGTCGACGATGACCGCCTCGACGTCGCCGAGCTTGCGGATGAACTCCATGCCCCGCTCGACACCGAGGATGAAGACCGTCTTGGTCAGGCCGTCGGTGCGCGTCGCGTTGGCGCCGATGACCGTGACGCTGCGCACTGCATCCGGCGACTTGCCCGTGCCGGGCACGAGGATGTGGTGATACCGCTGGCCGTCTTCCTCGAAATAGCGCTCGTAGTCGCCGGACGTCGATATCGCCTCGTCCTGCAGCGGGATGCGTGCAACTACCGCACCCTGCTTGCGTGGATCGCGGATCCCGACCACCCAGGGCTTGCCGAGCCGGTCGCCGAGCAGCGCGGTGTCGCCGCCGGCGTTGACCATCGCGTGTTCGATGCCCATGCGCCGCAGGATCTCGATGCCGCGGTCGACCGCCCAGCCCTTCGCAATGCCGCCGAGGTCGATGCGCATGCCGGGTTTCAGGAAGCGGATCGTGCGCGCGACCGGGTCGACTTCGAGGTGCCGGTAATCGACGCCCGGCAGGGCGGCCTTGATCTGCTCGTCGGTCGGATGCCGGCGCGCGCGGTAGTCGTAGAGGTACCCGACGCTCGCGTAGGTGATGTCGAAGGCCCCGTCGCTGATGCGCGAGTACTCGAGTGACTTCATGACGACGTCGATGATGTCGGGGTCGACCTGCACGGGACGTTCGAAGGCGTGCGCATTGACCTGCGAGAGCTGGCTCGCCGGTTTGTACGTGCTCATGAGTTCATCGGTGCGGTGCATGTCGGCCATGACCGCATCGATGGCATTCACGGCAAGGACGGAGTCATCGCACCAGAGTTGCACGGCGATGCGCGTGCCCATGATGGCTTCTTCGCGCTCGAACCACGCGGCACGCGCGGCGGGAAGGCCGGCCAGCAGGTTCAAGGCCAGCAGCAGTAGCATCCGTCGCATCGTGAAACCTCAGGTTCCGGTCCGCAGCTGGGCCTCGTCGTGCAGGCGCAGCAGGTAGTCACGCACGATGCCAGTCGCTTCCGCCGGGGGCAACAGCCGTTCGGCGACGAGTTTCGCGGCGATGTCGCTCATCGATCGCCGGCCGTCGACCAGCGAGGCCACGTAGCTGCGCACCCGGAGGGCGAGCGCATGGTCTGCCACCTCGGGCAGCAGTGGAACCGGATGCCGCGGGTCCGCCAGCCACGACGGCATGGGGCGCAGCGGCAGTTCGGCCTCGTGTTGCTTGCAGACCGCGAACGTGACGACCTCCTCGACCCGCGCGTGCCGGCTTGCCGGCGACGCCAGGTACGGCTGGCGCGACGACTGCAGCCGGGGCGACTCGAAACCTGCACCCGCCACGATCTCCTGCACCTCCTCGGTCGAGTACGCCCGCTCGGGATCGGCCTGTTGAAAGAACAGCGTGCCGGTGCAGACCCAGTGCCCACCCGGTGCGAGCAGCGAATTCACGATCGCCGCGAGGCTTTCGAGTTCGGTATCGACCACGTCCACGAGCCACGGGGTCACGACCGTATCGAAGCTGCCCGGAGCAAACGGCGGTTGCTTCGCATCGCCGAACACGAGGTGCAATCCCGGCTCCGCCGGCGCCGGCGCGGTAAGCGTGCGCAGCAGGGCGTGGCTCGCGAGGTCGCGCGGCGCGATGGGGAACTCGTAGAGGTCGACGCGCTCAGCGGCGTACATCCGGCGCGCGACGGCCATCAGCAGCGGATTGATGTCGACCGCCACGGTCGCGGCGGGACGCAGGATCGCGTGCAGATCGTACGGGAGCCGCCCTGCCCCGCAGCCGAGCACGAGCAGTCGCTCCGGACGCACGCTGCCCAGCGCACGGCGGACGGCTGCCAGCGCCGCCTGGTTCTCTTCCTCGCCCCAGACCCAGTCGCGGTGCACGTTGGGGTAATAGCTCGCGAGCCCCTGCGCCGCCGCAACGACCGGCGCGAGCGCCGCATACGTGGCAGCAGCGGCCGGCTCGGCCTCGAGCGGCGCCAGCAGTGCCTGCAGCCGTCGCGCATGATCCGAACATGCCATTGCCAGCAGCTTGAGGCGGTTGCGGGTCGTGGGTCGCGTGACGTCCGGACGCAGTGCCGCGCGATACAGCGCAGCCTGCCGCTTGAGGTGGGTGGTCATCGCGTGCAGCCGCCCGCGCCATTCCGCGAGTGCAAGATCGGGGGCCGGCAACAGCCACGGCATGCCGTCGACCAGCGGATAGCGCACGCCGCACGCGGAGCAACCCAGCGTGGAGTCGCCCTCGAGCACACCCGCGCAGCGCGGGCACCGCAATAACGGCAGGACTGCGCTCGAGATCGGTCCGTTCAAGGTCCTCCGGCTAGCCGATGCGGCCGCTCACGATCGGGTTGAAGGCGATCAGGCTGTCCTGCAGCGCTGCATTGCCAAGCCCGTTGCGCGGGAAGCGCGACGCGAACTGTCCTTGCTCACCGTGCAGGGCCATGTAATTCAGCACCACCGTCTCCACCAGCAGGTTGACGTTGCCCGCCGCCGGGCTCGACGCGGTCTCCACCGATGCATCCGAGCGGAAGTAACCGATCTGCTGGTGGCGCGCCGCGCCGCCCGTGCCCGTGGTGACCAGGTCCGGACGGCCACGGGGATTGTAGACCAGGAAGAACGACGCCGCGGTGGACTGGTTGTCGCTGGTCCACATGAACTTGCCCCGGCCGTCGGCGGTGTCGTCCACCTGGCCGCTGGCCGAGATCGAGCCGTCCGAGAACACGTAGAGCATCAGCGGCATGCCCCGGCGCGCCGCGTACTCGAGACAGGCGCCCATGCAGCGTCCCGCGCGCAGGTCGCGCAATTCGCCCGTGGAGCGCCCCTGCCCGTGATAATCGTACCCGCCGAGCGCGATCGTGCCGGCGCCGGCGTAGCCGGAGAGCACCATCTTCATGACTGCTGCGGTCTTGCGGAACTCGGCGTCGTTGTCGTACTCGGTGCGGCTGAAGATGCCGCCCGTGCCGACGATGTCCGGATCGAGGTCCGGGTTGAGGCTGCTCGGGTCGCCGTACTGGTCGACGACGTCAGCCGCCTTCACGTAGCCGCAGTTGACGAGTTCCTTGACGACCTCGTTGCGCGTGACGGTCGTCTGCTTGGGGTCGGCCCAGGGCTGCTTCGGGTCGACTTTCTGCAGCTTGCGGTCGCTGATGCGCTGGATGGCCTCCATGACCGCCACGGTGTCGTCGAGGCTCAACAGGCTTGCGAGCTGGCCCGTGTCGACCAGGCCGGTGACGTCGCTCGCGCGGTCGACCTTGGTCGGTCGCACCGACAGGTCGATCAGACCGGCCGGTGCCATCGAGTTGCCGCCGGAATCCGAGGCACGCGAACCGATCAGCGTCGCCAGCGCGCCATCCGCGCCCGCCTGGTGGATGCCGTACATCGGATTGTGCGGGTTGTTGCCGGTGTCGTTCTCGGAACGCGCCGCGATGACGGCGCCGTTGATCGACGCGGCCGTCGCCGGTGCGATGCGATCGAGGATGCCGCGCAGGAACGCGCTGTCGCTGTGGAACGCCAGGCCGAGCCGCGAATCGGTGAAGCTGGTACCGGTCGCCACGTTGGTCATGCTCGGCAGCATGTCGCCCGGCAGGCCGAGCTTGCCGTAGCCGGCCGTGCTGAGGAAGTCGAGCTGGCCGCCGGGCCCGCCGATCAGCACGTTCGACCCGACCATGTTCGCGCCGCCCGCGAGGTCGATGCAGATGAACGGGATCTTGCCCGCGCCCGCGACGTCGAGGCCGCAGCTGGCCTTGAGCGCGACCAGGTCGGGCGACAGCGCAGCCTGCGCCGCGCGCGGATCGGCGAACAGGCTGAAGACGGTGGGCGCGGCGATCGTCGCCAGGCCTGAGCTGAAGCCCTGCGCGAGGAAATCGCGCCGGGTGACTGGCCGCTTGTGCGTGCCTTCGTGACGGATCGGCTCGTCGAGGCCGAGCGCGCGAGGGGTCTTTCTTCGGATCAGCATGTGATGTTCCTCGTACTCGACGGCGTCAGTGCAGCAGCGTGGCGGCGCTGCCGAGCAGCGCGGCGCAACTTGCCTTGACCACGACTTCGGTGCGGTCAGCGCTGCAGGAACCACCGCAGCTCGACAGGCGCGTGATCAGGTTGTCGAGATCAGTGCGCACGCCCGCGGCATCCGGTTCGGTGGCGACGTTGGTGCGCAGCATTCGCCCGACCAGCGAGTCGAGCACGATCGCCCGGCCCGCGGGAGCGAACGCCGTGGACGGCGCCGCGCCGAAGTTGAAGCCCGGGAAGTACTGCGCGCGCGCTGTCGGATCTTCGACCAGTGCATCGCAGTACTGGATCGACAGCTGCGCGACCGCCACCGGGTGCGCGGACACGAACGTGTCGATCGTCTCCACGGTCGGCAGCGACTGCCTGATCGTCGCGTAGGTCGCAGCCACGCCCGGATCCTGCGGGCTCACGCCCGTGAGTTCGGCCATGGTCGCGTTGAGCTCGTCGAACACGCGCAGGCCCACGTCCGCGGTGCGCTGCACGTCCGGCGGCGGCGCCGGCGCCAGCGGCACCGGGTCGAGCCGCACGTTCTGGTGCGTCCCGAGCACGTCGAAGGTCAGGAAGAACTCGTCGGTGTCCGGACCCTTCTCCAGTGCGATGATGGTGCCGACGTTCGCCAGGGGCTGTCCGAGCGGCCCGTACTGCGAGTCCGTGATCGCCGTGTCCAGCGTACGGTACGCCTGGCCGACCGGGGCCTCCGCGCCGTTGATGCCGATGCGCAAGCCCGCCACCGGGATGGAGCCCGGCCTGGCGTTCGGGTCGAGGCTGATGAACGTCGGCTTGTCGAACAGGTAGCTGTACGAGTCGAACTGGCTCACTTCGAACAGCAGGTAGGCCTGCGGCACGTCCACGAGGTGGCTGATCGAGAACAGCAGGTAGAACTTCTCGCCGACGCCGGCCTGGAAGTTGGTCTGGATCTGGGTATCCGTCAGCACGCGGTTGTAGACCGCGACGAGGCGGAACACACCCTTGAACTGGCGGTCGCCCGAAACCTCGTTGCCGAGCACGAAGGCGAACGTGTCGTCCCAGTCCGAGATCGCGCCGGCGGGCGCGGGATCCGCGTCGCCGGTGAAGACGCCGTTGACGTAGATGCGCCGCCCGCGGATCGGGTCGTAGGTCGCGACCACGTGCTGCAGCGTCGCCTGCAGGTCCTCATCCGCCGCAGACGTCGTGAGCTTCGGGTCGCCGGCGGTGTTGGTGCCGGTGGCGCGGTTGTAGAAGTCGTAGCTGTAGAGCGTCTGGCCGAGCATGAAGTTGCGCGCGTTCGTGCCGCCCGAGTACGACACGATGCGGGAGTCTTCCTGCGCGACGTTGCCCGGCGCGACCCACGCTTCGATCGAGTATTCGCCGGTGGCCTTGATCAGGTCGCTGAGCTTCCGGCTCGCGGTGGTCGAGCCCTGCGCCTTGCCGTCGCGCACGTTGATGCCCCAGCCGCCGACCCAGCTGACGTCACCGGAAATGTTCAGGTTCAGCGCCGGCTCCACGCCGCTCGTGTCGTACGCGACCGAGCCGCGGCCCGTCTTGAATTCCCAGAGGCCGATGATGTTCGCCGTGTAGCGGTTGCCGCCGCTCGCGACGATGCCGTCCGGCAGGCGCAACGCCTTGGAAAAGACCAGCGAAGAATCCACCTGCGTGACAGGAACCTGGTCGGCGAACGCCTGGATCGCGGCCTCCATCTCGTTCGCGTTGGCCGCGCAGTCGCTCCAGCAGTTGTGGAATTCCGTGCGCAGCCGCAGCACCAGCCGCGACATTGCGGGCTGGTCGAGATTCATCTTCACCTTCGCGCCGGCATAGGCCTCGTCGACGTCGTGGGAGGCGAAGAACGGGGACTGCGCTGCCGCGGCGGTCGAGGTATGGCAGCGCGAGCAGTACTCCTCGAGCACCGGATGAACGGTGGCGGCGAACAACGCCGGCGATGCCGGGAAGCTCTTGCTGGCTCCCGGGTCCTTGATCACGGGCGCCTTGAGTGCGACGCCCTGCACGCCACCGCCGGCCGTCGCGCCGGCCCATGCCGAGATCCACGTGGTGAGGATGTCCGCGCAGGCATCGTTGCTCGCGAGCCAGCAGTTGTGACCCCCGGCCACCTTCTGCACCATGCGCGAGTCACGCGGCGAGGCGAGGTTGACGATCGTGTTCGCAGCCGCGTAGGCGAGATTCACGTCGTCCTGGCGCACGAACTGCGGCGCCTGGCCGCCAGAGACGTGGCACTGGCCGCAACGGTTGCCGGCCTTGAGGTTGTCCCAGACGTTGATCTTGAACGCCTGCACGTCGGCCGTGGCCGGTGCCGGCCCGGAATACGTCGGCGCGGAGCCGCCGGAGGTGATCGGGTTCTCGGTGGTCTTGGCGCCGCCGCCGCAGGCGCCCAGCGCAAGCGCGCACACTGCGACGGCGAGCGCGCGGATCGAGGTCAGTCGCGGGTTCGTGAGTTTCATGTGCTGTCCCTCAGTCGCCCATGCAGTAGGTGGCAGCCTCGGCGAAGACTCGCTTCAGCCGATAGCCGTTCGACCTGAAGCTGGCGGTCATCGCCTGCACCTGGGCCCGGTCCTGCGCGTCGCTCGGAGCGCGGAAACACACGTTCTTGAACACCTTCTGCACCTGGCACGAGGCGAACGCATCGCTGTGCGCAAGCTCGCGGCCCAGTGACTTGGCGCCGGTACCCTTGCCGGGCAGCGAACTGTCCCAGCCAAGCAGCGAGTTGCGCCCCTTGCGCCAGTAGTTGTCCCAGTTGTCGTCGGGCGTGGAGAAGCCCGGCGGGAACGTGTCCTTGTTGTTGAAGTACTTCGGCCGCACGACACCGGCCGTGTAGAGCATGCGTCCGGCGGTCTCGTCATAGTCGTAGTACGCGAACGCCTGCGCCATCGGGTCCATGCCCGAGTGGCAGGCGATGCAGTTGTTGAGGAACAGCCGGCTGTCACCGCCGGGGCTGCGGCTCACGTCCTGGCGGATGCGGTCCGGCGGCCGGGTCGGGTCCTGCACCTGCTCGAGGTCGGTGCACAGGTGGTTCATCAGCGTGAAGCGGAACATCGCGCGGTTGGTGCCGGCGACGAAGAAAGCCTGGGCGGCGGCACGCGAGGTCAGCACGCCTGCCGTCGCTTCGGCCGGGATGCCGTTGGCCGCCGACTGGGTCGTGGCGACCAGGTTGTCCTTCAGGCTCACGCCCTGCGCTTCCAGCGCCTCGTAATGGTCGTTGCCCGACGGCGAGTAACCCGGCACGCCGAGGCCGCTGCGGCCGACGTACAGGATGTCGTCATAGAGCACGCGGTCGAACGCGACGTCGTCGCGGACCATGCCGATCACCGTCGCCACGTAGTCGTTGAGCGGCGCGAACACCGTCTGGTCGCGATTGGTCCACGGTGTCGCGAAGTTCTTGAGCGTCACGTCGTAGAACGCGCGGTGCTGCATGGCCGTATCGGCAGCCTCCGTGGTGCGTCCGGCCGCGATGTCGTTCGCCATCGACGCGAGCACCGCTTCGGTCGGCGGCACGCCCGCCAACCGGTCGTGCATGCGCTTGGCTTGCGAGCGCGCATCGGCCTGCGCAGCGGCAGGCAGCAGCACGGCTCCCGCAAGGCAAACGCAGACGAATGCGCTGCGCCAGGCGCGTGCGAATCGTGTGCTCCGTTTCCAGTTGTGCGGCATCCGCCCCTCCGTATCGGCAATGGTTGACCGCCGTGGCGACGGAATCTGTGCCCTGTCGCGACCCGGCTCAAAACGCTGTTCGCGTTTATGCGATGCGACTCACACAACTGGTGCCCCAACGTCACCCTGGCCGGGGATTTGTGCGAGAAAACGGCCTCGCGGCGGCAACTCGCCCGGACTCGCCGTGAGGAAAGACTATGGCAGCACATTCAACCGTGGCCGGCGGACGCCGCCTGCAGCACTGGAAACTCGCGTCGCTGTTGCTGGCTGGCGCGGCGCTGGCTGCGTGCACGAGCAGCGACGGCGGCGGCGCGAGCCCGGGCGGCGGACAGTCGCCCGATCCGGTCGTCCTCGACTTTCCGATCGCCTACGTGAAGCGGCCGGTACCCGCCGCGACCGCGATGTCACCCGACGCGCGCGAGCTGCTGCCGTTCCAGCCGGGCTCGGACCTTTACCTGCGCGACCGCGCCGCCCCCTCCGCGGCCGAGCGCAACCTCACGGCGGAGATCACCAAGGGCCTGGGCGACGTTCGCGACGTCGAGCCGTCGTACGACGGGCGCAGGCTCGTGTTTGCCCTGCGTGAACCGGACATCGTCGGCGCGGCGCCCGAAGACCAGCCGACCTGGAACATCTGGGAGTACGACCTCGACCTGCAGCAGCTGCGCCGCGTGATCGCTTCGGATACGACTGCGGAGGACGGCCAGGACGTTGCGCCGCACTACCTGCCCGACGGCCGCATCATCTTCTCGTCGACCCGGCAACGGCAGTCCAAGGCCATTCTGCTCGACGAAGGCAAGCCGCAGTTCGAGGCACAGGACGAGAGCAACGACGAGCCTGCGTTCGTGCTCCACGTCATGAATGCGGATGGGTCGGGTCTGCACCAGGTTTCGTTCAACCAGAGTCACGACCTGGATCCGGCCGTGTTGCCGGATGGGCGCGTCGTCTTCAGCCGCTGGGACCACGCTCCCGGGCACGACGAGATCAGCCTGTACACGATGCGGCCCGACGGCAGCGACCTCCAGCTGCTGTACGGTGCGCGCAGCCACGACACCGGCACCGATGGCGAGGAAGTCCATTTCCTCGATCCGCGGCCGACGGCCAGCGGCAAGCTGCTGGTCCTGGCACAGCCCTTCCAGGCGCCGGACCTCGGCGGGCAGCTGCTCGAGGTGGACACGGCCAATTACGTCGAAATCGCGCAGCCGACGCTGCCGAACCGTGGCGTGCTCGCCGGGCCGGCGCAGGTCGCCGCCACGAGCAACGACGTGCGGACCGTCGACGGCCCGTCGCCAGGCGGGCGGTACAACTCGGCGTTTCCCCTGCTGGACGGTACCGGCCGGCTGCTGCTGACGTGGAGCCAGTGCCGCCTGCTGGAGCAGGGCACGGCAGCCACCGCGACGATCGTGCCGTGCACGCCCGACCGGCTGGCGGCAGGTGCGACGGTGACGGCCGCCCCGCTCTATGGCGTGTGGATCTACGACCCGGCGCAGCAGACCCAGCTGCCGGTTTCGGCCCCCGTCGAAGGCACCGTCTATTCCGACGTGGTCGCACTGCAGCCGCGCACCCTGCCGCCGGTGCTGCTCGATCGCGTCGCGGGCGTGGACTACGACGCCGAACTCGCGGCGGAAGGCGTCGGCATCATCGACGTCCGCAGCGTCTATGACATCACCGGCACGGACATTGCGGAGGGTGGCATAGCAGTGCTGCGCGATCCAGCCGTGACGCTGGCGTCGGCGCGGCCTGCGCGCTTCGTGCGCATCGAAAAGCCGGTCAGCATGCCGGACGACGACGTCCGGGATTTCGACCGCAGCGCCTTCGGCGTCACGAGCGCCTTTGGCATGCGCGAGATCCTGGGCTACGCCCCGGTCGAGCCGGACGGCTCGGTGCGCGTCAAGGTGCCCGCGGATGTCGCCTTCGCCCTGACCGTGCTCGACGTCAACGGTCGCCGCATCAGCGCGCGGCATGACAACTGGCTGCAGGTGCGCGCGGGCCAGGAGCTGAAGTGCAACGGGTGCCATGCGCCTGTCGGCGACGACTCGCACGGCCGCGACAACCTGTTCGCGCCTGCGAATGCCGGCGCGACGGGCACCGGTGTGCCCTTCCCCAACACCAATCCGGCCTACTTCGCCGATTTCGGCGAAACGATGGCGCAGGTTCGCGCGCGCATCAGTTGCCAGACCAACTGCGCCGACCTGCTGCCCGCCACGGCCATCCGCTACGAAGACGTGTGGACCGACCCCGTCGCCGCCGGTCGCGCGCCGGATGCAGCGTTCGCTTACGACTACCTCGACCTCGAGACCCCGGCGCCCACGTCGGCGGACTGCGTGACTGCATGGCGTGCGGGTTGCCGGATCACGATCCATTACGAGCGCCACATTCATCCGTTGTGGAGCAAGCCGCGCGTGACGCTCGCCGCCGACGGCACGGTGCTGCGGGACGACACCTGCGTCGCGTGCCATTCGGCGCGCGCCGCCGACGCGACGACCCGCGTGCCGGCCGCGCAACTCGAACTGACCGACGGGCCGTCGGCCGACGTGCCCACGCAGTTCCACGCCTACCGTGAATTGCTGGCCACGGACGCGGAGCAGGAGGTCGTCAACGGGGCGCTGCAGGATCGGCTCGTGCAGACGGGCATCGATCCGGTGACCGGGCTGCCGCAGTTCTCGACCGTGCCCGTGGCGCCGTCCCTGAGCGCGGGCAGCGCCAGCGGTTCTGTGAGGTTCTTCTCACTATTCGCCCCCGGCGGCACTCACGCAGGCCGATTGAATCCCGCGGAGTTGAAGCTCGTCTCGGAATGGACCGACATCGGTGCCCAATACTTCAACGACCCGTTCCTGGCGCCGCTGAATTGAACCGACTCGTCCTTCGACCACTGCTCGCCTGCTGCCTCGCGCTCTTCGGTGCGAGCCACGCGGCGGATGCGCGCGCCGCGAAGAAGCCGCCGACGGTGGTCGTGCAGGACGCCTACGCTGACATGCGCAGCGGCCCCGGCCGCGGCTTTCCAGCCACGTATTCCGTGGAGCGCGACGCCTCGATCCAGCTGCTGCGCCAGCGCACCGACTGGATCAAGGTGCGCACCGCCAATGGCCGCGAGGGCTGGGTGCACCGCTCCCAGCTCGAGCGCACGCTGACTCCGGGCGGCGCCGAGGTGCGCCTGGCCGGGCCGGTTCCGGCAGCCCGCACCGAACACCGTTGGGAAGTCGGTCTCGCGACCGGTGACTTCGGCGGCGCGAACGTCATCGCGGTGAACGGGGCGTACGCGCTGACACCGAACCTTCTGGCCCGCGCCGACGTGAATCACCTGCTCGGCAGCTTCTCGGACGGCTGGCTCGGCACCGCCGGCATCGCCCACGTCTTCATGCCGTCGTGGCGCGTTTCGCCGTTCGCCGGCATCGGCGGCGGCGTGCTCAGCATCTCGCCCAAGGCGACCCTGGTGCAGACCGAAGACCGCACCGACTCGACCGCCTACGCCGCGTTCGGCGTGCGGGGCTTCCTGACCAACCGCTTCCTGCTGCAGGCCGAGTACCGCGGCTACGTCGTGTTCACCAGTCGCGACGAGAACGAGGAGATAGACGAATGGACCGTGGGCTTCACGTACTTCTTCTGACGGCGCTGGCGACGGTCGCGTCGCTGCCGGGACCTGCCGCCGCGCAAGCGACCGGCGAGCCTGCGGCACTGCCGGCCCAGCAGCCGCAGGTCGTCGAGCCCGCCGTCAAGCGGCGAGACGTCGAGCCGGCCGCGATCGACACCGAGAACTTCGAAGCCGGAGCCTTCGTGGGCACGGTCAGCATCGAGGATTTCGGCTCCAGCCTGCTCTACGGCGCGCGCATCGCGTACCACTTCACGGAGGACCTGTTCGCCGAGGCGACCGTGGGTTCGTCCAAGGCCGGCAAGACGAGCTACGAGGAGCTGAGCGGATCCGTGGAACTGCTGACCGACAGCGAGCGACAGTTCACCTACTACGACCTTGCCCTCGGCTGGAACGCGCTGCCGGGCGAAGTCTTCTTCGGCGGCAAGCGCGCCATGCCGAGCGCCGTCTACTTCACGCTCGGCGCGGGCAGCACGACGTTCGCGGGCGACGACCACTTCACGGTGGCGCTCGGCGCGGGCCTGCGCGTACTGGCCAACGACTGGATCGCCGTGCACCTCGACGTGCGCGATCACGTGTTCCAGAGCGACCTGCTGGGCAAGGACAAGCAGACCCAGAACCTGCAGGTCGGCCTCGGCATCACCGCGTTCTTCTGAGGATCAGCCCATGGCAATCACGCGTCGACTGCTCTTCGTTTCCTGTCTCGCGCTCGGGATGCCCGCCCTCGCCCTGGGTGCGGCAAACCCGGGGGCGCCAGCGCCGGACTTCACGCTCGCGGCCCGCGACGGCGGCAAGGTGCGACTCGCCGACCTCAAGGGCCAGGTGGTGATGATCAACTTCTGGGCGACGTGGTGCGGCCCGTGCCGGCAGGAAATGCCGCTGCTCGCGCAGCTGAACACGAAGTACGAACCGCTCGGGTTCACGCTGCTCGGCGTCAACGTCGAGCCCGACAGCGCAGCCGCGGTCGCCTGGCTCAAGGGCATGCCGGTGACCTTCCCCATCCTCTTCGATACGGACAGCGTCGTGGCCGGCAACTTCGGCGTCGAAGGCATGCCGAGCACGGTCTTCGTCGACCGCAAAGGCCAGGTGCGTTACGTGCACCGCGGCTACAAGGTGGGCGACGAAGCCAAGTATGCGGACATGATCCGCAGCCTGGTCAAGGAGTGAACATGTGCGCATCCCGCCGCCTTGCCCCGCTCCTCGTGCTGGCCGCCGCGTCCAGCGGCTGTTCGAGCGTCGAACCGTGGGTGAAACCGTATGAACGCCAGTATTTCGCCGACGTCGTCATGTCGGCGGAACGCGATCCGGTGGCCGCTTCCTACCTGAACCACGTGTTCGAGGCGCGCGAGGGTGCGCGCGGCGCCACCGGCAGCCACGGCGGCGGCTGCGGCTGCAACTGAGGCGACGCAGGATGCTTTCGCGCAGCATGACCCGACTTTTCACGCTCACCGGCTTCGCGCTGGTGGCGAGCAGCGCCGCGCACGCCGCGGTGCTGCCGGACGACCGGGCCGACGTGCTCTACCACCGTTACGACGGCGGTGGCGTCACCATCGACGGCCCTTCGGTGCTGCTGCGCAAGAAGTTTGCCGAGAAGTACTCGGTCTCGGCCAACTACTACATGGACATGGTGTCGAGCGCGTCGATCGACGTGATGACGACCGCCAGCCCGTACAAGGAAGAGCGCACGCAGGGCAGCCTCGCCTTCGACGTGCTGCAGGGCAAGACCCAGTACAGCGTCAGTTACACGCTGAGCGACGAGAGCGACTACACGGCCAACACGGCGAGCTTCGACATCAGCCAGGACATGTTCGGCGACCTCACGACCGTGTCGTTCGGATTCAGCCAGGGCTGGGACGAGGTGCGCAAGCGCGACGACGACGTGTTCGAGGAGTCGATAGACCGCCGCAACTACCGTTTCGGCCTGCAGCAGATCGTGACGCCGCGCCTCATGGCCGGCCTCAACTACGAGGTAATCACCGACGAGGGTTTCCTCAACAATCCCTACCGCTCGGTGCGTTACCTGGACGATTCGAGCGCCCGCGGCTTCTCGTACCAGCCTGAGCTGTATCCGCAGACACGCACGAGCAATTCGGTGTCGCTCAACGCGCGGTACTACCTGCCATACCGCGCGTCCGTGCACGGCGAGTACCGGTACTACACCGACACGTGGGGCATCGACGCCAGCACGGTCTCACTCGGCTACACGCACCCCTGGGGCCAGCGCTGGATCTTCGAAGCCGGCTATCGCTGGTACGACCAGTCGGCCGCCGACTTCTACTCCGACCTGTTTCCCCGTGCCGACGCGCAGAATTTCCTCGCGCGCGACAAGGAACTCAGCACGTTCACGAGCCACATGTTGAGCCTGGGCGCAACCTACGAACTGCCCTCGCTCGGCTGGGACCGCATTCGCCGGTCGACCGTGAACCTGTTCTATGATCGCATCAACTACCAGTACGACGACTTCCGCGACGTCACGGCGGGTGGCGCACCGGGCACCGAAGAACTCTACGGCTTCGATGCCGACGTGTTTCGCCTGTTCGTCTCGGGCTGGTTCTAGCCTGCGCTGCGGGCGATCAACAGCGCGGCAAACCGGTCGGCGCTGCCCGGCGCATAGGCGAAGAACATCGAAGGCTCGGTCATCTCGAGTTCGAGGATGACCGGCCCGCCCCACCCGTCGCGGATCATGTCGAGCCGTGCGTACAGCGGTCGCTCGAGCGGGATTGCGGCGTGGGCGGCGGCCGCCAGCAGCCGCTCGTCGTCCGCCGCTTCGCGAGCGCTGATTTCCTCTGGCGCGAACAGCCCCTCGACCAGTCCCGCATCGAGCCGCAGCAGCGGCCCCTTGCGAAACGCATGGCTCGGCACGCCGTCGTAGTAGATCAGCGCGGTCTCGCCGGACGTCTCCACGCCGGCCAGGTACGGCTGCAGCATGGCGCTGCGGCCTTCCGCTGCGACCAGTCGCGACAGGTGCGCCAGGGCCGGGTCTGCATCCGAGCGCCGGTAGCGCGCAGCGTCGCGCGAGCCGGCACCGATGGACGGCTTCACCACGAACTGGTCGAAGTCGCAGTGACGACCAACCGAGAGCGAGGCCGGACCACCGGCCAGGAACTGCTCCAGTGACCGCCCCGGATCGGCGCCAGGCTCGACGTAGCGCGTCGGCACGACCGCCACGCCGGCGCGATGCAGGTGCTGCAGGTAGTGCTTGTCGGTGTTCCATTCGAGCAGCGCCGGCGGATTGAACAACCGCGTCTGCGCGGCGCAGCGGCGCGCCCAGGCGCGGAACTCGGCGATGCGTTCGACGTAGTCCCACGTGGAGCGCAGCACCGCGAGGTCGAACCCGGACCAGTCGACGGTACTGTCGTCCCAGCAGGGCGTGGATGCGCGGGCGCCGGCGCGCTGCAGCGCCTCCGCCAGCGGCGGCAGGTCCGGGTCGATGGCGAGCGCGGCGCGCGCGGTCACCAGGGCGATGTGCGGCAAGTCAGTCTCCGTCGGGAATCGGGTGAGTCGTCAGCCGAGCCCGGTTTCGATGCGATCGCCTAGCGCGCGCAGCACCGCGAGGCGCGCGCTGCGCTTGTCGTCGGCGGGCACGATGGTCCAGGGCGCATGCGGCGTGTCGGTGCGCGCCAGCATGTCCTGCGCAGCGCGCTGGTAAGCGGCCCAGTGCTTGCGATTGGTCCAGTCCTCGGGGTCGACCTTGAAGCGCTTGAGCGGATTGCGGTCGCGCTCGGCAAAACGCTCGAGCTGTTCCTCGCGGCTGACCGCCAGCCAGAACTTGGCGACGATGACGCGGTGCTCGGTGAGCTGGCGCTCGAACTCGTTGATCTCGTCATAAGCGCGCTGCCAGTCGGGCGTCTTCGCGAAGCCGCGCACCCGCTCGACCAGCACGCGCCCGTACCAGCTTCGATCGAAGAGGGTGTAGTTGCCCCGGGGCGGCAGCTGGAACCAGAAGCGCCAGAGGTAAGGCCGCGCGAGTTCTTCGGGCGTCGGCGCCGAGATCGGCACGACGCGGAACTGGCGCGCGTCGAGCGCGGCGGTGACACGACGGATCGCGCCGCCCTTGCCGGCCGCGTCCATGCCTTCAAATGCAGCGACGACCGCGTGCTTTTCGAAACGCTTGCGCCGCGACAGCAGCGCCAGCCTGCCCTGCAGCCGCTCGAGTTCCGCGTCGTACTCGTCGTCGCTCGGCGTGTCACCGGCAGGCCTGGTCGCGAACCGGGCACGGATGGCGGCATTCACGACGGCGCCCTTCAGCGCATTCCTGACACGCGGGACCGCGTCATCCGCGCGCTGGATCGCCGCCAGCAGTTTTCGCCCCACTTCGAGCGCACGATGCTGGCTGTCCGTGCCGTCCACGACATTCCATGGCGCGAGCGGTTGATCGGTGGCCGCGAGCATGCGTTCGAAGGCCCGTTCGACCGGCCGGTAGTTGCGCGCCAGCCAGCGATCTTCCTGCGTCACGCGCCACCGCGTGGTCTTGTTCGCCTGCAGCCTGGCGAGTCGCTTCTTCTGCGTTGCGGGCGAGACGTGCAGATGCACCTTGCACAACGCTACGCCATCGCGCACCAGCATCTGCTCGAGCTGCCGCACGCGCTCGACCGCGCGGCGTATGTGCGCAGGGCTCGACGCCGCCTTCACGCCGAGACCGGCGGCCTCGAGCAGCAGGTCCTGGTACCAGCCGCCGTGCAGGATGGCGATCCGGCCGTGCGGCGGCATCAGCCGCCAGTAACGCCAGAGCGTCGGCCGCTCGCGTTCCACATCGTTGGGCGCCTGAAAGCCGTAGACGGTAGTGAACCTGGGATCGAGCCAGCCCAGCAATTCGTTGACGACTTCGCTGCGGCCGGCCGCCGGGATGCCCGTGACGATCATCACGACCGCGTGCCTGCGCGACTGCCGCAGCGTGAACTGCGCATCGAGCAGCGCGTCCTGCAGCCTCGGCAGTGCGTGCTCGTACTCGAGCCGCGTCAGGCGGCGCCCGCTGAGCGCCTCGTGCAACCTGCGTCCGGTGGCCATGACACGCCTCAGCGGCGACGGTCCCGGGCCAGCGGCACCTGCTGCGTGACGCAGTGGACGTTGCCCCCGCCGAGCAGGATCTCGCGCCCTGGCACGCCGACGACCTTGCGCTTGGGGAACAGGTCCTGCAGCTTGCGCAAGGCGTCCCGGTCGCGGCGCGGGTCGAGCAACGGCGCGACGATGCGGCGATTGCCGATGTAGAAATTGACGTACGAAGCCGCCATGCGGCTGCCCGCAGCGCGCGGCTGCGAGCCTTCGGCGACGTCGACGCCCGCGGCCTCTTCCGCCGTCATGCGCAACGGGCCCGGCTGCTGCAGCTTGTGCACCTTGAAGCGACGGCCACGCGCGTCACGTGCTTCCTTCAACCTCTCGTAGGCATCACGTGAAATTTCGTATTGCGGGTCGTTGCGGTCGTTCGTCCACGTCAGCACGACCTCGGCCGGCCGCACGTAGGCGCACAGGTTGTCGACGTGACCGTCCGTCTCGTCGTGCAGCACGCCTTTGCCGAGCCAGACGACGACTTCGACGTTCAGGTAACGCTTGAGCTGCGTCTCGATCTGCGCGCGGCTGAGACCCGGGTTGCGGTTGGGATTGAGCAGGCATTCCTCGGTCGTGATCACCGTGCCCTGCCCGTCCACGTGGATCGAGCCGCCTTCCAGGATGAACGGCGCCCGGTAGCGGTCGCAGCCTTCGATCTCGGTGACCTTCTGCGCCACTGCATCGTCACGGTCCCAGGGGAAATAGAGGCCGCCCTGCAGGCCGCCCCACGCGTTGAACTGCCAGTCGACGCCGCGCATGCCGCCACGGTCGTTGACGACGAACGTCGGCCCGACGTCGCGCATCCAGGCATCGTTGCTCGAGATCTCGACGACGCGCACCTGCGACGGCAGCAATCGCCGTGCATTGGCATATTGCGATGCCGAGACGCCGACGGTCACGGGCTCGCTGCCCGCAATGGCAGTCGCGAGCTGCACGAACGACTGTTGCGCGGGCTTCGCGCCGAGCCGCCAGTTGTCGGGACGCTCGGGCCACAGCAGCCAGCAGCCCGCGTGCGGCTCGAACTCTCCGGGCATGCGGTAGCCGTCGCGGCGCGGGTTGGAATCCAGGGACCTGCTCATGCGTCGATGGTAGCAAACGACCGTCAGTCGAGCCTGGCCCGGCGCAGGCGCAGCGCGTTCGAAATGACGCTGACCGAACTCAACGACATCGCCGCTGCAGCGATCCAGGGTGACAGCAGCCAGCCAAAGACCGGGTACAGCACACCGGCCGCAAGCGGCACGCCGAGCGCGTTGTAGCCGAATGCGAACCAGAGGTTCTGGCGCACGTTGTTCATCGTCTTTTCGCTGAGCCGGAACGCGCGGACCAGGCCCCGCAGGTCGTTGCCCACCAGCACCACGCCCGCCGTCTGCCTGGCCACGTCCGTGCCGGCGCCCATCGCGATGCCCGTGTCGGCAACCGCGAGTGCCGGCGCATCGTTGATGCCGTCGCCCGCCATCGCCACCACGCGGCCCGCGGCCCGCAGTTGCTGCACCATCTCCGCCTTGACGGCCGGATCGACGCCGCCATGGAATTCCTTGATGCCGGCCTGCCCGGCGATCGCCCGTGCCGAAGTCACGTGGTCGCCCGAGACGAGCACGACGCGCAGGCCGAGATCCTGCAGGGACTTGACTACGTCCCACGCCTCTTCCTTGAGCGGGTCGGCGAGCGAAATCAGCCCGATCGGGTGGCCATCGACCGCGACGAACACCACGGTCTGCCCATGCTCGCGCAAGTGACCGGCCTCGGTCACCAGCGAACCGGGATCGATGCGCTCCGACTGCAGCAGGGCCTCGGTGCCGATCAGCACCTTGCGCAACTGCACCACGCCCGCAGCGCCTGCGCCAGGAAACGCCTCGAAACCGTAGCTGCGACCCAGGCGCAGGCCGCGCGCGAGCGCGTGACGTACGATCGCCTGTCCGAGCGGGTGCTCGCTCGCCTGCTCGAGGCTCGCGGCGAAACGCATCAGCTCGTTCTCGGGCACGCCATCGACCGGCAGCACAGTCACCACTTCGGGTCGGCCGCGCGTGAGCGTGCCTGTCTTGTCGAACACGAGCGTGTCGACGTGTTCGAGCCGCTCGAGGGCGTCCGCACTGCGGAACAGCACACCGGCCTGGGCACCGCGGCCCATGGCGACCGTCATGGACATGGGGGTCGCCAGTCCAAGCGCGCACGGGCACGCAATGATGAGGGTACTCACCGCGACGATGAGCGCGTACGCGAGCCGCGGCTCCGGCCCGACGCTCATCCAGGCGATCGCGGCGATGACGGCGATTGCGACGACGGCGGGCACGAACCACGACGACACACGATCGGCCAGCGCCTGCACGGGCGCACGGCTGCGCTGCGCGTCGGCCACGGTCTGCACGATCTGCGCCAGCAGCGTCGCGCCGCCGACCCGGTCGGCGCGCATCACGAAGGCGCCCCCGCCATTGACGGTGCCGCCGATCAAGGCAGCGCCTGGCGCCTTGTCGACGGGGATCGATTCACCGGTCAGCATGGATTCGTCGACTGCGCCCGCACCTTCGAGCACCGTGCCATCGACGGGAATCTTCTCGCCCGGCCGCACGCGCAGCGTATCGCCGACGTGCACGTGCGTGAGCTCGACTTCCGCCTCGGTGCCGTCGGGCTCGATCCGGTGTGCCTTGTGCGGCACGAGGTCGAGCAGCGCCCGCAAAGCAGCCCCCGTCTTGGCCCGCGCGCGCAGCTCGAGCACCTGGCCGAACAGCACGAGCGTGACGATCATCGCCGCGGATTCGAAGTACAGGCCCGCCGACCCGCCGTGTCGAAACGCATGCGGCACGACCTGTGGCAGCATCACCGCCAGCGCGCTGAAGCCATAGGCCACGGCGACGCCGAGCCCGATCAGCGTGAACATGTTGAAGCTGCGTGAGCGCAGTGACAGCCAGCCGCGTTGCAGCAGCGGCGCGCCGCACCAGAGCACGACGGGCGTGGCGAGCGCAAACTGCAGCCAGCCGCTGGCCGCACCGCTCAGCGCACGCGGCAACCCACCGAGCATGCCGCCCATTGCCAGTGCCAGGAGCGGCAGGGTGAATACCACCGCCCATCCGAACCGCCGCTGCATGTCGAGCAGTTCCGGATCGTCACCGACCGTTGCCACCGGCACGGCGCGCTCGAGCGCCATGCCGCACCGGGGACAGGCGCCGGGCACGGCACTTTCGACGCCCGGGCACATCGGGCAGACGTAGAGCGCTTCGCCTGGAGCGAGCGCTCGCGCGACCGGCGCGGTGTCCCCGCTCGCCGTGGCGCCGGGGGCGTGGCAGCACGCATGCTCCGCGACGGCTGGCGATGCCGCTACGGGGAGTGTCTCGGCGACCGGGGCTGTCAGAGCTTTACCGCAGCAGTTGTCAGTGGCGGAACGATTGGACGGGGATTCCATCGGCACATTTTAGTCCTCCCGCGGCGCTCGTGGTCGCCAGATCGCGGCGTCAGAGTCCGCCTTCAGGCGGCCTCATCCCGGAGCTTCCAGCCGTTCAAAAGCAGGTACAGCGACGGAATGATCACCAGCGTCAGCACCGTGGCCGACACCATGCCGCCGACCATCGGCGCCGCGATGCGTCGCATGACGGCCGCGCCGGTGCCTGATCCCCACATGATCGGCAGCAGGCCGACGATGATCGTGATCACCGTCATCAGCTTCGGCCGCAACCGCAGCAGCGCGCCTTCGACGATCGCTTCGCGCAATTCACGTCGCGTAGGCTCCCGGCTCTCGGCGACCGCCCTGGCGCGTCGTTCAGCCCAGGCGTGCTCCAGGTACATGACCATCACCACTCCGGTTTCCGCCGCGACCCCCGCCAGCGCGATAAAGCCGACGGCCGCCGCGATCGAGAGGTCGTAATCGAGCAGGTACAGCAGCCAGACGCCGCCGACGAGCGCGAAAGGCAGCGCGAACAGGATCAGCCCGACGTCGCGTGCATTGCGGAAGTTCAGGTAGAGCAGCAGGACGATGATGCCGAGCGTGAGCGGTACGACGAGTTTCAGGCGCTCGACCGCGCGCTCCAGGTACTCGTATTGCCCGGACCAGCTCAGGCTGTAACCCGCAGGCAGCGCCAGTTCGTCCGCGATGCGCGCTTTCGCGTCGTTCACGAAGCCGCCCAGGTCGCGATCCTGGATGTCGACGAAGACCCAGCCCGACGGGCGCGCGTTTTCGCTGCGGATCATCCCGGGGCCGTCGGCGATCTCGACCCGTGCGACGTCCTGCAGCGTCACGTTTGCACCCGTGGGCGCCACGATCGGCAACCGCCGCAGCTTCTCGAGCGAATCGCGGAAGTCCTGCGGATAGCGCAGGTTGATCGGGTAGCGTTCGAGGCCTTCCACGGTATAGCTGACCGTCATTCCGCCCACCGCACTGCCGACGATGTCCTGCACGTCCTTGATGTTGAGCCCGTAGCGTCCGGCCGCCACCCGATCGATGTCGATGTCGACGTAACGCCCCGTGGCAGTCCGCTCGGCGTAGACGGACGTCGTCCCCGGCACCGCCTTCATGATCGTCTCGATCTTCTGGCCGAGCTGCTGGATGGTCGCCAGGTCCGGACCCATGATCTTGATGCCGACCGGCGTGCGGATGCCGGTTGCGAGCATGTCGATGCGGGTCTTGATCGGATAGCCCCACGCGTTCGACACCCCGGGAAACTTCACCAGCGCGTCGAGTTCGGCCTTGAGCTTCGCCGGGGTCATGCCGTCCCGCCATTGATCGCGCGGCTTGAGCATGATCGTCGTTTCGAACATCTCGATCGGCGCCGGATCGGTGGCGGTCTCCGCGCGGCCGGCCTTGCCG
>Ga0224505_10000245_pt1 | contig 40712 bp, 37 predicted proteins | sample SF_Jan12_sed_USG_FD_169102 | JGI IMG/M metagenome (GOLD analysis project Ga0224505, IMG submission 169102) | Sediment microbial communities from San Francisco Bay, California, United States - SF_Jan12_sed_USGS_4_1 | ecosystem: Environmental > Aquatic > Marine > Sediment | place: USA: California... | reverse complement strand
ATCCGGTTCGACATCGACATTATGGATGCGGCCGTTGACATTGAGTTGGAGCATACTTTCTCCTCGGTATTTATTCACGAAAACACAACACCGTGTGTCTCGCCACACGGTGACTGATCCCCTCGCAATTCTGGAAAGCCCCGCAGTCGGACGCCGCGGTGGTGCGTGTCGAGTTAAACCTGATGCGACACGCCGACAGGCAGATTATGCTGACGCCCGTTAACGGTCAACACAATCCGCGGGGCTCGACAGCGTGGACTCCATGCGCTCCTCCCGAGTGCGCCGGGAGTCAGGTACAAGCTCCTGATTCACCGGCAATTTCAGTCCGGCAACGGACTATGGCACACGCGCGCCGTTCATTCGCGACATGATGATTTGCGTGCGCTGCTGCAGATAGCCCGTGTTGCTGGCCGGACCATAACGACGCGGACTCGGCACTATGGCGGCAAGACGTGCAGCCTGTTCGTCTCCCAGGTTCGCCGCACTGCTACCGTAGTGATAACGCGCCGCGGCTTCCGCGCCGAACACACCGTCACCCCATTCGATGACATTGAGGTAAATCTCCAGTATGCGGCGCTTGCTCATGATGGTTTCGAGCATGACTGCAACTGCGGCTTCCTGCGCCTTGCGCCACCATGCGCGTTCCCCTGAAAAAAACAGGTTCTTCGCCAGCTGCTGCGTAATGGTCGAGCCGCCGGCCACGATCTCCCCTTCGCGCAGGTTCTTCTCGTAGGCCTTCTGGATGCCATCCCAGTCGAAACCGCGGTGTGCGACGAACTTGGCATCTTCGGCTGCGACAACGGCGCGCTTTAAATGATTGGAAATGCGCCGGTAAGGCACCCATTGATGGCGCAATCGGGCCTTGGAGTCATCCTCCCGCAGGATTTCCAGGCGCGCACGCATGAATGCCGTCGATTCCGGGTTGTGGTCCACCCAGTACCAGACGTGCACCAGGAACCAGAATTGCACCGCCGCCAGCACGATCAGCGCCAGCAACAGCGCGCGCCAGGTCCAGCGCCATATGAATCGCAGCATGTTTAGATGGAATCTTTAAAACCGGAACCCGCACGGCAGGCGGCCCGGTACGCCTTGAGGTTCACATCCCGCTCCGGAGTTTTGCAATCACCGGCGCAGTCAATGGCCGCTTGCCGCGCCAGATGTAAAACGATTCTGCAGCCTGCTCGACCAGCATGCCGAGACCATCGGCGACACTGGCACCGTGACTGCGCGCAAACGCAAGAAACGGTGTATCGGTACCATAGACCATGTCATAAGCCATCGCCCCTTGCGCAAACACGGTGTCGGGCAATGGCGGCATCTCGCCGCTGAGACCGGCCGACGTCGCGTTGATGACCAGATCGAATTGCGCGTCGGACAGTTCTGCATAGGATTTTGCCGCAACGCCACCGGGCGTTAACTGCGCCAGCTGCCGGAAATGTCCGACCAGTGCAACCGCTTTGTCCGGCGTACGGTTGGCAACCACCAGCAGCGCCGGGCGCTGCTCCAGCAGCGGTTGCATCACGCCGTAAGTCGCCCCGCCCGCCCCCATCAGCAGGACCCGCCTGTCCCTGACCTGCACGCCCAGATTGTTCTGCAGGTCCGTGACCAGACCCTTGCCGTCGGTGTTGTAGCCGACGAGCCTGTCGCCTTCGACCTTGATGGTATTGACGGCCTCGGCTGCCAGCGCGCCTCCGGCATGCGCATCGACCATGGACCATGCTTCGCGCTTGAACGGCAGCGTCACGTTCAGCCCCAGGCCGCCCTCATCGAAAAACCGTCTGGCAGTCGCGACAAAGGCATCGAGCGGAGCCGGCAGCCTGTCATAGGCGATATCCTGCCCCGTCTGCCGCGCGAACTCCGCATGAATCTGCGGCGACTTGCTGTGCGCCACCGGATTGCCGATGACTGCGTAGCGCGCGGTCACTGGCCGACGAACTGATCTGCCCGTGTGAACGACCAGGTTCGCGTGATATGCAGGATATCGGTGTCACGCGCGATGTTTTCCGGAAACGGCGCATACGGTGCGCCCAGCGTCACAATGCGTACCGCGGCATCGTCCAGCAACTGGTGTCCGGAGGACCGGTCGATCTGCACGCGTTCCAGGGTGCCATTGGCCTTGATCGATACCGTCGCGGTCAGTCTGCCGTAGATGCGCTGGTCGCGGGCGGCCTGCGGGTAATTCAATTCGCCGATGCGCTCGATCTTCTGGCGCCAGTCCTCGACGTAACGCGCAAACCGGTACTCCTGGGCGCGGGCGCCGATGAACTTGCGTCGCGGCCGTTCCTGGTAGCTGTTCCAGTCCTTGCTGATCTGCGCTTCGAGCCGCGCAATCGCCAGGCTGCGCTGCATCAGGTCCGATGTATCCACCGGCGGTGCCTTCTCGGGCACAGGCGCCGATGGCGGTTTGACCGGCGCGCTGTCGACCTGGGTCGTGGTGGCGGCACGGGTCAGCAACTGTTTCGCTTCTTTTTCCAGATCCGCAACCCGCTTCTGGGCCAGCCGCACTTCCGCGGTTTGCGTGTCCTGGGTTACGGCCGGCAGCGGACTTTTTGCACGCTGCTTCGCATCGGTGTTGCCGCCGCCGTCAAGGTTGTGCTGCGCCAGCGCGTCGGCCCTGGCGGGCCTGACCTGCGACTTGGCATTGACCAGCACCACTTCCAGCGGCGGTGTCGAATTCTGCAGTTCGCGCATATCGGGCACCGTGAACGTCAGCCCGAAAATGACAAACGCGTGGAGCAGCAGCGACAGCGTCCCGGCAGCGCCGAAGCGCTTGCGCACCGTCATCTGCGCGTAACGACGGTCGAAATCGGCAATGCGCCGCTCGAGATCGGTCACGCGCGCATCCAGCCGGTCCACGGCATTGCCCCACGACCCGCGGCGCGGATGCTTCGCGCGGCGCGGCAGAGGCACAACATTAGCGGCAGGCTTGGCGCTCATGGGGATATTCTAGACAAGCCCCCGGAAATAGCAATAAAAACTTTAATTATCAATGTATTATGTGCGGCACCTAATGCAGACTCTAGATGTGGGGCAATGGTCAGCAGTTACTGACCTGATGCCGGATCCAGCAGGGTTTTGAAGTCCAGATGCACCGTCAGTTCCAGCAGGTCCACCGCGCCGACCGCGAGTTCGACCCGTGCACCGGGTGTCGCTCCGGTCAATGACGGTACGCGCTGGGTAACCGGCAACGACTCCAGGCGGACCAGGTTCTCACGCAACACGGTTGCAACAACCGTGGTCTTTTGTTCCTGCAACAGCCAGCGCAGACTCCAGTAGCGCTCCATCGTCCGCTGGAATTCGCCGTAGATGTCGTACGCCGCCTCAAAATCGCGCATCGCCGCCAGCAGCGCCGTATCCTGCGCGTCATATGCCGGCGGCTCACCGCGCATCCACGCAATCAACTGCCGTTGATTGACCAGATCCGCATATCGCCGCAACGGCGAACTCGCCCACATGTATTGCGCCACACCGAGCCCGTCATGCGGCCCCGCGGCGGTGCTGGTGCGTACCTTGCCGCCATTTTGCACGCGGTACAGCGCCGACCGGCCCGCCGTATGCAGCTCGCCCGCCCACGTGCTGTTCGCAAGGATCATCAGCTCAGCGACGACCTGGTCGATCGGCGTGCCGCGCTGACGCCGGCTGATGCTGACGCGGCCGTCGTCAATGCGGAATGCAAACTCCGGACGGTCTTCGTTGCGTGGCCCATCACCCTTGCGTGCCACCAGCCGGTATCCCGAAAACTGCCACAACCAGGCCAGGGCCATGCCCTGCGCATGATCAACGACACCATTCGACAAGGCGGCTGCGTTGAACACAGGCTCCAGCGCATCGTGCCGCAGGTTGTCGGCAATATGGATGCGTTCGACGCGCGACTCATGGGCAAGGATCGAAAAATCCTGCGCAATGTCGAAATAGATCGACAGCGCCGGACAAACCCGGCCCGCCGCCAGCGTATAGGCGGCCACCGCCGCATCCGGCAGCATCGTGATCTTGCCGCCCGGAAAATAAACCGTGGACAGCCTCTCTCGTGCCAATGCATCCAGCGGCGTACCCGGCGTGAGCCCGAGCGCCGGCGCAGCGATATGAACGCCCAGCCGGCGTATGCCGCCCGGCAGATCCTGCAGCGAATAGGCGTCGTCAATCTCCGTGGTTTCCGCATCATCGATGCTGTAGGCCTGCACCTCGGCCAGCGGCAGGTCATCAGGCACGGTCACTGCGGGCAGGTCCGGAAAACCGGCCCCACGGGGAAAATGCTCGAACAGGAACCGGTTCAGGTGATAGGCGTGCGTATCCGTCAGTGCGCCACACTGCTCAAGCAATCGCACGGGCGACAGCTTCGCCGCGACACTGGCTTCTTCCAGTGCTTTCCACTCGATGCTGTTCCGGTCGGGTTTGTACAACAGCTGTTCAAGCACCTGCTGAAACGCCACCGGCACGCGTCCCGCCGTCAGGTCGTCGACATACGCGGCCTTGGCGAGCGCCTGCAGCCGCTTGCGCTCGACGCTGGCGAGCGCCGCATTCAGCGATTCTTCCGGCGCCGCCCGGTAGCGGCCGCGGCCTTTCTTGTAAAAGTACATCGGCGCGCCATGCAGGCGCATCAGCACCCCGGCTGATTCCAGCGCATCGGGAGCATGCCCGTAATATTCGCGCGCGAGCCCTTCATACGAGAATTCATCAGCGCCGCAACACTGCCACAGGAAATCAACGTCAATGGCATCAGCCTGCGCCTGCGCCTCGTTCATGAACACCGTGTGTGCAGGCGCCTCGAACCGCAACAGCACGGCCGCGGCCTTCACCTTGGAACGTTTGCCGTGGGGCGCCTCAACCTGCAGCGATGTGTCGTTGTCGGCAAGTACGGCGCCGACCTTGAACTCGCCGTTTTCTTCGTAAAAAACATTCATCAGGGGGATAAACCGGAGGCCTCGCGCGAGTTCGTCGCGCACATCAGCAGAGGCGGTGGATTATACGCGCCCGCGCTGCCAGAACGTGATTACCGCGTCGAGATGACGGTCAAAGTCGCCGAAACCGTGATCACTGCCTTCGACGATGATCTGCTCACAACCGGTATAGCGACGCACGCCGGCACGATAATCGAGGACCTCGTCACCGGTGGCGGTGATCAGCAGATAACGCCCGGGCGTGACGTGATCGACTTCCAGTTCACGCAATTCGTCCAGGTGCCCGACAGTGAACTCATACTCCTCGCCCGTGTACAGATTTTGCTGCGGCCCGAGCGCCGGTACCAGCAGTTCATACGGACGCACCGCGGGATTTACTAGGACTGCACGCACGCCCAGGTTCTCGACCAGCCAGGTGGCGTAGTAGCCGCCCAGTGACGAGCCGACCAGGGTCACGGATGGCGCAGGATATGCCGCAACCAGCTCGCGCAACAGCGCCATTGCCTGCGCCGGACGGTGTGGCAACGCCGGACAGGCGTAGTGCTGCGCCAGGCCCAGACTGGTCATGCGTTGGCGCAACAGTGCCGCTTTGTACGACAGCGCCGAACTGTTGAAACCGTGCACGTAAATCAGCACCGGATGCGTTCGCTTCCGCGGTTCCAGGGCTGCGGATCAGCCGGCGATGCGGCGCGCCAGCGCCAGCAACAGCAGGTCTTCACCGCGAGCTGCAATCAACGAGATCCCCAGCGGACAGCCCTGCACCGTCGCCAGCGGCAGGCTGACCTGCGGCAGCCCGGCGAGGCTGGCGATGCACAACAGGCTCATCATCCTCGCGCGAAAATCATCCGGTGCTGCCGCCGATGCATCGCGCAACGGCGCGATGTCCGGCACCGTGGGCAACACCAGCACCGCGCGGTCGGCAAGCAGCGCATCCATGCGATCTCGCACCACGGCGCGTGCTTCCTGAGCCTGGGCAATCTCCCGCTCGCCGATCGTTTTTGTCCATTGCATGCGGTCGCGCACGCCGGGACCCATCTTCGGCTGCACGCGATCGACCCACGCGCCCAACTGCGATCTGACTTCTGCGCCCTGCAGGATACGGAAGGTCTCAAACCATTGCGGCAAGCCTTCCGCACTGACCCTCACCGCTTGCGGTGCGCCCAGCGCCTTGCCCACGCGTGCCAGCGCCGGCTGCAATGCCGCCATGGCCCCGGGTGCGGTCAGCGCCAGCGCGTCGTCCGCCAACAGCACCCGGCCATGCGCGCCGGCTGATGCGGCGCCGAGCAGGACCTGCCCCACGCGTTCGAGCAAAGCTGCGTCACGCGCGAACCAGCCCGCGGTATCGAAGCTCGGCGCCAGAGCACAGGCACCATCGAGCGAAACCCGGCCATGCGTAGGGCGTATGCCGTATAGACCGCAGAAACTCGCGGGGGCACGCACTGATCCGCCGGTGTCACTGCCCAGCGCAAAATCGACCAGGTTTCCGGCTACCGCAGCAGCGGAGCCGCTGGACGAACCCCCGGGTATGCGTCCCGGCGCGGCGACGTTCTCCGGCGTTCCGTAGTGCACGTTCTCTCCGGTCAGGCTGTAAGTCAGCTCGTCCGTATGCGTTTTGCCGATCATGTCCGCGCCGGCAGCGAGCAGGCTGTCGACAGCGGGTGCGGTGCGCGCCGCCGCCGGATGCGTGGCCAGCCAGTCGGGATTGCCGAATCCGGTCTTGTGGCCGGCGATGTCGTAAATGTCCTTGACGCCGAAGGTCAGGCCCGCAAGCGGGCCCTTACCCGAGCCGGTCACGGCCACATGTGTGTGCCGGCAGAAGGCCCCCAGTGCGTCGTCCGGAATTGCCGCCATCAGGCACTGCCGAGACGATCGAGCAGCTTTTCGTGGACGCCGCCGAAGCCGCCGTTGCTCATGATCAGCACATGGTCACCGCTGCGCGCGTCCGCGGCGACCGTCGCGACGAGATGGTTCAGATCCGCATGCACCGATGCCTTGTCGTTCAGCGGCGCCAGAGCCGCCGCCGCGTCCCAGTTCAGTCCGCCGCTGTAGCAGTAAACCTGGTCGGCATCCTTCAGGCTGTCCGGCAGCGCCGCTTTCATGACACCGAGTTTCATGGTGTTCGACCGCGGTTCCACGACCGCGAGTATGCGTGCGCGCCCGGCCTTGCGGCGCAATCCGGCCAGCGTCGTGGCAATCGCCGTCGGATGATGTGCGAAATCATCGTAAACGGTGATGCCATTGACGACGCCGCGCGTTTCCATGCGGCGTTTGACGCCGCGAAACTGACTCAGCGCATCCACAGCCCCTGCGGCGGGAACGCCTGCATGGCGCGCAGCCGCGATTGCAGCAAGCGCATTCATGCGATTATGCTCCCCGAGCAGATCCCACATGACACGGCCGCGTCCTGCACCCTCGTGCGATACGTCGAAGGCGCCTTTGTCATCAGGCAATCCTGCCTGCCACGCGCCGTTGCCGCCAAAACGTTCCACCGGTGTCCACGCGCCGCGCGCGAGCACACGTTCAAGTGCGGCATCGCCGCCGTGCGCGACAATCAGGCCGTTGCCCGGGACGATACGCACGAGATGATGAAACTGCGTTTCTATCGCGGCGAGATCCGGAAATATGTCGGCATGATCGTATTCGAGATTGTTCAATACCAGCGTTCTCGGCGCGTAATGCACGAATTTCGAACGCTTGTCGAAAAATGCCGTGTCGTATTCATCGGCCTCGATGACGAAAAAAGGCGTGTCGGTCAGCCGTGCGGAAACATCAAAATTCTGCGGCACACCGCCGATCAGAAATCCGGGATTGAGTCCGGCATGTTCGAGTATCCACGCCAGCATCGCACTGGTCGTGGTCTTGCCGTGGGTTCCGGCCACGGCCAGCACCCATCTGCCCTGCAGCACATGCTCGCGCAGCCACTGCGGACCCGAAACATGCGGCAGGCCGCGATTGAGTATGGCTTCCATCAGCGGATTGCCGCGAGTGATCACGTTGCCGACGACGTACATGTCGGGGTTCAGATCGACCTGATCCGGATCGTAGCCGTTGACCAGTTCGATGCCCTGCGCCGCAAGCTGGGTACTCATCGGCGGATAGACATTGGCATCACAACCCGTGACCTTGTGACCGGCCGCTCGCGCAAGTACGGCAAGTCCGCCCATGAAAGTACCGCAAACACCAAGGATGTGTATGTGCATTTTTAAACCCTGATTGACGGGGCGGATGATACGCGATTCCCATCGCCGTCCTTCGGTACTGCAACGGCAATGTCGGGACTTGAGCCCACATCCGCGACGGGGGTCAGACCGAGCACCGCCTGACGCAGGAATGTGCCGTTATTATAATCGCCCGATGCCGCCGCGACTGCCGTTGGGCGCGCAATGGCACAGATTGCCGCCGGATTATCGTTCGGGTTTACGTTGCTGTACGGCTGGCCCTCGCCGGCCCCGCGCCTGACTCCAGCGCCAGTTCGCGGCGGATATCCTCGTAGCGCGTATGCAGGTCCGCGGAATCACGGCCGCCCAGATTCAGCACGGCATAACGGTGACTGCCCAGCCACTTCATCTCGCGCGCAAGGCCGGCGCCGCGCTTCAGGTACAGCATCAGCCTGGCATCCGGATAACGCTGATGGATTGCCGCAATCTGCTCGTCACTGGGGACGTGCTCCGGACCGCGACCGTCGAAGCGGCGGAAAACAAAACTCGCCGCAGCGCGGAACTCGCCCGCTCCCCGATCCGGCCGCGGCGCATTTCCGACCGCGAGGTCCAGCAACATGCCATAGGGATCGCAGCCGTCAACGCGCCGGTAGAGATTGGCGATCTGCGATGCCATTCTCGGATTGATCTCAACAATGTGGATCGCGCCGGTTTCGGCATTGAGAATCAGTTCCAGATTGAAAAACCCGTAGCCATAGTCCATGCCGGCCAGCAGCTTCTCGGTCAGCGCAATCATGCGCTGCTGCACCTCGGGTTCCAGCCGTGACGGGTATTCGAAGCGCATGAATGCCTGGGTGCCGGGATACATCACCTCATCGACAATACCCAGCACCGTCACCCGGCCATTGTGTACATACCCGTCAATGTTGAACTGCTTACCGTCGAGCAATTCCTCGGCGATCATGGTCTGCGCACCGATCGTGAACGGCGTATACACGCGCATCAGATCATCAAAAGGCTGCACCAGTTTGCGCAGAATCAGCTGTTCCAGCGGCGAGAAATCCATCAGCGCACGCAATTGCGCGAGATTCTCCACACGCCGCGCAAGTACTGAATAAGTTGCCTTGACGGGCTTGACGAAGCACGGAAATCCGAGCTGCGGCGGCCGGAAAGTGCCGCCGCCGTAAGGCAAGGCCTCAAACCGCGGCACCGCTTCGGGCACGATACGCTGCTGCACGCAGCGCGAGTAATACTTGTGCTGGGCGGCGATGATGGTCGCAGGGTCCGGGCCGGGCAACCCCAGGCGATGCGCCAGTGCCGCAGCGATCAGCGTGCCGAAATGTTCATTGTTGCTGACGACGCCGTCGATGCGCCCGCGGTATTTGCGCGCTAGCCGGTCTACGTACCGGCGCGCATCAAACGTCAGCAGCCGGGCGTTGCCGGGAAACCGGAAAAGATCAAAGCCTTCGTAATAAAACCGGTAGCCGGACCGGTAACGCGGGTGATCGAGCTCGATCCGGTCCCAGTCCTTGGGGAACAGCACCAGTATGTTTTTCTCAGTCACTGCAGCCTTTCTGCGTCGTGCATCTGATCCTTGTCGGCTGCATTGCCGATATCCTTACAACACCATTGCGTACGATTCTATTCCGCATGACCACCGGTCAGATGTCCCCAGGCAATGTAACCGGTGCCGAACAGCGTACTGTCGACCCGGAGATCTGCTACCGCGCGCGCCAGCAGATCCCAGGGAGCGTCCAGTCCTTCGAACCGGTCGTAACATCCACGCGACTTGAACCGGCGATACAGCCGGAACGGATCCAGCCATCGCGGCGGATGCTTGATGCCGGCGGCAGCGATACGGGCGCCGGGTCGCAGCTGGCGGAAAATATTGGCCAGCGCCGCCGGTGAGCGCAGCACGTCATGCGTGTAATTGAACAGCACGGCATCGGCGACGTGCGGCAACACCACGGTTTCCAGATCGGCTTCGATCAGCGTCACGTTCCGCCAGCCAGCTGCGGTACAGCGCGCACGGGCCAGCGCCAGCATGTCCGGACTCGCTTCGACCCCGATCACGCTGCCCGCAGGGCCCGTGCGGTCGAGCAGCAGCGGAAAACTCAGTCCGGTACCACAGCCGGCGTCGAGTACCGCATCGCCGGGCTGCAGCACGAGATGATCGATGGTGCGGCGGCGCAGAGCCATCGTGCGCGCAGCGCTGGCATCATAACCGGATGCGTTCCGGCGATAAAAAACATTGGCGCGTTCCTGCGTCATAGTCTGGAATAATAACCGCATGCAATACCCGTCGCCGGATCAACGCCGGAACTGTCAGCATGTCCGATAACTCTGCCAGCCTGCACCACATCGTTGTCGTCGGCGGCGGCGCCGGCGGGCTTGAACTCGCAACGCGTCTGGGTGACAGCGTCGGCCGCCGCGGGCAGGCTCAGGTGACGCTGATCGACCGTTCGCGTACGCATCTGTGGAAACCGCTGCTGCACGAGGTCGCCGCCGGCAGCATGGATGTGGATCAGCACATGCTCGATTATCTGGCGCAGGCGCGGTGGCATCATTTCCGTTTCCGCCTGGGCAGCATGTCCGGTCTGGACCGAGAACGCCGCGTGGTACGTGTCGCACCGACATACGATGAGGATGGCCGGTTACTGATCGGCGAGCGCGAGATCCGCTACGACACGCTGGTCATTGCCGTCGGCAGCGGCACCAATGATTTCGGCACACCCGGCGCGCAGGAGCACGCGATCAGCCTCGACACGCCGCCGCAGGCCGAACGCTTCCACAACCGGCTGATCAATGCCTGCATCCGCGCCAATGCGCAGCACGAACCGCTGCGACCGGAACAGCTGCAGGTGGCCATCATCGGCGCCGGCGCCACCGGCGTCGAACTCGCCGCGGAACTGCATCACACCACGCGCGAGCTCGTGGCCTTCGGCCTGGAGCACATCGACGCGGAGCGCGATATCCGCATTACGCTGATCGAGGCGGGCCCGCGCGTGCTGCCGGCGCTGCCCGAACGTCTGTCAAAGTCGACCGAAGAACTGCTGGCGAAACTGCAGGTGCAGGTGCTGACGGGTGCGCGCGTCACCGCCGTCGAACACGACGGCGTTCGGATTGCCGACGGACGCAAAGTGCCCGCCGAACTGACGGTATGGGCCGCAGGCATCAAGGCACCCGATTTCCTCAAGGACATCGCGGGACTGGAAACCAACCGGCTGAACCAGCTGGTGGTCACGCCCGAACTCCGCGTGACCCGCGACTCCGACATTTTTGCGATGGGCGATTGCGCCGCCTGCGCCTGGCCCGGTCGCGAACACAATGTGCCGCCGCGCGCGCAGGCCGCACACCAGCAGGCGACTCTGCTGGCGTCGACGCTGCGCCGCCGGCTTGCCGGCAAGCCGGCGCGTGCGTTTGTCTATCGCGATTTCGGTTCGCTGGTGTCGCTGGGGGAATATTCGACCGTCGGCAGCCTGATGGGCGCGCTGATCGGCGGCAGCCTGTTCATCGAGGGTCTGTTTGCCCGCATGATGTATGTGTCGCTCTACCGCATGCATCTCTACGCGCTGCACGGGTTTGCCAAAGTGTTCTTTGACACGCTGGCACGGCTGATCACGCGACGCACCGAGCCGCGGGTGAAGCTGCACTAAAATATCAATAAAATCAACAAGTTATAATATAACGTCGGCCATGCCTGCGGAGCGCGTGCCGGGCAGCGGCTGATTATCGGTGGCGTGATAGGTGAACACCGCTGAAAACTTGGTGCGCGTGCTGCGATTGCTGCTCGCCGCATGAAACAGCCGGCAGTGAAAAAACAGTACATCACCCGGATCGAGTTCCACGCTCACCTGCGCCTGCAGCAATGCCGCATTCGCAGTTACATCGGTACGCAGGAATTGCGCAGCATCCAGCCGGTCTGCATCAAACGTCATCACGTGCGTGCCCGGCAGCACCAGCAGGCAGCCGTTTTCCGGCCGCTCCTCGCCCAGCGCCAGCCACACGGATACCAGTTCGGGCCGTTGGTACGACCAGTAGCGGATATCGCGATGCCAGCTCGTCAGACTGCTGTAGCGCGGATCCTTGGTCATCACGCAGTTATGGTGTGCCTGCGATAACGCAATCTGCGGACCCAGCAGCTGGCGCAGCCGCGATACGATCGGCGCCGCGGTGGCCCAGTCACGAAAAACCGCATCGCGGGCATAAGCCTGCAGCAGGCGGCGCACTGTCCGCCCACCCGGCGCGTCGCGCGATTCGGGTGAGCCCGGATACTGCGTGTCGGCCTCGTACTCGACAGGCCCGGCGGCGTTGTCCAGATCGCGCGCGGCAACCTCGAGCATGCGGGCACGCGCGGGCGCGGGCACGAGACCACGCACGATCTGGTAGCCGTCGCGCGCGAAGTGCGCAATTTCGGCTGCGGAAAACCCGCTATTCATGGCGGTCACGGCGTTTGCTGAACACCCACAAATGAAACGCCAGCGCACTGAGCACCAGCGTCACCAGAGAATATACGGGATCCAGTTCGCCCGCAGCAAACACCGACTCGGTACGGTACACCGAGTCCTCGTAATTGATGACCAGCGCCAGCAGCAGATTATTGCCGGCGTGCGCGCCGATCGCGAGCTCGAGACGGCCATCACGCAAGGCCACGCTCGCCAGGAACAGCCCCATGACAAAATAATTCGCCGCCATGATGACTGCGCCGTACGCGGCGATTTCCGGGTTGAACAGATGCGGCAGTGTAAAAGCCGCCGCGCTCACGACGGCGAGCCCCGCCGGATGGCGCAGCAGTCGTCCCAGTGCCTGCAGCAGGTAGCCGCGAAACACCAGCTCTTCGGCGGCGCACTGCAGCGGCGTCAGCAACAGCGCGGCGACCACAAACGGCAGCCAGGCCTGCAGATTCAGGCTCCAGGCATATCGCCCCGGATACAGCAGATGCTCCGCCACGGCACAGACCGCGGCGAGAGCTGTCCACACCGCTGCGCCTTCGAACATGCGCCGCCAGTCGAGGCGCGACCGCGGCGTCACCAGCGTGCGCCAGCTGCGGCCATGCAGAACGACGGTCACGGCGACAACGCCGACCAGCAGCGTCAGCACGCTGGCATTGATCGCCACGAACTCGTTGACGCTGCCGAACAACGCGGCATCCATCGTCACCGTATAGGCGTATCCGCCGCCGATCAGCCAGCCAACCGCGATGAGCAACAGGCCCAGACTGTAACGCCACCAGCCGTTGCGCCCGGCATCAGCGAGCGCAAGGTATTGCGCAGCGGACAAAGTGGACAACTGTGTCAAGCGGGCTCATAACCGAGCACCGGCGCCAGCCAGCGCTCGACGTCCGCAACAGGCATGCCTTTGCGCCGGGCGTAATCGGCGACCTGGTCACGGTCGATCTTGCCCACCGCAAAGTATTGCGACTGCGGGTGCGACAAATAGAATCCGCTGACCGACGACGCCGGCAGCATGGCAAAGGATTCGGTCAGCCGCATGTCGATACGGCCCGCCTGCAGCAGCTCGAACAGTGCGCCCTTCTCGGTATGGTCCGGACACGCCGGATAACCGGGCGCCGGCCGGATGCCGCGGTATTTCTCGGCGATCAGCGCGTCATTGCCCAATGATTCATCGCCGGCATAACCCCAGAACTCACGACGCACGCGCAAATGCAGCAGTTCCGCAAACGCTTCGGCCAGCCGGTCCGCGAGCGCCTTCAGCAGGATCACCGAATAGTCGTCGTGCTGCTTCTCGAACATCGCAATGCGCTTGTCGATACCGAGACCGGCGGTGACAGCAAAAGCGCCGACATAATCCGCAACACCCGACTCCAGCGGCGCAACAAAATCCGCGATGCACTGGTTCTCGCGTCCGCTCGGCTTTTTGTTCTGCTGGCGCAGGTTATGCCAGGTCATCAGCGGCGTCTTGCGTGATTCATCGGCGTAAATCGCAATGTCTTCGTGATCAACACGCGCCGCCGGAAAAAGTCCGAACACGCCGTTGGCGGTCAGCCAGCGGCCCTCAATGATCTGTTTCAGCATCGCCTGTCCGTCGGCAAGCACTTTGCGCGCCTCCTCGCCGACAACCGGGTCCTTGAGTATCGCCGGATACGGCCCCGCCAGATCCCAGGTCTGGAAAAAAGGCGCCCAGTCGATATGGCGGGCGATTTCAGCAAGATCATAGTTCTTCAGCGGCTTCAGCCCGGTCATCCCGGGTTTCGGCGGCGTATAGTTTTTCCAGTCCGTCTGCAGTGCGTTGGCGCGTGCGGCCGCCAGCGGAATCAGTTCCGGCCCCTTCTTGCCCGCATGCTGTTCGCGGATACGCTCGTACTCGGCCTTGACGTCATTCAGGTAACCCTTGCTCTGGTCATCCGACAGCAGACTGGAGCACACGCTGACACTGCGCGACGCGTCCGGCACCCACACCACCGGCCCCTGGTAATGCGGCGCAATTTTCACTGCGGTATGCACGCGCGACGTCGTGGCACCACCGATCAGCAGCGGCAACGTCATGCCCGCGCGCTGCATTTCGCGGGCGTTATGCGCCATCTCTTCCAATGACGGTGTGATCAGTCCGGACAGGCCGATAATGTCAGCCTTTTCCTTTACGGCAACCTCGGCAATCTGTTTCCACGGCACCATGACACCCAGGTTGACCACTTCATAGTTGTTGCACTGGAGCACCACCGCGACGATATTCTTGCCGATGTCATGTACGTCACCCTTGACCGTGGCGAGCACGATCTTGCCCTTGGCGCGGATGTCGCCGGAACGCGCCTTTTCGGCCTCGATGTACGGCACCAGATGCGCCACCGCCTGCTTCATCACTCGCGCCGATTTGACCACCTGGGGCAGGAACATCTTGCCGGCGCCGAACAGGTCGCCGACAACATTCATGCCGTCCATCAGCGGCCCCTCGATGACCTGGATCGGACGCCCGCCTTCGGCCTCGATCTTCTGGCGCATCTCCTCGGTGTCTTCAACAATCCAGTTGGTGATGCCGCGCACCAGTGCATGGGTCAGCCGCTCGCCGACCGGCGCATCGCGCCAGGCCAGATCTTCGACGACAACCTTGCCCTTGCCTTTTACGGTCTCGGCAAACGTCACCATGCGCTCGGCTGCATCGGGCCGGCGGCTGAAAATGATGTCTTCGACGTGCTCGAGCAGTTCCTTCGGAATCTCGTCATAAACGCCGAGCTGTCCGGCGTTGACGATGGCCATGGTCAGTCCGGCCTTGATCGCGTGGTACAGAAACGCGGTATGGATGGCCTCGCGCACCAGATCATTGCCGCGAAACGAGAACGACACATTGGACAGTCCGCCGCTGACCCGCGCATAGCGCAGGTTCTCGCGGATCCAGCGCGTCGCCTCGATGAAATCGATGGCATAGCGGTTGTGTTCCTCGATGCCGGTGGCGATCGCGAATATGTTCGGATCGATGATGATGTCTTCCGGCGCGAAACCGACCTCGTCGACGAGGATGTCGTAGGCCTGCTTCGCAATGCGGATCCGGCGGTCATAGGTATCGGCCTGGCCCTGCTCGTCAAAGGCCATCACGACGACCGCGGCGCCGTAACGCCGCGCCAGCCTCGCCTGCTGTTTGAAGGGCTCTACACCTTCCTTCATGCTGATCGAGTTGACGACGGCCTTGCCCTGCACGCACTTCAGCCCGGCCTCGATGACCTCCCATTTAGACGAGTCAATCATTACCGGAACGCGCGAGATGTCGGGTTCGGACGCGATCAGGTTGAGGAAGGTGGTCATCGCCGCCTTCGAGTCGAGCATGGCCTCATCCATGTTGACGTCGATGATCTGCGCGCCGCTCTCGACCTGCTGGCGCGCGACGGCCACGGCTTCGGCGTAGTTACCGGCGAGGATCAGTTTGGCAAACGCCCGGGAGCCGGTGACATTGGTGCGTTCACCGACATTGACGAACAGCGAATCGTCGCCGATGTTCAGCGGCTCCAGCCCGGACAAGCGGGTTTTCTTCTCGATCTGCGGCACTTTGCGCGGCGGCACACCGCTGACAATCTGCGCCATGGCGCGTATGTGCGCCGGCGTTGTGCCGCAACAGCCGCCGACGATGTTGACGAATCCACTCCTGGCAAAATCGAGGATGAAAGCCGCGGTGTCGTCCGGCAGTTCATCGTAACCGGTCGGCGCCAGCGGATTCGGCAGACCCGCATTCGGATATGCGCATACATAGGTGTCTGCGACCGTGGAAATTTCCTCGATGTAGGGCCGCATCAGCTGTGCCCCCAGCGCGCAATTGAGGCCGATGCTCAGGGGTCGCGAGTGACGCACTGAATTCCAGAACGCCTCCGGCGTCTGCCCTGAAAGGGTGCGACCGGATGCGTCGGTAATCGTGCCGGAAATCATGACCGGCAGGTTCACCCCTTGCGTTTCAAAATAACTGTCGATTGCGAACAATGCGGCCTTGGCGTTGAGCGTGTCGAATATGGTCTCGACCATCAGCAAGTCGGCACCGCCATCGACCAGGCCGCGCACGGCCTCGGTATATGCGGCAACCAGCGCATCAAAACTGGTGTTGCGGAAACCCGGATCGTTGACGTCCGGCGAAATGGACGCGGTACGATTGGTCGGCCCCAGCGTGCCGGCGACAAACCGCGGCCGCGCCGGATCCTTGACTTCATAGGCATCGGCGGCAGCGCGTGCCAGCTTCGCCGCCTCGACATTCAGCTCGTACACCAGGTCTTCCATGTGGTAATCCGCCATGGCGACTGAAGTCGAGTTGAAGGTGTTGGTCTCGATGATGTCCGCGCCGGCATCGAGATACTGCTCATGGATCTCGCGGATGATCTGCGGTTGCGTCAGCGTCAGCAGATCATTGTTGCCCTTGACGTCATGTGCGAAATCCCTGAAACGCGTGCCACGATACGCGGCCTCGTCCAGCTTGTAATTCTGGATCATCGTGCCCATCGCACCGTCGAGAATCAGGATGCGGCGCGACAGCAGCGCGGGCAGTTGCTGGATACGGGAAGTCATGAGGTAAGGGTGCGCCGGTTCGCGCCGTTGCGGCGTGGAAAAGCGCGAAGTTTATCATGGCCTTAGCGCCATCCCGGTGCATTTGGCCGGGCCTGCGCCAGCGCCTATAATGCGCCTTCCCAATTGCGCGATATGCCCGCCATGAAACATCTCGAACCCAAGGACGCATACGACTTTCTGAAGAAAAATCCGAACTCGGTATTCATCGATTGCCGCAGCGAAATGGAGTACCTTTTTGTCGGACATCCGGTGGGCGCGATCCACGTCGCCTGGAACGACGGCCCGAACTGGGAAATCAACCCGCAGTTCGTCGCACACGTCAAGAAAGCCGCCAGCGTCGACCGCCCGATCATCGTAATCTGCCGCAGCGGCAACCGCTCACTCGATGCCGGCCGCGCGCTGGAAGAAGCCGGCTTTACCCAGGTGTACAACGTGTTGCACGGTTTCGAGGGGGAACTCGACGAGAGTCACCATCGCAACGAAAAAACCGGCTGGCGGCATGATGGCCTGCCGTGGGAGCAGTGCTGATCGCCGCGCCCGGCCAGCGGGATTAATGCCGGCCAAGCAGGTCCATCCGTGCCTGTCCAACGCCACGGACCATAAGGGGCGCCACGACGTCGTTACAGGGCCGGATGCATTTCCGTTTTCGGGTCATTCTTCTGCAATTCGCAGGTACAGCACCCATGAAGCCCCTCCGAGCAGCAACAGTCCGCCCATCCCGAGGGCCAGGGTCAACGCACTGTGTGACAACAGCGGTGATATGACACCGGCCGCGATGCCCGCCGTCAGGCTGTGCGCAAACCCCTGCAGCGATGACGTCATGCCGCGCAATTGCGGGAACAGATCCAGCGTCATCAAGGACACACTGGGCATCGTCAGCGCCATGCCGATCGTGTACATCATCACCGGCAGCACCGTCCACGGCAACGCCGGCGGAAGCAGCATGCAATAAAGTATGTTTCCGGCCGCGGCACAAGTCATCGTCATATACCCGATGAGCACCGTGCGGCGCGGTGACACGCGTCCCGCCAGCCGGCCGGACAGAAAAGCGCCGAACATGACACCACCGATACCGGGCACGAACAGCCACGCGAAGTCCGTCGCAGTCAGGTGCAGCAGATCATAAATCACGGCAGGCGCCGATACGATATAGAGGAAAAACCCGGAAAAGTTGAAGGCCACGACCAGGCACAACAACACCAGCCGGCGATCGCTGCCCAGCTGCAGATAATTGCGCAGCAGCGGTCCCGCATGAAACGGCTGCCGCGCAGCAGATACCGGGTGCGTTTCCGGCAGCCAGCGTGCTGAAGCGAGAAACAGCACGGCCCCGTACGTTGCCAGAAACCAGAAAATTGCGCGCCAGCCGAATGCACCCTGCAACCAGCCGCCGATCACCGGCGCAATCGCCGGCGCAATACCGAAAATCATCGTGACCACTGACATCAGGCGCTGCGCGTCGTGGCCGGCAAAGCTGTCGCGGATGATCGCGCGGCCGACGATCATGCCCGCTCCCGCAGTCAGTCCCTGCACTGCGCGCCAGAACAACAGCTGCGGCAGGGTGTCGGCCATTGCACAACCGACGGCGGTCACGACATAGAGCGAGAGAGCGGTCAGTATTACCGGCCTGCGCCCGAAAGAGTCGGATAACGTTCCGTGAAACAGCGTCATCAGCGCCATCGTGAACAGATAAAAACTCAGCGTCTGCTGGATCTGTGCCGGCGTCGCGTGCAGATCGGCACTGATAAACGGAAACGACGGCAGGTAGGTATCGATCGTGAAGGGACCGATCATTGCCAGCGCGGCGAGTATGCCCGCCAGTACCGGCGCCGTGATCGGCGCCGCGTGTCGGGGCGGAGCGCTCACGCCCGATCCATCCGGCGGTATTGGATGGCCTCCGCGACATGCGCAGCGGCGACCCTGTCCGCACCGGCCAGATCGGCAATCGTCCGTGCAACCCTCAGAATACGGTGGTACGCCCGCGCCGAAAGGCCCAATCGGGCAATTGCCTGCTTGAGCAGGGACTCACCCGGCGCGTCGGGTGCGCAGTACCGGTCCATCCCGCGTGTCGTTAGCAGCGCATTGGCCTTGCCCTGCCGCACCAGTGCGCGCTCGCGCGCCGCAATCACGCGGGCACGGACTACTGCAGTGGACTCGCCGCCGGCGTGGCGCGTGAGGTCTTCATGGGCCAGTGCGGGCACTTCGATCTGCAAATCGATGCGATCAAGCAGCGGGCCTGATATACGCGATCGGTAACGCGCGACCTGGTCCGGAGTGCAGCGGCACCGCCCGTTGTAATGCCCGAGAAATCCGCAGGGACAGGGATTCATCGCCACAATCAGCTGGAACCGTGCCGGGAAATCCGCCTGGCGCGCGGCACGCGAGACGGTAATGCGCCCCGACTCCAGCGGTTCACGCAGTACTTCAAGCACCCTGCGGTCGAATTCCGGCAACTCATCGAGAAACAACACCCCGTGCATGGCCAGGGAAATTTCACCGGGCCGCGGATTGCTGCCGCCACCGACCAATGCCACCGCCGAAGCAGTATGGTGCGGCGCGCGGTACGGGCGGCGTTTCCACGCCGTGACATCAAATCCGCCGGAGCCGATCGACTGAATCGCCGCCGATTCCACGGCCTCCTGTTGCGTCATCGGCGGCAGCAAACCCGGCAGGCGTTGCGCCAGCATGGTTTTTCCGGTACCCGGCGGCCCCGCCATCAGCAGGCTGTGACCACCGGTCGCGGCAATTTCCAGAGCGCGCCGCGCATGGCTTTGCCCCTTGACATCGAGCAGGTCCGGATACCGATATTCACCGGAGAAATCGACCGGCTGCGCGCGTGCAAGCCCGTGCCGTCCGGTCAGATGTGCGCACACATCATTCAGCGTAGCGGCTTCATGGACCACGGTCTGTTCCGCCAACGCGGCTTCCACCGCGCTCGCCTGCGGCAGAACAAAAGCCCGCCCATCGTGCGCGACGGCAAGCGCCATTGCCAGCGCGCCGCGCACGGGACGCAATTCGCCGGTCAAGGCCAGTTCGCCGGCAAATTCGTAATCGCCGAGCTGTTTATCGGGAATTTGTCCGGAAGCGGCGAGTATGCCCAGCGCGATCGGCAAGTCGAAGCGCCCCGACTCCTTGGGCAGATCGGCGGGCGCCAGATTGACGGTGATGCGCCGTTGCGGGAATTCAAACTGGGCGTTCTGCAAAGCCGCTCGCACCCGGTCCTTGGCCTCTTTCACTTCGGCTTCCGGCAGCCCGACGATGGTAAAGCTCGGCAACCCGTTGGCGAGGTGGGTTTCCACGGTCACCAGAGGAGCATTCATGCCCGCAAGGGCGCGACTATAGAGTACTGCCAGCGACACGTGGATTCCGTGCACCCGAAATAGGGGGAAACGATACAACGGTTGTGAGTAGCCGGCGGCTGACCGCCCGCCGCAACTGCAGCGGTCACGCGACGTAACCGATCAACGCTCCGGCGACTTTGTCGCGGCCGCCTCCAGTACGGCGACTTGTTTTTCCAGTTCGGCGAGCTTTGCCCGGGTGCGCGCCAGCACCTCACGCTGCACGTCAAATTCATCGCGGCGCACCAGGTCGAGGCGGCTGAACAATCCGGCCAGCATTGCACGCAAATTCTTTTCTACATCGGCCGCGGGGCCTTGCACCAGCACGGCCCTGATCCGCTCATTGATTTCATCCAGCAGTTTCTGATCCATATAGCCCCCGGCAAGGTGCCAGTTTAACAACATGTACCACAAACCTTGTGGCAACACGGTGCGCGGTCCGTAATCGGGCAGGGACGCCCAAATACGGTGCGACACGCGCCGATGTATGCACTATGTTGGTGCGCACAAGATTTGTTGAGAACCACCGAATAGAGATAAATATTTGTTTTTAAAGGTATTTAAATCTGGCACGGTACCTGCTCAAGGGGATGTGCAGATATTTTGCGCACAAACCCACACCGAAAGGACAAACATGTTCAAGAAGACCCTCATCGCCGGACTGATCGCTTCCGCGTTCAGCCCCGCATTCGCCACTGCTGCAGATTCGCCGCACTCACTGGCCGGCAACATGGGCCTGTACAGCCAGTACATTTTCCGCGGTCTGGCGCAGACCAACGGCGACCCGGCTCTGCAGGGCGGCTTCGATTACAGCCATTCCAGCGGCATCTATGCCGGCGTCTGGGCCTCCAACGTGAGCTGGCTGCGCGATTTCAACGCCTATTCCTCCGGTGGCAGCCTGGAAATGGATTTTTACGGCGGCTACAAGGGCAGCTTCGCCAATGACTTCGGTTTCGACGTCGGCCTGCTGCAGTACTACTATCCGGGTGACGTGGTTGCCGGTGGCAACAAGGCCGATACGCTGGAACTCTACGGCGCGCTGTCCTGGAAATGGCTGAGCGCAAAGTACTCCCACAGCGCGACTGACAAGACCTTCGGCGTCGGTGACAGCAGCGGCACCTATTACCTCGATTTGACCGCCAATTATCCGTTGACGGAAAAACTGACGCTGGTCGCGCATTACGGCAAGCAGAAGTTCAAAGGGAACACCGCCGGTGTATCCAATGACTCGAACGCGTCATACGAAGACTGGAAGCTGGGCCTGAACTACGCCCTGCCGAAGGACTTCACCATCGGTGCGTTTTACACGGACACCAGCATGTCGGCGACCCAGGAGGCGTTTTACACGACTCCGGCCGCCGCGGGCGCGCGCAAGCTCGGCAAGAGCGCGTTCACGGCTTTTGTGTCGAAAACCTTCTGATCCACTGTTAAAAAACCAAGAGGCCGGCATGGCTGCCGGCCTCCACCAACCAGGGACTACAACATGAAACTCGTTACGGCAATCATCAAGCCGTTCAAGCTCGACGAAGTACGGGAGGCACTGTCCGCCATCGGCGTGACCGGAATCACCGTTACCGAGGTCAAGGGCTTCGGGCGGCAAAAAGGACATACCGAACTCTACCGCGGCGCTGAATACGTGGTCGATTTCCTGCCGAAGATCAAGGTCGAGGCGGCGATCAAGAGCGACCTGCTCGAACAGGTCATCGAGTCCATTGAAAAATCCGCAAACACCGGCAAGATCGGCGACGGCAAGATTTTCGTTTCCGAACTCGAGCAGGTGGTCCGCATCCGCACCGGCGAAACCGGCGCAGATGCGCTTTGATTGGAGAACAAAATGAAAAAACTATTCACGGTTCTGGCACTGCTCGGCGCCCTCGGATTCGCGGGCGCGCCGGCCGTTGCGCAGGACAAACCCGCTGAAGCACCCGCTGCAGCCGCCTCCGCGATGACGGCTCCGGCGGCAACACCAGCCGCCGCGGCGCCCGCCGCACCGGCAGAGGCCGCACCCGCACCCACACCGAACAAAGGCGATACGGCGTGGATGATGATGGCAACCATCCTGGTCATCCTGATGACCGTGCCCGGCCTTGCGCTGTTCTATGGCGGCATGGTGCGCGCCAAAAACGCGTTGTCCGTTTTAATGCAGGTCTACGTCGTGTTCTCGATGTGCGTGGTGCTGTGGGCCATCTACGGCTACAGCCTTGCATTCGGGGGCAGTGGCACGTTCATCGGCAACTTCGACAAGCTGTTCCTGTCGGGCGTAACCGCAGACTCCGTAGGTGCGACATTCAGCAAAGGTGTAGTCCTGCCCGAACTGGTGTTTATCGCCTTCCAGGCCACGTTTGCCGGTATCACGCCTGCTCTGATCGTCGGCGCATTTGCGGAGCGCATGAAATTCTCCGCGGTGCTCCTGTTCACGATCATCTGGTTCACGTTCGCCTATCTGCCGATGGCGCACATGGTCTGGTACTGGGACGGCCCGGATGCGATCACCGATGCGGCTTCGCTTGAAAAGGTCACTGCCGCGGCCGGTTTCCTGTGGGCCAAGGGCGCACTCGACTTCGCCGGCGGCACGGTGGTGCATATCAACGCCGGCATCGCCGGTCTGGTGGGTGCCTACCTCGTTGGTAAGCGTATCGGCTGGGGCAAGGAAGCGATGTCCCCGCACAACCTGACCTACACCATGGTCGGCGCGGCATTGCTGTGGGTGGGCTGGTTCGGTTTCAACGCCGGCTCCAATCTGGAAGCAACCGGCACCGCGACTCTTGCGTTGGTCAACACGTTGCTCGCGACCGCTGCAGCCACCATGTCGTGGATGATCTTCGAATGGATGCTGAAAGGCAAACCCTCGATGCTGGGTGCTGCTTCGGGCGCTGTGGCCGGCCTGGTGGCCATCACCCCGGCCTGCGGGTTCGTCGGTCCGATGGGCGGCATCATCATCGGCCTGATCGCCGGCGTGGTCTGTCTGTGGGGTGTGAACGGCCTGAAGCGCATGCTGGGTGCGGACGACTCGTTGGATGTGTTCGGTGTGCATGCGGTCGGCGGCATCGTCGGCTCAATCCTGACCGGCGTCTTCGTGTCGCCGGCTCTGGGCGGCACGGGCGTGTATGACTACGTTGCCAACAAGGTCGCGGACTTCGACATGGGTGCGCAGCTCATCAGCCAGTTGTGGGGCGTGGGTACGGCCATTGTCTGGTCTGGCGTGGTCGCCTTCATTGCCTACAAGATCGTCGACATGATCGTCGGACTGCGTGTGACCGAAGAAGTCGAGCGCGAAGGTCTGGACATCAACGAACATGGCGAGGCGGCTTACCACAGATCGTGATGAGCATTTGATTCTCTGAGTTTGCGGGCGCTTCGGCGCCCGCTTTTTTTGTACGGGGCAACCGCTCGTATCATCGGCTACAATCCGGAACCATGACCGTTCCGCATCTCACCACTGCACTTACCGGGCCTTTGCAGGAACTTGAGCATCATGTGCTCAAGGCCACTGCGGATATTGAGCACTGGCTGCGCGCTCAATGGCAGGAGCATAACGCGCCTTTTTATGCATCCGTCGATCTGCGCAACGCCGGGTTCAAGCTCGCACCCGTAGACACGAACCTGTTTCCGGGGGGCTTCAACAATCTCAATCCGGATTTTCATACATTGTGCGTGCAGGCGGCAATGTCCGCCATCGAAAAGGCCTGCCCGGATGCGCATGGCCTAGTGCTGATCCCGGAAAACCACACGCGCAACCAGTTTTACCTGCAGAATGTCGAGAAGCTGGCCACGATTCTGCGACACGCCGGCGTCGAAGTGCGCATCGGCAGTCTGCTGCCGGAGATCACTGCGGCAACGGATCTGGAACTGCCTAGCGGCGCGACGTTGCGGCTGGAGCCGCTGCGACGGGATGGCAATCGCCTCAAGGTCGGCGACTTTGATCCCTGCGTTGTATTGCTGAACAATGACCTGTCGGGCGGTGTCCCGGCAATCATGCAGGGCCTGGAGCAGGCCGTGCTTCCGCCCGTCCACGCCGGATGGGCGACACGCCGCAAGTCCAATCATTTCGCCGCGTACGACGATGTTGTCCGCGACTTCTCCACGCTGGTCGGCATTGATCCGTGGCTGATCAACCCTTATTTCGAGAAGTGCGGCAAGATCAATTTCCGCGAGCGCCAGGGCGAAGAATGCCTTGAAGGATACGTTTCCGAAATACTTGAAGACATTCGCCGGAAGTACGCCGAGTACGGGGTCAAGGACGAACCGTTCGTCATCGTCAAGGCGGATGCCGGCACCTACGGCATGGGCATCATGACCGTCAAGGACCCGTCCGAGGTCAAGGGTCTCAACCGCAAGCAGCGCAACAAGATGGCCGTCGTCAAGGAAGGTCTCGAAGTCCAGGATGTCATCGTGCAGGAGGGCGTCTACTCGTTTGAAACCGTGGGTGACGCTGTCGCAGAACCTGTGGTTTACATGATCGACCATTTTGTAGTCGGCGGCTTCTACCGGATACATACCGCACGCGGCAAGGATCAGAACCTCAATGCGCCGGGCATGCAGTTCTCGCCGCTGGCATTTGCCGAGCCGTGTTCATCGCCGAATCCTGAAGACCCGGGCTGCCCGCCCAACCGCTTCTACGCCTATGGCGTGATTGCCAGGCTGGCGCTGGTCGCTGCTGCTGTTGAAATCGAGCGCATGGATATCGCAGCCGAACCGGCATTGCTCCACGCAGTACAATGAAACTTGCCTTCATCGTTGACCCGCTCGACGATTTCAAACTGGAAAAAGACACAACCTACGCCATCATGCAGGAGGCTGCGGCGCGCGGTCATGACCTGCATGCCCTGCAGCAGCAGGACCTCGCTTGGTACAAACAGAGTGTCAACGGCTACGCCCGCCGCCTGCATCTGACCGGCGGCAAGCCGGACTGGTACCGGCTTGATGCGCCAATTTCAACGCCGCTGGAGCAGTTCGACGCGGTGCTGATGCGCAAGGATCCGCCGTTCGACATGGAGTATGTCTACAGTACCTATCTGCTCGAAATGGCCGAGCGCCGTGGCGCGCGTGTCTTCAACCGCCCGCAGGCCATCCGCGACTACAACGAAAAAATGGCCATTTCGCGCTTCTCCGAATTCATCGCCCCGACGCTGGTCACCCGCCGCGTGGAATTGCTGCATGAGTTTCTGCACGAGCACTCGGACATCATTCTCAAACCGCTGGACGGCATGGGCGGCGCATCGGTGTTCCGCGTACGGCTCGCCGATCCCAATATCAATGTCATCATCGAAACGCTGACCGGCACCGGTGAACGCACGGTCATGGCGCAACGCTATATTCCCGAGATCCGCGACGGAGACAAGCGCGTGCTGGTGATCGGCGGCAAGCCGGTACCTTACTGTCTGGCGCGCATACCTAAAGCCGGCGAGACGCGCGGCAACCTCGCGGCCGGCGGCACCGGAGTCGCACGGGAGCTGACGGCACGCGACCTTACGATTGCCGAAACGCTCGGCCCGCAGTTAGCCGCAGCCGGCCTGCTGCTGGTCGGCCTGGACGTGATCGGCGATTATCTGACGGAAGTCAACGTGACCAGTCCGACCTGTTTTCAGGAAATTTTCCAGCAATCCGGATTCAACGTGGCCGCTATGTTCCTGGATACATTGGAAAAATCCGTTTGATCGGCAAATCTGCCACATGCGTGACAAATTATGTTGCAGCGCAAGAAAAGCGGGCGTAGAGTATTGCGTTTTCGTGACAGCATCACCCTAAGTTCATGATCGGCATACTGATTATCAGCCACGGTACACTGGGCGAGAGCCTGATTCACTGCGCCAGCCATATGCTCAACAAACGTCCGCCGCGCCTGCGCCAGATCGGCGTCGCCGCACAGGACGACCCGGTACTGCTGGCGCCACAGGCGCGCAAGGTGGTCAAGGAGCTGGATGAAGGCGACGGCGTATTGATTCTGACGGACATGTACGGCGGTTCGCCTTCCAACATCGCGGCAAAGCTGGTGATTCCCGGAAAAGTCGAAGCCATTGCCGGCGTCAGTCTGCCGATGCTGATCCGGGCACTGACCTATCGCGACAAGTCGCTTTCGGTAATGACGACCAAGGCCATCAGCGGCGGCTGCGAAGGCGTATTACGTGTCCCCCCCGCCTTTGCCACGGTCCAGAATGCTGCAACAGGAAGCTGAGATCATCAACAAGCTCGGGCTGCATGCCCGGGCATCGGCAAAGCTGACGCAGGCCGCCAGTGGCTACGCCAGCAATATCTGGTTAAGCCGCAATGGTCGCCGGGTCAATGCCAAAAGCATCATGGGTGTCATGATGCTGGCTGCGGCCAGGGGTTCGAAGGTCGTCGTCGAGACCGATGGACCGGACGAATCCGAAGCCATTCAGGCGCTGTGCAAACTGATTGCGGATCGCTTCGGCGAGGGCGAATAGTTTTCCGGAGCGTCCGGGACACAATGCGCTCTGAGGATTGAGGGACCTGTCCGCAACGGGCAGAATACGTCCTGAGGGTCCTGTCACAATAATCTGCGCAGTCAGCGCGTCCGTCCAAGGTCCACCATGAGTTTCACCATACACGGCATCGGCGTTTCGGGTGGCATTGCAATCGGCCACGCGCACCTCGTGTCGCACACAAAACTTGAAGCGGCGCATTACGACATCCCGGCGGAACAAGTGACGGAAGAGATTGCGCGTTTCGAGCGCGCCGTGCATACCGTACGTAACGAACTCGATCAGGTGCGCAGCGTCGTACCCGCCGGCGCACCGGCTGAGTTCGCCGCATTCATCGACTTACATCTGATGATCCTCAACGATGCGACGCTGTCCATCACGCCGCGAAAAATCATCGAAACCGAGAACTGCAATGCCGAATGGGCGCTGCAGGTGCAAACCGACGAGTTGCTGCAGCAATTCGACGCAATCGAAGACACTTATCTGCGGGAGCGCCGGACCGATGTCATTCAGGTCGCGCAGCGCGTCATGAAAGCGCTCTCGGGCCAGCCCGGTTACGTACCACCGCCGGCAAGCGACTCCGGCCGGAATCTTGTGCTCGTGGCACACGACTTGTCGCCGGCTGACGTCGTCCTGTTCAAGCAGCACCAGTTCGCCAGCTTCGTAACCGATCTGGGCGGGGCAACATCTCATACCGCCATTGTGGCGCGCAGCCTCAACATCCCCTGTATCGTCGCGCTGCACCACGCACGCCAGCTGGTGCGCGAGAATGAAATCATCATCGTCGATGGCACACAGGGCGTGATCATCGTCGATCCCGATCCGCAGGTGCTCGCCGAATACCAGTTGCGCCAGCGTGAGTTCGGCCTGGAGCGACAGAAGCTCAAACGACTGCGCGATACGCCGGCACGCACCCTGGATGGCACCGACATCGAGCTGCACGCGAATATCGAACTGCCCGGTGATGTTGCGCTGGCAATTGACAGTGGCGCCACCGGCATCGGTCTCTTCCGGACTGAATTTCTGTTCCTCAACCGCCCCGACCTGCCTACCGAAGACGAACAATTCGAAGCCTACCGCATGGTTCTCGAGGAAATGCAGGGATACCCGGTCACCATCCGGACCTATGATCTAGGTGCGGACAAGCAGATTGACGATACCGCCCGCCTGGCGCCCAATCCGGCACTGGGGCTGCGCGCGATCCGTCTGTGCCTGACCGAACCAAAACGCTTCGTCACGCAGTTGCGCGCCATGCTGCGGGCATCCAGTTACGGCAGCATGAAAATCCTGATCCCGATGCTGATGAATGCCAGCGAAATTGATCAGGCGCTGCAACTGGTCGAACAGGCGAAGCGCAGTCTGGACGACGAGGGCGTTACGTACGATCGCGATGTCCAGATAGGCGGCATGGTGGAAATACCAGCCGCCGCGCTGGCCCTGGGTCTGCTGACGAAGCGCCTTGATTTTCTCTCTGTAGGCACGAACGACCTGATCCAGTACATGCTGGCAGTCGACCGCACCGACGACACCGTGGCCCATCTCTATGATCCGTTGCACCCGGCCGTATTGACGTTGCTCTCACACATATTCACGACCGCCGGCAAGGCGCAGATCCCCGTCGCAGTCTGCGGCGAAATGGCCGGCGATGTGACGCTGACCAGGCTGCTGCTGGCGCTGGGCCTGCGGCGGCTGTCCATGCACTCCGCACACTTGCCCGACGTCAAGCAGCGCGTGCTCAAAACGAGTCTGCCCGATATCCGGCCCATCGCCAAGAAAATGCTCAAGGCCACGGATCCGGTCAAACTTCGGAGCATGCTGGACAAGCTCAACGCCTGAAAAAAAGGCCCCCGGATTTGACAAGGTAACGCCGCGCAGGTAACGTAATTGCACAGTTTTCGCGCCGATTTGAATCAGCTTGCGGGCGCGTAATAAATCCGGCTAAAGAGATGAATGAATTCTCATGACCCCGGAGCGCAGGCTGCGGGGTTTTTTTATGGCTGACGAAAATGCGTGAATCGATCAAAGAACCGGAAAATTCGGTTGGCGTCGTGACGCCGCAGACCGCGCGGTTCGCGGAACCGCTTGTGCTGCGCGGCGGCACGGTACTGCGCGACTATGAACTCGTTTACGAGACCTATGGCGAACTCAACGCAGACCGTTCCAATGCCGTACTGGTCTGCCATGCGCTCAACGCATCACATCATGTAGCCGGCTACTACGCGGACGCCCCTGACAACGTGGGGTGGTGGGACAACATGATCGGGCCCGGCAAGCCGCTCGATACCCGCAGGTTCTTTGTCATCGGCGTCAACAATATCGGCGGCTGTCACGGCTCGACCGGGCCGCTGAGCGTCAACTCCGACACCGGCAGGACCTGGGGCGGCGATTTCCCGGTCATCACCGTGGAGGACTGGGTCGATGCGCAGGCGCGGCTCGCAGATCAACTGGGCATATCACAGTTTGCCGCAGTCATGGGCGGCAGCCTCGGCGCCATGCAGGCACTGGCCTGGTCCATCCGCTATCCGCAGCGCCTGCGTCACAGCATTGTCATCGCCTGCGCACCCAACCTGTCGGCACAGAACATTGCGTTCAACGAGGTCGCCCGTCAGGCGATCATCACCGATCCTGATTTCAACGATGGCCATTACCTGGCCAAAGGTACGGCACCCAAGCGCGGTCTGCGCGTCGCACGCATGGTCGGCCACATCACGTATCTGTCGGACGACGAGATGGCGAACAAGTTCGGCCGGCAGCTGAAGCACGACAAGCTCAATTACAACTTCGACACCGAATTTCAGATCGAGTCCTACCTGCGCCATCAGGGCAACAAGTTCGCGGATCACTTTGATGCCAATACGTATCTGCGTATCACCAAGGTTCTGGACTACTTCGATCCGGCCCTGGAGCATGGCGGCGACCTGACCAAGGCGCTGAAAAAGGTAGCCAGTAGCGTACTCGTAATATCGTTCGCCACCGACTGGCGCTTTTCACCGGAACGCTCACGGGAGATCGTGCACGCGCTGCTCGACAATCGCGTGCGCGTGACCTATGCGGAAATCGATGCACCACACGGCCACGATGCGTTTTTGCTCGACGACCCGCGCTACCACCGGCTGGTGGCAGCCTATTTTGAACGCGTGCACCGGGAAATTGAATCATGACCGTAATTAACGGCACGCAACGGCCGGACTTTGCGGCGATTGCCCGGACGGTGCATCGCAACGCACACGTGCTCGATCTGGGGTGCGGCGACGGCACTTTGCTGAAATACCTGCAGCAGACCCGCGACATCACCGGCTATGGCGTCGAGATCGACGACGGCAACATACTGGCCTGCGTGAAGAACGGAGTCAACGTCATTCAGAGCGACCTGGAGCGCGGCCTTTCCGAATTTGAAGACAACTCGTTCGATTTTGTGGTGTTGTCACAAACGCTGCAGGCGATGCGCAATACCGAACGCATCATGAAGGAAATGCTGCGGGTCGGGAGGGCCGGCATCGTCACATTCCCGAATTTCGGCTACTGGAAAAATCGTGTGCAGGTGTTGCTGGGACACATGCCGGTTTCCAAAAAACTGCCGTTCGAATGGTTCAACACGCCCAACATCCATTTGTGCACGGTTTCCGATTTCGAAAAATTCTGTGACGAGCGCGGGATCAATATCGTCGCACGCACCGTGCTGACGGACGGAAAACCGGTTACGTCACTGCCCAATCTTCTGGGCGAACTGGCGGTGTATCACTTCGGTGGCTGAGGCTGCCCGTCGAGCTGCGTTACCCTGCGCAGCAGCATGAGGCCGGGAATCGCGATCAGCACGCACATCAGAAAGAATCCCGGCCAGCCCAGTAATTGCGCAAACCAGCCGGTTGGTGCGGCCAGCAGCACCCGCGGCACGCCCATCAGGCTCGACAGCAGCGCGTACTGCGTCGCGGTAAAGCGGCGGTCCGTCAGTGCCGCCATGAATCCGACGAATGCGGCGGTGCCCATCCCGGCGGTCAGATTCTCGATGGCAACAACAGCGGCCAGTGCGCCCACATTAAGCGGGTAGTACGCCAGCACGACAAAACCCAGCGTAGACAGCATCTGCCCGAATCCGAAAACCCACAGCGCACGGTGCATGCCGGCCCGCAGGATCCACAGCCCGCCCAGCGTACCGCCGGCAATCGTCGCCCAGAAACCGAACAGTTTGACGACGGCGCCGATCTCGGTCTTGCTGTAACCGAGATCCAGATAAAACGGCGTGGTCATCGCCGACGCCATGGTATCGCCCAGTTTGTAGAGCAGAATAAATGCCAGGATCAGCCAGGCGCCCTGACGAGAAAAATAGTCCCGGAACGGCAACACGACGGCTTCATGCAGTGTTCGCGGCCTGCCTTCAGGTAACTGCGGCTCGGGCGCAAGCAGAGTTACCGCCACGCAGGCGACCATGCACACGGCCATGATCCGGTACATGGTCTCGAACGAAAGCCAGTCCGCGAGGATCAACCCGCCGCCGCCCGCAAGCAGCATGCCCAGCCGGTATCCGTTCACGTAAAGCGCAGAGCCGAGCCCAAGCTCGGCCTCCCCCATGCTCTCGCGGCGATAGGCATCGATGACGATGTCCTGAGAGGCGGAAAAAAAAGACACCAGCAGGCCGGCCAGCATGATCAGCCCCAAATGCTCCGGGGACGGCTCGGCAGCACTCAGCATGAATATCGCGGCGGCAAGGGCAAACTGCATCATGGTCAGCCAGCCGCGGCGACGGCCCAGCAACGGCGGGGCGTAACGATCAAACAACGGGGACCAGAGAAACTTCAGCGTGTACGGCAACCCGATCAACGCAAACAGGCCGATGCGTGTCAGATCGACACCGCCGTCTTTCAGCCAGGCCTGCAGCACCGACCCTGTGAGCAGCAAGGGCAACCCCGACGCAAAACCCATCAGCAACGCCACCAGCATGCGCCCGCTGAATGCCGCGGCCAGCGTCTCGCGCCAGGACAGACGCGCCGGCTGGGTCAAGTCAGTTTCCCGTCGTAGCTGATAATCAGCGGCGCGTGATCTGAAAACCGCTCATCCTTGTAGATCGCCGCACGCCTGGCGGTTGCTGCGACGCCCGGTGTAGCGATCTGATAGTCGATCCGCCAGCCCACGTTCTTGGCCCAGGCCTGACCGCGATTCGACCACCAGGTGTACTGGTCCGGACGGGCATCAATACCGCGAAAGACATCGACCCAGCCGAGCTCGTCGAATATCTGTGAAAGCCACGCCCGCTCTTCGGGAAGAAATCCGGAATTCTTGCGGTTGCCGCGCCAGTTCTTCAGATCAATCTCCTTGTGGGCGATGTTCCAGTCGCCGCACAACACAATTTCGCGGCCGCTGTTCCGCAGCCGCTTCAGATGAGGAAAGAATTTTTTCATGAAATGGAATTTCGCCTGCTGCCGGTCCTCGCCGCTCGACCCCGAAGGCAGGTACAGCGAGATGACCGACAGGTTGCCGAAATCCGCCCGCAGGAATCGGCCTTCCCTGTCGATTTCAGCCACCCCGAGGCCTGCCGTCACCCGGTCAGGCGCACGCCGGGCGTAAATGCCGACGCCGCTGTAGCCCCTTTTTTCCGCGTAGTGAAAATGTCCCCGGTATCCGGCCGGTGCCAGCAGGTCCGCAGTCATATCGTCAGCCTGCGCCTTGATTTCCTGGACGCAGATCACATCCGCGCGCTGGCGCGGCAGCCACTCCAGAAAACCTTTGCGTGCCGCCGAACGGATGCCGTTGAGATTCAAGGTTATAATTTTCATCATTTTCAATCCGGCAGATCAGCGTTATTGTTCAGCACGCTGTTTGGTCCTGCCGCAGATACCCGGTCTACACACAGTTATGGCAACCAACTTCCGACAGGAATTCATCCGCTTCGCGATCGACACCAAAGTGCTGCTTTTCGGTGAGTTCAAAACCAAAGCCGGACGCCTTTCACCGTATTTTTTCAATGCCGGTCTGTTCTGCGACGGCAAATCACTGCGACAGCTTGCGCAATTTTACGCGAAAGCCATAGCAGCGGCCGACGTTCCGTTCGACATGCTGTTTGGTCCCGCTTACAAAGGCATACCCCTGGTGGCTGCCGTGGCAATCGCTCTTGCTGATGCGAATCACAACGTGCCATTCAGCTACAACCGCAAGGAGGCCAAGGACCATGGCGAAGGCGGCAATGTCGTCGGTGCTCCGCTGGTAGGGCGCGCGTTGATTGTTGATGATGTCATTTCGGCGGGAACGTCCGTGCGTGAGTCCGTCGAGTTGATACGCGCGTCGCGCGCAACGCCTGCCGGAGTATTGATCGCACTGGACCGCATGGAGCGCGGATCGGCGGAACTGTCGGCCACGCAGGAAGTCGTACGCCTGTATGGCATGCCGGTCATAAGCATCGCCACGCTGGATGACCTGATCGGGTTTCTTGAAAACAGCAGGGGCATGGCACCGCAGCTCGCTGCAGTCGCTGCCTACCGCGAACAATATGGGGTAAAAAATGCGTAACTATCCAACATCCGTATCCTTGCTCGCCGGTACCGCGGCAATCGTGGCCATGATGATGATGGCGCCCGCAGTTCAGGGGCAGAAAATCATTTGCTGGAAAGACAAGGCAGGCAAGGTCATCGGCTGTGGCGACCGGGTGCCGCCCGAGTACCAGGACAACGAGTCAAAGCGGCTGGACAGCCGCGGCATCACGCGCGAAACCAGTGTTTCGGCGGAAGAGGCCGCGCGCATGCGCGACGAAGAGAAAAGACAGGCCGCCCAGAGAGCCGAGGAAGAACACCGCCGTGCGGAACAGCGGCGTCAGGACACGGCCCTGCTGAACACCTATGTCACGCCCAAGGAAATCGACATCCGCCGCGACCGTGAAGTCCAGGTTGTCGATCTGCAGATTCAGCAATTGAAATCGGCGCAGAAGGGTGCCGATGACGCATATGCAGCCCAGCAAAAACGCTACGCCAACTTTGAGAAAACCGGCAAACCGGTGCCCGCAAACATCAAGGAAGATCTGAAACGTGCCGCCGAGGAAAAAGAAGCTTTGCAGGCACGCATCGCAGACAAGGAAAAAGACAAGGGGCGCATCAGCGACAGTTATGCACAGCAAAAAGCGCGTTTCATCGAATTGAAGGGCCTCCGGTCCCCGGCCGCGTCTCCGGATCCCAAGCCTGCACCCAAAAAATAGCGCTGCCCGGCTCTGCGTCAGCCGGCGAGCTTGCGCCGCAGTATTTCGTTCACCTGCTGCGGATTGGCCTTGCCGCGGGTCGCCTTCATCGCCTGCCCCACCAGCGAATTGAACGCTTTCTCCTTGCCGGCCCTGAAGTCGGCGACCTGCTGCGCATTGGCTGCGATCACCTGATCGACAATCTTTTCGATCTCTCCACTGTCCGAAATCTGTTTAAGGCCCTTGGCTGCGATGATGGTGTCCGCATCACCCTCGCCAGCCCACATGGCGTCAAAAACATCTTTGGCGGTCTTTCCGGAGATCGTGCCATCGGCAATCCGATCGACCAGACGGCGCAGTGCCAATGCGCCGACCCGGCTTTGCGCAATATCGAGCCCGTCCTCGTTCAACCGCGCACTTAAAGCGCCTGTAATCCAGTTCGCGCACAATTTGCCCGTCTTGCCATCGGCCCCGGCAGCAGCTGCGGCAAAGTAATCTGCAAGTTCGCGGCTGCCCGTCAGCAGGCCCGCATCGTACGCGGTCAGACCATACTCCGCCGAAAATTGTGCGCGCCGAATCTGCGGCAACGGCGGCAATGCGGCGCGGACTGCCTCCAGGCGCTCTGCCGTAACTTCCAATGGCAGCAGGTCGGGATCAGGGAAATACCGGTAATCATGCGCATCTTCCTTCGTGCGCATCATCCGCGTTTCACCGGTATCCGGATCGAACAGTACGGTTGCCTGCCGGATTGTGCGCCCGTCCTCAATTTCAGCGATCTGCCAACGCACTTCGTACTCGATCGCCTGCTGCAGGAAACGGAAACTGTTCAGGTTCTTGATCTCTCGGCGCGTCCCCAGCTCGGTCGTCCCCGCCGGACGTACCGATACATTGGCGTCGCAACGGAATGATCCCTCCTGCATGTTGCCATCGCAGATGTCGATCCAGCGTACCAGCGTATGCAGCGCCCGCGCATAGGCGACGGCCTCCTCAGCCGAACGCATATCGGGTTCCGATACGATTTCGAGCAGTGGTGTGCCGGCCCGATTCAGGTCTATGCCGGTGCGGCCGTGAAAATCCTCATGCAGCGACTTGCCGGCATCTTCTTCCAGGTGCGCCCTGGTCAGACGTATGGTTTTTTCGGTCTCGCCCGCCATGATCGTGATCGTGCCGCCGGCGACAATGGGCAGTTCATACTGGCTGATCTGGTATCCCTTGGGCAGGTCGGGATAGAAGTAATTCTTGCGCGCGAATACCGACCGCGGATTGATTTTTGCACCGACGGCGAGGCCGAAACGGATCGCGCGCTCGACCGCACCGGTGTTGAGCACCGGCAATACCCCGGGAAGCGCAATATCGACGCCACAGGCCTGCGTGTTCGGCGCGGCGCCGAAAGCGGTCGCAGCACCCGAAAAAATCTTCGACACCGTCGACAGCTGCGCGTGGGTTTCCAGCCCGATGACGATCTCCCATTTCATGGGAAAACCCTTTTCACCGCCAAGACGCCAAGAAGAACATTACTCAAGAAACGCCACTGCACGAACCCGGAAATCATGCCCTGTGTTGGCATTGAATTCCGGCCCTCCGCTTTTTTGCCTTGCGCTCCTGGCATCCTGGCGGTAAACAGCTTTACATCCCTGTTCATGCGCCTATCCCCTGCGGTGCGCACTGATGCCAGTCGGTGGCCAGCTGGTACTGGTGGGCGACATTAAGCATCTGCGCTTCGGCAAAATAGTTGCCGATGATCTGCAGCCCGACCGGCAATCCACCGCTGTCAAATCCGCACGGGATGGACATGCCGGGCAAACCGGCCAGATTCACCGCGATCGTATAAATGTCGGACAAATACATCTGCACCGGGTCGGCGCTTTTTTCACCCAGCCCGAACGCCGTCGTCGGGCTGGTCGGCCCCATGATGACATCGCATTGCCTGAAGGCTGCGGCAAAATCACCTGCAATCAGCCGCCGCAGTTTTTGCGCACGGATGTAATAGGCGTCGTAATAGCCGTGCGACAATACGTAAGTCCCGATCAGGATGCGGCGTTTCACCTCGGCCCCGAAACCTTCGGCGCGGGTACGCTTGTACATGTCGGACAGGTCGGAATACCCTGCCGCACGATGGCCGTAGCGAACGCCGTCAAACCGCGACAGGTTGCTCGACGCCTCGGCCGGAGCAAGCACATAGTAAACGGGCACCGACAGCGCCATGTTGGGCAGGCTGATGTCGACGACTTTGGCGCCGAGTTTCTCGTACTCGGCAATCGCAGACTCGACCGCACGCTGCACCTCGGGTGCAAGGCCCGAAGCAAAAAACTCTTTCGGCAGACCGATGCGCAGACCGGTAACAGGACGCGCCAGATCACGCAGATAATCTTGCGCCGGAAGTTCCAGACTGGTGGAGTCGCGCGCATCGTGACCTGCCATGACATTCAGCATCAACCCCAGGTCTTCCGCGCTGCGCGCCATCGGCCCCGCCTGGTCCAGACTCGACGCAAACGCGATCATGCCGTAACGCGACACCAGGCCGTACGTCGGCTTCAGCCCGCAGATTCCGGTCAATGCCGCGGGCTGCCGGATCGAACCGCCTGTGTCCGTGCCGGTCGCCGCCGGGGCAAGGCGCGCCGCGACCGCCGCCGCCGAACCGCCGGAACTGCCGCCGGGGACGGCATTGCGTTTCCACGGATTGCGTACCGGACCGAAGTAGGAAGTCTCGTTCGATGACCCCATGGCGAACTCGTCCATGTTGGTCTTGCCCAGCGTCACCATGCCCGCGTCGTTGCAGCGCTCGACCACGTGCGCGTCGTACGGCGCGACAAAGTTTTCGAGCATGCGCGAACCGCAGGTGGTCACCCAGTCCCGCGCGCAGAAAATGTCCTTGTGGGCCAGCGGAATTCCGGTCAACGGTCCGGCGCGACCCGCCGCACGCTGCGCGTCGGCCGCACCTGCCTGCGCCAGGCTGCGCTCTGCGTTTACCGTGACAAAACAGCCGAGATCACCATTTAACCTGCTGATTTTATTTAAAAAATCTTGGGTCAATTCGACACTGGAGCAGGCCCCGCTGGCCAGCAGATCGGCTAGTTCTTTGAGGGTGGCGTTGGACATTGCAGCACTCGATCCCGCCGCGGCGGGGCGTCAGACTTGGTTACTCGATCACCTTGGGCACCAGGTACAGCCCGGCTTCAACCTCCGGCGCGATGCCCTGGAACAGATCGCGCTGGTCTTCTTCGGTCACCGCATCCGGCCGCAGCCGCAACACCATATCCTGCGCGTGCGCCATCGGTTCGATGCCGGCCACATCCACGGCCTGCATCTGTTCGATCAGACCGAATACGCGGGTCAGCTGGACCAGCGTGGCCTCGGCCTCGACATCATCAATTGCGATGTTCGCCAGGTGGGCAACACGACGTACGTCATCGAGCGTCAGCGCCATGATCGGATTGAAAAAAACCTAAAAAAAATAGGGCCGTGTAGGGTATCATATTGACGCCTCCGGGAGCATCAAAATTCCTTTAAGACGAAAGAGCTTATGTTCGGTTTCTTGAGCAGTTACTTTAACGACGATCTCGCCATCGATCTGGGCACGGCGAACACGCTGATCTACGTGCGCGGCAAGGGCATCGTGCTCGACGAACCCTCTGTCGTCGCAATCCGCCAGGAAGGCGGACCCAATGGCAAGAAGGTAATCCAGGAAGTCGGTCTCGCGGCCAAACAGATGCTCGGACGCACCCCGGGCAACATCACCGCGATCCGGCCGATGAAGGACGGCGTCATCGCCGACTTCATCATCACCGAACAGATGATCAAACAGTTCATCAAGCGCGTGCACCACAGCAAGTTTTTTTCACCGTCGCCGCGCATCATCATCTGCGTGCCGTGCGGTTCGACCCAGGTGGAACGCCGCGCCATCCGTGATGCCGCCATCGGTGCCGGTGCATCGCGCGTATACCTGATCGAAGAACCGATGGCTGCGGCGATCGGCGCCGATCTGCCGGTGGGCGAAGCTACCGGCTCGATGGTGGTGGACATCGGCGGCGGCACCACCGAAGTCGGCGTGATCTCGCTCGGCGGACTTGTTTACAAGGGATCTGTGCGCGTCGGTGGCGACAAGTTCGACGAAGCGATCATCAATTACATCCGCCGCAACTACGGCATGCTGATCGGCGAGACCACGGCCGAGCACATCAAGAAGGAAATCGGGTCTGCCTTCCCCGGTTCCGAAGTGCGCGAAAAAGAAGTCAAGGGCCGCAACCTGGCAGAGGGCATTCCGCGCAGCTTCACCATTTCAAGTAACGAAATTCTCGAAGCCCTGACCGATCCGCTGAACAGCATCGTGTCTGCGGTGAAGTCCGCGCTGGAGCAAACCCCGCCTGAACTCGCCGCCGATATCGCCGAAAAAGGCATGGTGTTGACGGGCGGCGGTGCGTTGCTGCGCGATGTCGACCGGTTGCTGATGGAGGAAACCGGGCTGCCGGTCATCATCGCAGAAGATCCGCTGACCTGCGTCGTGCGCGGATCGGGCAAGGCACTGGAAAAACTGGAACATCTCGGCAGCATCTTCGCCAACGACTGATGCACCATTCTCCAGCCTGCGTTCGCACTCAAGCCGCCTGCGGCTGCGAACACAGGGATGCGCTGGACGAACGGCGGTAACGCACGATGGAACATACCCCGCCGCCGCTGTTCCGCACCGGCCCGACACCACTGGCACGGCTGATGATCTTTGCGATGCTGTCCGTCGTGCTGTTGATTGCCGATGCCCGCTTCAATTACCTCACCGTGTTGCGGCAGATCACCGCAGTCGTCATCTATCCGCTGCAACGACTGGCCGCAGCACCGGCCGCAATGGGGCGGCGCGTTTCTGACTTTTTTGTCAGCCACAGCGCGCTGCGCGACGATAACCAGCGCCTGACCGAACAGAACCTCGCGCTGGCACAGGCAGCGCAGCAGGCGCGGGCACTGGAGCAGGAAAACGCCAACCTGCGCGGTTTGCTGGAGGCGCGTGCACGCATATCAGCACCCTCCCGGTTTGCGGAGATTCTGTATGCGGCGCGTGATCCGTTCTCCCGCAAAGTCATGATCGACCAGGGCTTGCAGCACGGCATCCAGCCCGGACAACCCGTGGGGGACCATATCGGGATCATCGGACAGGTCACACGCGTATATGCCTGGCTGTCCGAAGTCACGCTGATCACCGACAAGGGACATCTGGTCCCCGTACTCAATCTGCGTACCGGCCTGCGCGCGGTACTCGCCGGCACCGGCGACGACGGGCGACTGGAATTGCGATTCATTCCGCTGACAGCCGACTTTCAGACCGGCGATCAGCTGGTGACCTCGGGCATCGACGGCGTCTATCCGCCCGGGCTTCCGGTGGCGGAAGTCATCAATGTTGAACGCAACACGGCTTACTTGTTCGCCAACGTCACCTGCAAGCCGCTGGCCGGCGTCAATGCCCGCGCGCAGGTTCTGGTGCTGGGCCCGCTGCCGGCAATGACCGAGCGGCCGCAGGACGCACCGGCGGACACGCCGAAGAAAAAGAAAAAGAAATCCTGATGGCGCTATCGACGTCACGGCAGGAGTTGCTGCTTCCGGTCAAGCCCGCATTCATCGCGCTCACCCTGGTTGCCGCTTTGCTCGCGAACCTGCTGCCCTGGTCTGGGTGGATGCTGTGGGTGGTCCCGGACTTTGTCGCACTGATCGTACTGTACTGGTGCATCGAGGAACCGCGGAAAATCGGCTTTTTCACCGCCTGGTGCCTCGGCCTGCTGATGGATATTGCGGACGGCAGCCTGTTCGGACAGCATGCACTCGCCTACAGCATTCTCGCCTACGCCGGCATCGTGCTGCATCGCCGGGTACAGCGGTTCTCGATGGCTCCGCAGATCCTGCATGTGATCCCCTTGCTGCTGCTGACCAGTCTCATCGTGCTGCTGGTGCGCGTGCTGGCCGGCGCCGATTTCCCCGGCTATGCCTATTTTCTCGGCAGCTTCACCGGCGCTGCACTGTGGCCCATGCTGTCGTATCTGCTGAAGCTGCCGCAACGCCCGCGTCCTGATCCGGACCGTGTCTGAGCTTTCGATCAACGCCGGCATCGAGATCCGCGACTCCGAACGCGAGCTGGATCGTTTCCGCCGTCGCCTGGCCATCCTCGGCGTGTTCGTCCTTGTGCTGTTTTCACTGCTGTTCCTGCGCTTCCTCTATCTGCAGGTCCTCCAGCACGGCCACTACAGCACCCTTGCTGACGCGAACCGGATATCGATACTGCCCATTGCCCCGCATCGCGGCATCATCGTCGACCGCAACGGCGTCATGCTGGCACACAACTATTCGGCGTATACGCTGGAAATCACACCGAACAAGGTGGAGAGTCTTGAGGCGACGATCGATGAGCTTGCCGCCATCGTTGAAATCACACCGCGGGACCGCCGCCGCTTCCGCAAGCTGCTCGATGAAAGCAAGCGCTTCGAAAGTCTGCCCATTCGCACCCGCCTGTCCGACGAGGAAATCGCGCGGTTTGCGGTTCATCGTTACCGCTTCCCCGGCGTCGAAGCCAAAGCGCGCCTGTTCCGCCAGTATCCACAGGGCGAGATGTTCTCGCACGTCGTTGGTCATATCGGACGAATCAACCAGCGCGAGGTCGAACAACTCGAGAACGACGGGAGACTCGCGAACTATCGCGGCAGCGATTACCTCGGAAAAACCGGGCTGGAGCAGAGTTACGAG